>Ga0315914_1000156_pt1 | contig 66466 bp, 36 predicted proteins | sample MpolenodulesMG_FD_203920 | JGI IMG/M metagenome (GOLD analysis project Ga0315914, IMG submission 203920) | Medicago polymorpha root nodule microbial communities from Los Angeles, California, United States - elongated nodules | ecosystem: Host-associated > Plants > Roots > Nodule | place: USA...
GAGACCAGAGGGAGTATAGTTTACATAAATTTGCGGATTAAATTCTTTGGCAAGCATTAAATTTCCCATAATAGAGCAGTGTGATCAAAAACTTTTATGAAGCAAATACATTAATTTAGGTTATCTTGCAAAAACACATTCATTCAGGTTGAAAGATTTATTTTTCTTATTTTGTCAAGGTTACCACCAAGTGTAACTAAGTTGCAATCCTGTGTGATGAACTGCGGACATTTGTAAGTTAGTCAGATTTATGATCTGTCATCTAAAAGTAAGTTCCTAGATAAATACCAACTGTACTTCAGTGGGTGAAGTGAATGGAATGTCCATAAAATGGGGAAAACATATCTTGATCTCTTACCGTTTGAAGCTTCTCAACATTTTTGAAGCAGAAAATTTCATTGAAAGGCATTCCTTCAATGGGCCTCAAATAGTTTCTGTTCCATGAAAAAGAATGATCAGTAACGGTACTTAGAAACCAGCATCGACTGAAAATGGAAGATTAACTTAAATACATAAACAATAAAGAGTAATTTTATATTTTACTTCATTGCAAAACAATACAGAAAAGTAGGCAACAAGCCAAGCTCTGTTGGAAAGGAGAAGGGGTTTTAGAAAACTTATGGGAGTTAGGGAAGAGAAGTTATTTGAGAGAAGGCTATTATTTCTTATCGGAGGAATGCTTTGCTTTTATTGGCTTGATTTACAAATGAGAGCCTTTCCCCCATAAATGATTAGTCCAATGAATCAAATCAAGTTTACATTCCAACAAGATCTTCATATTTTCAACATAAATGATGTCAACAAAAGTAAACAAGTCACTTTGGTTGCATGAGCTAGCAAGTTCATTCTTGGGCATAACATAAAGAAAATAAAACGTGGTGATAATATTAAACATTACCTAACTAAATCATCCAGAAATGCGATAGCTTGCAAGTTTGACATTCTTGAGTCCTTGTCACATCTCCTAAAAATATAAATAGTCAGATTTAATTAAAGGATAAAAAAACAATCATTTAAGGAAAAACTAAAGAAGACTTCATTAGAAGAAAGAGAATTGTAAGTATCGGACAAGAAATCCTTCTTGACAAGTGACAACCAAAGTAAAGAAGGCAATACAATGTCTCATAAGAACTTGGTTATGAATCCCAAATAGCGGAGAGTAGAAGCCAGCCATAAAACACTACAGTGAGATAGCGGATAACGAGATCACCAGCATCTAGGAATTTTTATACAGTTTATATAAATTTTACTACATACATAAAAATTCAATAACTAGCTGTGAGAGAGTGAAATAAGATAGCATGAACGAATCTATCTAAGAGATAGAGTGAGAGAGAAGCCCCAACGTTGTTATGATGTTTTAGTTGCAAAATTCCTAAAATAGCCAATCAAAAAGTTCTACCATTTAAATTTTAAGGAGTGTTTTGAATTTCGATCTCATCATGAAGTGCTCTGCTATCGCATGGCTTTTAGAAGCCAGGGACAGCTCTGATACACTACTATAGCATGCTATTGACAGCACCGGTCTCACTCATGTATAACAAAAGTAACTTCCAAGAGCCACTTGATGAACGTAGCCCAAAAAAAGCCAAAAATGCAAGTATATGTCATAAATGAGGCATAGTTACGCCTTCAAGTTATGACAATAAGTCAATAACAGCAGAATTTTTTCAATACATGATTTTTTAGCTCTTGCTCAGAAAAGCTTCAACTTAATATTGTACACTATTCAATAAAGTATGAATGATAACTTCTATTTTGCTCCAAAAATTCAAAAGATACCAAATAGACTCTACTGGTAGTAGAAGGGGAAATAAAAGAAAAACACAGAACCAGAGAAGAACGGAAATTTTTATTTGAATGCCTCTAGTCAATGTAACATGAGGGAACAAATGCTGTACATGCTAATGGGTTAATTCAAGAGCACCCCAACTCTCCAGCAGAATTTACTTACTCAACAACTCCCACCAAACAAGTACTAAAAGTGAATAAAATTTGAGGGACTAAACTTGAAACGTCATGATTTTATAGGGACTAAAAACATATTTAACCCTAAAAATATTACTGTTAATAGGATGATTGATTTGTTCATTTCAGAACTTAACTATGCATCCATTTCTCATTATGTTGTATTATAATTCAACTACTACTGTTACCGAGAAAATATAATTTGTTTCAAATTATGCCATTTTGAAAAACAAAAGAGGTGATGATTATTTCTTTTCTGACTTTATTCTTATCTTTTGAGCAATCTATTTCCTAGGCCAAGGAATCTCTCCATTTGAATGGCTTACTTTTGTCACCTTTAACAAAGAAGAAAGTACCTGAACCCCGTGACCAATTAACATACACAACTAAACTATGATCTATCATGAAATAACAATGAAGTAGAGAATTAGAATGTTACTTGTTAATGTCCTTGGAACTCCTGCGTGAACTCTTTCCATCTTGACATCTTACTGAAGATTGCAAGATTTTCAGTTTCTCATGAATCTGCAAGAAATCGTCATTCGGTAATTATTAGCACTGATCAGGAATCAAGGTTTACAATAGTGAAAATATGCATGATCTTTGTATTTATTGTATAGTATTATCGTACAGGCATATCATATGAAAAGGAAAAATTTCTCCAATATTTATTTTGTATTTAATTTATTGTCTTGAACCTATACAAAATTGACTCTGTTCTGTAATTGAAACACTTAGTGTGACAATATTATGTCTCTACTTTCTCTCATCCAATGAGTAGTCACGCTCATCGGGCTAGCATCAGCTATTCTGTTTAGAACAAAAGTCTCTAGCAAATCCTATGCCGATGACATATTACCAACTTCTCATAGAAAACTCTACACACTTAATAATCATGGAGTTCCTTCTTTTCATGCATGTAGAACTCTCCCAAGAAATCAGAAGATAATTTCTATTCCCCAAACCACCCCTGAGACCAAAAGATGCAGATTACCCAAAAAGTAACCTCTAATTAAGTTTAATTCCAATAGAAAAAGATGGTGACTAGATGCAGTACCAGTAACTGACACTGGTCTATACAATCATTCATGAACTAAAAGTACCATATGTTTTTACCAGAAATCAATAAATTGTAGTCCTTCCCCCAAAAATAATATCCCTCCATGCAAAAAGAAATAAATTTAAACACAAAAACACGGTTCATCTCGATTCTAATGTAATTTACGGATTTACTGCAATGATTGGTCCCACGAAACTAGTTTTATTAAGGAGCGTTTTGGGTAAACAGCTTAGTTAGAAATTTATTCAATATGCTCTTTATAAAAACTTGTTTATAAGTTCTTATAAAATTGAAGAGGGAATGCGTGTAAACTCTACATAAACTCTTATCTGTTGTTTTTTTAGTAAGGTATATAGAAGAGCTTATGAAAATAAGTTGAAAACAGCTTATGTGTGTATTTAAGTTATTTTCATAAGTTCGTCTAAGCACATACATAAATCATAAGTTTATCTGACACTACCAACGCCACTAAATCTACTTTTTCTAGATAGCAATGCACTTGCGGAAGACTAAGGTCAATGGGATTGGGCACAATAAGCTTGCTGACCTTTTGTTGGCAAGCACTAAAAAGAGAGCATAAGCGACTTCGTCAAGTTACAAATATTCAACTATGGGATCCAAATTACACCATATCACAGTCCCAACAAGAAAATAAAATTAAAACTCCAAGCAAACAAATATTCAAGTGGAAGATACCTCTGAAATATCTGCGGTAATTTTATCCCAACTCTCAATCAATTGATCTAGCTTTCCTGGAGGGAGATCCCTGTATAATTTCCAATCAGAAGTCTATAGATATTCTAACTAAACAAAAATAAAGCTTCAGTGAAGTGTCTAAATCAACAAAGTATAAAGATATCTATAACAGTCGTACATAGAAAATTGATGTTAAAGCTCACCAAGAAAGGTTTAGATGGACAAAAGGAAAGTTGCAATTTGATTTTGATTGTTTAGGGTTTAGTTAAGACTGAAGACATTATAATTTTTGGTTTGTTGCAGTATTTGGAATCCTACTCCTTTTCTTTTAGGCTTTTATAGTTATTCAATTTCTTTTCAACTATCAGATATAGGCACTGGAAGGAATTCAATTTCTTTTCAACTATCAGATATAGGCACTGGAAGGAATACTCTTGCAGTAATATAAGGAGGTAGCTCATAACTGTTTTCTTTGGATACAATATTTTATGACATTTATGGCTTATCTATCTATCCTACCTCTGTTTCTGTTTAAGATTTTAATGCAAATATTGAACTTTTATATTTTACGTGAAAACTGAATAATATATTTCAAGTTCTACATTATGTGCAAGCATTAATCTCTTTGTATAGGCTATTCTAACCTAATGGGCCGAATAAAATTACTAGTAATAATTATAAAGAATGTACTATGTACAACATTTTGAACTTCCATTATAACGCAAATATTAAACTGTTAGTCTTTCTACCAAGCCCATTTTTTCACCTCTTAAATATGAACAATCTCTTAGATGATAAATAGTATTATTCCTCAGTAGTAAATATTTATATCTAATGACAATAATATTTTGATACGTGAAGACTAAAATTTGTTCTCTTTTATGTACCCGCGAATCACACGGGTCTCCTATCTAGTTTTCTCTTTAGATCGGATATTGTTCTGCATAAACAAGATTCTTATGGTAAATAAAAGAAAGCAAGTATCATATTCCTAGTTACCTTACTCTGCGTACTATCTGGCAAATTAAACCTCCACTTTGCATGATAGAATATTGCTGAAAGGGATCGTTTGTTGAGGACAACCCATGGTCTTTTTCATCACTCATAACCGAATCTCTTGATGGGTAAAAAACATGATTGAGGGATTCACAAAACAAATCCAGCAGCTGCACTCTGCTATATTTTCCAGCCTCGTATAGGCACTGGACAAAAGGAAAATTCAGTATGATGAACTCCAACTCAGCCACATTAACAACTAATTGCCAAACAATTTCATTTGGAAAAGAAAAAAAATATATTTGGAAATGAATTTGACAAGCAACACAAATAATAAAATGGGAATAAACAACAAAAATCTATCATCAAAGCAAACAGAGAGTCGTAGACATGGAACCTTAACCATACAAAAAAATATTCAAGATCGACACATAAGTATTAAAAGATATCTATTTCAAAACATCAATAGAATAACTAAGGCACGTGTATTAATACATGGCAACGGTGCTTTGTTATCAAGAAAACATAGGCTTTTCCACATTTCGGTTTTGTTTTTATTCCAGGATACTTAACTCTTGGATAACCATATGTTAGAATGTTCTGGTAAGGGGACCAGACTCGGGGTACACCCCACCTATATCCTAGCTGGTTCTTCCTTCAATCTGTCCTAACCATTAAGAAAACCTAGCCTTAAAAATCTAGTGTAAATCCACATGAAGGATACAAAATAATTGGGGATCACATATCCTAAAAAACCACAACATCAGGTTCAATGGGAAGCATCCACTGGCAATACCATTCTTCATACAAATGTATTAGTTTGACACTTCGATTAGCATCTTGGCAAACTCAGTTTCCAGGAGGCCTGGGAACACTCTGTTATCCCACCTGTAAGAAGGATGCAACCCACATCATCAGGTGGCATGTACCTCTTTTAAGTAAACTTGCACCATTTTAGATGCTAAATGTCATAAATGACTCAGAGTACGATCAATCCCTAAGTTTATATTACAGTCGACTACATGAATTCCTTTATTCAGTTTTAGAGTCGACTACGTGAATGGCCATATTATATAATGTGCTAAAAGCTAATTTGGATTGTTTAAACCGTCATCAGTCGATAAAAGAAGTGGAATTTGACCGATAAAAACAGAGGATGAGTACACAAGAATTTGAAAGTAATTTCCAAATCTTACGAGAACCACAGTGCTCCATAGTTTCTGCACTGTCACCAATTCTGACAAACCTTCAGCCATGCTCTCGTTAGTCTGGTCAATCATTTCATTCCTAGATTAATTATAACCAAAAGGTGGACTCAATGTTATCTGCATTAAGAAAATATAAATAAGAACCTGAAAATCTGTTAAGTGTAATACCTTGCATGCGATGGAAGTTCATGCATGTATTTCAACAAAGTCTCAGGTGATAATCCAGAGTTTCCTTCCTGAGAAACCATTTTTAACCAATCACTAAAACAATAATAAAAAAGGAATGATGGTATGAAATTATTAAAATATTGAGCAAGAAAAATTCAGGGCAAGTTTTCAATCAACTAAATTATAGGAACATATAATAGCATTGGTTGAACCCAATGAATCATGGAAGTAAAGATTCCAATCAATAGTGTTTGAATAATATTTTGGGAGAAAGTTGTATGCATAAACTTTATCTGTTACTAATGACTTGGGGATTCCACGATGCAACTTTATCTGCGTCTCACCGGGGAGTACTCTCGTGACAAACCCTTCTTAGTACTAACACTTGTATCATTCACTTTAACAATTAATCAAAAGATGAAGCGCATGTTTCCATATGTTGAAATGTTTAAATTTTAGTTACAAGAGCACAGATAAAACACTAAACCAACTGAAGAAAACTAGACTGGCTTGGGCTAAATGCCCCTAAAATACAAATTAAAAACACAAGACCCCTATATATGTGTGAAGCAGATCATATTTGAAGAGCAAACTAAGGAAAGCGAGTAAAATATTAGAGGACTGACCTGATCTTCAACGAGAATTCTCCCTTGTATGAGACTCAAAGGTTCCATAGAGTAGTGTAATAAGCATGCTACCTGAAAGAGAAGTAAGAAAACGGACATGTAAAATACTAGGTCATATATCCTGCCACTGTCTAATGTCTAAGTAATTCATAAAATGACAATACAGAAAATAGTAGGTAACTCAAAAATTGCATCATTAACCTTCAAAGCTCTTATAAAAGATGTTACTGTCCCATCCTGATTGATGAAGTAATTTCTCAATAACTGTGCCACTTTATGACCAATATTAAATGTGGTGCAATGTTTTACAAGAATAGCCTCAACAATTGCATCCATTCTCTCAGCTGGCGTTACAAGCATAAACATAGAGGGGCAGAAACACTCAAGAGCATGTGATGGAAAAATGTTTCTTGGGGCATCCACTGTCGTTGCAACTCCAAATATTAAGAATATTGGCACCTTGATAACCCATTCACTGTTACAAAAAATGGAAGAAGATTATAACCAATTCATATCATTGCCATTATCCTTTGCCTTTGCAGAAAAATACCATAACCATTATATTATACATTAAAATAAATAAACAAATCATTACAATCTCTAAATGTCAGCAATATACAATAAACTTTTTTGTTACAGAACTCCACCATAGTTGGTGGAAGATTTAGAACAACCAAAAACATTCAAGATGCACAGATACAAAAGAGGTTACAAATATACAGGTAAAAACACTTACAAAAGATGCTGAAACATACCTCAACATCAGGATAAACTCAGTTAAGACTGATCCGCAACACCTTTCCAAATCATTAACGATCAGAACTAGTGGTTTATTGTAGTTTTCTTGTTCTCTATACCATGATGCTAAGGCAGATATATCAGCTGGCTGCTTAACAACAATGTAGAGAAATGAATAAGCAAAGGAGACGGTGGCAGTAGATAGATTTAATTTAATTATACATAATAAGTTCATAGAAGCACCCACATCGAAAGAATTCCCGAGAAACTCTCGCAATAAAGCTTTCAAGCAACCAGCAATTCCATTTTTCAACGAAAACTCCATTGATGAAAGCATAGCCACGTGACATCCATGGGATTTCAAGAAAATGCCAAGCTCTTCAAATGTCATTATGTCATCGACAAACTCTATGTTTCCTGCCAATCATAGTTCAATCTCAGAATCTTATATAGAGATATAAATGGTTTTTCATTCCTCATACTAGAGTACAATACCAAAAGATATTGTACTGCGTGTAAACACTTACTGGTAACAACTAATGCGCTGTACAACTTCCCAGGGGTAGTATTAGTTAGAACAGGAAAAGACCGAGTTGCTACAGCAATGCTAGGTTCTCCAACCAATCTAGTAGTATTGAAGCACTCCTGAACCCATTTTTGTATATTATTGAATACACTGGCATTGAGCTCTCTCAAGACGTCCTACAATAGAAAGAGGGCTATTCAATAAATTCTAGTTCTTATAGGAGTATACGGCCAAAACCAATGTAAGTTACATGAAATGGGAGAAGATATTTAGATGACCTTAATAGTGGATTCAATTTTTGTCCAAACAATATCAAAAGCTTCAATCTGCTGTTGCTGACACAAATAGCGATCACATTCTTCGTCTGTACCTTCTTCCAGTTTCTTTGCACTCTGTGGCAATCGAGGAGATAGCTCATTTCTTTTGCGAGATTTTCCCTTTCCTGCTGATGTTCTATCTTTCCTCCTAGGTGAAGCTTTATGTAGCACAAAGAATGGCTGTCAAAACCAAAAAAATAAACAAATAGGGATTGAATCAGCATTCTATCTGTAGTAGCTTTATGCGGCCCTTTTGGATTGGCTTAGTTTTTAGCTTATGCAAATAAATAAGCTTTTATGTATTATTCATAAGCTTGACAAGATAGTTTCCGAAAAAAACAACTTATGAAAATACAATTTTCTTTACTAAGAAGTAAGAACTTGTGAATTAATATAAAAGCTTATTTATTTGCATAAGCTACTTTTCATAGGCTTAAAAATAAGTCAATCCAAACACGCCCTAGTTATGAAACACAAAATGACTCATCATCAAACAAATAATATGGAGTAAACCACTAATTTGCTCAAACAATATGATTGCATTTGATGAAATTAGTAAAATTAGTGATAAAATGGTTTGGGAATAAAACAAAAATTTGAAGCTAAGAAGAAAAGCTAGAAATGAATGGAATGTGGTAATCAGTAAAATAGGGAAAAAGAACCTGAAGATCATTTTCTGTAGCGATTGAAGGAAGTTGTGAAGTGGTGCTGCTCGGAGAAGAATGAGCCATCAGAGAAAGAGAGAGATCGCGCCACCCGTTCTCCGCCGCCGATGATGAAAGAAATTCGGTTCGACGATGAGAGTGGAAGCGAGAAGGAAAGGAAAAGGACAATGCCTGTGTTATGGCGGGAAATTGCAAGGGTGTGTGTGTTAGGGTGAACCGCTACCCTAATGCTTCATCGTGGACCGTCACTATTAACCATTGATTGGATATTTATCTATTTTTACAAAATATTGATTCAATGAATGGTCAAGATGAATTACTAGTGATGCTCAACTCAACTAATTAATAAATGATGTTTGGACATCAAATATAAATGTTTTTGTTTTTTATTTGAATTTTTAAAATGTGTGTGAAACTAAAATGAGTAAATAGGAAAAGAAAAAAAAAACTTGTCTAAAACCCCTCTGGCATTTAAGAAACTTCAAAAAAACTCCTGAAATTGTCAATAGTTAGTCAATTAATTGCTAAAAAATCATACATATCTAAAAAATCGTGTTCCATGTTTCTATTTCTAAGTTAAAAAACACGTCCTTAGTAAAAATAATTGCTAATTTTGATTTCGGTGGCTAATAATCATTTTACAAGTGTTATTTTCAATTTAAATAGATGATTAATCTTTTAAAAAAATTGTACGTTTTTTTATTAGGGGCTTATTTTTACTATGAGAATCGAGCCTCCAGTTTCATAAGGACGGCCCTGGGTCCATAATCCTAAACAATTTCAAGGTTTTCATCATCAAGGTTGACACATTCTTTAGATATTTCCTCTAAAAAAAATAATATAAATTTACACAACATATGCAAAATAATTGACAGCATGCAAAAAAATATATGGTTGTTTACATTACTCAATAATTAACAGTATACAACATCACAACCATTTTTCCATTCATTGTAGCTCACAGGTTACCACCATTAAGATTTAAGACTCAAGGGAAATTTTAATTCAGAAATAGAATTCTACTCAATTTTATGATGTTTTTGTTTTTGAAGATATAGTTTAGGCTTTAGATATGTATGTACTAGTGCTTTTGTTGACAGAATTTATGGAGGTAGTGAAGTGGATTTTTGTTGATTAGCTTAGGTGGTGTTATTGTTGTTGATGGTGGTTAGAGGTGAAGTAATGAGAAGATGATGATGTTGTTGTTTCTTAAAACAAATTCTGCATTTTTTATGAACATTGATGAGAGTGATGTTGAAGATGATGAAAGTGGATTTTTTTTTTTTTTTTTTTATGTTGGTAATCGGTTAGTGTCTTTAATTATAGTTACTTAGTTAGGATCTTTAAATAAAAAATCTATGGAAGTGCTAGCTCAACGTTTACAACTCCACCAAATACATTCCATATACACGCCATGCATGACATACTAATGCAATGCGTGTCATGCTCTGATGTTTTTTCGCAAATGTTAGAGAAAAAAAATTACTCAAAATGCAGAAAACTGGTCAAACATTTTTTTAACATTCTAGATTAGCATGATGTACATTTGTTTAATTCTAATTATCTTTTAAACATCTTTAAGAGAATATATATCTTAACTTGTAAAATATTTCTGGATAAGGTCGTAGACATTGATACTTGGAATAGTTGGACCACTTTCTTTTTTATGGGGATGGAAATGATCAAAAGAATTTACTCAGGTTGGTCAATGATAGCTAATTTGAGAGCATGTGGAACCCAAAACCGACACAGTACATTGGATGATGTGGGGCAACTCACGATTATCACGTTAAATTAATCATCGTGGTTTATTTTTTATAGAAAGTAATCGTCTTAGTTAAATTTTCCAATTACATTGTACCAACAAAAAAAAAACCAATTACAAGCACCTCGAGAATATGTTTAGAGTTTAACAAAGAATGAGTTTAACAAGGATATGCATAATTAGACCATAGACTTTAAATACACAAGCAGTGTATTTGGTTTACAAACAAAACTACACAAGCTGATTTAGGTTCCACGAAGTTTATGCAATTAATATATGTTAAAGAAGTTTTATTTGAACAATCATTTGTGTGACAACTATAAATTTATAAAGAAAAATATGTATTGACATGAAAATCAAAACAATAAAAAGAGAAAGTAAAAACATAATAGTAGTATGAGAGAGAAATATGGCATAAAAGTTGTCGCAAAATGGTTTTACTATATGTTAACGGTTGGATATTCAGTTTACACAAAAATAATATTTTCCTTGTAGATATTTTTCCAATTATAACTTATAACTGATGCACCTAATTGAATAATAATTTTAAGTATAAAAATCATATTTAATTTCAAGTTAAAGTTGATTCTAAAGTTAATATTATTTCTTTTTAAGAACCTTAAACTTTAGAGCATACCAAATTCAGTTTAATCAAATTTTTATTGACTAAACTTTAATCATGTTTAGTTTTTTCAAAAGTGAATTCAAACATACACTTTATATTTGTTCCATACCCACCACAATCTTTGAGACTCTCGAAAAGAGAGTCTAAAGACAAATAAATTTAAGTATAAAAATCATATTTAAAAACAAAAACTATTAAAATCCTAAGTTAAAGTTAAAAAAAAAAAATCTAATCAAGAACCTCAAACTTTAAAGCATAACAAATGTAGTTTAGTCACTTTTTTTTTCTACCATACATAGATATTAAGTTTTCACCATTACTTAACGGAGACAAATCTCCGTAAAAAAATCTGTAAAGCACTCAAAGTAGATTTTACTATTTCAATCGATTTTTTTCATATGCATAAGTTAAAGATCAAACTCTTTAGCGTCTACTTAATATAATTCAAATCTTAACCACCTTGATCAAATCATTATCTAAAAACTTTAATCACTTTTGACTCTCTTAAAAGTGAATTCAAACACACATTTTATATTTTAAAAATTATATTTATACAACCATTTTTAAATAATTTTTAAAACAATTTTATCTCTTTCATTTTACTCGTACTTGTTTTCTCTCTTTATTGTATTTGTTCTAAAAGAAAAGAAAATAAATATTGTCACAAATGTTTCAAAAATAATTGTAAAAATATTGTTATACTCTTATGTATTTTTTCATACTATAAGTTTAAGTGAAAAATTAATTTATTACATATTATAGGACCCACCTCAACCTTTCACAATCTAAAAAAGAGTACCAAGTACCACCACATAAAAATCAACTCTCTAGTTCACACTATCCATCTTCATTTCCAGCAACAACCGCAACAACAACATTAAACTCTCAACCAAATCCAACACAACACCACACACACAAAAATAGTGAGTTATGCTGGCGTAGAAGATTCAAACTAGCTTTATCATAATGTCATAGTCATAGACGTTGATACTTAGAATGGTTGAACCTTTTTTTTATGAGGATGGAAATGATTAAATGAATTACTCAGGTTGATCAATGATTGCTAATTTCTGAGCATGTGGACACCCAAAACTTACACACGATTGGAAAATATGCTATACACTGGATGATGATGTGGTCAATTCACGATTACCCGATTCACCATGAAAATAGCTTTTGGTTGAACGTGACTATTCACAGTGAAAATAGATCATTCCAAACAAGCACTACTAAATTTAGGAAAATCACGTTTGAAAACGATAACTAATTTGTACCAAAAAAATATAACAAAAACTATTAACATAACTTAAATTAATAACATTCATATTTGATATCCTAAGCAGATTCAATTTAATCACTTTTCTAAGGGGATTATCATTTTTTAATTGACCAGAAATTTAATCATGTTTAGTTCTCTCAAAAGTGAATTCAAACATCAAAAAACATTTGGATGAGGGAGTGAGAGATCTCTTTTAACTTACTAGAGGTCTTGAGTTCAAACTCATTCTTGAAAATGTAACAATCTTGTTAGCTCATTTGAATAAGAGTTTTACCTCTCAATGTGGTCATACATGACTCAAGGGGTTGAGAAATTATATCTATACAACTATTGTGTTACAATTTTTTTTCTTCCTTATATTATGTTTTTACTTTCTCTCTATTACTTTGTTTTCCATGTCAATAACTATTTTTTTTGTAAATTTATGGTTGTTTCAAAAGCTGTCACATAAATGATTGTTCAAATAACACACATCAAAATGATTAATTCGTGGAGGATACTCGATCACACACAAAACATGCATTAAATTAAAAAAAAGTTGAATGTACATTTTATTTTATTTTTTGCAAATTCTCAGGACAATTTCAATTTTAGTTTCTTTAACAAATATCTTGTCAATAACTTTGTTTTCCATGTCAATAACTATTTTTTTTAAAATTTATGGTTGTTTCAAAAGTTGTCACATAAATGATTGTTCAAATAACACACATCAAAATGATTAATTCGTGGAGGATACTCGATCACACACAAAACATGCATTAAATTAAAAAAAAGTTGAATGTACATTTTATTTTATTTTTTGCAAATTCTCAGGACAATTTCAATTTTAGTTTCTTTAACAAATATCCTAAATATCCTAAGTATTTGACATTTGCTTTAAATTTAGAGAAATACTCCTCCGGTCTCAAATGTAAGCAACTTTTCACTTTTTAGATTCACTCAATAAATGATGTATGTGAATCTAAAAAGTGAAAAGTTGCTTACATTTGAGACCGGAGGAAGTACTTGTTTAAAGACAAACTCAAGTTAAAAAAAAATAAAAATATTGGACATACACATACATATTTTTTTTAATAAGAAAATGGTTAAATGATATCGAATAATATGACTAATTTATCAAAGTGTCTACATAAGGGTAGCTCTTAAATTTATGAGAAATAATATTTTATTTTATTTTAATAATCATTTTATCCACTTTAAATTTCGCGTGAGACCGTGATTTCAGATGCAAAACACACAGTTAGCATACCCACAACCTTTTGGGTTGTACATATATCATCCTCTAATTTTATTCCATACAATCAGAAGAGGAAAATTATTTTCCATATTTATAACAGTAAAATTTAGCTAAAATTTATATCATTAGCCCCCCCCACCAATCTTTAAGACTCTTAAAAAGAGAGTCTCTCAAAAGTGAAAGTGAAAAATTGATGTTTACTTCATTGAGTATTTTCCATATTTATAAAACTAAAGTTTAGTAAAGATCGTTCAAAGATAAATAAATTTTACAATAATAATTACTATTAAATATATTACTTAAAGTTAAAATCAACTCTAAAGTCTAAATTATTTCTAATTAAAAACCTTAAACTTTAAAATGTTAAGGGTCCGTTTTCTTGGAGGTTTTTGGAGAAGAGTGGATGAAATATTTTTTATTTGATATGTTTCGATAAATTTTTAGAAAGGGAGGAGAGGGAACGGGGGAGCAAAACCCCTTGTAGATTCATTTAATGTTTGCCCCCAAATTTAAGGTTTTTTTCGGAAGGGAGGGAAAATGTGTAATTAATGTCTTTATTACATTGACAAAACTACCTTTAATTTTATCTTAAAACTCAAAATTATTTTTACTTGAATTTTAAGGTTTAAAAGATAAATTAATTTTAAAATCTTTCCTCTCCTCCCCTCCCCTATAAACCAAACATGTTTTTAATTAAAATATCTCATTTGCTTTTAATTAAAATATCTCATTTGCCCTCCCTTTCTTTCTTTTGAATCAAACATATACTTAACTAAAATGTCTCCCTTCCCATTCCCCTCACATCCATTAAAAACCTTTATCTCCCTTTCGTTGAACCAAATAGACCTTAAATGAGAGATAGAAATATTTATTAAACAATAACTACATCTCAAAAGTGACATTTTCTTATGAATGACCAATTTTATTTTTTGAAACTTTTCTATACTAAAGACCGAACAGAGTACCTTTTTTTACTATTAATTAAGCAAGTTTTTGGTTTCCCATTTACAATCGCTAAACTCATTTGACACACTCTCCAATGCATTACCACTGCAAAAATTGTGAAACTATAATTGAAATGTCTCATTTTCGTGAGTTTAAAAGAAACCCAAATGGTTCAAACACATACTTAAATTTTAATCACTTTTGGTTTCTCAACTTGGGTATGCAGCATAGTTAACACTCTTGAGAAGAGTTTGACGTCTATTTAGGCCCTACAATATTTGAGTGATTAATCTTTGCAGTTGTGCGCGGAGGATACCAAGTTTACACTAAAAAAACATGCACTTTATATTTAAAATGAAGATTTATTTAGTCTATCACAATTTTCCAACAGACTAATTTAGTTCTTTGATAGAAAAAAAATACTAAAATAATCTCTCACATTTTCATACAAAGACAAATTATTCCTTTTGTCAGCTGAATTGGTGTTCTAATTTGTCTAGGTATGAATATCTGAGGAAATAATTTGGTATTGTTTATGGTTACATACTAAATTGGTCTATATGAAATATGTGAGAGACTAAAAATGAATTGTATAAGTTTGGTTATGCGGTGATAAAAATCGATGTTAAATGAATTGATTATGGATAGAAGTAGAGTTGAATGTAAATTAATTTATATTTAGGTGTATTTATTTAAAAATGGACTTAACAATAAATTTAAGACTAAAATCAAATTGTAGAAACTAAATTATACAAATTACATCTTTTAGGAAAAATCAATTCTACAAATAAAATCGATTTTAATTTAATCATCTTTTATTTTTGGTAGTGACCGGGGTTTGAACGTCAAACCTTGCATATTTTATGCATTGTCCCAACCAACTAAGTTAAGCTCACGAGGACATAACCAAATCAGTAGTTCTACGCATGATAAAATCAGTTCGACAATCTCTAAAGTCACTTTTGACCCTTCATAATTGAATTCAAACCTATATTTAGTCTTATATTTATTTCACTTAAGTTAAAATGGAAAAATTAACGTTCCCATAGTTTCCATTTTCCATATTCATAACCGTAAAATCTAGCAAAGATTAATGTCATAGGACCCACCTCAACCTTTCACACTAAAAAGAGAGACTAAACACAAATATAAAAATCAACTCACTAGTTCCCACTATCCATCATCACTGCCAGCAACAACCTCAACAACAACATTAAACTCAAACAAATCCAACGCAACACAAACAAATAGTGTATCTTTGTTTATAATCCACAAACATAACCAAATCCAAAACACAACACAATCATCACTATGTCAAAACAAACATACAGTGTTTGTTTATGCTGGCGTAGAAGATTCAAGCTAGCTTTATCAGAAGCACCACAAGAGATCAAGACCCTCTTTGAACAATACTCAGAAAATGATCTCATGACACCTTCAAACCTCAAAAGATTCTTAATTGAAATACAAAAACAAGAACAAGCAACTGAAGAAGAAGCACAAGCTATCATTGATAGTTTCAAGCATTTTCATAGAAGGGGTGCTGGACTTAATCTTGAAACTTTTTTCAAGTTTCTCTTTAGTGATAGTAACCTTGCTATTTTACCTTCAATTGGGGTAAGTAAAAAATAGTAAAAATCATATTATTATTATTTTTACTTGTTTTAGTTTCTGACCCTTGTCATGTTTTTTGGTCAACTGAATCTGTATTTGGTTCATTTTCAATTGCGTTGTTCTTTGTGGATTTTCTTACTAGATTCAGTAGTACCTTGTTTAATGCCTTTCATTTTCTCACAGTTTTTGTTTTATTAACATTTTTGTCTTTTATTGACAATTTAAGAGAACATGACAATTCTTTCTGCATAGACTTGTAATACATAGTAATTCAGGTCAATTGCATCTGAACTTTGATAGTAATTTAGATTCATATTGATGCTACTCCCTCCTTGATAAAATATAAACAAAAATGACTCAAAAAAGGTTTGTATTTAGGCCATATTCTGAATTAAATACATCAATTTTGTTTGACTCACTCTTGCTTATATTTTGCAATTTGAGTATAAGCTAATAAAATATTAAAAAAGTGAGTCAAAGAAAGTTGACGTATTTGGACTAAATTTTGAACCAAATACATCAATTTTATTTGACTCGTTTTTGCTTATATTTTGTAACGGAGTATATGCTAAGTATATACTTTGGACTCTTACTCCCTTAAAAATCAGTATGTACTTGTAGTCATTCAATGCACTTGTTTAGTGGTGAAGGTTTACATGGTGAACTATATGTGTTGGTCCATCAAGGTGAAATAAAAAATAACCACTGATTTAATAATAAAAAACACAATAATAAAGTTTGCATTTCTTTATTATTAAATCAATATGTACTTGTAGTCACTTTCTTTAAGAAATGAAATCTTATTTTTTTTTGTTTTTTATTTTATGGAGTTGATGAACATTTATCTTATAAATTTCTTCTTTTGTAAAGTATAGGGCATTGCATGGTATGTGAAGTGTTTTTCTTCCTTTTTCATTATAGGACAATACCCTTTTATTACAGGATATAACTAGTTCTAAATTGTGGTCCACAGCCACAATTGCGGCCACAATATGAAGCATTTAGATGTATCTCGCAACAAAATCGCAATCACAAGTGCGGCTGTATCAGCTGCATTTGCTGGCATTATACCATAATATCAAAGTTTGCAGTGTAATTGCAACCATAATTTAGAACTATGGGATATACCATATGACATCACATTGGCTTTCATTTTAGTTTCTATATTGCTTTTGATTGTGTTCGCACTTTACACACTTTTGGTTATTTAGTTCAGAATCTTATTTTCGAGTGCCTTAATTATGTACAATTCAACCCCCAAGATATTACTTAAAGGAGGGTTTAAGGCCATAACTTTTATTAACAAACCGCTCATAAATCATCATTACTTAGGTATATAAGATAGTCTGTCTTCTATAATTGTAACTTGTACTTGTTCTCTTGTATTGATGTGTGTTTTTTGTTGTTTTCCAGGTGCACCATGATATGACATTACCCTTGTCTCATTATTTCATATATACTGGTCACAATTCCTATCTAACCGGGAATCAGCTGAGCAGCGACTGCAGCGACATTCCAATCGTGAAAGCGTTGCAGAGAGGTGTAAGGGTAATTGAGTTGGACTTGTGGCCTAATGCATCCAAGGATAATGTTGACGTTCTTCATGGAAGGTAATCTTACGAGTTTGAAAAATGTCCACTTTTATACTTTAATCGCCTTCTATTTTCTTGATAATGATGTCACCTGGATGAATTGCAGCAAAAATGCGACAAGCAAAAGTTCGAAATCATTGACAATTATGAAAAATTAATAGAAAATCATGATTGTCGGGCAATATAAATGATAACTCATACCATTTCAGCATATCATTTTTACATTGTCAATTGTATCCAAAAATTATTTTCTTGAAAATTTGAAATATAACTGTTTACATTTTTTTAATCTATAGGACATTGACTACTCCTGTGGAGCTCATTAGATGCTTGAGGTCAATTAAGGAACATGCCTTTGTCGCATCAGAATTTCCGGTTGTAATAACCCTAGAAGACCATCTTACTCCAGATCTTCAAGCCAAAGTGGCTGAGGTTAGTTAACTGAAGTTGTATTGGGATTCAAAATATTTTTGTGTTGATAAGCTATTTATGTATAAGTAACCTAGTTAAGCGCTTATTATATAAGTGCTTTTGTATAAGCTAACAAAAGATAAAATAAAGTCAAAATTGTTTTCATATAAACTATAAGCTGTTTTTATAACCTATCCTGGAAAACTAATGGAGATAGGCCAAAATCGGCTTATGGACAGACATATCATAAGATACCTCCATAAGCTCTTCCAAACAGTATCTAAGTGCTTATGCAAGTAGATAAGTTCAAATAAATCAATCTTGACAGGCTCTTATATTAATATAGTTGACAATTATGTCTAAATTTTTAGATGGTTACTTCAACATTTGGAGACATACTATTTGTACCTGGCTCAGAAAGCTTGAAGGAATTTCCTTCTCCTGAATCACTTAAAAAGAGGATTATTATATCAACCAAACCACCTAAGGAGTACCTTGAGACAAAAGAAGTAAAGGAAAAAGAGGATGATTCACTGCACGGAAAGGCTTCGGGCGACGATGAAGCATGGGGGACGGAGATCCCGAGCTTCAAGTTAGGTTTGTTATCCGATTACAAGGTATGAGACTAAACCAATTTTATTTGCACTTCAATTAATTATTTTAGGGAGATTTGTTAATTGCATATAAATTTCCATCTTTAGGGAAACAGTTTGGATAAAGAATATTTTCATGACGAGGAAGAGCTTTCCGAATCAGACAAGTCACATCACAACGTAGCTCCAGAATATAAAGGTTTAATTGCCATGCATGCTGGGAAGTCGAAAGGAGGAATAGACGCATGGCTCAAAATAGATCCGGAGAAAGCGAGGCGTATAAGTTTAAGTGAGCAACAACTTGAAAAGGCTGCTATAACTCATGGAAAAGAAATTGTCAGGTATATTGTTAAATGTTTCTAGTGAGTCCTTTTTATGGTTGAAATGAATGACCTGCTGCTCTCTGACTCTATCTCCTGATGTTGCTCAACATATATGTCTTACTACCTCCGTTAATTGGCGTTTTAAGGTTATTTACACGTACCAAAAAAATCAATCAATTTTGTTACTTTTGATTAAGTTATTTCTTTTTCCTATAATTCCTATTTGATATCTCATTTCACATATTTCACTCTGCAATAAATAGTCAGGTATAATTTTGACGAAGTTAAGTAGTATTTTTTAATATTTACTGATGCAGGTTGACAGAGTTTGTGGTTATATTTTGACACATTTTAACATCAGTATGATTAAGCAGGCATCATTTCCAATGCTTAATTCATTCTATGAAACAAATTCGGACCTTTTGTATTCTATTTCCCTGATTGAAATTCTACTACTTTTTTGGCCATTTTCCTGTTGTATTGTATCACATTTACTGTGGTTTGAATTAATTTATGTCTCTCTATCTACTTAACCTATCTAATGGAAAAGGTTTTGGTTGTTGCTGTTGAATATGTCTATGTCTATGTGTGCATGAATGTGTCTATATGTGTGTGAATAAATTTTTATTTACCTGATTGTTGGTCTACTATAGGTTTACTCAGCAGAATATTCTGAGGGTGTTTCCAAAAGGTACTCGCATTGACTCGTCAAATTATAATCCATTAATTGGGTGGATTCATGGAGCTCAAATGGTTGCATTCAACATGCAGGTTTCTATTTCTCCCTCTTCAGTGTTTTTTTCATTTTTTCCCTTCTCTCTGAGGGCAGAAGGTAAAATAAATTGATAGCCTTCAAGCTACCAAGTGCTGACAAAATATATTAGCTTTTGATATAGTAGTCTCATGAAGTACTGGCTTAGACACCAGAAACGGCACAAATACAAACACAGAAACAGACACGTAGTTACCAGTAATATTTTGAGAAAATAGAAGTAATTGAATGCAGTCATAGATGTCACTGTTGAACATTGGACATAACTTTTATCTGAAGTGTCAGGGCCACATAGGAACAATCAACATTCAACATATAGCAATGCGATAGTTGAAATATGAGCCGGTCCTTTTTGAGCAGGATTTATAATTTATTGAATATCTTAGTTTATGTTTATTATTGTCTACACTTTTCACACAAGTTACGATGTGAGATTAAGTTAACACTTGTAGAGGTTGCTATTACACGATTTACAATACCCATCTAATATCATAAAATCTATTATTGATTATGATGTTGGCTGTTCTAAGTTAGTTTTCATTGTGCGTGGTTCCATTGTAGGGGTATGGGAGATCACTTTGGCTGATGCATGGAATGTTTAGAGCCAATGGAGGGTGTGGTTATGTTAAAAAACCAGATTTTCTCTTAATGACTGGTCCGGATAACGAGGTATTTGATCCCAAAGCTAAGTTACCTGTGAAGACTACTTTGAAGGTAAGGGTTTTTCATGATTCAGCTACCTCATCCAAGTGAATCTAATTTAATATTCAATATTAACTAAGATAGTAATATCATACTTTACTTGTTCTTAGGTGACTGTATATATGGGAGAAGGATGGTATTATGATTTCAAACATACACACTTTGATCAATATTCACCTCCAGATTTCTATGCAAGAGTAAGTTAAAGTTATCTCTTAATCCGGTTTTCATCTTATTTCCCTAAGCTCCCCAGAATAGCTTATGAAAATAGCTTATAGCTTAGATGAAAACAATTTGACTTAACTTGAAATTGATTTGATAATTTTAATACAGGTTGGGATTGCTGGAGTCCCTTGTGATAGTATAATGAAAAAAACAAGGGCAATAGAGGATAATTGGCTGCCTACATGGAACGAGGTATTCGAGTTCCCGCTTACTGTTCCAGAACTAGCCCTGCTTCGTATAGAAGTTCATGAGTATGACATGTCCGAGAAAGATGATTTTGGTGGCCAAACATGCCTACCTGTTTTGGAGCTAAGGAGTGGCGTTCGAGCAGTTTCCCTGCATAGCCAGAAGGGAGATAAATACAACTCTGTAAAGCTTCTTATGCGCTTTGAATTTCATTGATTAAGTTCTCATGATTCTGTTTTACATTATTTATAGATTATGTACAGTCATTAATATGTGTCGGTAAAGAGTAAGAGTTTGTATGTTGTAGATGAAGGATGGTATCATGAATAATTCTTTAAGAAATGATGTGTTTGTGCTGTAAGGCTTCAGACTTGTCAATATACATTTATATCACATATTTATGTGTGTTTTGAGTGACAATAATTCATATACGTGGAAGTTTTGGATGTTAGTATTATGCTTTCTTGTAATTTAAGATGGTGTTGTTGTGTTAGTTTCATGATCTTGCACACTCCCAAATGAATTGAAATATGAGTTTAATTTCTATACATCGGCAATGTAACGTTATTTTACACTTACGTCAAATGATGTATTGCCACATGCTTTAATGAGTATGACAAGTCATTTGTTTACAAATACATTAAATGACGTGACAATACATTAATGGACGCATGAGCTAAAATAATTTTACATCGGCGGGTTATAGAGATTAAATCATCTAAACTTCCTATCCAAACATAAATAGACAAAATATGGTGGCTGACCGGCCATTAATTACATAAGAAGACACAATCATCCTCATAATCATAAGGTCCCATTAGGACTATGGCTCATGGCCTATAGGTTCAGCATGTGCAGAAACTTAATTATAGTCTCTCTCAGTTAAGAACCAAAGGATTTAAATAAAAAATAATAAAATAAATACACAAGATGTGTACTCAAAGCCTATGATGGTTATTACTCATTACTCCCTATCTAAAATGATGTGTGAATAGGAAGGTTAATTGGCATTAACCAATCCATTTCTTGTATTGGCTTGCACCTAGCATAGAAGTCAGCACCTTCTTTCAAGTAATATAGGAAAAAATAACTAAACATGTTTATTTTTTAATGATGATTCTGATGGGTAAAGAAAGGAGAAAGGGAACTGAAGGTAATCCCTCCCTCCTGTAATAGATGACCCATTTGAAAATGTGTAATTTTGACATAACTTACTTTGACCATATTTTTCTACTAATATACAAAGATAAATAATATCATATAAGATGTTGTTAGATTTGTCTCGATGAGTATTTTCAAAATATCAAATTTTCATAATTTTTTCTAATATATTATTCAAGATATTTAAGCTCAAAATTATGCATTAACATGCGTAATAAGGTCAACTGTGTCAAATATTAAGGAACGAAGAGAGTATTAATTATGGTATTTGTAATTGTGTGGGGTTCAAGCTCGCTCAAACAATACAAGATAGGATGAGGGTGCACTTGCATGGTGTTCTCATGCTCTAAAAGTCAATCTTTGTTCACACTCTTGACCACTTATTCTACACACCTCTTAATTTTGCATTAGTTAGATTTGGTAAATGTAAACACAATAATGGTCAAAAGTTGAGATCTTCATGATTAGTGATCTAATCTGAGAGTAATATTAAGTACAGTGATTTGGCGTATAGTCCATACCAAAGTAGTAAAAAAAGTTGCAAATTAAAATTTACCCATGTGTGTTGGAATTAAGGACAATGACTACTCTGCATGTTGGAATCACGGTGAATTTTATGAAATCATGATGATATCGTAATTTATTGAAATTTAAAGTGTAGTTTTTTACCAAAATAATAGTGACTTATCATAATTTTGTCAAATTTACTGTCAATCTAAATATACACTTAGCACAAATCATACTTTACCCCAACAAAAGGCAAGTTGAAGGACACCAAAAACGTTTTAAGAATGAGATTTAGAATTCAAATTTTACGAAGATTTCTTTATAAAAAAGAAAACAAAAACTGTAACATCTAAGGATTAAAAAATGCAGTAAATTCTGTGTAAAAAATAAAATGGCAAAACAAAAATTGTAAATGATTAAATTTTACTAGCTGTTACTGTTTCACAAAATTCTACACTACAGCCTAATATGTCAAATCACATTCCTAAATTTTTACATCCCAAGAGTATACTCATATAATTCATCAAAAAGAATGATAAAAAATCAAGATTGATTTGAACCGCGCTCATAATCGATGTCTTCAACTGTTCGCGCTCTCCTATTGAAAAACTTTCATCTTAGTACTAGTTTCGCCCTTTTTGATCGTTACCTCGTTTACCTTTGTAAACAACACCATAACTTCCAGCACCAATCTTGTTCTCAAGTGAGAAATTGTTTGTGGCAGCAACAAGCTCGGCAAGAGTGAACTCTTCTGACCTATCTGGATGTTTTGTTGGCGATGTTCCGCTTCTCTGATGCCTCATTATCCTCGAAGCCTGGTGCCTAATTGTGGATGATCTCAAAGGCGGACTATAATTCAAAAAAGCGCCGTAATTCAAACCTCCACCTCTAGTGATTGTTGGTTGAGCTGAATTGTGAACTTTCTTCTTACCAAAAGACATACCACTCCACAAACAATAAACCACAGTGCAAAACCCAGCAACTGCTCCAATTAATCCAACACTAACAAACAACAATAACCCCGTTGTCGGTGTCTTTGACCTAGAAACCAGCAGCCCCGGCTGCAGTGGTGCTGCTACCTGTGACGGCACCAGAACATGCATTTGAGGCCAACATGGTGTCTGAACCATTATTATTAAACCAACCAGGACCCCAACAAACAACAGAAAAATTGTTTGTAGTTAATCCACGAGTAAATTCGAAAGCAGAAACACCTTTTGTATCATTAACATCAAACAACAGAACCATTAGATCTTCTAATAGCACAACTATGTTCAGCTCCTAAAGCTAAATCAGAATATTCCAAAGGCTCAACTTGATTAGGAACATTAATTTGACCAAAATTATTACTTCCTTTACAAACTAAAAACCCTTTTGAATTCAATCCACAAAACATGTGAGTCACCAGCTACAAGACTCACAATAGAAATATTCTTAAACTCTTTCTCTATCTTCTCAGCAATGGAAGATTCATTCACATTCATATTCCCAAAACAAAAAACCGATTTAGGATCATTTTTCTTCAAAATTCCACAACAGAATCCAAACCCAAAAGTTATTGTAGAAAAGGTAAGACAAAACAAAACTTTTATTGATCAAACAGAAGCACAAGATGCACGCAAGGTTACAACAATCCAAATATTAGCATCCAAATAAGACTAAGCCAAAATGTAACACAAAATACAAATAAGTACCCAACCTCTAAAATGGAAACATTTCAAATATTAGGTAAAAGCCTATATACTAATCCTTCTTTTTATTCCACTTCTTTATTTCTTTCTTCTTCATCTTATTTTTAATCAAGGAAATCACAAAGACTTAATTGATATCTGAAGATGATAGATTGTTTTTTTTACCTTGTTTGTGTCATTTTCATATTAAGCCCTTCCATTTTTTCCCGTCTAATGTTAATATCATTGGATGGTCCTATTCAGTTAGATTCTGTTGTTGCAACTTGAGGTTACCAACTTCATTTAACTTAAACAACGATTTGTAAATATAGTCTTCTTTACCCTCTGGAAGCAGGTTGCCTTCATTGGTGGAAGGGCACCCATCCTTTGTGAGGACCCTTTGTATCATTTGAGTTTAACTTTGAATTCTTATAACTCTTTTAGTAAAGAACTAGAAAATCAAAATAAAAACAAATAAATAAATACACAAGATGTGTACTCAAAGCCTATGATGGTCATTACTCATGACTCCATATCTAAAATGATGTGTGAATAGGAAAGCTAATTGGCACCTACCATAGAAGCTTGCACCTAAACATGTCTATTTTTTAATGATGGGGGTATAGAAAGGTGACAGAGAAATAGAAGTGTTAATTATGGTGTTTGTTATTGTGTGGGCTCAAGCTCAACAACTTAAACAATAACAACATAGAATGAAGGCCCACTTGAATGGTGTTCTCATGCTCTAAAAGTCAATCTTTGTTCACACTCTTAACAACTTCTTCTTTCACACACCTCCCAAATTTCAACTTGACTTGGTATACTACATGTAGCTAAATGTAAACAAAATAATGCTCAACAGTTGAGATCTTCGTGATTGAACTTTTTAGTGATCTAATCTAAAAGTAACATTAAGTACAGTGATTTGGTGTGTAGTCCAAACCAATGGATAAAAAGAGAAGTTGCAAATGAAATCTACCTGTGTTTTAGTGCATGTTGAAATCAAGGTGATTTTGATGAAATTACGGTGACACTGTAATTTTGTTGAAGCTTTAGAGTATAGCATTTGCCAAAACAACGGTGAGTTAGTGACACGTTATAATTTTGTCAAACTCCCTCTGAATTCAAACATGCACTTAAGCATACAAGTCTCACGTATGTAGCTTGGTTGGCAAGCTAAAAACACCAAAAGAATTTTAAGCAGTAACATAATCTCTAATATTAACATTTTCCGAAAAACAGTAACACAATGATTAAAAATGCAGTAAATTCTCCTGTGAAAAATGAAATTGCAATTACTGGCTATTAGTGTTTCACAAAATTCTACACTGCAGCCTATTGTTAGATCACATTCCTAAATCTTTACATACACCCCAAGAGTATACCCAAATTAAAATTCATCAAAAAGAATCAATAATAGTCAAGTAAAATTTTCAAGATCAGTCAGATCCAATAGAGATTGTAGCACTAGAAATGCTACCATGACTACTACTATCACAAAGAGTGAAAGCACGTTCCAAATTAGCCACAATATCACTTATTGTTGGCCTATCTTTTCCTTCCAAATGCACACAATGCATTGCAGTATATGACACAAGCTCCACTGCTTCTGTTTCATTCATCTCTGGTGGTTCAACCCTTTGATCCAAAATTTTCATCAATTCTCCTTTCATAATTATAGGCACTGCAAAATCTACTATACTAATTGGTGTTCCTTCATTTTCATCATTCTTGAATATAGCTCTTTTTCCTGTTAGTAGCTCAAGTAAAACTACTCCTAGACCATAAACATCACTCTTTGCTGTTAATACATTTAGACCATAATATTCAGGATCGATGTATCCAACCGTTCCGGCTGCTTTTGTTGGTCTGTAATCATGATCCGAATCCGGACTCAACATTGACAATCCGAAATCAGACACTCTAGCCGTCCAATCCGCGTCAATGAGAATGTTCGATGACTTTATGTCTCGATGAATTATTGATGGAACTGCGTAATTATGAAGATACTCAATTCCGCGTGAAGCATCCAAAGCGATTTTGATCCTCATTTTCCAAGAATTCAATAAACTACTATTCTTGTCAACGTTGTTTTTGTCGTGCAAATGATCATACAATGCACCATTCTTCATGAACTCATAAACCAAAAGCCTTTCATCTTTCTCGTCGCAAAAACCGACTAGTCTAACCAAATGCTTGTGATGCAGGCGCGACAAAAAGGCTAATTCAGACTCAAATGCGCTCTCTTTCTCTTGAAAAACTTTCATCATAGTACTAGTTTCTCCCCTTTTGATTGCTACCTCGCGGCCATCTGCAAGTTTACCTTTGTAAACAACACCATAGCTTCCAGCACCAATCTTGTTCGCAAGTGAGAAATTGTTTGTGGCTGCAACAAGCTCAGCAAGAGTGAATTCTTCTGACCTATCTGGATGTTTTGTTGACGATGTTCCGCTTCTTTGACGCCTCATTATCCTCGAGCCTTGTCGCCTAATCGTGGATGATCTCGAAGTTGGACTATAATTCGAAAATGCACCACAATTAAGACTTCCACCTCTAGTGATTGTTGGTTGAACTGAATTGTGAACTTTCTTCTTACCAAAACACACACCACTCCACAAACAATAAACCACAGTACACAAACCAGCAACAGCTCCAATTAATCCAACAATAGCAAACACCAATAACCCCTTAGTCAATGTCTTTGACCTAGAACACGGCAGCCCCGGTTGCGGCGGGGTTGCTATCTGCGACGGCACCGGAACATCCATTTGAGGCCAACAAGGTTTTGGCTTACAAATGTTACCAAATCCAGAACATAAATACTGAGATTGAGGATACATACCACATTCACTACAAGAAGATTGAACACAAATCCCTGGTAGAATAGGTGGCAAAGGAAGCTGAAAAGTTGAACCATTCCAACCAGGACCCCAACAAACAACAGAAAAATTGTTTGTTGTCAATCCACAAGTGAAATTGGAAGCAGAAACAATAACCTCAAAAGAAACATTTTTTGTAACATTAACATCAAACAATCCATTACCACCCCAACAAACAACAGAACCATTAGATCTTCTAATAGCACAACTATGTTCAGCTCCTAAAGCTAAATCAGAATATTCCAAAGGCTCAACTTGATTAGGAACATTAATTTGACCAAAATTATTATTTCCTTTACAAACCAAAAACCCTTTTGAATTCAATCCACAAACATGTGACTCACCAGCTACAAGACTTGCCATAGAAACATTCTCAAATTCTTTCTCTATTTTCTCAGCAATAGAATCATTCACATTGACATTTATATTCACATTACCAAAACAACGAACTGACCCAGAATCATTTTTCTTCAAAATTCCACAAGAGAATCCAAACCCAGAAGCTATTGAAGAAAATTGATCAAACCCAGATGGCAAAACAAAACCTTTATTCATTCTCCAACAAGAAACGTTTCCAGCATTAACCATTGTAGCACAAACATGTGAATCACCAACAGCAAGATTCTCGTACAGAACAGTGCCATTGTTGTTGTTGTAAAGTCTTCTTGCTTCAAACGTTGTGTTAGATGAAACAGTGTCCCAACAGAGGATACTGTAGTTACCGGACCTAATACCACAGAAGTAGTTTCTTCCACCTGAGATTGAAGAGAATGAGACTTCCGGCACGGCGGTGATGAGGTGACCGTGGCGGTAGCAAATGATGTTATGAGTTTTTTGTGATGATATGATGCCGCAGACGGTGGCCGTGGAATCGACGACGGCGAGGGTGGTGCCGGAGCCGAGAGCATTGGTGAAAGGGAGTGAAGAGAAGAGAAAGACGACGGTGAAAGTGGAAAAGACAACGGAAGAGAGTGAAATTTTCTTCATGTATGCTTCATTGAGAGAGAGAGAGAGAGATATTTTTGAAGGGTACGAGGAAGGTGTTTCAGTTTCTGTTAATGTTGTTTTGTGTGTAGCTACGTTAGATACAAGAATTTTGTCTTTGGAACTTTTTCAAGTTGATTTGAGTTTGAATTTACTTTCTTATTTTTCTTCCTATTTTTAAGGATGTGTTTGGTTTCTTCAATTCAAATTCTCTTACAAAAGTTGACTCGGATGATCGACTCGGTCATGGTAGATCTCAAAGTTCAACGACATTTAACAACATTCTTAATCGAACATGTGCACTGTTCACATTCAAACAATATATTTTGACCACATTTTTCATTAATATACAAAGACCAAGAATAACATCTAAGATGATTAAAAATGTATGAGATGTTGTTGAATTTATCTCGATAAATATTTTTAAAATATTAAATTTTTATAAATTTTACTAATTGATGTAAACAAAATTACTAATTGATAATAATTAAAGATATAAAATATCAAGATTGTACATTAGAATGTGTAAGAGAGGCAATTGTGTTGTTTGATATGAGATGGATGGCGTAATATTTTGCTTGATTGCTTAACTTTTTAAGGTTCAAACCTAAAAAAATAAAACAACATAATATATTTGTTTGGTTATATGAGAAAGTGAGGGGAAAAAAACTACACCCTGAAAAGGAAACACTCGACTTACTGACCCAAATAGGCAATAGCTGAGGCTAATCCAAGACAAGAATCATGTAAAATAACCACATGCTACAATGCATTAAGGATGAATGTTTTACTACAAAATTTCACAGTCAACAAATCTTTACCTCAGTTTTAATACTGAAATAAAGTTGTTCAAAAATTACTAAAAGATGAAAGTCAAGTCACCATTAAAGGGAAAAGGTTAATCAAACTTCAATTTAAAAAAAAATAGCATAGAACATATTTATATAGTTTTACTACTTACTATTTACTAGTCCAAATTAAAACTAAATTCAAAGATAAATTATATATAAGAATTGTGATCCACTCAAGACTTGAACTCATATTCTCCTGAACAATTCATCATTTGTAAAGCTTATTGATCAATTGAATCTAATTGTTAGGTTAAAAAAAATATATAGAAAATTATATTGAGATCAATGTACTTCAAGAATAATTTTTTACATGATTATTTTATGAAAAATGATAAATATTGTCCCTGAAACATTGGTTAATGAAGAAATAAAAATAATGTTTTGCAAAAAAAAAAAAAATAATGTGTTAGAAAATGGTGAATTCACTTAATAAAAAAAATTTAAAAAATTGTTGTTTTCCATGTAAAACTACTAGTATTTTTAATTTCCCTATTAGTTAGCATTATCCTTATTTTATTTAACAAATTGTTGTATACATTGAATTTCAACGGTTTAATTGTAAAATTAAAAGATTAATGACTTGATAAGTATCTCAACTTCACAATTTTTCATAAAATTTTAGAATTATTCATGCTTTATTGAATAATTTCAGTTGAATATTGAATACATTCTTACAATGCGTATGGTTGGTTTGGTACACTATGTCTATGGTTTCTTTTTTAGCAAAAAGCAATGGTTTTGTTACAAAGAAAAATCATGATGATTGCAAATTAGAGAGTGGCACGAAACTAAAATTGGAGCTATGCCTTAAACAAAGGATCAAATTGGATGATGGCCAAACAATTATTTAGAAGATAATTATAATTTGGTAACATTTATGTGACACATAATCAGCAGCACGTGCTCTTAATATCAATTGGAATTACGTAACACAATTTATTCAGTGGAGTTTCAGTTCAGGGTGTTGACCACAAAATAAAACAAATACTGCAAATGGTTTTATTCTCTGTTAATCAATTAATTATTAATTAAAGTTTAAGAGCTATAAATCTGAGTCGGTTAGATTAGATTTTCAATTTGTTTTACAAGTTGCAAGACCTTTCCGTTTTAAACTGTTACAAAATTTTTTAATATAGTACAAGTTTGTTAGTACTGCAATGTTATCCCATATCCCTTAATCAAGTAACGTATTTAATAACCATAAGTCTCTTTAAAAGACTATATTACAAATTTGCTGTGATATTTAAAATTCAAATCTAAGATGTACACGCAGAATCAGATATTCAAATTAAATAGCATAACACATTTTTTGCAAACGAGTGAAAAGTGAGGAAAGGACTGAAAAATGAAATATGTGGTACTTTTGCGGTTTGGTCGTTAATGGGAGCTTCCAACCTTGGTTTTTTGATTTTGGGACTCCAAAGGTGGTGACAGAGACAGGCAAGTGCTTTTTTTCCTTATCTATTTCGAATATATAGTATTTTTGATAAATTTAAATTTGATTAAGTGTATGATATTATGATTAGTTCCACTTTTAGATGAGTCAAAATTGATTTTAGAGATGTAAAATTAAATGTTTTGTTGTTTTCGAACGAAATCGATTCTACTTGAAGTTATAATGTGTAGTTTTTTTTTATTAAAAAATTGAGTTTTACAAACAAAAAAAAAATTACAGATAACTCACTATATTAATTTTTCGTATTTAAATATATTACTAAAAAATTGAATTAAAAACAACATCATATATAATTAAATTCAATAAAATGATATCTTAAATATCAAAGTGAAGTTTAATATTATTAATGTATTAGTATGTTAATCTATTTAAATATATGTCAAATTATTTATTTAAATATATGTTCATGCTTAAAAATAAGCTTACAATAGGGTGTAGAAATATTTAAGTCTCAATTTTTGTTTTAATTATATTAGATTTAAATCTTACAAAGTATAGCTCTACACAATCTACTTTAACTCTTAATTATAATAAATTCATTTGGGTTGGTTTGACGGTGTTAGACTTGTATCTTTGGATTTAATTTAACTTTTTAAAAAACTCTTAACTATACTAATTTGGGACAGGAGGGGTGAGGGGACCATTTACTAGAAACTACTATTTCAGATATTGAACTCACCCAGCCTTTAATGCTTCTATGCTATATACTAATCTTTCTTTCTTTGTTATCGCAAGTACATCATCATAATCATCAATTATCACTATAATGTAATGTGAAAAGAGACATGGCATGCCATTAAGAAACAATGGCAGGTATTCTTTTTCATTTTAATAGTACGAAATAAGATTAATGTTGAACATTTCTTCGAGAAAGGTTTGTTGGAAACCCTTTAAACTAATCTAACTCTATTGATTTTCATTTTTAATGATAATGATTTATTGGAATTGGTCAAATATATGGTCAGGAAATTGGTGAAAAAGCAGAACCCACAAATACACGACATTATGTGTTGTATGTATAATCAATAATCATTCAGTTGCAAAAGCTTGGTGCAATGGCAATGCAAATTAAATATACACCATATGCTATATTCACCATTAAAAAATGATATGCAAGTACTGAAGTACTCATGCTAGTGTTTGAGGACAAGGGAATTTCTTAGCATGCTACCTTGATGGTTTTTCATATTTTCCTTTTTTTTTAACTAAGTGGTCGGGGTTTCAACTCCGACCCTACATATATTATAAATTACCTTTACCAATCGAACTAAGTTCATATAAACCTAAATATTTTTCTTTTATATTAAATTGTACCCTAACCACTTACACTAGAAGTAATCTCTTTTTTAAACTCAGACAAGATACATTGTAGTGAGAAAAATTAAAATGAATCGTTTTACTACAAGAGCATACTAACCTTTTCTTTTAGATAAAGAGCACTTATTCAAGTTGTAATCAATAATTTATGAAGTATTTTTTTTAATTAAATTAATCTCTAAACAATCACTCTCTATCATTTGGCTCAGATTATAAAAATATAACTTGAACTATAGAAATGTACATTATTAAGAAAATAATATAGTATTTGAAATAACCTATCAACTTTCTTAACCTGTCCAATTAGTCAATTATTTTTGTCATATTTAGAAAGCGACCGAGAACTATTAGATAAGCAGCTTATGAAAGAATATTCATATAAGAAAAATATTAATATTCGGTTTGATTTTGTTACGTAACAAAAAAATAATAAAAATCTTCCTTAAAAAAAAAACTTTGTTACGTGTGTTAATTTAGTAAGATAAGTATATAACAATTTTGTTACTCATGCTCCGCCAAAGATAACTAACATTATAATTAAAATATATGTTTTGAAAAAGTGGATCCAGAGAGAATCGAAGGAGGTTACATAAATTCATAAGCTCTTTGTTAAGCCAAAGGGTAAGCTGAAAATTTAGGCTTATTAAAATATGGCATAAGCAGCTTATGAAACTATGATAAGCTATTTTTATTTATTTACCCAAACACCTTTAAAAAGGCTTATAGGAGTAGATAAGCCCACATAAGCTCAAAATAAGCCAATCCAAACGGGGCCTTTGTCACTATACCCTTATACAAATTTGCTTATATTGTTGGTGTCATTAAAAAAAAAAATCTATTTATATTATCCATATTGTTGGTGTCATTTAAAAAAATAAGTGTAGTTTGTTACAATGTGAAAATGCAAAATATATATACACACACTATATGTAAATCTTTCACAAAAAAAAAAAAAATACTATATGTAAAGAAAATAGATTATTTTGGGCTGACTCTTTCTTCTTTCAATTATACCCTTAAGCAAATTTGACTATAAGAATCTATTTTGTCGATGTTATTAAAAAAAATATGAATTTATATTATATTTTTTGAAAGATATTATATTTGTTATATTGTTGGAATCATTAAAAAAGATAAGTATAGTGTTTTTGGTGGTCTCCAGGATTCGAACCCCAGACTTTGCATATATTATGCATTATCCGTACCGATTAAGCTAAACTCACGGGGATAAAGATAACTATAGTTTGTTACAATATGAAAGTGCAAAATATCTATAATCTATACTTATAATTTGGCTTAATTAATGATTTAGTCCCTTAAGTTATTTGTTGGTTATATTTTAGTCTCATAAGTTATTAACTTTACAATTTGGTCCCTTTAAGTCATCTTCCGTCAACCAAATAAATCTGCACCGTCAAAACCGTTAAGCCAATGTCTAAGGTGGATACACATTGCAAGTTGTCACATCACCGTACACATGTGTCTATTTAATGTTTTGGCAAAAGACTGACGGTGAGGATTTATTTGGCTAACATATACTAACTTAAGGGACCAAATTGTAACGTTAATAACTTATGGGACCAAAATGTAACCAACAAATAACTGAAGGGACCAAATCATTAATTAAGCCTTATAATTTTAATCAAAACCAAAATTAATTTTAATCAAAATTTCATAAAAATTATTGTTCGTAATTTATGCGTATTAACACAATAAAAAGAGAGGAATTACATACATAGAGTGCTCGTCTGAATGTTAGTTATATATAAATGGAATATGAGATTTTGGGTTGGCTTTTTCACTATCTCAATTATACTCTTAAACAAATTTTCCTATAATAATATTTATCGTTGGCATAATTAAAAAAGACAACAATTTATATTATATTTGATATATTGATGATGTCATTGTAATAAATAAACATGGTTTGTTGGGTTTGTTAGAAATTGAAAATCACAAATATTGATATTTATACTTTTAATTAAAATCAAAATTTCATAAAGAAAAATATCGTTCATAATTTACAAGTGGTAGTTATAGTATGAAGTTTATACTATACGTTATGGTATGAAATTAACGATGTACTTGGTTTTTTGGTGTGTTGTGATTGTGAACTACCTCTGTACATTCATTTTGAGTTTAGGGTTCTGATTAATATACGTTAAAGTTTGAAACTTATCTTAAAATAAATGTAGTTTTGGCGTTTTCTATTTATTTTTGTGAATGAATATATATTAATTTGACTCTTAATTAAATATATTTTCATATTAGTAACCAATTTTAAATATTTTCAAAATATCATCATTTTCAAGATTTATTATTATTATTACTATTTTTTTGAAACATTTTTTTTTTTATTATTATTGTTGTTGTTATTTCAAAATTTGTTGTTGCTGCTGTTGTTGTAGTATTCAAAAGGCGTGTTAGACTTCGTTTTTTGCGTCTATAATCGTTGGCTTGACATATCGCGGTGAACGACATTCAAATCTAACTTGTTATTACTACTTTCTTAATGATTTCTTTCATTTTTACACGTATGTGCAAAAAGAAGATGCAAACCAAAAAATGGGAAACAAAAAAAATAGATCAAGTGAAATAAGAGACCCATTTTTTTTATTTTTACATCAATGATGTTTCCTGTCAAAGTTTAAAGATGAAAATGCTAGAATTTATGATTTGTCAAAAAACACAATGGATGTTATAATATTTTATGTGGTTATTTAGAAGAGAAACTCAATTATTTAAAAGATAATAGATATATGCATAACTGAATTTGGGTTATAATTTAAAATCAATTTGTAATTTTAACAATATACAATGTCCATTTCACGGAAAATGTATGGCAATAAAAGTCATATTCAATACATGAAAAGAAGGGAACAATGGATTCTCATGACACATATCAAATCAAAGTTACAATGATCATTAACATATGAACGGGGTTCGAACTCCGACAAATTCATTTTGTGTGTGTGAGTTTACAATAACTTTGTTGTTTCTTCTATCTACAAAAAAAAAAAATTAATATAAAACAAACCCAATTATTTTATCTAATATTGAAAATTGACTTCAAAAAATTAACTTAATGATAGGTTAAATTATTTTTGTTATTATTTCTTTATTTAAAATTCGCAACACTTAAATTTGCAAATTCAAGCAAAACTCTCAATTTTAGTTAAATTCAAAATCAAATTCTTAGTTAGGAGTACGTGCAAGCACATTTAAAAGGTAGATATAAATAATATTTTGAAAAAACTTAATTTAAAAAAAAATACTATCACATAAAAAGGATTTAAGGTACAAAACGTACCAAAGAGAGTTAAAGAATCAAACAGAGAAGAAAATTAAGTTTTTGAGAGAAGTTGCATTAGAAATAAGAAAGAGAATGCAAAATAAAAAATAAGAAGGAAGAGAGAACGAGAAGAGGAAGGTAGAGAACTAGAGATGAATGATTAAACTTAACTGAAGACAACCAACTCTATTAGTTGGTTCTCATCTCTTATATAATATAATTTTAATTAGATAGATAGATAATCAATCAAAATAGATAATCAATTAGATAAAATTTGTTAGATAATCGGTCAAAATAGTCCGTGTGAAAAAGTTTCACTTTCTAAATTTTTTGATTAAAGCTGATTTAGAGCTCCACGTCATAGGTTAGCATCACATATCAGACGGTTAACAGTGAAACTTGATAGAGTGACTAAATTGACAGAAATTAACATTTTGACATTGAGGGACATTCAGTTAAAATTGATCGATTGTTTAACTTTCGAGGACAATGGAGCGTATTCACTTGATGTTATAAAAAAATATTTGTTACTCATCGAGTTATTAAATAAAATTTAGTGTGACTTTTTTACATAGTCAGTGTTTTTCAATATATATTTACACTTAGGTATTGGTGTTGGGCTGTACATGGGTATATATTTGTAGTAGTGATAGAAGAAGGAAAAAACAAAAGAAACTAAAGAACAAGTTTAGGATGAGGGAGGGGAGGGGGAGGAGGGGAGAGAGTCCACAATAGTCAATAAAAATATTCATGGTGCCTCGAGTTTGTTAGAAGATACGCATAATTATTGACTTCTCGATAAATATGAGATATTTGTATAGTCCAATCTTGGAGGTTGATCAAAAATCTTGAGTTTGACCTTCTTAATAAACGAGTTGGGCCGGACTAAGCTTTAAATAGGTTAGATCGTCGGCTCCTGTCAGACGTCTTCTTCGTGCAATAAAGCTGAAACACTAAATTTATAAATTCTCAAACTCAATATTTCACAGGTGTTAGCTTAAAATACACAAATAAAAGGAATAGAGAAATTACACCAATTATAGAAGAAAACTTAGAAACTTAAGTCTCATTCAATATAATAAACTTGGTCGGGTGTTACTTACTTTCTGACTGAAGTTTGGAATACTAGAGTCACTTACAATACATAGAAAAATGGAATAGAGAAATTACACCAATTATATACAGAAGAAAACTTAAAATTCTTAAGTCTCACTCAATAAACTTTGATTAATACCTGATCAGTTTACTTAAGTTTTTGTCGAACTTTGAATTACTAGAGTCCCCTTTATTCGGAAAATAGAGGGTTACGAGATAAGACAAAAAAAAAACTTGATTAATAGTGACTAATGGCCTTTAAAACCCTAAGAATTCTTACTACTTCAGTCAACACAATTGCTGGTTCAGTAGTGTCAACTCCAACCATTGCAGCCAAAAGTTCAATTTTCTTCTTTGTTTTTCCATCAAGAAGCAACTCATTCAAACTCACTTCTTTGTCATCTTCATCTTCCAATGCATTATTACCCGACTCGATGGATGAATCTTCGCTTTGTGTGAAGGAAAATGAACTTTCACTTTCAGCTTCAGCCTTTGCATTGTTTAGCTCACTGCATTCCATGGTAGAAAGCATGTGGCACTCTTTGCTTAAAGAAGAGCAGGAAAAACTTGATGAAGTGCTTTGTTCTTGATGCACCTTTGAGTTTTCTTTGCTATTCATTGCTTTGATGCTTTGGAACATTTAGAAATAACAAACAAAAGTGTAGATATATAAGTAAAGGAAGGAAATCTAAAGAGTAAAAGTAATATAGTAAATAATCATTTTGGCTCTCGAAATTGTAAAGGTCTTACAATTTAATCTCTCAAATTTACGAAATATAAAATTAATCCCATAAATTAATGTTAATCAATTTAGTCCTCTCATCAAAATATCTCTTTAGTAAACATTTATAAAAGACCAACTAAAGACTTCTAAATACCGACTTGAATAGTTTTTTGATGCACCAAAACAAACTTAAAACTTTTAAAACTGTGGTGTTTAATTTTAAAAAACAATTTTGCTAGTTATCCCGAAAACTTTTGTTCCGAGATTGTAATTGCAACAGTAACAAGATTTTTATCATTTTCATCAACCGATGTATTCTAAAAAATCCAAAATCCAACGCATATCTTTTATCCTTGATGTGCTCGTGATGGATTTCCTCGTAGAAAATAGCATTACTCTTTAAAAAAAGAACTAAATTGACTAACATTGTTCAATTTAAAAAATTAAATTGCTGTTTCACAAATTTAAAAGACCAAATTGACCAACATTTACAATTTCATCTACTAAAATGCTGATTAACTCAACTTATTGGTGATTGTGTTATGTACCAAAGTAAGAAACAAGGTAATTATGGCCATAATTCAACTGGGTCCTGATATTTGAAATTTTGGTTATGTCTAACCCTTTTTAAGTAATTATGGCCCATCTTTGCACACTGCTGTTTTATCTTTTCAATTTTTTTCAGAAACACACTGCTGTTTTTTCTATATTTGACTTCTGTAAATTTGGTAAATATATTAAATGTTTTCCTTTTGTTATTCCATATACCATATGAACATTAATGAGGTCCCATAAGCTGCCCTACTCCACTCTCTTATTTACACTCACACACATTTAAATGCAGACACAATTTAGTACATACATGATTAATGATGAACCTTAGATTCTACAACCGTGTATAGGTTCAAAGACGAAGGTCATTGTTAGGTGATTTTTTCCTCTATGTAATGATTGATTAATTTTTTTAGAATAAAAACAGTAACATACTTATTTCCAAGATGTCTACCGCACTATTGGATATAAGTTTGGAATTTTGCACATATTGAGAATTTTGATAAGGACAGAACTTATATACAATTCTATAAGTCCAGTTTTTACTATTCTCAAATAAAAAAGTGACACCTGTAATATTTATTTTAAATGATAACCACCGTTAAAATATCACGTTAACTCTCTAAATCCCGACACTCTCACCTTGCGATACAACATAACCCATTAACCTGAGAAGCACTACTAAAAAAACAAAAATTAGTGAGGAATATTTAGTGAGGGAAAATGTGAAATCCCTCTCTAATCCCGTCACTAAATTTTGCGACCAAAGAATTTGTGAGGAATTTCATTTTTTCCGCCACTAATTTCCCTCGCTAATTTTGCTTTTTCTAGTAGTGAAGACTCACTATCATCTTGCATTGCTTCTAGGTGATTATTGGGTAACATAAGCCCAAAGTGCAAGAGTTTCTACCTATCTCTCTGTTCTAATTAGCCTCACCACTTCCTGCAGTTTTCATCCCCAAACGCACTTACATGTTTACGTTTTCTCATTATCTTGTTTATTCCTTTGAGTGTTGTCTTGTTCGAAGTTTCTTCTTCGACCATCTTCGATGGTGTCATCGTCTCAAAGTATCGGAAACAAATGTTTTGCTGTAGAAATTAGTATTCAAAAGAGGTATGATGTAAACCGTACATCATCCATTGTCTTCCATTGGACTCAATCGATAACAAGGAAGGGGAGGATCGCGGTGTTGGCTACGGCGACTGTGATGGCAAGAACACACTAGAATCAGATGATTGTGGAACATTAGGGGAAGAGCTGAGCCTTGCATCTTTTTTTGGTGGTGGTCAGGGTTTGAGCTCTGAGCCTTGCATATATTATGCATTGTCCCTATCAACTGAGTTAAGCTGACGATGACATTTTAAAGTGCATCTAATCAAATCATGTCGTTTTTTAGATTAGTTACTTTTTTTTAATGAAACCAATTGAGCTAACCAACCCCCTTTTAGATTGGTTTCTAATTCATCACTACAAATATAATAATACATATATGTGACATTATTTAATTGGACACACGTGTTTTACATCGTCAGCGTATAGAAATCAATCTCTTAGTATGTTAGCTGTCAAGAATATCATAATTCATTTCAAGAAGCTTCATATATAACTTGAAAAAAATTGGATGGAGGATTTTGGTATTTACTTTTCTCTTTTAAATTACAGATATTATAAAGTGTTTTTCTAAAATCAATTAAATATGATTGAAATTTTATATAATCATTATAATTAAAAAAATAAATAGATTTAGCCCTCCAAAATTCTATAACCCCCAACACCCCAAATAGACTCCAAAGGTTTTGGGACTCAATTAAAAAACAATTAGGTATGGAGAAATGATATTTGAACAACCATTTTTTATAATTTTTGTGACAATTTTCTCTTTCGTATACTCACATTATATTTTTACTTTTTTTTTCTATTGCTTTGGTTTTTGTATCAATACTTCATTTTCTTTGTAAAATTTTGGTTATCTCAAAACTTGTCATATAAATAGATGTTAGTAACACAACTCTTAGAATCTCAAATAACTAAGGGATTACATATTAATCATCAATATGTCTATCAGAGAACAATATTATCCTTTTTACTCTAAAATAAGAACTTAACTCATAAACACTATAAGTGTAAAAAGCTTTTATATCATCAATCAATCATAACCATTAAATTATTAAAAATATTCAACTTTTATTATAGCCATAGCCATCTTTAAAATCATGCACATACAATGGTTGTGATGTACTAATATTGTAGAATATTTTACATTGACAATGCATAAAAGTTAAACTCATAAAATAAATTACTCCCTTTGGAGGAGTAAAAACTAAAATTTTGTAGTCAAATTGAAACCAAAGGGGACATGAATACATGATAAGTCAGGATCAGGTGAACATATGCATATTAATTATAAAAGACAGAAAGGAATAATAATAATTACTTTAAAGCAGAGCCATGAATGGGAATCAAATATGTCCTTTTCTATTATTAATTTTTTTTTTAAAGAATGTCCTTTCCTTTTGTCTACCCTCTAAATAGCAACTAGGAGCATGGTAAAAACATGATTTTGAATTGAATACAATTGCTTCCTGTGCCATTCACACGAACCACTAACTAGATCTCCTAATTAAGTGTAATCCTAGAAGAAATTAAGTCAACTCCTCATTGGCCACTAGTCACATTCATTACTTCACTATGTTAATTTTGCAACCACTATGTGGCATATGCTAAAACAATATCTTATTAGATTTGTGTGTAAGATTATGAAATTAGAAATAACAACGTTAGAGAGTTGAGATACATCTATCGTAAAAAAATTGTGAAAATTAAACTCAAGTGATTTGGGACTGAAGACAGAAAATATGTAAATTTTATTGTAAAAAGAATGGGTCAGATGAAAAATAATTGAATCAATAGAAGCATATAAACATTAGAAAAATATAAAAAACTATTAAGAAAGATCTAAAGATTGATAAGTTGGATACAAATATAATAGAACATTATAGCACAGTTTGATTCATGTAGTTGATCTCATTTAGCGAGATCAAGTTTGATTATTTTGTTGTATATCTCCATCATAAACACAGATGGTATACAAGAGTAATTTTGTTTTTTTTTACATATGCATTAAATCAGATTTTATTATATAAATATTTGTTGAGAATATTTTAAGAATAATTCGTTTTTTTTAGGGAATTTTAAGAATAATTCATGTTATCTTATATTTAGTCACATTTAAAATATTGTTTTTCTTATACCATTTAACATTTAGATTAAAAAATAAAATATTAATTACTTTTTTCCATGAATATATCCTTAGTAAAGTACATGAATTAAGTTCCACATAATATACACGAAGTCAATTTGTTTATGTTCATATGAACTCGGTTCAAATAGGTACTGCTGGGTGAAACATACATGAATCGAGTTCACGTGAACATGTGCAAACCGAGTTCATGCAATAAAAGAAAAAAATGCAATAAACCAAAAACTGAGACATAGCTATAAAGAACCAGAAACTGAGACGAAGCCCAAAAGAAAATGAAGGAAATGGTGCAACGATGAAGGTGAAGGTAAACTTATGTCAATGCAATTGTATGAAGTTACAGAAATTTGCTACAAGGGTCAATTGGTGTAGCCATTATTATTCTATCATCTACAAAAAATTGGATGTGAGTATGAACATTCCCGATGCAAGCAACCTCTACAAAGAGCACTATTTCTTCACAAGATTCATGCGGTGAACCACAAAAAATTACTCAACCTCTTTACGAAAATCATGATTATCTACAAAAACCTGCACACATTGGAAAGGTGGAGAAAATAAGTTAGTCACAAATGCTTCATAACCAGAAAATCTAGTACGCGCCAAAATGTGAGATATTGTGCATCATTTAGTGTTTTAAAAATCAAACCGGATGGGTAAGCCACAAATTGGCCTTAGCAACGGTTTGGTTATTTTGGTTTGATTATTGTTGTCTCTCAATTTGAGCGCTCGGTTGAACCTTGACCCAGAGGTCTTGCTAGTTGAATATTCAATTTTTAAAATATTGCATCATAATAGAAATAAAATGGGTGATGGCCCAGAGCACGAGGCTCCCACCATGTAAGGTATGAGGAGGGTGAATGTATGCAGCCTTGCATCCGCAAGGAAACAAGCTGTTTCCAGGATTTGAATCTGCGGCCTCCAAGTTACAAGGAAGCAACCTCACCGTTGCGCTAATGTTCACTCTCAAACAACATACTGGAAGTAATGTTGAAAATGACTATTGAGGCATACCGTTTTCCAACCATCGGGATCGACACATGATGTGATTTTTGTTCTGTAACCAGGTACTGGTCCAGCTTCACGAGTAACCTTTCCTCCAGCAAGTTTAATTGCTTCTGCAGTTTTGTACACATCATCTGTGCCTATTGCAATCTGTGAGAAGGAAGAAACAAACAAGATAAACATGGTTGGATAAACATGTTAATTGAGCGATTATTCTATAACAAAAAATCAAATAAAGTCAATCTGTTTTCATAAGCTATCCTGAAAAACTTATGGAAATAAGCTGAAAATAACCTATAGACATGTCATAAGTTGTTTTCATAAGCTCTACCAAAAAGTCTCATAAGTGTTTTTACCGGTTGATAACCTTCAAGTAAGTCAATCAAAACAGACCCTAAATAAAAGAAATGATGTTAACTAAAAACACAAGTTAAGAAGCATTTCAACCAAATATTCATATGAAACTCAGCCATCTCTTTAATACAGAAAACAAAATTATAATCTTAATATCATAACTTTAGACAGGATCAAAGGAACCACTTCAGCATATTCAAAGTATACGAATAAAAAAGGAGAACTTTTGTCAACCTGAGCATATGCATCTCCTTTATCATATTTTGTGATTCCATGGTTATAAGTCAATTCCAGAACAGTAGTTTTTTCTTCTGGACCATAACCCATTATTGCAACAGTACACTGCCAAAAAAGAAGGGAAGCAATTACAAGATTGCAGGTTATGTGATGGAGATCAAATGCCTAAATCAATTCTCAGCCAACAAAGAAAGCAAGGTTGAAACTAAGAATTGTAAAGATGGAAGTTCTCAATATATATAATTCAAAATCAGGAGAATCTATCAGCATAACACAGTCAAAGATAAGAACAAAAATGAGAATAAGTTAAAAGAAGTGTGACTGGGCTACATGCTCATCAGAGATTGACATAGATAGTTTGATCTTCATCATAAAACAATACTTTCGCAACCAATCCATATGAAACTGTTGAAACATAATGTTTCGGTAACTGAGAAGGTGAGGATCGATGCCTTATGAAATACAAGAACATTCAGCCGCCAATTAGTTAAAACATGAGACAATTTTTTTTTATAGGCAAATGTTATGGTTGATTTGTTAAAGGTGCTGGGGGAGGGGGAATTGGTTACCCTAAGCTAAATTTTTCCATTCAGATTAAATTTTATAAGAAAGTTTAGGCATTAAAGAGTCCCTCCCATGATTAGATATAAACAATAAATCCTAATCATCTTAATTGCTGAATACTAGGCATATTAGTTATAAAAAAGACATCAGAGCCAGGGTATATAACAGAAAAATGATGCCGAGGTACCTTGGATTCTGGATCATCTTGTTTACGAAGCAACTCCATACCAACAACCTACACAACAAGCAATCACATAAACAAATTAATGTTTTGCAAAGGAAATGAGAAGACCATAAGCCAGCATAAAGTGCATTGGTTCTCACCTTCTCGTAAAATTTTATGGATCGATAAAGATCACCGACCCGAAGCATTACTTTGCATAAGGGTTCGGGAGAGGGAGCCCTTTCCAAAAGTTCAAATTTATAACCATCAGGGTCTTCAATAACTGCAATAGCTGAGTCGCCTCCCTTGACTGGACCAGGCTCTCTGGTTATTACGCCACCCTTAGCTCTCACAATGTCCACAACTCTTGAAACCTAGTAAATGGTTATAAGGACAAAGAAATTTCATTATATGCGTTGGTCAAAAGATCAATAGAAAGGAAATTCAGAGAAATAACCAAAAGTCCAAAACTACTACTATGTTTGGGAGAAGGGTTTCTTCTACTAGCATACACACTCGTGAGACTGTTTGAGGGAGCTTATGAAAACAATTTATGACATGTGCATGAGTTGTTTTTCAACTTATTTCCATAAGCTCTACATGATAGCTTGCGATAACAGCTTATAACTTATATTGAAACAGTTTGATTTTATTTTATCTTTTGTTATAGAAATAGCTTATACATAAACAGAGACAAACAGATGATAAGTACTTAATTAAATTGTTTATCCAAACAGGGCCTAGTTCAAACACAAAAATACGTGTCAACGGGAAATAACACAATTTAAGAGGGGGATGTTTTTTATACAATGATGAGAGTAGGCATAGAAGATAGACAAGTCATAAAAGCTTGAGAAACTAACATCATCCATAGCAATACCAAAATGGCCAAATCCGGTTCCAATGTCATAGGTCTCAATCCCATAATCTGAAACATCATCAAGAGAAAAACAGTTTAAGCATAAGAATTTCCACTGCTCAGGGATGTTAAAGTAACTAAGAATGCAAAGTTCTGTAATTATAAGGAATGTCAACAAGTTAGTCAGATTCTCACTGTATGTTAGTTCAATCGCAAAGTGTGCATCCTCAGGGCCATATCCAAGAAAGGCATTAGTATATTTCTCCTCTGTCATGTCGCGTTTTCTGAGCACCTTCATTCCAAGGCACTCTGTATAAAATCTGAAATCACCAATAAGTTTTTGTTTTAACCATGAGAATGTTCACAGTTACAAATAAATAAGTTTGCAACTAAATTACTAATTCGTCTCGGATATAGCATACTTTATGCTCTTGTCCAAGTCACCAACACGATATACGACATGAAGCATTCTTCTCTTGTCCTGCTTCACCCAATCTAATGCATTTTCCTGTGTAACAGATTGAGACATACTCCTTGATGCCATCACTCTCATACTTCCACTATCATGTCTCAACAACCTAGATGCTTTAAGACCAAAATTTTGGGGCAGTAGTCTAACACCTGAATTACAACCCAAAAACAATCACAATTCATTAAATCATAGTACAAACTTATGAAGCACCAACATGGACACTAGACACACACTGACATAGGCACCGGTAAAAATTTAAGACAATGGAAGTGATTGAATATATCCAATGTATCTAGTGATGCAGACACTTGACACGACACTAACATATAGACACCTGAATTACAATCCAAAAAAAATCCAAAATTCATTAAACTGTAACACACACTTATGAAGCACAGACCCATACACAGACATTGGACACAATAATAACACACAGACACAAACCATAATGCAAGAAAGTATAAGTGATTGCATTTATCCAATGTGTCCACTGACGTAGCACAAACACTGGACGCGACACTGACATGTAAACACCTGAATTACAACCCAAAAACAATACAAGTTCATTAAATCATGTTAATAGAACACACATGAAGAACCTGAGGTTGTTATGGACAAAGGACAAGTCTTCAATCAGAAGTGTCTGCTACATAGATACAAACCCTCAACATGCAACAACAATACTAATACAAATCACTCCCTAAAACACATGCCATTATGTAAAATTGTCAATATAATGCCATATTCAATCTAATTACTTGCTAGCATAACTTTATCATGCAAATTTTTATTTTTTTTTTTGAAAAAACAAAACCCCATTTTTATACTGGACATAAAAAATTAGAATAATTAAATGGTGAATGGTAAAAAGACAGCAACTTTGGGGTTTGGGCAATATTTCCAGAAGTGTCAATATGTCGGTGTTTTGTCCAATGTCTATGTTTGTGCTTCAATAACACCAACAAATGTTGCTCCACGAGCATAACTCAGTTGATGGTGACATTGTATAATATATTTAGGGTCGGGGTTTGATCCTCAGACTCTCCACTTATTCTCCTTAAAAAGGTGAAATTCTAACCACTATTGACCAAAAAAACGCCAACACATGTTGGACACCGGACATGTCTTTGACATGAACTGTAGGTGCTACATACACAGACAACCTCAACATGCAACAACTATACTGATACAAATCACTCCCAAAAATACATATCTTTATTTATTATGTCAAATTATTAATACAATGCCAAATAAATCATGCACAAAAATTTAAAAAATTACATAATTTGCAAATGGGTAATAAAAAAAAAACACAAACAAACATAATTTCATCATGCAAAAATAAATAAATAAACAAAACCCCATTTTTAAATTTACCATAAAAATTAAAATTTACGAAAGAATGGTTGAAAAAGACAACAACTTTGAGGAGTATTTGCAAAAGGGTCAACGAATAAACTTACCATTACGAAGATGAAAGAGAGAGAATCTCTGAGAAAGGTTGCGTGAAGAAGAGAAAGAGGGTAATTTGTTGAGTGAAGAAAGTGAGGGACGAATTGAAGAAGAAGCCATGGAAAAGGAGTGTACAGAGAGAGTGATGTGATGATGAATGTGGAAGATGAAGATGAAGATGAATATAGAAATATGAAACTGAATTTGCAATATTATAGGGTTTAATTCGTTTTTTTTGGTGTGAAAAAGGAATAAATGGTTTAACTAATTTAGTTTAGTGGATGATTGGTTTAATTAAGAAATTATTGTTATAATTTTTTTAGGAAAAATAATATTTTTTAAGAGAAATGCTAAAAAAATGTATTTAAGATATTAGTTAAGAGAATCTAAATAGAAATATTGCATTGAAAAAGTGATCAATTTAACTATTTAAAAGTTAAAATAGTGTTGAATCTAATGTACATCTACTAATTTTGTGATTTCCTTAACAAATGTCTTTAAGACACTCGTTAGCATAATTTTATTTTTTTTGGTCAAGTAGCCTAGTGGCAGCTCACACATATAAATGTGGAGAAGTGGGATGTCTGGGGTTTAAATCTCGGCCCCTGCATATAATATGCAACATCCCTACCAACTGAGTTAAGTTCACGAAAGATTATTTTTTTAAATAATAGTAATAATTTTTTAGAGGACAGAGAAGATAAGTGTGATAGTCCACTAATAGAGACTCATTTAATAGACCCCACATATTCATCTCATTTATTTATAATTTTTTAATAAAAAATCTTATTAAAGATTACATGACTCCAATGACAATACAATAACGGATACTTCAATAAAAAGTGTTTAAAAAGATCCCACTAACTACTTACATCATTGTAGAAAAGTAATTTATTTATTAAATTATAAATTACCTCATAAAATATTAGTTCTTTTGAAAGTGAGACTATCTTATACATAGTTGCTCACCGGGAAGAATTCTTATATAGTTGTTTGTTAATTAATAAATACTATTTTTCTTCTTCCAATGAGGGTCTTTAACAAAGAGTGATCCTTGTTGAGTAAAGAACTCCATTGGAGATGCTCAGAGAACATGAAGTTAAAATTTTGCAACAATTTATTTTTTTAGTATATAGTTTTTTTATTGATAAAAGTACTTCGTAACTTAACTAATAAATTTTGTAATTGAGTTATTGAATTTGTAAACATATTTAATCAGATTAATCAACTTATAATTTTTATTCGAGTCCATTAGCTTCCAAATAATTTATACTACCTCTGTCCCTAATTATAGGACCCTTTTGCTAAAATCACGGGAATTAAGAAAGTGAATATTTGTATTAAAGTTGTTTGTAATCACTATTGTTTTTAGAATTTTGTCCTTAAGAGAGATAGTTAGTTTATGTTTTCCATATGCTATTTATTCCTAATTGAAGAAAAAGATGTATAATAAATAAGGGCATGTATGTAAAGAAATAATTAATGTAGTTGGAAATAACAAAAGGGTCTTATAAAAAGGGACAAAAAATTTTCTCAAAAGGGTCTCATAATTAGGGATAGAGGTAGTAATTGATTCCCTTATGAATTTATAATTGATACAAGGAAGTCCAAAGCGAGGGGAAGTCTAAAGCGAAACTACAAAATTAAACATAGATTTTTATGTATGCAAATTCTAAAAACATCATCAAAGAAGCTCATCAGGAGTAGTCTACATAATAGTACAATTTGAAGAATCCAAAGAAAGGTCAAAGTTGGTCGGTCAGTCAACACAATAGTTGCCCTCCCTTCAAAGTATGATGAAGTTGGCTATGTCAATCCAAAGATAAAAGATTGTGAATGCATTAAACTAAAGTGAGAATCTTCCCACTAAATCTGTAGTCATTTGTAATCATATCTATCAAAATTTTGAAATCACTTTCCTAAATGAGATGAGAAACCGTTCCTTCCACGCAAGATCCAAGCAATAGTACATATACATTTCAACATGAAGAACATCATAAACTTCAATCTTCTTAATGTAACCTGTTATCCGTCTCCTGTTAGAACTGTGAATAGGCCACCACACCCTGAAGTATCACTATGTCCTTTGCAGACCCCATCACTGTTGGGTCTTATACCGCCATCAAAAGACTTTTCCATGTTGATGTAGATTGTCTCCTTAATATTAACATTTTGATGAAGCAACTATTATTAACATTTTGATGAAGCAGGAAAGATCTCAATCTCCATATTATTTATATTTGTTAGTATTATAATGCGAGTGAGGATCAAATTATTGATTTACTTATATTGTTTAACTTCTTAACACTTTCACTTTAACCACTAAATTCAATCTTATATCCGGTCAATTCTTTTAAAAAAATGAACAACACACAATCTCCTCTCATAAGTTTTCCTCCATTGGATTGAATTCTATCCGAGACACTAAATACGAACGACAAAGTTTTATTAGATGACAATCATTTAAATTCATTATTTATATACACAAAAATGTATTTTTTTTAAAGAAAAATATATATCATATAATTATTTTCAAATACACATTATTTAATTTTTATCACTTTCTACATTTTCTCAAATGTGTGTGTCCAATAAAAACAAAAAACAAAAATGTTTAAGTCAAAATAATGTGTCCTAATACATGCAACCAACCAAATATTTTTCAATATGGACATATCTCCCTCCCAATTAGGATTCAAACTTGGTTGGTTAGAATCTAACTTCTTTTACTACATTAAACTTAGGAGGGTGTATTGGATTAGGATTTTAAAGGACAATTTTTATTTTAAAAAGTCTTGAGGATTTTAAAAGACTTTGCAGGATTTTGATGACTTTGAAGATTTTAAAAGACTATTAAGGATTTCAATGGATTTAATTTATAAGATTTTAAAGGATTTGAAATGATTTTATGGATTTCAACAGATTTCAACAAATTTTATGAATTTAAGAAACAATTGAAAAAATATCATAACACACTCTCTTTCACAAAATCTCAATAAAAACTCTTATTTATTTTACTTTATTTTTTGAGAGAGAGAGAGAGAAGGAGAGAGAGAGAGAGAGAGAGAGATAGTAAAATTTTAAAAGAAAAAACAATCCTAAGAAATCTCATGTTTTCATGAAAGACTTTTTCATGCTAAAATTTCACTAGACAATCCCACAAAATCCATCAAAATCTAATTTATTAAATAATCCTTCCAAATTGGAATGATTTTGAATACCACTAGACTTTTTTTAAGTGATTAAAAGTCTTGATTGAATACCACAAGACTTTTTTTAAATGACAAATAATCTTGATTGAATACCACAAGACTTTTTCATGATAAAAAGTCTTTTAAAATCCTTTAGAATCATGATCCAATTGTTTTTATTTTATCAAATTTAAAAAGTAAATAAAATATTATTTTATATCCTCTAATTATTGCTTACGGTTACTTAAGAACACTCCGATAATATGACACAAATCTCTTTTAACTTAACCAAAGTCTTGAGTTCGAATCCAACCTTGAATGCAATGCAGCGTCAAAACTTTTAGAAAGAGTTTGTCGCCCATTTAGATTCCACAATGCTCGAGGGATTAGTCCGCAGTTGCGCGCGGAGATACCTGATTTAAAATAAAATAAAATTGTACAATCATATTTTTTACCGAATTAATTGTACAGTCATATTCATAGCAGCTTCACTAAACCATGAGAATCACATTGGCAAATAAACATTGACAATTTTAAAATATTTTTTTTTATCAAAAAAATATATTATCCTTATAACCAAGTTTTTCCCTATATTTTTGCTTCCACTATCAATTTCCACTGATCTCTGCATAATGGAAACCTCAATTAGGGTTTGATCAATCCTCTCCCAAATTTCAGGTATTTTCACTTTCCCCTTTTACCCTCTTTCTCTTCTGCACTCTCCAATAATTTGTATATAAACCCTAATTTCAATTTCTTCACAATTTTTTTTATTAATATTTTCCCCCAATTATATATCTCTCAAATCAAGCTTCTAAACTCCGATCGGATCCTGACCCATTTTTTCTTACCATTCAAGGAACGAATTAATGCTATAAAGTGTTGATTTTGGCGAAGAAAAGTGGTTGATCATATAGCTATAGATTTGGTGTATTTTAGGGTTTTGAGTTGCTTCAGATTGGAGTTGGAAGCAACAGATTGTTCAAATCAGTTGAAGGAGAGTTGGTGATAAAGGGAGGATTTAGATCAGGATTGAGGTGAGGTTTTTACTTGATTCATATATACTTGCTTTTGATGCTTCTATACTTGGATGATTTTTTTTTAGTTGAATTTGGTTACTTGTTTGTTGTTTTTATTTGAAAAGAGATAATTTAGTGTTTTGATTTTGTGGATTGTTAATGGAATCTGATCTGTCATTGAGTATAGAAATAGCAATGAGTTGTTTACTGTTAATTCTATGTTTGATGCCTCATATGAAAACTATGATTGTGATAATCGTTGAATTTTGATATGCGGTCAGTGTAAAATGTTTTACTTTGTCAACGGATCACAACTATTCATGTGTGACTTTGAGAGTAAGGGTATGTTTGTTACGGATTATAAAAAAAAAGTGATTTTGATACTCAGTAATTTAGAGATTAATTTTTAGAGCTTTATAGAAAAAGCAGAAGCTGTTTTGTATTTTTTTTATGAGGAAGAAGCTGTTTTGTATTTGTTTACTAGAATGAAAATCACTGGTTTTTTTTTATTTAAAATAAATCAGTTATAAAAAAATGATTTTCTGATAAGCTACTAAAAACAGCTTTTCATTTGAGGAATTCTCATTTTTTTTTGAAATTCTGTAACAAACGAATGAAAATTTATAAAAGTGATTATTTTGTTTAAAAAAGTGATTTAGTTGTAACAAACGAGCTCTAAATATGACTTAAGTCAAACATTGTTAACGATTCAACTATTCCAGTTGATTATCCATGTTTATAAATTAAACTGAATGCAACTGACATGGCGTACCTTGTTCAAAATCAAACTGAATACAGATATTTGAGGATGGTTAAATTCATGTGAGTTTAGTTTGGAATATACGATGATTTAGCTATTTGATCTGTTCTGAATTTTGATAGGTTTGGAGATATTGCAGTATGGAGGATGATAGCGGGCTTTAGCTCAGTTTGGATAGTTTACAAAACTGTTAATATTTTAGTTATTTGAGTGTGTAACATGCAACTGATATATGGTTTGCCTTGTTTAAAATCAAACAGATTGCAGATATTTGAGGACGGTTAAAAGTTGATGCGTGGGTTTAGTGAGGATGATATGATGATTTAGCTATTTGATCTGTTTTGGATTTTATAGGTTTAGAGATATTGCAATATGGAGGACGATAGCGGGCTTGAGCTCAGTTTGGGTTTATCTTTTGGTGGTTCATCAGCCAAATCAAAGAGTAAGAATGGAAGCTCCTCGGATACTAGGGGAGAAGAAAACGGTAGAGGTGGCAAGATGGTTGATGATTTTAAGAGCATGTTTAATACCGATCCTCAGAAGCCAGAATCTAGCGGTGGGACCCGAAGGGCTGATTCCTCGAAGCCCGAGGAGAATTTCTTTAGTGACCTTTCAAAGGTCAATGAGGATAATGCTTCTTTGAATTTAAATGGAAGAGGATTTCTGGTTGGAAACAACAATAATAAACCAATTGAAATTGAGGAAAATAAACGGTCTGAGGCAGTAAATAAGCGAAGAATGTCTTTTGATGACATACGGAATCTAAAGAGGCATGACAACGACGTTCATCATGGTGATTTACATGACAGGGCAAGAACATCTCATATTTCTTTAACAGAAGATGGTTCAACTGCAGAAAATGAAGATGTGGCTGATTCTGAAGCTGAGAACTCTACCTCCAGGCCTCTCTCCAACCATAGCGATGGTTCTAAAGGATTCATTAGGGTCGGTGCTTCATCTGATGCTCCGAAAGAGGTTCGTGGAGTCGCTGACTCAAGCGCCAATGGGCAGAAGAGATTTACTGGATCCACAGAAAAAGATTTCAAACATGCAAACATGACTTATGGTGCTCCTTTTTCTGCTCAACAAGTAAATATGATGAGTGGACCTTACCCTTCGGCAAAAGAGTCAAACTCTGTTGGGGCACCAAACCCTCAAATACCTGGAGTGATGCATATGATGCCAACTACAACTGGTGAACGTGCAGGAGCCCAATCTGTGAGTAATGGAAGCTTGCCGATGATGTTTGGTAATCATTATGTTCAGCTTCCTATGTTGGACAAGGAAAGCTCATGGGGACGCCCTCAACAGTTCCATCCTTCCTTTGCGGGGAGAGGCCCAGCTAACTCAGGTAATTGTGATTTGAATGGACATTATTTCTAATTAATCAAATATTCCCGACTCAGAACTTCAAAGATCCAAGTCAAATTGATAAATTGTTGGTTAAAATGTTTTGGATTGGCTACAAGTTTTGTAAACTGAACCAAATATTCTAAAATTGGTTGGAAGACTTGCATATTGAATTGAGTTGGATCCGATTTATATATGAAAAGTTAATGATTGTTATAGACATTTCTTTTTCTTTTCATGCAGTTCAGTATAATCATGTAACTTATAGTAATGACAATAAGCTCTATTTGTTGTAGCTTGATACTTGATGAGTTTTTAATGGAAATTACATTATGTCATTATTGTGTCGATGCAGCTGCGTTACACCTAAACAATATATCCGAGGCCACGCCATATGAAGGCAGGCCGCTAGAACGAACCAAAGGTGATGGAAAACAGCGTGTCACTGAAGAAGGCTCATCTTCACAACCTGAAGACGTGAAAGGAAGCAGCACAAACCTCAGGGGCAAAGATGCACCAGAACAGTCGAAAGGTGAAGGTTCCACCATTGATTTTTCAAATATTAAGCCAGGGCTTACCGCGGATGTGAAATTTGGAGGAAGTGGTTCCTACCCAAATCTGCCTTGGGTATCCACGACAAGTTCAAATGGAAGGACAATATCAGGTGTTACTTACAGGTACAGCACTAACCAAATCAGAATCGTTTGTGCATGTCATGGTTCTCACATGACTCCTGAGGATTTTGTTCGTCATGCAAATGACGAACAAGCTAATTCAGATAGCAATTCGGTTTTGGGAAGCTTACCAAATGGTAATCTTGGTTCATCTTCTCACAGTTAGATTACTATCATCTACCCTCCAGGTTGTACTCTATATATTATAGTTCTCAACAAGAGAATCTGGAATTTCCATAATTTTTGTGGAGATGAATGAGTTTATTACCATTTTTTCCCCCTTTCTATTTGCCTATTTCACTTTAATTACTTGCAGCAGCTGCAATCAAGATTGTAGTTGTATTTAATAATGGCTGAGCTTTATAGCATCATCTATTCTATTAAATAGCAATTAAGCATGTAATTTTGTCATGGAAGTTTTGTTTTTCTTTCTTTTTTATGAATTATTATATTTGTCGGTATACAATTATTTTACACATGCATCCGATGATGCATTGCCATGTCAAATTTTTGACACATGAAAACACACGAGTCGTTATGTTCATTCATTGACATGACAACACATCATTGGATGCCTGTGGAAAATAATTGTACACCGAAAGAGTATACTAATTAAACTCTTTTTACTCAATTTGAATTTTAACTTTTCCCCGACATTAAAGGATTTAGAAAAGAGAAAAAAGAAAGACTTGAAAATATTTGAAATGGATTGGTTGCAAGAGCCTTACTAGCTATACCTAGAAAATATAATACTAAAGATTAAGCTTCCGTTAATTGAGGAACTCATAAATTATCTATAAAAGAGATTCTCACACTAACAACGAGAGTTGAACCAATGTCTTTGTCGAGTATGAGTCAACTTATAAATTGAAGATAACTTTTTACTCTTAAAAGTCACTTCGAAAGTATATTTTTGAGAAAAAAATTGTCTTTTGGTTGTATGTCGCCAACATGTAATCTTTTTGAACACAGAACGACGAAAGAAACTCTAAAAATAATTGTTTTTTTACTTTTCATTAAGGTTTTTCTTAACGAATGTCCTCAAACACTCTTTAAAAAATCTAATTATTTGACCTTTTTAAAAATAATTTATTTCTCTAATTTTTTTTATTAATTTAGAATCCTTTGAATATTTAGACCTCTATGTTTTTCAAATGGAATTAAAAACCCTATTCAACAACCATTCTCCTTTGTTTTCTCCACGTAGAAACGGAGCCTTATTTATTGCAAGAGATAATAATATAGAAAGAGATAATAAACGGAGCCTTAGTTAGATGCGTAGAGAGATCCAAAATCTTATTTTAAGTGTTGTGCTTCTGTAGTGGTAATATAACATTTTTCTATAGCTCCAAGCAATAATTGTTTTACACATACACCATATTTTATTTTGAGATTGATCTTTTATATACAAATGCAGTGATTAATTATTTAATGAAAATTCAATTTAATTATATATTCAAAAGACATCTCACTTATCAAGTTTCTTTTAAGCTGATTTTGCATGACTTAATCCTAATATAAAGATATAATATTACAAGCAATGTATATCACGTATGATTAGCATTATCCCTTCCTTCTATTTCAAGAAATGAATGTATAAATCAATCATCAATAACTTGTTAATTTTTGGTTACTTAGTTTAATTTTTATTTGACAAGATGCCAGAGAAAAGAACAATTGTTCAAGCATAACTATTTCGTGTGTATCACGTATCATTAACATTATCTCTTCCTATGTTGTCACTTGTCACCATAAAAACAATGGGAATTTTTTAATTGTTTTGACCAAAAGTGTTACTCCGTCCGTCTCTAAATAATGGTCTTTTTAGCATTTTTTCGGTATCATTAACATTATCATTTTAAAATATCAATGCAACATTTATTATTTTTTCACTTTTAATCCTCGTTTATTAAATTTCACCCAACCTAACAACTTCACTAACTACAATTAATAAATGTATTTTAGTAAATAATACTAATTTTATCAATGAAATCAACACAATTATTCATTTTCTTAAAAATAAGGCTCAAAATTTAAACGACTATTATTTTGAAACGGAGCGAGCAGGTCATCTTCTACCTCTTTGTTACCAAGTCTTGAAACATTACAGCTTTAGTTAGGTGATATTATTAAATATGTAGTAACAGCAAGACATGCATGTCCTTTATTGATTAGTGTATTATACTATTCACAAAATCAACTTGCAGTTGTTTTTTATTGACATTATTTTTCAACAGTATCTTATGCTAGGTCAACGAAACTAATACAGTTAACTTAGTCTCTAAAGCTCCAAAAAAATATAACAAGTTGTAAGGAAGGAAAGTGAAAAATGCATCAATTTCAATGTAATTTGTCATTTTTTGGCTGATGATTAGAATTTGAAACAAATGCATCAATTTTTGTTCATCGAACTGTCTCTTTATAATTAAGACGGGAGGAAGTAGTATCTTTTGAAAGGACGTCACATTTATGGTAAGTTAAAATTCATGTCTTGATAATTTGGCTAAGCTACAAGAGAAGATGCAAAAGTAGACTTTAACTCCTATTTGTGGAATGTGATGGGGTAACAACTTTTGTCATTTTCATTATTTTTCAAATGGATGTTGTATGAATCTGTTCGATTGGTCGATTTAGTCTGAGTTTGATAACTATGTTCTATATTCAGAAAGTAATCCTACCAAAGTTCTTTAAATATACCGTAAAAGATACGTACATATTAATTTTTTTGTTATTCAAAGGTAATATTTCTACATGGATTCAAATTTCATACACTAAATTTGTGTAGTGATGCAATCAACAAGCCGAGATCATACGATCGTCGGTTCACTAATATTTTAAGTTTGGTAAACAAAAATAAATTCAAAATTTGAGTCGTTCGATTAAAATTTGATGGTTTCGATTTTTATATATTGATCTCCTTATCCATATATACACATTTTATGTTAATTTTGTCTTTATCAAATGATAAGATTAGAGTAGACCTTTTCCTCGTAGAGGTGTGTATTACCAACACGCTTCCCTTTGTGAGTTTACTTTACTATCTTTGATATTTTTTATTTACATATGCCATTGTAATGAGAATATATGAAATTTTTATTCTTTTTGTCCGTAAATAAAGTGATAAACACTCCGCATAATTTACTGATACAATTGAGAGATTTCATGTTCAAACTCCGATGAAATTTTTTAATCTAATAATATCGACATTTTAGAGATACAATTGTCATTTCTATTCCATGTCTTACTAAGAGAAAGATGGCGTGTGGATTAAACTAGTGAATTTGGCAATGTCATGTATTATATGTGACATGACATAGACGCCTACTAAAGTCAAAAACCAGAGTTGAATACAACCGTTAGTCACTCCACCTTTGGATCACTACTCAATTTATCAATATTTTATTGTCATATTTTAATACAAGAATCAAATTGAGACACTAAACAAAGTCTAAGAAGAAACCAAGAAAAGTGACATAAGGGAAGGTTTCTATTTGAGGTAGAAACATATAATAATGTTGCATGCACAACAACCGCCATTTTCCCATGTTATACTAATAATTTTCAATATTCTTGTAAAATTGAGATGACGTGGCAAAATAATGAATCAGTGAGTGATTGAGTTCAAGCGGTTATTAAACTTTATTTAAAGATAAATCGTTTAGGAGAATCCAAATTAAAATTCTGATTAAAACAACCGTTGATCAGACTTTATATATCTTTCGGTTAAACCTCTTTTCTCTAAAAACCGGAGGGTTAAGGTCAAGATATAAAAAATTCCAAAATAAAATTAATTATAAAAATTTCAACTCATCAATAAGAATTTATGTACTTATGCTATACACAATAGAATGCTTGGAGAATTGAGAGAATTAGAATCATGATGAATCAACTTGGTATCGCCCTTTTGATTCTCTCTACCTTATTCATCCATGTTAGAGCTCAATCACCAACATCACAAACTACAAATTCACAAGATGCTGTTTCAAATTTCCAACCAAGTCTTGTTGTTGTCATAGGAATCCTAGGTCTCATGTTTTCCTTAACATTCATTCTTCTTATTTTTGCCAAAGTATGTCACCGTAGACAATTACTACCTATAAGTGAAGATCCAAATAATCAATTAGCAACACTTATGAGATCAAGATCAAGATTTTCAGGAATTGACAAAACAGCTATTGAATCACTTCCTTTTTTCAAATTCTCTTCTCTCAAAGGTTCAAAACAAGGGTTGGAATGTTCAATATGTTTGTCGAAATTCGAAGACATAGAAATTTTAAGATTGTTACCAAAATGTAAACATGCTTTTCATATTGATTGTATTGATCATTGGCTTGAGAAACACTCAAGTTGTCCTATTTGTAGACATAAAGTCAACATTGAAGATCAAACAACCTTTGCTTATTCAAATAGTTTAAGGATGTTGGTAAGTGAAGAATCAAACATAGAGATCTTTGTTGAAAGAGAAGAAGATAATGATCAACATGGTTCATCAAGATTTAGTATTGGAAGCAGCTTTAGGAAAATTGGAAAAGGTACTATATTTAAGGAAGAAGAAAAAGGTATTATTTCAAAGGAAGAAGAATTGCTTATAGAAAAAAGTGATTCTAACAATAAGGCTTATCATAAACATAATCACAAGATTACTATATCTGATGTTGTGTTTAAGCATAGATGGAGTAATGTTAGTTCTTCTGATCTTATGTTTTTGAATTCAGAAATGATTAATGCTTCATCAAGTAACAGGTTCAACAACATCGAATCGAAAATTCAAGATTATGATGGTGAGAAAAGATCAGTGTCAGAAATCACTGGTGTTTCAAGATTTAGAGATTTTGACATGAAGAAAAGGGTGTTTGAAGATTCTTCTTTTGTTGAAAATAATCTTAAAGAGGAAAGAAGGAGAAAGCTTTGGTTTCCAATTGCAAGAAGAACAGCTGAATGGTTTGTGAATAGAGAAAAAAGGTCTCAACAATCTCAGAATAAACAACAGTCATTTGTTGATGTATAGTCCATTTTCACTTTCTTTAGGTACTTACTTTTCACTTTCTTTAGGTACTTACTTTTAGGATTATCCTCGAGGCTCACCAGGGTCAGACAAAATCCTAAAAACTCATAGAATGCTTACAGAGGTAAATACATATTTTCTACAAACGAGGTCCTCACATTGACATCGAGATTAAAACTCATGTCATTGTAAAATCTGTGCTGAATTCTTATCGACTGGACCAACTTTCTAGGTATGAGGTAAGATTGCTTACATCTATCCTCCTCAGACTCCATGTGGTGAGCCTTGGACACTCGAGCACAGTTTAAGTATACAGTTAAGAAAATTATGTACACATTTATTGTATTTGTTTCACTTCCTTAATTTAGTTTTATTAATTCTTATGATCTTCGTAAAAACTTTGTTAGTATTTTCATGATAGAAAAAGAAAAGATTAAAAACATTTGTAGACTTAAAGTTGGATTATTTATTTATTTATTTATTTTTCTTTTCAATTCATGATCGATTTTGTATTGATTTACAACAAGAGGACAGCTTAATTTTGCTGTGATGAATAATCTTGGTCGTATTTTACATGACTTCTATTATCTTTTACTTCAAAATATAAAATTGTGCATTATTAACAACTGAACTTAGGCAACAAAAAGCTGAAATTCCACCCTGTTCCATAAATCAAGCATATTCTTTTCTATTTTCTCTCTTTTTAACTCTTTCCTTAAGCAAGAGACAAAAAATAATGTGGATTAGTGATAATAATAATTAAATAATACAGAATGGATGAATCTAGATGAACAACCAAAGCATAGATTTGGGCCAAATATTTTTCACAACCTCAAAATTATTATTAAGGAATTTTTTTCATCATCCCAACATTAGTTTGGATATACCCATAAAAAATAGAAACACTAATTTTGTACCATTTTTAAGTGTACACATTCATTCTTCAAAAAAAGTGTACACATATCCAAACATGAGTTCAAATGTATACTTTCAGATAATTCATATCCTATATGTTTTCTTCAAAAAAAAATCCATATCCTATATGTGATTCAGAGTGGACCTAGGATGATGGCTAGAGTTTGGTTGAGTGAGGCGTAGGACGGTGTTACTACTACTGTGTGTAGGGGTTGTGCATGAACAAAAACTCTAACGTTCAAGTAAGTGAAATTTAAGATAAATAAACATAACAATTTAATCTCTAAAGTATAAGAAAATTCGTAAACCTATTTCATAATCATAACATCTTTATATTATGGGCTAAATTGACGAGCTTTTATATATTTTAGAGACTACATGTTATATTGATATAGTTTATGACTAAATTGGAAAGAGTGGGAGTTAGAAGACTAAATTGATGCATTAATCTAGTAATTTCTTTGTTTTTCTTATTTTTAAAACATCCTATTGATTCCAACTAGAGTGCAAGTATTTTAATATTTATTTTGTCAAAAAAAAAGTATTTTATTGTTTATAGTATTTTATATATTAAAATGAAAATACTTATGTTAACATCAATCACCTACATGTTATGATAATTTAATAAGAAAACTTGTAATCTAAAAAGTTTGAAAGATAAACTTCAAATAAAATTATACTAATTTTAATTCATTATTGTATAAAAGAATCTCTTTCTTTTTGTGCAATAGAAGAATCTCTTTTTAATGCTGGTTTTTGGCCTAAGTATATGTTTGGCTCCCAAAAGTTAAAGCAACATCAAGAAACTAAAAATACTCATACTTGATAAAGTTTGTTGATATTTATATATGCTTAACCAATATTAGAAACTCTTCCAATTTGCCTCCATATGGATGAAAATTAAAAACCATAGACGTAAATTACCAATTTGTTTCATGTCAATATCAATCAATAAAATAGAAATATGTTGACAATGTACACTTTTGAACACAATCTCTAAAGTTGTTAAATTTCTTAAAATGTCAATTAAGTGTTTCGTAAACTAGTCACTTTCATTCTATACAAACTTTGATAGTATTTAAATTCTTTTATAAAAATCATTCAATCACAAAAATAGTATATATATTTGATGTGTACTTTTTTTTTTGGAGAAGTTATATATTTGATGTGTACAAAACAATGTTAGCACACCTGAAAAATAGAATCAATTTTATATTTTATGTCGTTAGGTTGATTAAGTATTTATGAAGTTTTCCAAACCAAGAGGCAGTCAATTACTTCTTCTGTTCGAGTTATGCAATAATTCATGGAAATTCAAATACGCAAGAATTAATTAAGCCCAATGTCATTGTCTTGACGGCTGAATAAATTATTCCATTCCCAATTGTGATAGGCTATGCTATTTTTGTTTGATATAAATTAGTGTATATTTTTTCACCTAAATGAATTGGTGTATATTCATGGCGCATTAATTAATACGGTGGCTAATTCTTCGAGTTTTGTAAAACCTAAGTGGGACGACAAGTTCATCTTGAGAACTTTAATGCGGCCGCATGCTCAGATTTAAATCTGGAGATTTAAGTCAAACTTGAAGAGATATGTGTTATCTCATCCAAATACTCTTAAATTCTTCTTTATTATTTTGTACGTCAAGTTTTAATTAATTTAGGCTTCTTTTTTTTTTTAAAAAATAGACCAAATACATAATTTTTTTAATCAAATATCGTTTATATTTAACATCAAAGGGAGTATGCCGATAGTGTTAAAAGTTTAAGGATGTTTTCATCATAGTTAACTAAAAAATTAGAACGGGGGCTGGTGTGGTGAATGAAGGATGGTTAGTCGATAATATAAATCGTGTGGTGGAAACAGGTTGTCAACCTTATTTTGGAGAGAACCATGGCTTGAAGGGGTTCCCAAAAAAGAAGAATATCTTTTAATGCTGGTTTTTGGCCTACATATATGTTGGATCCCGAAAGATCAAGTAACTTCATGAAACTAAAATACTCATACTTGATAAAGTGTGTTGATATTATTCTATATATGCTTAACCAATATTAGAAACTCTTCCAAAGTATAGCTCTCTATTCATCGAACTTGGCTCCATATGGCTCCATATGGTTTAAATCTAAAAACAGACGCAAATTAACAATTTTGTTTCATGTCAATATCAATCAATGAAAAAGAAATATGCTTAACAATTTTGTACACATTGTCTAAAATTAGTTCAATTTCTTAAAGTGTCAAATAAATATTTGGTAATTTGATAATTTCTCTATTCGAGCTTTGCTAACGAGTGTTCTAAGAACACTCTTTAAAGATTTCCAATTAAGAAATTATTTATTAAAAAAACTTAGTAATTCAATTTCTGATGCATTGAATGCACAAGTTTCTATAAAAACTTACTATTTAAAGTCCTTAAAGAATACTCCTATGACACCCATTAACATTTCCTTTTTTTTTATTTTTTTATTATTTTTGATAGTATTTGAGAACTGTTTTGAAAAATGAATCAACCTTGTAAAAAAATAATACTATATTTTAAGTCATTAGTTTGATTAAGTATGAAGTTTTCCAAACAAGAGGCAGTCAATAATTCATGGAGCAAGATATGCAATTCAAATCTTGTAAAAAAAAAGAAGATATGCAATTCAAATACGCAAGAAATAATTAAGCCCAATGTCATTGTGGTGACGGTGGATAAATTATTCCATTGCTTTTTTTTTTTTTTTTTTACAAAAATAAACGATATTCATTCATTCAAATTGATGAAGTACATCGATACAATACAAATCCAAATTCGCTAAAAACAAAAAGGATGAATATGTAAACAAACTCACATCATCCATGTTAATAGCATAAAACGGCAAAATACCTATGCCTACAAATATGACTAATATGACTATATTAAAGTCTCCAGAACATTCATGTCTCCGGATCTGCAACGTTGACGACGCTAAAGTCATTGTCATTGATCAGATCTGCACTTGCTCAAAGCTAATCTTTCAACCTGAATCAAATAAACACCACACTAAGACGGAAAATCAAAAACACACCGCACAAAGACGGGAAATCAAAACAAACAAAGTCGTTCAGAGACGATGAAATCACAAAAACAAACGAAAGAAAACAGAAAATATGTGAAATCACTTATTCAATTAGGATATAAGGAAAAACAACTCGGATGAATGATTTTTGGGTCAAAATTGACCCTAAATCACCCCTCTGACAAGAAGAAGAAGAAGAAGAAGAAGAAGAAGAAGAAGAAAAAGAAGAAGAAGAAGAAGAAGAAAGGGGTGACAGCTAGGGTTTGAGAAAGAGAGAAAAGTTAAATTATTCCCTTGCTAATTGTGATTGGCTCCACTATATATTTTTTTGTTATCTTTTTTTCTTCTTACTAGAGTAAGCTTAATACATTTTATTTAAGATAATAGTTTGGATGCATTTTAGAAATTTTTTATTTTTATGGATGAATATAGTTAAAAATAAGAAAACTAAGTAAAAGATGAAGCCACCCTGATAAGACTATGGACAATCTTATTAACTTGTCTCATAACAAACTTAACACGAGAGTTCACGTAAACTTAACACGAGAGATCACAAGTTCTGTAACTAAGATGCATATAGACTCATTGATAATGACACCAAAATATGAGAGGCTATTTTTCTTTTCTTAGATACTACACAAAATATGTTAATTTTGTATTTAACATCTTAATAATCATGACTAAATTGACGACTTTTATATAAATTAAGAACTGCTTGTTATATTTATATAGTTTAGGACTAAACTGAAATAAATGTGATAGTTTAGACTTTTAATTGATGATTAGAATATACTTTTGTGGATCTCTGAGGCTTTGTTTAGGAGGGGATAACATCTTATTCCTTTTTAGATTAATGAGACTATAAAATATTTTTGGTCTCATATTTTTACCATTTTACATAATTGGTTCCCTATTATAAGATTTGAAACTTTCGGTCTCTATCAATTTTTTTGTTACATGATGATATATCGTGTTTTAAACTAAGTTTTTTAAGGAGAAAAAAAGAAATATATTAAACATAACAGTCAAAGCACATGAAGTGCTAAGATTGAAAGTATACAAAAGTAAAAAATAAATAAATTAGCACTTAAAAATAACGGTGCTACCAACTCAACAAATGAAAAAAATTAAGTTTAAGAGTAGACACACCTAAGCATCTAAGCAGTTGAGTATTCAATAGATAAAATTGCACGAGAAACCCTTATCTTTATTTTTAATCTAAGACAAAACCAAAAGCTTCAGCAAATTAACAAGAGGGCCTTAGTCTATCTTGATTACTATAAACAACTTAATTATGCCACTTCCAAATAATCCACAAATAAGTCATCGATATTGAATGAAGGCAATCATTCACTTTTTTAACATGGAAAACCAAACCTATAAATTGAGTCACATGACTAGAGTTGTTGTTTGACAAAACACAACTAATGCCTAAGAAAGACAAAATGTTTCGACTATAACTTAAAAGATACATGACAATAAAAAATCAAATGTTTAGATGTTTCATTAATGATACATCTTTCTACACACAAAAAGGATATTATATTACAGACATCTATACGAATTAGGTTATCAATAGTTAAGATACAATCATTTAACAATCTCCAAACAAATAGCGAAGACGCAAGAGATACAAACTGGAAGTAATGAAAAAAGTTTTGCCATGAGAGAGAGAGAACGTGGTCGAGAGAGAGAGAGCGGTAACCCTAGGCTCATCCGCCATGGGCCACCGCGACGGTACACACCTTCACCGGAAGTAAGGTACTATAAGGGGGAAGGGGTCCAAGCAGGGTGCCACTATATGGGGGGGATAGGGGAGAGTGGTCTGACGTGAGACTGCGACGAGGGAAAGCGCTGGAACAGGTAGACGACAGACGAGACAGGCTTCGACAGGATCAGCGGCATGGAGGTTCAAGGCAGTATGGGCAGTCTAGGGTTAGGTCAAGGCACGGTTCAGTTTGGGAGGACTATGATTCAGAGGATTCTAGGGATTTCTGTGAGCCAATTCTTTCGAATGATGGCAGAATTATTATGCAGTACTCACGTAAGGCTGGGATGGATGGTGCATCACGCCATTCTCGTGGACGATCGCAAGCAAGAAGGTCTGACTTGCGTAGATGGAACCAGAGTCGTGATGGTCTTCCTACTATCAACGACTTCAGCAATCAGCCACGACACAAATCCTTGATCACGGACAGGAGAATGAAGTTTATTGCTGCGGAATCAGGTCCTGACACAAAGGTGCAACATCATAACAGACAACGCCCTCAAAAAACAGCACTTTCTGGTACAGTACAGCATCATCTTGTTTCTTTTTACTTTACAAACGTGCCAGCCAATATCTCGTATGCGTCTCTTAGACAAGGTTTTGAAGTATGCGGTATCATGTAAGACGTTTACTTGGCTAGGAAAAGAAATGTTAATGGTGCTAGATTTGGTTTTGTCCGCTTTAGCAAGGTGAAGGATTTAGATAAATTATTAAAAGCGGTAAATAATGTGTGGTTTGGTGATTGTCAAGTGGTGGCTAAGGTGTCGAGCTTCGATCGTTTCGGTAACAAAAGGGAAGCCGTTAGGGAGAAGGAAGTCGGAGCTAATCGAAATGAGGGGGACACCATAAACGTTGAGAAAGAGGAAATTACTTTAGAGGGAGGAAAAATTCATGAGGGAGAAAAAAGCAAGCTTGTGGGGTTAGAGATAGTTGAGGGTGTTACAAGGAACATTAATTTGAATAAAGGGGTTAATGTAGATAATGTAAGAACAGTGATGGAGGATATGCCTGCAGTATTGATGAAGAAGGCGGAAGTAGGAGGTTCAAGTATAGGTCATGTGGTGCAACCGAAACAGATATATGTTCCTAAGTACCATTCAGCTACTACTGATGTGTCTTGGGCAGCAAAGGGATTGGTGGCTACGGTGTTAAATGGGGATGCTATTCCAGTTTTGCAGCGGCGGATTTTCGATGCGGGCTTCGCTAATCTTGCTCTTATTCCTTTGGGTGCAAATCATGTGTTCTTAAAAACTATTGATGACAGAGATGTCGATAAACTATTATCCGACGCAGCTGAGTTTTTTGATAATTTCTTCTCAAAACCTATACCTTGGACTAAAGAAATGGTGATCCGTGAAAGAGGAGCTTGGGTGCGCATTTACGGGGTACCACTACATGCATGGAACTTGGATTTTTTCAAATTATGCGTTCTAGAATGCGGTCGGTTGTTGAGTGTTGACGACTGTACTTTGGATAGAGATCGTATGGATTATGCACGGGTCCTAGTATCATCATCATCCTTAGAGATTATTAACAAAGAGGCATGTGTCATGATAGACGGTGTCCTCTTCGACATTCTCCTTCGCGAAGAGTGGGATACGAACTTGGGGGAAGATGCTTGTTTGTTTGATGACGAAGTTGTACAAGATGACGATTACAATGACGGTCAAGATATGCAACCTGAGGACGTAAGGAGTGGCGAGGTAGATGCTCTAGTGCGCCACTTGACGGAGGATTTGGAGCTTGAAGTCAGTAAACAAACTGCGCAGCAGCCATCACCATTTGACACAACTCATCAACATTTTGTTAAATCTGACTTTATTCCTACGGTTCCTCAACAGCCGCAAAGTGACAAGGGTGTACTGAAGGTAACAGCAGTGGGTGAGTGTTCCTCTTCTGCTCCTCCCCTGTTTTCTACTCAATCAAACAATGTGGTGGGAAACAATCGGTCAAAGGAACATTTGTTGTTCGAAAAACAAATTGCTAAGCGCACGGCATCATGTCCTCCATGTAGTGTTCGTTCGTCAGCAACGGGACCGTGGAGCTTGGATGGGGTACACAGACATAAGACAACTGCTTCGGGAGGCCCGTTATTACCAAAGCCGAAAGTTAGAGTTCTTTCATCTTCTAAAAATGCTTCAAAGATAAAAAGGAAGATAGGTAATGGCTCTTTACGTCACTGTGCTCAGATTCTAAAACGTATTGCAAGACTATCAGACAAAGATCGGAAAGAGGTTCTACGTGTTTTACAGAGAAATAAGAAACGTGGAAAGATGGTGTCAAATGCGCATAAAAGTAAATCTAATGATGCTTCTACTACTGTTGATTCTCAGTCATCTGTCAATAATGATTGGGAGAATTGGTTGGTGCTTCATGGGAATGGAAAGAAGAAGGCCGATGATGTATGTGAAATAGGGAAAATTGTTGGTTTGAAGTTCAAAGGTGATAAAAATAATATGTTTGACGTTTTAGCAGCGAAGGATAGAAAACATCATGGTGATGGTGGAGAGGATGCGTAGGTTGTTGTTGTGGTTGCGAGTGGGGGTGGGGGTGGTTTGGAGTTGTGTGTTTATCAATGAAAATAATATCTTGGAATATTAGGGGCTTAGGGAGTTTTGAAAAAAAGAGAGAGGTGAGAAATTTGGT
>Ga0315914_1000157_pt1 | contig 66330 bp, 38 predicted proteins | sample MpolenodulesMG_FD_203920 | JGI IMG/M metagenome (GOLD analysis project Ga0315914, IMG submission 203920) | Medicago polymorpha root nodule microbial communities from Los Angeles, California, United States - elongated nodules | ecosystem: Host-associated > Plants > Roots > Nodule | place: USA...
TCAATAAATAGATTTAAATTAAACAAAGGCATACCAATGTTGCACCGGTTGCTTTGGCAACATGACGCATATCTTCTTTCCGCACACGTCTCACAGCAATTGCACCAGCCTCAACAAAGTACTGAAATCAGGATTAAATAGTGAGGTATAAACACTTAGTTAAATGAGTGGTCCTTTATATAAGTCGTCAGAAACAGAACAGGAAATATAAAAACAGGACATAACCCCCATCAATATGACCCATGACATCTATTAATCCAGGAAGAAGAAAATCTGAAGTGCATGCTTACAGATCCATAGATCTCAAAGTATAGTGTGAAGTGAATTGAATATTGAGGTTCTTATCATCAGAATTGGTTAGTAATTTTATAGGAAGTGATAAAGTTGGTTAGTAATTTTCAGATATCAAGATTAGTGGCCTATACAGCACAAGAACACAAAAAGGCTAAGCAGCCAAGATACTATATAAAAATACTGCATGAAATATTGCAATTAAATCCCCATATTTAAAGAGGAAAATCGTTAGAAAAAGTACTAGTGGAAAATAGCAACAAACCTTAAGTGCCATGTCATCAATTCCTTTAGTAGTCAGAACAACATTGGCTCCAGCTTTCAGTAATTTCTCAATGCGTTCCTTAGTCATATCAGCCTCTCTGAAAGAGGAAAAAAGTGATGATTTGTTAAAACATATTACATACATGTTGCTTTATCCTGCAAAACGACAAGGGTGATGAATTGCCCCAAATCGAGCACGATCAAATTTCCACAATGATTAATCATAATATTTCCAGCTAATAGATTAACAGTACTTTGAATAATCTACATGCTTTGTCATCAGACCAATACTGTTGAATACTTTTACATGCTATATAATAAATTTATTCTTACTATATCAAAGGAAAGATAGTGGAACTAGGATGGTAATACATAGAAGAACAGTAGAAGCCAGAGAGACTACCTTTGGCGAATTTTCTCGAGTTCCCTGGGATCAGAAACTAATACTTGAACACCCAATTGCATTTTTGTCTTCTGAAGATTGAAATCAAGACAAGCAATTTTAGCAGGGGATACCCTAAGAGGCATTCCTTGGGCAGCACGTCCAGTATTAAGAGCATAACCATTCATCAAAAAGCTGTCTCTAGCACTTTTACCATGTGCCTTCAAAATATTGATTCCCTGGAACCCGAATCAAAATGAAACAGAATTAAATTCATTCAAAGTATGTTACACCATGTAAGCAAAATAGAGCTGCACGTTACAGATGTTCAACATATTGCTCAAAATTGACATCTTTCATCCCGAAGCAAAGCAAAGCCTCGCGAGAATGTATCAGACAAGTTCTACTACCAACCTTGATTGGGTATCTGACTTCACCCCGTGCATTAGTCATCTTTACAGCTTGCACTGCTTCTACAACCTGCATGAATTTCATACACACAAGTAAATTTAACAACTGAAACGAATATCAAGTGCCTAAACCTACAGCCAGAAAACTCAATCAAAAACAGAAGTTAGCATCTTGTTCATAATCAATTAATAATCAATCAATACATTCAGAACAACTAATGAGAACCAGAACTGCTTTTAATAATTACATCGGCCGTGATTACAAAAGTTAAACTGTCCAGTCAGTGAAATCAGTAGATCAAAGGTTTTATTATCCAATGACCCTCTCCACAACAAATGTTTCAACCAAGCAATGACATAATCATCATTCGACAACATATTCATGACTTTTTTCAATCAATATTTAGAACTGAAAAAATGCTTCAGAGTCATCCTAACATCGACGTCATTGGGATTGATTTTTAAAATTTTAAGAAAAAAGGATAAAGCTTTAATTTCAGTTCATGGAAAGCAATCGCACTGTTAGGACAGGAGGATGCCTAAGGAGTAAGGAAATGATGGCAGTAGGTTAGATCAAAGGGATACAATGTGTTGGTTAAATAAATAAAGGGAACATAACGGGAGGAACCATTCCGTAAATTTGCAAAATTTGGTGATAGAAGAAATCATTTTTTAGGGGAGACTTCAGGAGGAGAGACCTCTTATGAGCAACAGTTACTGTATCAGCGATTTGCGACGGTATATATTCAAATCAATCATAGAACGTTGATACGTTCATGCCATTAAATGCAAAATTTGAACAGTAATAGCAAACAGTTGATAACTTCATGCCATTTAGTATGATTTAAAACATATCTAGAATAGTATTAAACCCAATAATAATAGTTGGTATGATCATTTCTATATCTCTCAGAACAGTGCTGACTGACACAATCAACCAATTGAATGCACAAATAGAGTAGAAACCGTGACTATACCAATGATATACTTGAATTCTTTTCCTCTCAAGCAGAAAGTGGAAAACCTACCAAAGCTATGCGATAATTATGATAATTATAACTGTGATGGGGAAAAGTAAATGCTATATATAGCTTGGTCAATATCAAGTTTTCAACTTATAGTCCAAGTAAAATTTGAGAGATGAGACATAATGATGTATATAAGCTTAAACAATTGGATGTGAACCAACTAGTATTTACAAAATATGGTTGTTTTGCATCAATTTAAAGTGATGTAAACGCCCAACATTCAATATAAATAAATAAATAAATAAAGTCAATACAATTACAAACGTACCAAATTGGCAAAGAAGTCACTGTCACCCGCTATCAGCTTTGAGGACATGCTGGTCTTGGCACAGTTAATTAGTGAATCTTTTCCAAGCTTCTCAACCTACAAGTGAAGAGAACAATCCGACTAAGCAACATAAAATACAACAGCTTCTAAATGCATTAATTTTCAGACAAAAGTCACAAAACAATGAAACCATTGAATGCTTTCCAGGAAATAAGACAGGGAACAGTGGCCAAGTTATGCAAGATTTCATTAATCTTATTTGTTATTTACTTAAGCAATTAATTAATCAATTGAGTACATAAACAGTCCCCAAGGCGTAGCTTGGGACATCTGAAGGATTTGGGAAGTTCAGGGTTCAAACCTTCGATACTAACATAACATGCTACAAAATTCAATTGGTGTATAAAAAAAATTGAAGTGAATACATATACATTCTACATCAAAAACTTCCTTTTTGTTTACATTTGTGATTTAAACATGAAAACAGGAATGGTAAGCATATCAAAACAAAATCAGGATGTTCCTAGTAATAGGAAAGATTAATCAAAAATCTTATACTCAAAATGTGTGTAAATGCAACAAACAGTTGCTCTGGACAGAAATAACTCTATAAAACGCGACAGAGAATTAGAAATCATTGTGATCTAGCATCACTAGCTTTCAAATATGGTAACAATAACATTTTTGACCATCTAAGAAAAGTGAAAAAAGAACATGCCTAATAAATGTATAGGAAAAAGGTATACTTAAGAAATCTTACCTTGACGGCAAGCTTTTCATCTACGTATTTACAAGCTTCTCGCATAGCAAGCTATTCAGAACAATCAACGCAGATAAGTTAAATAAAGAACAAGATCTTCCAGAATTTCCCAATTAAACTCATCGAGTGTTACAAAAGAAGACAAATAAAATTGAAAAGGTAAATAAAAACTTACTCTATATCCACTGATAATTGAGGTTGGATGAATCTTATTCCTAACAAGATCATTAGCTCTCTACACACACACCAAAGATAAAATAAATAAATGCATAAAATGAAAAAGAAAAAGAAAAGAAAAGAAGGTTGAAATTTACTTTGAGAAGCTCTGCAGCTACAATGACAACAGAAGTAGTACCATCTCCAACTTCTCTATCCTGAAGTTCAGCAAGTTCAACCAAAACCTAAAAAAGAAAAAACCAAAATCTGAATCAATAAACCCTCGTTTGAATGATTGAAATCGCAATGAAGGATCGGAATTAGGTTAACCTTAGCAGCGGGATGTTCAACTTCCAGCATCTTGAGTATAGTAGCACCATCATTAGTAATAGTCACATCACCGATATCATCAACAAGCATCTGAAAAAACAAAAACGGAAATGAAGTGAAGAAATTAATAAAATGAATGAAAATGAGAAAAAGAAGTTGAGAATCGATGGATCTTGTACCTTGTCGAGACCAACGGGACCGAGTGAGGTTTTCACGATGTTCGCAACGGCTTGACATGCTACCACTGCATTTGTTCATTCATAGAGAAAGCGTATGATTAGAAAAACGGTTACGGCGAGGAGAGAGAGAGAGGAAGAGAGAGGGAGACGATACCGTTTTGAGTGCGGACGTCTTGGCCGGATTGGCGTTCGCCGGAGATGTCAGGGGTTTGATTAACGAGCGACATTGCGAAGTGAGTTTCTAGGGCTTTCCACTGACTCACTCTCTATACTTGTTGATACTCTTTTCAAATCAAGGGTTTAGTTTTCTACTCAGACCTAGTTTTCTCTTTCCATTATGTCATATGTATGTATGTTCTCTCTCACACACACTTTTTTTTTATTTCATTTCATTTACCAAAATGAATTTAACAATTCCCTCCATAAAAAAAACAATTTAAGTCTTTTTTTAACTAAAAATGAAAGACAATCATTTATTTAAATTGATAAAGTATATTTTGTAAAAAAAAATTGATAAAGCATGTTGATACAATATAAATTCGCTAAAAATAAAAGGGTTGAATTTGTGAACAAACGCACAACATCCATGTTAATAGTATAAAACAGCAAAATACAAAGCACTTGTGTCTTCGGAATACCTATGCTTACTGGTCTTCAATGTTGACGACACCAAAGTCATTTATTGGATCTACACTGAATCGAGGTTGATCTGACAATTTGAAGCGAACAAACACTTGAACAAGACGTGAAAGGCAAACAATTTTGCACAAAGACAACAAACAAAACAACGCCGTACTAAGACGAAAGAATCACAAAAGAAAAACTAAATAACTGTGAAAATCACGTATTTAAATAAAAGAGAATGAGAATGACGATTTAGAGAGGTGATTTAGGGTCAAAAACCGACCTTAAACCACCCTTTTATATGGTTTAAGGAGAAAAAACTAGGATTTTAGACCACCTCTCACACTAATATAATACCCAAAAAAATATTACAATTAAATATTATAAATGTCTGAATTTTAGTTCTACCATTTCCATTTACTATAGTAAATGGCATACAAAATGACACGATGATTTGGTTATTTACCTTGCTAGAAGAATATATGTACCAGTTTCTTTTAATAATATATGCTACCAGTTTTTTAAATAAAAGAGTAATATATAATTCACAATTTTTTAAAGAATATACAATTCATGACGAAATTTAGAATTTAATTTGTATGAATTCATAGTGTAAAATCAATTTGGAAAATAGAAAAAACTGATAGAAAGTATACATAGTTAACCAATCAAATGTATCCGATTAATAATTTTATTAAAAAATCCGTACCAAAAATCATTTTCCTTGTAAATATTTTTTTTTACAGTGATGTGAAAAACTTTATAAATATAATTAGAAGTAAGATACTTTTTCGACCGAAAATTCATTGCAAATATTGCTAAATGGTGATTGTTTATAAGAAATTTTGTTTCCATTTTCTATAGAGCACAAAATCAACTGCACTGTCTGCACAAGCAGGTCCAGTCTACTGGTGACATTAGGGAACAATAATCTATCTGGTAACACAATTGAAGAAAATACCTCCTGTCTACCTTTATAAACCAAACATTCATTTCAAAACATAGATGCTCCAAGCGAATGCTTCTAAGAGTCTAAAGCAAATTCGTACATACTCCAAATGTAAACCACATTTACATGATAAATCAAAACAAACTTTCTACTATGATTGTAAGAAGGTTGCAGTTACTTGCTCCACCTTCCTAATACAAACGATATCTAGCTAATTCTGCCCTAATATCTGTTATCACATCTTCCGCCTCATGGAGTTGGGCTTCAAGCTCTGCAATCTTTTCTTTATCATCTGATGAAGCCTCTTCATCAGTTTTCTATCACAAAAAAACATAGGTTAATTCAAAATTAAAAGCAGCATGACCCAATGATTGTAAATATGTTTATCTTTTATACTCACTCGTGGACAATATTGAGACAATGCTGACTGGATGGCAGTCTGAACCTGACTGTTGATTTCCTGCATATCTTTTTGACGATACAGTAGTCGAGCCTCACTCTCCTCTCGTTTCCGTCGCTCCTCTGCCAGTTGGGACTTGGCCTCAACAAGTTTGGCTCTTAATTCATTGCATTCTTTCCTAGCATTTTCTGCCTCCACCCTTTGGGCATCTAATTCAGCCTGCAGCTCTTGAACTCTAACAGAGCTTGTTGCTGACCTCAATCCTTCTCCAAAACCCTGCATATATGATTGCTTCCCAACCACCGACTTAAAGGCAGTTTCCATTACTTCCACCTCATCCGGAGAATTCTCTAGCAGACTCTCATTGATTTGTTCAGCAACCTTGTCCTATAACGAATACAATTACAACTACAAATACAATACAACAGTCCACGATTTAAATAAGTGGCAGAACATCAAATTCAAGTTATATATAAAATTGCAACAGTAGTTTAAAACGTGATTACATGTATTTGCTTAGATGCCTCATTAACCCACTCCCCATTGGCCTTTTTGTGTGTTATCTGCCATAATGTCTGCAAATCAGGCTCCTTTCCAGTCACAGGGTCCCGCTGTTAGATGCATATCCTAGTTAGACTGTTAATAACAAAAAAAAGTCACGATTTGACAAGGCACAACACCATGTAAAATCGACATCTTACTGCATCAAAGCTAGCTGCTTGAAAGGACTTCGGCCCACTAGTATGATGTATCCACTGTTTTGCCTTACTTGCCTTGTTTTTAATGCTCCTTATCTGAATAATATTGACAAAAAACATGTTATGGAATTTATTAAAATTTACAGGGTAGGATAGGAACAACATAAATCAATATACCTCAAAAGAAGGACTGCTAAAATAATCAACCAAGAATTTCCAATCAGAATCATTGACGTCATCAGGGACATGCTTCAAGGCTTCTTCCTTTGTTTCAAATTTTAAGTAATGCTCGTGAAGCCTGTGGCGCCGACTCCGATATAAACGGCCTGCTTCATCGATAATCGCCTTCCGAACCACATCTGTATCTTGAAGTCTCCAATTGTTCTGTGAAAAGAAAAGTTCTTTAAACTAAAAAATTCCTCATCCACAATCCTCAATAAATTTCGAAGAAAACAAATCGAAGGAGGAAATAAATTTCGCCAGAGTCAAAACAGAACAAATGGAGCTTCCGCGGAGACACAAAGTACAAGTGGAAGAGCAGCTAGGGAAGAACACTGGAATACAACATAAGAGAACACATACAAGCAAGACTGTACTTTTTTTTATAGATGGCAATACCGTAATTAAAACACACCAATGTAGTACGGAAGAGAAGTCTCTCCTCCAAGGATTTTCCCTTACAACTGTGCCATGACACATTTTACTCAATGCAAAAAATATGAATGAACTAACTTATATCTTTACTCTACTCTGTCACTAACAATTGATATTTGATAAATTCCAACACACACACCCCACCAAAAAAAAAGAACATAATATTTCAAAAAATTGGGTAAAAATTTCAAGAAAGGAAGAACTGTCTCAAATGTAACGCAAATGTAAAACCAATATGTTTTCTAATGCCATAGGGGTTACGCTGAGACCCCACATCGAAGATATGGCCAAAGTGGTCCGTATAAAGTTTCGTCAATCCTTACTCGTCATCCCATGAGCTAGCTTTTTGGGTTGCATTAGACCTTAGTCAAATTCTAATATGGACAAATGACGGTATGATGGAATGCCAGAAAGGCAGCAACGGTCTCCAACAAATCCCCTCACGCCTACCACTGGACCTTTGGGGCATGGATGTATGATGACTGCAATGAAGGCAGCCAGTGTTTCCAACACACACATCAAAAGTCCTGAGCCTTATAAGGACTACCTTGGTCATAGCTCTACTGAATGTGTGATCTTAATAGGTTACTATGCAGTATGTTGGGTATTAATGTTATACAACGTGGGAGTGGCATATTTATAATCTAATAACGTGGGAAAATATAACAGACCAATCGACATAAAATTATAATAATTTTCATAATATGAGAGGGTAAAAAAAACCATATAGAACCACTAAATTTTTCCATAAAAAAAAAAAAAAAAAAACATGATTTATCAGCAAATCATTTACATGTTGTATAAAACGGAATCAATACAAAACTAACAAAAAAGTTTGAACATGAAAATGAGCAAGGCAGAGGATGACATGAAACAGAGAGGTGGAGCTATGCGACTACGTTGGTGTGGATTTCTTCTAATGTGGGGACCTTGAAGCCCCCACGTTATTATCTTAATCGGCTGGGGCCAAAATAGAGTCCCCTCAACTGGGGGACATAATCAGACGGCTTAGTGGGTGGGGCTTAATTGACAGCTATAAGAACGATAATCACAAGTAAAACAAACCAGAATCAACGTAAATGCCAATAACATACCAGAACTTTTTCCACTATAGTATCTTTAGTACTTTGTGGAACACTGCTCCACTTGTTCACATTAAAACGGGCGTTCTTGCGAACAATAATAGAAAGATCAGTAATGAAGTCATTACGACCTGGACCTACAGCCACCAGCCTCGTAGGATGAATATCAACATCCAACTTTCCATCTCGACTCAGTTTACGCTTCATTTCAAGCATCAACCCTCTTGTTTGTCCTCTTACTTTATTCTTAGGCCTGACTCTTATATCTGAAGCAAAAAACAATAGGAAAATAAGAGAATTTTCAAATATAGCCTCAAAGCCATGAACTATAGAACCATTGAAATGAAAACATTCAACTTTCCATCTGCATTCTGTGGATGGTTCTTCTGATTCATTGACCCTCTTGGTCGCCCTGGTCCCCTTTGCATTAACAATTCTAAAACATACAAAAACCATTAATAATAAGACATCTGTAATTGAAATTATTCTTAACTATCGTTTTTAAGAATGGAATAAAGGACACCAAGCAAACATAGAGACCAACTATAAATTAATTACTCGAGTCGATTACTAAGTATGACTTCTATCTATGTACTAGGTTCAAATCCTAAGTTTTTCTCGCATTCTATAGCCACGTAGTGGGATAAGGCTTGGTTGTTGTTGTTGAGTCGATTACTGGGTATGCCATGCCATCTATTATCTATAATATATTATAAATTATGGTTTCTCTCAATCTTGACTTTTTCGATTAATGATTTGGTAGAATATCCTCAATTAATATCAAACAAAATAATCTCAAATAATGCAACGTTGCAGCAATTTCTTGCTTTCATACAGGGCCGGACCAATAATCCTCAAAAATAAGTGAGTCTCAAAGCAAGTTTTGATATATGAGGACTTTTGTGTCTGCATGTGAGGCCTTTTCCCTATAAAATTATGATTTTATTTTTTTTGCCAGTAGGCCTAAAGCGAGGGCTTTAGTGGCCTTACCCTTGGGCACTGATTTTTAACATATTCATTGCAGAATTATAAACAGAATTGATATGTTAAAAGTCTATGACGTATCAACAAATGACATTGATGTCTTCATTCTATAAACAAATATGTGGAGTTCTAAACTGTTTTCTTTTAATTAGAACTGTTTTCTTTTACTAGTAAATGTTAGAACTGTATGTTAATGTTATGGTGTGGGTGGGGATAGAACCTTATACCTCCTTATCATTGCACTCCATAATTCCCCCACCCCAACAACCTTACATCCCCTGAGTTCTAAACTGTATTCTTGGAATTCTTTGTTGATGAAATCATTTGAGACAAACAATTTATTTATAGTTTATAAATTAAATTATAACACGCAGAACACAACATGTAAAACTATAACATGGAGGATGGTTGAAGTTCTGTTTTGAAGGAAATAATAGAATGTTGAGCATTGTGAAATTGTACCTGTCTCCTGCTCCTCTACAAAGTCAGGATCATCTTCCAATTCATTTGATTGATTCTCCTGCTCCTCTACAACGTCAGGAGCAACTTCCAACTCATTTGATGGATTATTAAGAACAACAGTTTCGACATTTGAATTTTGTTTAAGCTTCTTCTGAAGACTTGACACTTTAGGCCGACATCTTCCCTTTCTCTTTGCCATGGAACCTAAAAATGAATTTTGGAAAACAGAATCAAAACTAAGAACAGCATATCATACATATTCTTTTCTAGAGGAACATATAGACCTATTTGAAGTGCTATTAGGGCCCTAAAAATTATTTCAATTCAACAACCAGACACAATCTGTTTACCAAAATCTGGACTGTATTCAATTCCCAATAAGGAATAGGAGTTAACAAGAGAATATGAAAACGGGAATCCATGTGTACGTGTCTCCTACAACTCTACAAACCAGGTATCAAGTGGAACAGAAGAGTATGATAAAGTAAGTCCATGTGTACCTGTCTCCTCCTCCTCTACAAACTCGGGATCAACTTCCAAATCATTTGATGGATTGTCAAGAACAACCGGTTTGACATTTGCACTCTGTTTAACCTGCTTCTGAAGACTTGACGCTTTAGGCCGACCTCTTAACTTTCTCTTTGCAATGGTACCTGAAAATGAATTTCAAAAAACGAAGAATCAGAACTAAGAACAGCGTATCATACATATGCTTTCATAGAGGAGCACGTAGGCCCATTTGAAATGCTATTAGGGCCCTGAAAATTATTTCAATTCAACATCCAGAAACAACTCGTTTACCAACATCTGGACTGCATTCAATTCCCGGTAAGGTAGGAGTTAACAAGAGAGTAGGATAAAGGGAATCCATTTGTACCTGTCGCCTGCTCCTCTATAAACTCAAGATCAACTTCAAATTCATTTGATGGATTATCAAGAACAGACGTTTTGACATTTGCGCTCTGTTTACCCTGCTTCTGAAGACTTGACACTTTAGGCCTACCTCTTAAATTTCTCTTTGAAATGGTACCTGTAAATGAATTTCAAAAAAGGAAGAATCAGAACTAAGAACAACATATCATACATATGTTTTCATAAAGGAGCACGTAGGCCCTTTTGATGATCTATTAGGGCCCAAAAAATTATTTCAATTCAACATCCAGAAACAACTCGTTTACCAAAATCGGGACTCTGTTCAATTCATAATAAGGAATATGAATTAACAAGACAATATGATGAAGGGAATCCATGTGTACCTGTCTCTTGCTCCTCTACAAACTTGGGATCAACTTTTAATTCATTCGATGGATTATCAAAAACAGCTGTTTTGACATTTGCACTTTGTTTAACCTTCTTCAAAAGACTTGACGCTTTAGGCCGACCTCTTCCCTTTCTCTTTGCCATGGTACCTGAAAAATGAATTTCGGAAAACAAAAAATCAGAACTAAGAACAGAATATCATGCTTTCGTAGAGGAGCATGTAGGCCCATTTGAAGTGTTATTAGGGCCCTGAAAATTATTTCAACTCAACATCCAGACACAACTCGTTTACCAAAATCTTGATTGTATTCAATTCCCAGTAAGGAATAGGAGTTAATAAGAGAATATGATTGATAAAGGTAATCAATGTGTACCTGTTTCTTGCTCCTCTACAAACTCAGGATCAACTTCCAATTCATTTGATTGGTTATGAAGAACAGCTGTTTTGACATTTGCGCTCTGCTTAACCTTCTTCTGAAGAGTAGACGCTTTAGGCCGATCTCTCAAATTTCTCTTTGGCATCGTACCTGAAAAGGAATTTCAGAAAACAAAGAATCAAAATTAAGACGAGCATATCATACATATGCTTTCATAGAGGAGCATGTAGGCCCATTTGAAGTGCTCTAAGGCCCCTGAAAACTATTCCAATTCAACATCCAGAAATAACCCGTTTACCAAAATCTGTATTGTATTCAATTCCCAGTAAGGAATAGGAGTTAACAAGAGAATATAATAAAGGGAATCCATGTGTACCTGTCTCCTGCTCCTCTACAAGCTCAGGATCAACTTCCAATTCATTTGATGTATTATCAAGAACAGCTGTTTTGACATTTGCACTCTGTTTAACCTTCTTCTGAAGACTTGACGCTTTAGGCCGATATCTTAAATTTCTCTTTGCCATGGTACCTGAAAATGAATTTCAGATGACAAAGAATCAAAATTAAGAACAGCAAATCATACATATGCTTCCGTAGCGGAGCATGTAGGCCCATTTGAACTGTTATTAGGGGCCTAAAAATTATTTCAACTCAACATCCAGAACCAACTCGTTTACCCAAATCTGGATTGTATTCAATTCACAGTAACGAATAGGAGTTAATAAGAGAATATGATAAAGGGAATCCATGTGCACCTGTCACCTGCTGCCCTACCAACTCAGGATCAACTTCAAATTCATTTGATCGATTATCAAGAACAGCCGTTTTGACATTTGCTCTCTGTTTAACCATCTGCTGAAGACTTGACGCTTTAGGCCGATCTCTTAACTTTCTCTTTGCCATGGTACCTGAAAATGAATTTCAGAAAACAAAGAATCAGAACTAAGAACAACATATCATACGTATGCTTTTGTAGAGGCGCACGTAGGCCCATTTGAAGTGCTATTATGGCCCTGAAAAGGAAATTTTTCTTTAGGCTTGTCCAATTTCTCTTAAGCTTCCCTGAGCGGCACTTAAGTACCGCTCAGCTCTCCAACGGCAGTTTAAGCACCTTTTAAATCGGTATAACCGATTTAAAAAATTTCCCCGAACAACTGCCTTTTGGGGTATTTAGGTAATTTTGGGGTGGCTGGGAGAAATATTAGAAGCCTAATGAGCAATTTTCCCCTAAAAATTATCAATTCAGCATCTAGAAACAATTTGTTTGCCAAAATCTGGACTGTGTTCAAATCCCGGTAAGGAATAGGAGTAAACAAGCAGATTAAAAAAAAAAATAGTAGTAAACAAGAGAATAAGATAAAGGGAATCTGTGTGTCCCAGACTCCTGCTCCTCTACAAACCCAAGATCAACTGGAGCAGAATATGATAACGTGAATCCATGTTTACCTGTCTCCTGCTCCTCTACAAACCCAAGATCAACTTCCAATTCATATGATGGATTATTAAGAACAATCGGTTCGACATTTGCATTGTGTTTAACCTTCTTCAGAAGACTTGACGCTTTAGGCTGACCTCTTCCCTTTCTCTTTGCCATGGTACCTGAAAATGAATTTCGGAAAACAAAGAATCAGAACTAAGAACAACATATAATACATATGCTTTCATAGAGGAACACATAGGCTCGTTTGAAGTGCTGTTATGGCCATGAAAATTATTTCAATTTAACATCCAAAAACATTTTTATATGAAAAAAAATTTAAGGGAAATGTTTTCAAAACCTATAGCTAACATATTTCTACCATGATTTTCTGTTTTTTATGAAAATGACTTAGGTAAACAGGGCCCTAGTTTACTAAAATCTGGGCGTTATTCAATTCATAATACCCAATGGTTGAAATAAGTATAACAAAACATAATGCACTTATAACCCACCAAATGGTTTAGTTTGCAACAAATATGGACAGCAGAAACATGAAGTTATGTTGCGTCTGAAGTGATAGTAATTGTTGGGTTCAAGTGTGAGTGGTTGAGTCACACAGCTACTACAAATGAGCGTTACTCAACACTGGATATATAAGAGAGGCGACCCATACATCTAACAATGGAGCATTGGTTCGTTGTTGCTCCAAGCGCTCCCCCAGTCCCCAAATTCCTAAACAATGGCAATGGATTATGTACTCTAGTACAACACAAGGGTTGCGTTCAAGAACATCAACCCTACCATTTTATGAGCGTGAAAAAGAAAAGAATGTTTGTTACTATTCATCATGAACTCTCAAGAGCATCCACATAAAAAAAAATGCTTTATTGAAAATAAGAAAAACAATAATTATTAAAACGAATAAAGCATAGCACCCGCGATACTATAAGCAAAAACTACAGCTATAAAACCCAAAAAACTGTCAAGAAAAAATCTACATTCTCTAGGAATATTCGTACTTAACGTAACAGTTAGCGATTTTAATACGCGTGAATTGAGAAGCGTGGAATGGTGATAATAGATAGAAGAAGCTACAGTGAGAAAGTCCGAATGAGACAAACCGATCGGAGACGGTGCTCGTCGGAATTATTACCGGCGACGGCGGTGGGTTGAGAATCGCGGTAGTAGAGCGGAAGGGTAATTTATTTATTTATTTATTAATTTACTAATAGCTATGACTCGTACTGTAAGACTTTTTTTTTTTTTTTTGAGAGGACTCGTACTGTAAGATAAAACTTACATTTTATTAGTTATGACAATTTAAATTTAAAAAAAGTGTGTTTGACATAATTTTAACAAGTTAAAAATATGTATAATTAGTCTAGAAATTCTTGCTCAACTGGTAAATGCTGGACGCCGTGACTCGGGTTCGAACGTGGGACCTCACAGTTTTTGTGAGTTTAATTTTAGTGGATTACCACTTCATCTAAGACAAAAAAAAAAAATGTATGATTGCGTTTTTGTTTGTACAAAATTACGTTTTTATTATGTCATAAATTGTTGTAAAATGTAATTTATGTCGATTATTTTTTGTATAAAAGATATATGCTAGTAGTTTACACCACACCACTTAAAGAAAATGCAAAGTTTATGCCCTCTTTAGAATTCGAACTTAAACACCTCATTTCTTCATATTTGGCATTCGAATTCAAACATCTCACTCTTTCACATTTAAAATGTCTAAACTTCAACCATAGTTTTCTCTTACTAGTTCTCTCTTGTGTTTTCTTTGTGGTTTTTGTTCAATATTTTTATTTGAAATCATCCATTTTCATCTTTTTTTAACTCTATTTTGATCTAAATAATTGATTTTTACATATATATCTAGGTTTTTTTTTACTTCATGATTTTATTGTCTGAGTGCAGCATTGTGTTGTATGTCGTCTTGTGCGACTTTGTTTAATTTATCATCTCGTTGTGATGTTCATCAGTTTCCTATTAAAAAAAAATTATTCAATCAATGGTTTGGGCATAATGTTGCAAATTTGGAGGCATGGGTATTCTAGTCATTTTAATTTTATCATATTATTTATAGGCATGTTCTATTTTATGCTATTAACTTGAATGTAGTGAGTTTGTTCATAAATTCATCTTTTAAGTTTTTAGAGATGTTGAATATTGTAATCTATCAATTTGAATAAATGAATATTATTTTATTTTTGTTAAAAAAAATCTTTTACAATGATTTTAGTTGTTGTAAAAAATACTTTATCATAATGGCTATAGTACAAATAAAGATGTGGGAGGACAAAGTACAAATAAAACCGGAAATTTTATCAAAAAAACTTTTATATCGATTGTTTTGTAAGAGGAAATTGAACATCATATAAATTCATACATTATGAAACCATATAATATATAAAAAAAAAATTATCAAAAAAAAAATTCATATTATATGGTTTCATAACGTAGGGTTGCGAAATAGAGATGTGAGATAAAAGTGAGTGGACAAAAACAATTGATGTGCATCACCAAAGCTCTATATTTAGAGCGGTGAAGTAGAGGTGTAAGATAAAAGTGAAAGGAAAAAATTGTAATAAATTGACAAAAGAAGGAGGACAAAATATATGACAAAAAGTGGAAATTAAGGTTTGCATGACTATCCTCTATTCACGAATAATAGATAGGTACATTGCACTAAAATTCTTAGTTCATAATTAAACAAAACTATTAAAATTAATTAATAACATCGCCCCATAAATATCAAACAATCTCAAAACCTTATTGCCTAAATCTTTTATCTTTCCACCTAAATTTTTCCAACCTGCCTTGGTTCCTCTATGGATCATCTCATATATCTTGCAATATTAGGAAACTTGAATTCTTGTACTTCATGTTACTTAAAAGATGAGATTCTATCCCTGACTCCTTGTTGGTGGTGATGACTCCAGTTCATGTTTATTGCCTTGAATCATCTACTCTTTCTCGCAAAATGTTCCTTTTGCTCCTAAGAATCTTCTTATCTTAGTTCATACTTCATAGGTGCCAATGAGTGTGCAGCGTATAACAAACAAAAAATTTAGTGCACGGAAGGAAAATAGGAAAATGAACTGAGAATCCATTATTAACAGTCCACTCAGAATCTACACATTGTCATGCCAAACTTTTCACTCCATCTTTTGTTATCAAGGATCTGCAGTGTATAATAAACAAAAATTTCCACCGATATTCATATCGTTTTCCTTCCTCGGTATTTTCAGTGTAAACTATTTTAGACTTTCTAATGAACAAATTAATGAATAAACAATGTTCTACCAATAATCCCCACAAGAACATATGCCATTCTTAAAGTGATGAAAACGGCTAGAATCTCTGACCACAATCTCTCTCTTAACAATCTTTGCCATAAGTGTTATTGCAGTATGACAATCCCCACATACACGTAGATTTTTCATTATAGTTATTGTACTTCCTTCCACAGTGCTAAGCAATCCAAATGCAATTGCAAGCCTTTCACTGTGGTAAGACAACATTTCTTCATTTTGCTCAATTTCAACATCATGCAAGGCGAATTGTTGATCAGGAATATAACCCAGTTCTTTTAACTTTACTCCTAACCACACTAACTTTTCATAGATTTTCTCGGTAAGAGGATGGGACCTATCTGCAGACAGAAATTCATGCCTCATTCCTTTTAAGGTTATCCAACTTGACCCAGGTTGTTTTACTATTCCATTATGTTTCATTTTCATCCTAATCCTTGCAACTTCAGACCATCTTCTAGACGATGCATACAAGTTCGACAGCAGCACATAGGCAGCACTACAATCAGGCTCCATTTCAAATATCCGTTTCGCAGCTCTTTCTGCAACATCCAAACTAGAATGCACCCTGCAAGCACTCAGCAAAACCAGCCACACCATTGAGTTTGCTTCCACAGGCATGCTCGTCGCCAGCGCTTCCGCTTCCTCCACCTCTCCACACCGGCCAAGCACATCCACCATACAAGCATAGTGCTCAACCGTCAGCTTCATTGATCTTTTCCGAGCAAAATACCCAAAAAAACACCTTGCCTTTTGTAACATCCCGGATCTGCTACAAGCAGAAAGCAAACCAGTCAACGTGATCTCATCAGACTCAACTCCTTCCCTCAACATTTCTTTAAAAAGCACCAAAGCCCATGTTCCACATCCATGCTGAGCACAACCAACAATAACAGAATTCCAAGACACAACATTCTTCTCACCAATCCCCTTAAACACACACAATGCATCACCAATAAAACCACATTTACTATACATAACGACAAGAGAATTCCCCGTATAGACTGCATTTTCCAAACCCAATTTAATTCCTGCAGCATGAATCACTCTCCCCTTCTCGAGATCCTCCAACCCAACACAAGAATTCAAAGCACTAGTAAAAGAAGACTCGTTAGGCACCACATTGAATTTCATCATCTCACTAAAAACCTCCAATGCTTCCACATGCTTATCATTCAAACCATACCCAGTCAAAAGAGCAGTCCAAACCACCACATTCTTACAAACAGTCTCACCAAAAACTTTACAAGCATCTTCCATTCTCTTACAACACGCGTAAAAAGTAACTAGCGAAGCAGACACAAACTCATCAAAACCACAACAAAAACCAAACTTAAACATACAACAATGAATCTGAATTCCCGCGTAAAAATCCAAAATTTTAGCAGCTGCAGACAACCCACAAACCAAAGTAGTTGAAGAAATTCCAACACCAAAAAAACCCACCATCTTCTTAAAAAAAACCAACGCTTGATAACTCATTCCATTTCGATCCAACCCAGCAATAATCGAAGTCCAAGAAATAACATCCCTGCAAGGCATTTCATGAAACAAATGAAGAGCATCGTTAACTCTACCATTATTACAATAACCATTAACCATAGCATTCCATGTGGCAACGTCTTTATCAACATACGGCATTGCATTAAAAAACCTTTCAGCTTCGTTAACTCTTCCGGTTGATAAGAAACCATGGATTATCATTGTCCATGAAATTGAATTTTGTTGCGGCATTTCATCGAACAGTTTAACTGCAGTGACAAAATCATTGCAAATGATTGAAGCTTTGATGACAGAGTTCCATGAGATAGTGTCTTTGGTGTTTGATGGGATTTGGTTGAAGAGGTTGATTGCTTCATGGAGATTATTGTTGTGAGCGTAAGCGAGGAGTAGCTTGGTGTAGAGTGACACGTGAGGGGAAGGGATTTTGTTGAAGACAGCACGTGCTGAGTCTAGTCTTTGGTTTTTGAGGTGGTTTAAGAATGTGGAGGTTAAGGAAGTTGAAGAGGATTTTGGGTTTTGAATAAGAGTGGTAAATGGTGTCGTACGACATTTCAAATTGGAGGCTATTTGGCTCGCGAAGATTGGTGGAAATGGAAATCGCGGTCTTTTTGGCATGAAGGGAATGACGAATGTGTCAATATCATTTCACAGCTTCGGACTTGGAGGCAAACGAAGAAGTGAACATGCATAAATGGATGCTTCCCTATATGGAGGAAAGTTGCACTCTTATTTAACCCTTTTTTTTATCTAACTTATTTTTTAAAAAAATTACATTAAATTTACCTAATTTCAACCCAAAAAATTAATTAAAAAAAGGACTAAAGATAAAATTACGACAAAAAGAATTAAAAAAATGGTCTTGTCACGACAAAAAGAATTACGACTAAAAATATTTGCGTTGAAAACATTATTCTTTACACTTTTTTTTAACTTTGACTACACAAATTTCAAGATACTTATACTATATTTGGTTTCCTTAACTAGTGCCCCGGGGCACTAGTTAACGTTTTCCTCTGAGAGAAAAAAAAAAAAGATGTTTTGCCACTCATAACATATATGTTAGAGATTTACTTTTTCCACCATGCTGCATTCTCGCGCGCCCTGCGATTTGGACCAAACTACCCTTTGTCTTGATTATATATTTCGGACAGTTTGCGGATAATATATTCTGAAATGATCAGAAAAGCACACTGCACCATGTCATTTGTGAAACTTGAAAATGTTCAGGGTGCTTGCAGTTTCAAAAATTATAATCCGGACAGAATAGCGGTATTTTGGATTATAATTACCGAACACCCTGCATTTGAAGTGAGCGGGAAAAATAGGCGTTTTTTTTCCGGAAAACGAAATCCGGACTGCAAGGTTATATATACTCCTCCAGAACCTAGCTGAAGCACACCACCTTTATCAGAAACACTCCCTACACCTCTAAAAAACACACCATTTTGGATGAAAATATGGTTTGAAGCAGCAATTTGGCCATAAGGGGGGTTAACATCATCATCTTCGTCTGAATGCAAAGGTAATGTGTATATGAATTTCCCCCCATTCATTTTTTAGGCGATTTCCTTTTGATCACGTCATATGATTTGTACTGGATTGATCCGGAAAATAAATTCTGGACTACATTCATACGTTTCAAATTTAGGAATCTGAACAACATCAGTATAGAAACTGTGTTCATTTTCTTACTCTGCTTCGCACTATTTTCACTTATGGTTGTTCCGGTTGATGCCCCAAATGTTTATCCAGCTAAGATTGAACATCATATCGTGTTGCCGGTTCTTTTACTTGAAGATGTGCATGATTCTGGAAATGCCAAATCCAAGAATCCCCCACCACCACCACCGAAACTTGAAATTTCTTTAGGTGATGCGAAAGTAGAGGATGCTCCTCCTCCTATTCTTGTTGTTTGTATTGATCAGCGAGAACATTTTACCACTACACACAAGTTTGCAACACAGAATGATTTGTTGGAGTGGGTTCGAGAAAAAGTTAGGAAGCTCGATTTTTCCATGGTTATTGGTAAATTCGATAACAGTGGCAATGGAAGAAGCGCATTTGTTACTTTGATGTGTGAAAGGGGAGGTTCATACACTGAGTAATCGGCGTGAGATAGCCGGTTCAGTTAAATGCGAGTGTCCGTTTAGGTTGAGAGGTTACCTGTTGACTGGTGGTGATTGGAGCCTTAAAGTTGGTGATGGTAGACACAACCATGACATGACAGATGTGTTGAAAGGTCATAAAACTGTCGGTCTTCTAAACTCAAATGAACGTGTTCACCTTCAGGAGATGGTGGATTCAAACATTCCTCTGAGGCAAATGCTTACCAACTTACGGAAGAGGAACCGTACCACTTCAACTACTATCAAACACGTTTGTAATGCATGCCACAGGTATAGGCGGTTCATTAGGGGTACGAGGAATGTCATGCAACATCTCTTGAAGTCTTTGGTTGATAATGGTTACATGTATCATTGTAGAAAGTATCGTGATTCTGATGATGTCAGTGATGTTTTTTGGGCACATCCAAATTCTATCAAGTTGTTTAACACATTCTTCACGGTGCTTGTGTTGGATTCCACGTACAAGACAAACAAGTATCGTCTTCCATTGCCTGAGTTTGTGGTAACACGTCTACCATGAAAACCTTCTTTATTGCTTTTGCTTATATGATGTCTGAGAGGCAAGACAGTGTTAATTGGGCTCTTGATAGGTGTCGTGAGATGTTGCATTCCAAAGATCTCTATGTCAAAGTAGTTATCACTGATTGGGACAATGCTTTGATGAATGTTGTGGAAAAGGTTTTCCCTGATACTACTCCTCTATTGTGCCCATATCACATTGGACAAAATATGAGAACAAAGTGTAAATTTGACTGCAAAGTCAAGGATCTCAGATGCAAGAATGGGGAAGCGATCAAGCCTACTTCGGTGGTGACGACTGTGGTGACTGCATGGTTGGATATTGTGGACTCCGAAACGGAGGAAGCATACATTGATAATTGGACACGGTTCAAAGCTGTATGCGCAAAATTTCCTAAGTTATTGAATTATGTTGAAAAGACAATTTTGAATCCGGTTAAGGTGAAGTTATTGAGCTTTTGGGTTGACAAAAACTTTCATATGGGGAATACTACAACAGATAGAACTGAATCTGCACATGCTCGGTTGAAAAAGTATCTGAGTAGCAGTATGAGTGATTTTAGTACAGACTGGAAATCCGTTCATGACCTGAAGCTTCATAAAGCAGACATCTCTCTATTGCCGAAATGAGATATTCTTCAGGTATATTTTTAAAAAACTGTGTTACTTTAGCTTCTGCCCAAGATTTTTGTTTTAATTTCATGTACTCGTGCAATCTGGATTATATAATCCGAAAGGGTAGCATTTATGCCCCATGCAAGTGCATTTAAGGCTCACGCAAAGGGTGTATCGAGATGTTTCGGATTTTATATTCTGGATTTACATGTGTTCCAGATTTTGAAATTCGTACCGTATCAGTGCTCAAACCAGAATGCATGTTTCTACCTATTTTCCAGCAACAACCAAAATGACAGTTTTTTTACACATTGCAGGCTCGGTTCAAGGACGCCGATTACAACATGAAGTTGCATATGAAGGAACAATTCAGACAATTTGCTTTACTGGATACCACCTCTATGCGTCCACCGCCAAATAAGGTCACCACCAAAGGAGCTCTAAATAAAGATAAGTAAAGCATTCAATCGACAAGGCAATCCCCTTCCCTATGGGAGATTGTTGACTCCCAGGAGCAAGAGACACAAGGTTCACACACAAAATCAATAGGAACGAGTAGAAAGAGTGCACGGAAAAGCAACATGTCTCATACTCCTCCTAAGCCAATTCCCAAAAATTCCAAGAAGCCAACACCCGTTAAAGTCCACATACCACACAAAGACCAAATCCCAATTTGGATGCATGACTTTATTGAAAAGGTTAGGGATGTACCCAGTGATGACCATTGTGGGGTCCTAGTAGTTGCGGTCCCACGTAACTTGACTGTTGATGATCACCAACTAATCTGGTACAACCTTTACAAAGAGCTTATCGGTGTAGAAAATGCCCGCTATCGGAGGATGATTAATGATGATAGGCGGTATAAAGAGGTCTCAGATGCTTTATCCTATGGCGGTATTAGGAATGCACCACGGGATAAATGGATGACCATACCAGATATGGGTTTCCTCATGGCACATAAATTCAATCAAACGGTTGTTGTTTTGTCCATTGGAAAATCATAAACCTATTTCCCTCCATGTGGTCCACCGCCGCCGCCAAGTATCGATCCGTTGATGTGTCTGGCATATGTGAATGACAACCATTTTATGACATTGGATTTGAAGGATGATTGTCCGATTCCTCACACTTCCGCTCTATGGAGACGATACCATCGAGAGGATGCAGACACTTGGCATAATAGATATGTCAGCCGGATGGCAGATTATAATGAGCTAGGTCGGGCGGCGTGTGTAGAGGTGATAGAAGATGACGAACAATTGTACATTATTGAAAATCTTGATCCTGATGAGAGGTTTGGTTCTGGTCCTGGTGTGAAGGTTGAAGTGGATGATAGTCCCATTGATCTTTCGACGCCATAAATTAGATATATATCATTAGTTTAGTTGAAATGTATATCATTAGGTGAAATGTATAATGATTGGTATAAAATCTCGAAATATATATATATATATATATATATATATATATAATCATTTTTTGATATAATATTTAAGTTAATTGCTTTTTATAGATACATATATAATGATTGAAAAACAATGATAAAACCACAATAAAATGCAAACCTGTATCAGTTTTGTGTACTGTTGCAATACGGATTATATAATCCGGACGTGTTCGGATTATATAATCCGGAATGTACCGAGGGTAATTTTGGAGAAAAAAAATAGGGCGCGAGAGGAAAGTCATAGGGTGGGAAAAGTAAAACTCTATATGTTATCTCTGACTTGATGATTAGTCTCTGTAATTATACACATAAAAGATATGTGGTTCACACTTAGGGCCAGCACAATATGTTAAAGTCTAAACCAATTTTTTTTTTTTTTTTTGAAAGATTTGAACCAAAATTTTTAGTGTTGTCTTTCAAAATATAATTTTTGAACAAAATAGTTATAAAAAATAATGTGTACAAGATTTAAACCATCACATGAGTATTTGACGCATTTTAAATAATAACCAACTTAGCAATGCAAATATCAATAATTTACATTTTATATTTATATCTAGGAGAACGTTAACCAGTGCTCCAAGTGTGTAATAGTTAAGCATCAAAAACAACTAAGTTTTTATGAAAAAAGTGGTGTAATAATTACTTTATCAAAAACAACATCTTATATTTCCAAGACAACATTTCTATTTGTTGTAGATTCTTTAACCATTACCCTAAAAACACTTGTTAGCGAGACCCTTATATTTATAATCAATGAGACTTTTGACCCGTGCGTCGCACAGGTCCTATCGTCTGTAATAAAAATCAGTAAATTATCTTACATACTTTCATTTTAGTTTAAATCCTCCGATTATTGGGGATAACAGACATTGATAATTTACAGTTCGGCTGAGGTGAGTAAAATGAATAGATTACCAAAGGTGCTTTTACTATAAAGTCAAGATAATCACAAAGAGTCAATAAGAGAGATTGGACCTGTTTGTTTTAGATATGAAAAAAATTGGATTTTTCTTTGTATTTCTAAAAATGGATTGTTTTGAAAATTTACTTAAAAATAGTAGAAGTTTTTTTTTTTTTGAGCAAAAAAATAGTAGATGTTATTTCATACTCATTTGGTATAAGTTAAAAAAGAGATTTAGACGTTCATTAACTTAAAAATCACACATTTTTCACTAACTTAAAAATCACACATTTTTTGAAAAAGAGATTTTATCTTATATCATTGCTCGAGATTTTACATTGTAAAAATCACACAATTTTTGAAAATGACATATTTTAAAAATGATATTTATGAAAATATATTTGATATAGTTTTTTTTTAGAGATTTTTTAAAAATTTTAATATAAAAATAAAATTATAACAAAATGATGAAATACTTGGAATTACATTTTAGGATAAGTGATTCAAACGAATTTTTCATTTGAAGCTTCCCTTAAAAATTTATTTGTTAAAAAAATTATAACAAAAACATAATACACTACAAAAATTCACTTTTGTTTAAAGCTATAACAAACGGACCATATGAAGTGAACCTTTATTACGCACAAACACGTTTTGAACATTCAACATTCTCCTGAAGCTTTTCTTCCTTATCTTGATCTCTTGGACTTTCGAGCCTTTCCGAAGTCCAAAAGATGAATTGGTACATGTATACGGTTTCTGAAAAATCATATACTGTCTTTAAATAAGAGCCTTGTCAAAAAATTTACAAAAGCATTGCTTCCTAAAATATGTTATACAAATATCACATTAAGATAATTGATGAGTTAGTATCATGTGTTTTAGGATCCATGATGCTGGAAATTTATACTGCAGCTTTAGAATGAAAACACGTAGCAGTAGCATGTAGTAGTAAAGAATGAAAGCTCCTGAAACATAAATCAGAAAAGATTGTTTCAGTCTCTCAATAAACACTCTATCCTCACATGTTAAACAATGTTTTCCTTCTGAAATTGCAGTCCTCGCCACTCATGATCTTTAAATATGTCATAGAAGCAAAAGAACAATTTAAAAAATATAAAGGATCATTAGGACGAAACTGAATATAAAATGAGACTATATATGACCAAACTTAACTAAAAATAAGATAAAGAATCTAATCAAAACTAAAACTATATTATCATAGTAAGAAGTGGTTCACAATGATTTGTCCTTGCATAAATAACAGCATAGAAACATAACCACTGAGACACATTCTCAACATAAAACACAATGCTAAATAACTTTTTGAGTTGTAGATTGATATAAGATTCAAATGCATCATACACTTTTGGTTCATGCCTAAAGTTTATATCTATAATCTTTTCAAAAAAATAATACAGTTGAGTTTAGATTTGTTCCAATATCAAGACAAAGCATTCCATACTATCAGGTGAGTTTGCAATGTATGCTACCTAAGGCTATTTCGTGTTCTAAATGAGTTAACACACACGGTTATGACAGACCACAAAGCATTCCATACTATCAGGTGGATTTCTCTTAAAACAAAATGGCAGAGAGATAGACCACAAACCAATTGTAACATCTATGATAGTATTATTCATTGACAAAATGAAATGGTAGTATGATTGTCCATGGGAAAAAAGAAAAGGCACAATAAGAATGTCTTCATTGGAAGAAAAACAATTGATTGCTGTTGAATGGAAATGATGTAGAGATATGCATTTAATAAGTTTCCATTGGTGTATAGAGCAACACAATTGATAAAGCACTGATACTGGGAAGACGTAAGATAATTAATGCTTGTTTGATGGTAATTATGCTAGTGCAGCGTGCATGTGTAAATGGTATCAGAAGTTGAGATGAAAAGATTATGAAGAGTCTGGAAGAGGTGGAGCAGTGCTTATAGGAAATACGTGTGGGAAATTTAATGAAGAAGAACTGACATTAAAAAACGTGTGGAATATAGACGGTTGGATTAATTGGTTAAAGGGTGGGTGGAAAAAGGCAAAGCAAGTTGTTAACAACACATGCAAATATGGGCATGGAAAAGAGAGTGGACTAAAAGCTGCATGGAGAACAGGAATAGGCAGCTTGGAAACAGAGAAATGAGTGTAGAAGTTATTAAATGTCATTTTCCTTATGCTACATGCATCTGTAGACTGCATCTGTTGTGGCAGGGAAATTTTAGATTTTGAACCTAGAGTGATAATTAGGAAAAGCACTAAGGAGAATTTAATGTTTGGATGATGGAGGGAAAATAATAATATTAGGTCAAAATTAGGGTATGATATTGCTTGACGAATTTTGAGGCATTTTTTTACTCAAACTTTTGAGACATAAAACCCTTGTTTAGGTTGGTTGGTCTTTGAACGGGTCCTTTTTGCAAAAAAAAAAAACAAAACACATAAAAGTTGGCGCAATGATAAACCAATTTAATTGTGATTGATTTTATAATCAATGATAATATCAATTAGTTTAATTGTGATTAATCTGATAATCAATTCTATGCCTTATTCTTTCCATATCTTTTGCATGTTGAAAATTCTATTTATAGAGTACACTAACACGCCAAAAGGGAGGAACAACTTGCGAGAATTACGATTTTTCAAAGAATCAGTGATTCTATATTGGAGTCCGATAATATCAAATAAAGCAATAGATCTCTTTTTTTCCATCTCTGTCACCATCGATCATATTCTCCATCACTTCGGTGAAGGTAATGTAAGCACTACTTACCTGGCTTTGTGTGTTAAATCTTTAGCCATGCATATGTTAAAGTGGTCATGTGTGTTACTGTTAGCCCACACAATGTTTGTTATTTGTTTATGATTTTTATATTTACGTTTATTTCATTTTCACATCATTACTCTACACTTTTTTTACAACCGATATTTTTAAAAGAAAACCAATTTTACCAATGATCTTCTGTTTTATCAATTACAAACCACACGATTTTAATTTCAAAAGTTCAACAATTTTTAATAAAAGTTACTAGTGATTATTTCAAATCTTCTTTTGGTTACGTCGCTGTAAATATTTAATTATTGATGACAACTCCAAATCCTCTTTTAACAAACATTTTAAACTAAAAACTAGTAGTAATTGCTCCCAATCTTATTCACCACGCAGAACTTTAAAGTTCATGATAACTATAAATACTCTTTTAGTTGAGTTATGACAAGATTTTTTTAAAAAAATACACCAACCAACAAACATTTTCTACCAAATAACTTTTGATTTCTTCATCGCACCACGAGATGTACCGTCATGTGGAAAAATAAATAAGTTTTTTTTAGTCTTGCCATATTTAATAAAAAGGGAAATCTCAAATTTAATGTTTGATTGATGATCTAAAAGTTGAAAATAGAAAATTTCTTGATTAGAAATAGGTGAGAGAGTAACCAAAAAAAAAAAGAAAAGAAATAGGTGAGAGAGAGCACCAAATCCAAATAAAAATACTTGAACACCCTTTATAAACAAAGAAAACGTTGTTTCAAAATACATGCTCAAAAAAAGAAAAAATGTCACCATATTTTTCCTACCTCTCCCTCTTCCATCCGACTTTATGCGGATTTCAATTCCTTCATTCACCGGTAATTTAATCCTCTTTTCTCAATCCACCTTCATACACATTATTCTTTCATTTTGTGTTATGTTCGTTTCATTTCTGGTTATTATTCATTGATTTCTTAATGAGAAGATGATTGTTTAATCGTTGATGCAAATGTTAATCTTTCAATTCTATTCTTGTTGTTCCAAGCATGTATAAACAACATTCTTACGTAATTTCTTGTAATTAAAAAGAAAATCTCAAATTTAATGTTTGATCGATGAACCAAAAATTGAAAATACTAGAAAATAGTGGGTGCCCATCATTGTATTGTTTTTGTTGTTGTTGTTTATTGATTGTAAATGAAAAGTGTAAGTATAATGCATGCATACGTCTTGTGTTGTTGTAGAAAGTTTAATGTTTAACTCATACGACCCAACAATTTTTTATTGACAAATATGACCCAACAATTTTGATGTCTGCTTATTCAAACAAAAAGCTTACCTTTTTTCTTCATGATTACCACTTTTATGTTTGATTTATCTGTATTTTTTCTTCCCCTTAATGATCAATTAGACCAACCTGCAATCAAGGGTGGAACTAGGGTGGCTTATGTGTTTAATTCATAAATTATAAATTGATCTATTTTCTATATCAATTAGTTAAATACTATTCTTGATTTTTTTATTTTTTTATTTACTATTTGAAGGTAAAAACTAAGGATTTGTGCATTGGAAAAGACTTGGTATATATTGTAGAAGTTCACTGCATTCTTATTTTGTTAGTCTTTAACCAAATATTCTCTCAAGAAAATAGACTTTAACCCAGGATATTTCTTACTTTCTCAGGTGGATTAACTTGACTGCTATTAGTGGGTTTTAAGGATGTCGATGAACAATAGAAGGTTGGAATTTGGGAGGCCTGTATCAAGTACGTTATGTTTCTTATTACACAACATTCTCTCGCATTTAACTAGTTTATCCTTATCAAAATTCGATATATACTCTCACATTTAAAAAATAATAATCTAACATTTGATGCTCACAGTATATAATGTGTTGTGTTTTTCAAGGACACGAGTTATTTGTTGATGTACAAATTATGTTGATTGTATGGTCTGTATCGGTTAAAATCTTTGTTTGAAATAATTTTTTCGAAGGCTCAAATTACATGTTTAAAAACAGGCATTGGTCGATTTAAGAAAAAGTAGTTGTTGCTTATTTCATATGTCCGCTTGTGGCATGAAAAGCCATTTTGGTTTAGTTTTTCCTTGAGAAGTTGAATGATTGGTAGGTCTCTTACAGGTAAAAGAAGATTGAAGGATTTATTGGTTCATAAAGATAATCGCTTTTGTGCTGATTGTAGTGCTCCAGATCCTAAATGGGCGTAAGTTTATTCACTTATCCACACAACCTTTTTTGTTTATGGTCATGGCCTTTCTAAAACTAAGGTCTGAGAGTCATGTTTTTCTGTGTAATCGGATTATGAGATATTAGTGTAATTAACTTATTCTCCAAGAAACCTGTCACATTTGTAATGTATATTAACTTTTTTTAGTTGAAGTTAATTTTTTTTAACTGCTTCTTCAGGTCAGCAAATATTGGAGTTTTTGTATGCTTAAAATGTTGTGGGGTGCACAGAAGTCTTGGCACTCACATATCAAAGGTAAATCATTCACGATCTTTTAATTAAAAAACATTTTATCTTTATCGATGAGAAAAATTTGAACTGAGCTCCCTTGTCTTGAAATAATTGAAAAACTAACAGTATACATACAAATGTACATATATAGCTAATATTTTTCTTTTGTTTGAACTTAATTTAATGAGAGAAAAACAACCACTCTTATATGGCTATGATTGTGCAATAGTTTTTTTTTAAAAATTTACTACCGTATGGTATACATGATTGCGGTGACGCATTATTCTTAAAACTTACATTAGCATGTGATGTCTTCTGAAATATGAAATTCAGACAAAGTGCTAAACTTAATGATCTAGGGTATAAGAGGTGGAATCTTCGCAAATAAGTGTTTTTATTTTTCCTCATACTACTAATTTATCCTCCATTCCATTGGTAATCACTAACCACTGTCCTACTAATTTTTTTTAGATGGGAAAACATGTTATATTGCACTTTGAGATTCAAAAAGATTTCTTAACATGAATAAAATTGAGGTTGCTTTTGTTAGATGGATAAGATAGGTAGAATGTAAGACAAGATGAGTGCTAGAAACACTCTCTTTTCAACACTCTATACATGAATAGAATCGAGGTTGCTTGTTATGCATTAAATCACTGAGACGTTTCCCTTTTCCTTGTCAGATTTTGTCTGTAACATTGGATGAATGGTCAAATGATGAAATAGATGCAATGATGGAAGTTGGAGGAAATGCGTCTGCCAATTCAATTTATGAGGCTTTTATTCCGGAAGGATATACAAAACCTGGACCAGATGCCAGTCATGAAGAACGTGCAAAATTCATCAGGTAAGACATTCTTACATTTATATTATAAATTTGTTACACTTTTTGTCACTGAAAAGCAGGTAATGATACATCCAGATGAATTTTTGTCTTCAGCCCAAATTTTGCTCTTCTTCTCATATTTATTGTTTTGTAACTCTTATCTAGTGTTACTCTTTTTAATAATAGTCCATCGTGCTTGGTTAAGCATTGACTAATTTACACGGCATTGCGATGTTGTTCATGGTAGCATAAAAAACGGTACCAATTCAATCAACATTCCATTTAAGAGTGTCATTTTAATATTGACATTTATGATTGCAGGTCAAAGTATGAGCGTCAAGAATTTTTGAAACATAGTTTGCGCATTTTATCAACAAAAAGCAAACGTCAAACAAGTTTCTCCAAAAAGATCATGGATAGCTTTCGAAAATCTAGTGGTTCAAAGAATATGGTAATTATATTTAGTTCCTTTGATTAAATGTATTTGTGTTGAACATAAGTTGAATTAGCATACTGATGCATAGTACATACTTCATGGGTCCAACTTTATTACACCATCAGATAATGAAATGAAATTGTTTTCATGAGTGATTTTAATGGATGTTTGAATGATATTGATGGTGAAAATAGGAAGGAATGATAGAATTTATTGGAATGCTGAAAGTGAAAGTGGTCAAAGGCACAAATTTAGCAATCAGAGATATGAGGACAAGTGATCCATATGTTGTTTTGAAGCTTGGCCAACAGGTTGGTTGTTTTCAATAGCATATACTATTAGGAAACTTTTTCTCTATTATTTTATTTTTTTAGCTGAAGAATAATATATGTTGTTAACTTTCTTTTTAAATTGACAATGGTGTTATTGAATTCAGACTGTTCAGACGACTGTAATAAGGAGTAATTTGAATCCAGTTTGGAACGAGGAACTTATGTTGTCCGTTCCTCAGCAATTTGGACCAATAAGTTTGGTAAGGTTACATTTTACCGTGTCTAGTTAAAAACACATTTTTTGTTTATCCTATAATGCAAAATCTAGTTCCTGTAAACAATTTATGTAGTTTGCTTGCTATTTATTTGACTTTCGCAAACTAGATTCTAGCAACCAATATATCTAAAACAATACATAATGTAATGTATTGCTTGGAGCAACATTACGTATGAGGAGATGATTCAATATCTCAATCCTTACAATGTCTTGTATATGAAAATGAGACTTAATATTGACAACATGCTTCATTGTTGTATTGCAGGAGGTATTTGATCATGACTTGTTCTCGGCTGATGATATAATGGGAGAAGCGCAGATTGATCTTCAACCTATAATAAATTCTGCAATGGCATTTGGAGATACTGGAATGTTTGATGATATGCGAATAGGAAAATGGCTGAAATCTAATGACAATGCACTTATAGAGGATAGCATAGTCAATATCATTGATGGTAAGGTTAAACAAGAGATGTTTATTAAGCTCCAAAATGTCGAATGTGGAGAATTAAATTTAGAACTCGAGTGGATGTCTCTTGATCATTAGGTGCATTGCTATTTTCATGTAAATTGTCTAATTTTGATCACCATAGATTACTTGTGCTTGTGCATTGTCAAATGAGGATTATTTACTACCACATGATGGGTTGTAATTTTTCTTTTATGTACCCAGATTAAGTATATCAAGGAGTTAATTTCCCTCTCGCAATTACTTCTCCTGATGAAAAATTATGAAGAAAGTCTCGTGTATATAACTTAGTTAGGAGGGACATTGTATTATATATATGCATGAGTCAGATCCACATATTAATGTAGAGGTGAAATTTTAGTCATTAAAGTTCCTTGACAAATGAACGTTGCAATTTATGTAAATTTCAATAGCAAGTTACTGAATACTAATTCTATAAACAATAGTAAGTTAATAACAAAACAAAAAAACATAAATAACTAAAACTCTAGTCTAAATAAAGCACTACCCTTTGCATGAACAACAACCAACATACTCAACTCGAAGGGTCGCGTACCACTAATTGCAACTTGTTATTATCATGATCATCGTTTTCAAATTTACCATTCTTACCACTAAACGCTGCATTTTGTTGTTCCTGCTTTCTATATTTAAACACATAAATCAAACCCGAAACCAAAATCAGAATCGCACCAGCAACTCCGCATGCCAAACTCGCCACCTTTAGCGCATTCCAAACTCGATCACTACCGTCGCCGGAGACACTCGTCCACGACGGAGGCGCTGTGTCACTGGAGGTAATGGCCTTCGGCATCGCCACTTCAGAGGAAGACGACACTGTTGGCGATGAATTATCGCTGTTGAAGAAGGATCTCATCTCCGGCGAAGAATGCGTCCCTGTCGGAGATAGTGTCTGGAAGATGAGACCGTGATCCGCTGGACGGAGGTCTCTGGCGGAGGAATATCGGGCGAGAATGAGAATGACAAAGACGGTGAAGACTGTGGGAGAGTCCGCCATGGAAATTGAGGTATGAGGTAAAATGGAATAGAGTATGAAATAAATATATAGTAACACTGTGAGTGTTGATACGGTACCGTTTTGTAATGAGAGTGGAAGGACTTTTAAGAAATCGAAAGAGAAACTGTGAACATCTGTCGGAGAAAAAATGTTCATATCTTCTATTCTAGCCGCTTTCTCCTTTGTCTTTTACTACTCACTCTTGTTTTTTCTAAAGTTAATAATATTAAGAATATTTTGACTTTTTTCTCACTCCATGTGACTGCACTGTAGTATTTACCTGGATTTTAGCTTCAAAATACTAACAATGTATCCTTGTAACTCTTTTTTTGGGTACAAAACTCTTTGTTAAATTTTATTATCATATTATAAAAATCACGGGTTAGATTCTGTTGCTGTACTGCATGGAGATAACTTTATGCTAAATTTATTTGCCATGATTGATGGTTGATAATTTGGTTATTTTGTTAGTGAAATTGGTATATTGAATTAGTTCACATTTCGCGGTTCAATTAACAGCAGTGATTCTTTTTTTTTTACATGGTTGAATTTTTTTTTGGACATGGATCTAGGTGGAGTGTATATATGAATATTATAAATATTGGGAATAAATTAAAGTAAGTTGAGATTTAAAGTAAAAGCACGACACGTCTTACATCAACTTAAAAGTTTTGTAAAAAAAAAAAAAAAAACTTAAAAAGTATTCAAGTTGTTTAAATTTGCAAGTTTGAAATCTGATATAAAAATTAGGGAAAATTATGTTTGAGGTTCTTCTACTATTCTCTTGAATAAGTCTTTTAGGTTATCTTTTTCCATAATAGGTCATTTTTGTTACATTTTATTTGCATTATAAACCTTTATTAGAGATATAGTTTAGCTTCAAGTAGTACTAGTCTTAGACTAGTATATATAGTTGTAACCACCAATTAGTGGGTTAACTTCGTCATTTGAAATATCACATTTTACCATCAATAGAACAATTCCATAAATTTTTCTCTCCTTCATCCATGGATGCCATGTTTCCTAACAAGAGAAACATGAAATTATATTAAATTATGTGTACATTTCTTTAAGTTTGACATTTTTTTTTCAATCATAAAATGCTAAGATTACATTTTTTTTTTATTGCTCAGGCTACTTTTCATGCGGATGAAGTTAGTACAATTGATAGATAGACATTTACTATCAATTAAGTTTTGAGAAATACTAATAAATGTTTTTAGGCATAAGAAATCCAAAAAACAAATTTTGTCTTAAAAATAATGCATCCAACACCTCTAAATTTAAAAAATTGACTTTTTTTACCTTGAATTTATCACTATTTCTATTTTTATGTCTAACACTTGTTAGCATGAGTTTTTACTTTTAGCTCTTATGCATTTATGGTTGTAAAGAACTTCAAGAAATGTAAACCGTTTATATGGTTTTATTGACTCTTTTTAAATGATTATTATCGAGGACAAATTCTTGCAGCACCAAACAAAGACCTTAATTGCCAGATGATATTAGTGTCAACAATAGTATTTGAAAGTGGGACAAAGGACCGACAACACAAACAAAATGAAAGATAAAAGACTAGATTGCACACGTGATTTTACCAAAATAATTTGGTGTACGTATACAAACACCATTTTTAAAAATTTCATGGTAGTATAAAGTTTGACTAGAGTCTAGAACCCCAGAAAAAATATAATTTTTGTTTTAGGAGGGAAATTGCAGGGGGAAATATCCCAAAATAGTGGCGGGATTTACTCCGATTGCATACGTGAGTGCTTTTGATAAAGTTTTTTGTATAAGGAAGAGATAGTATAAAAGATAAAGAGTGATGTGTTTTTTTTTTTTGACAAATGATAAAGAGTGAAGATATAAGCCGGTCACTCACAATTTTTTACAACTCATATCTTTTTTTTTTTTCTTTCTAGTTTTTACAACTCATTTTAATACCCGACAAAATATAATATCAAACTAGTTTTTAACATTTTTAAATTTGGAACACAAGTCCTCGACTCATTATATAGGGATTAGTTTGTCCCCAATTTAAAAATGCCAACGATTAATTTGATATAATTTTTTTGTTGGGGACTAAATTGGGTCGAAATCAAATTGAATCTTACTCAAAGATAAAAGAATATGATTTATTAAAGAAAAAAAAGGATAAAGGGACAAGAGAATAAAAAGTGAAAGAAAAAAGTAATAAGCAGAAGCCAGTTTTTATGAATACGTTTGGATTTGACTTATTTTGAGCTTATGCAAATAAATAAGCTTTTATCTATTATTCATAAGCTTGTCAATGTAGTTTTTGATAAAACAGTTTATGAAGATTTAATTTTTGTCAGTGAAAACTTATAAATTAACATAAAAGTTTGTTTGTTTACATAAGCTATTTTCTAAGAGTTCAAAAATAAGTCAATACAAACGGGAAAAAACACACACTTCAATCGGTTCGGTGGGTGATTTTAAGGCTGGTTTTATTTTTGAAAATCCAAATAATATATCTATATATTCAAAGCAGTTTATATGATCTTGTCCATTTGGTTCACACTTCTCCTCTGCAAGTGCTTAGAGACATGTGACAGTTGATGCAGCGGGAACTTTCATTGTTTCAGATACGAAAGAATACATCAAATTAAGATAAAACTCTTCGAACAATTTTGGAGTCAGAATGATGAATGCTACAACATTGTCAAAGAAACTTGGATGAATAATATAGGTGACAGCAGTAACAGACTTAAGAGAGTGCTTAAAAATCTCAATTAATGGGGACTTAAAAGGTTTGGAGCTGTAACTAGGAAGATTAAATTTCCCTAAATAAAAAAGGAAGATTAAAATGTTTAGAGCTATTCCACAATGAAACTATTTCTAAAATGTCTTTTTTAACAAGCTACTTCACCTCAACACGGAAAGTGTAGGAGAAGAATACAATGTACAAACGGATACTTACGATAACAAGAGACAACAGAAATATAAGAAAGTGACTCTCTTAAGTGATTAACATATAATAAAAGATTAATCCACCGAAGATTAAGATCAAAGACTAAACACAATAAAGATAATAACTTAACTTTATCGAACAATTGATCAATCGTCTCCTCTTTTAACGGAAACAATTGTAATTTCTTTCCTTTCAGATTACTTGGTCACAAGCAAGCCAAACAATATACATATAATACCTTAATTCTTAACATTTTTAATACAAACTAGTGTGTATACCCGTGTACAACACGGGAAAAATATTTTAAAATAAATTTCAATAATAATCGCACAAGATGTGCTAATAATTAGAACTTAGAACAATTAAAAATGAAAGAAAAGGTAAAATTTAGAAGACAATTTATAGATTTGATGACTAAAAATAAAACATGTTGGATTTGAAGAATAAAATGAAAAGGCAAAAGCAAAATTTTATGGTAAGGGAAGGATACCACCATCAACTGAATATGATTTTCTTTTACAACAAAAATACCGATTGAGATTCAAGGATATACATTCCAAGAATAAAATTTCCTTACACGGATAACCAACCACAACTCAACAACACAACAATGAATATGCTAGAGAAATTTTTCATAGAAATGAACAGAATTTTGACTTTTAAAAGTTGAATTAAGTTGAATGCATGTCTTTTAAGATATTTATTTAAATTCTTTAGCATGTGCCCTAAGGACACATGTTAGCATTTGCCTTATTTAATTACGTCAAAACATGAAGTAGCAACTCTAAAATAACTTTACACTAACTATGCATATTCCTTCCCTTAAAAAAATGCATATCCCTTATCTCATATACTATGTAATTGTAAAAACACATTCAACTTAACATTGAAATATGTGTTAAAATTGTTTATCGAGTTTCTTCCTTATTTTGCCTTGTAAGTTACTGTAATAAGAAAGTAAAACATTAAAAAGGAATAGGTCAAGAACCAAAAATAAATACATTTTAACTCTTTGCGTATAAAATGTAATTCTACACTCCATAATGATCCAACATTAAGCACTAAATTCTCCTGGATTGCAAAACAATGTCTAAACTTGTATATAAATTCCACTAACACTCAAGTTTAACAAAACTACTTTCAATTTGGAAGCTTTCAATGTCCAAATTAAAACACAACGCACAATAAAAAATGTTACATAAACTACACTGTATAACTTCAAAACATCGAGTAAAAAGGGTTCTCTTGTAACATCTATGCACAAACACCAGGTCTTTGATGTCCAATATAAAGTTAAACCTTAAATATTTCCCTAGTCATGGATGTTATGCAATAGAATAGAAAATTATAAAAGAAGAATTGACATAAATTGTTGCTTCATTGATCTTATTGTTTCTTGTTCCAGTTCATACTTTCTCCTTCAAGAATTGGCATTTAAAGGGATTAATTTATTTGCTCATGAAGTATGCATAATATAGAATCCAATGACTACCTTAATTCCAATTTTGGTGGGTTGAGTCTCTTGAATAATAGACATTACTTTGCTGTAAAAAAAGCACGGGCAATAATGAGTCGTGAGCAGCAAATTTGTAGAAAGAAAAATTAACAAATGAATAAAAAATCAAGTTGACAAATATTGTTCTGTCTGACACAGCATTGTATTTGCACATCACAGTAAGCTGATGATAATTAAAAGAAATCCAGCATTATAAATGTCTCACCAAAAAATCAAAAAATGATGCAGAGAAAAATCAGTGGGAAAGTGGCATCAACGATGATATGAGAGAACACCATAAGGAAAGTGGCGTCAACATACAACCATAGGAAACATCATTTTAAAAAAAAGATAAAAATGAGAATGAGAAGTAGAAAGTCTAGAAGTGAAGAACCTTGAAATTGCAAAAGAAAAAATTAAGACCTTGAATTTCAAAGAACATAAGAAGATAAAATGAGCATTACAAAAACTTGAAGAAACTCAACTTTAAATATACTACTCCACATTAAGAAAATCATGATTGGGTGTATGAAACATTAATTTTCGGTAAAATAAAAAAAAATTGAAGAGATATGAGCTCCTTGGAAAGGTGAGCAGTGCCTAGAGTAGTCATTCCAAAGAGCTTAAAAAAAAAAAATGTTTTTAGTCTTTCGGTGGAGTAACCTTGAAAACCAGTATGTTGAATATTTGCAAAACTCATAAAACACCTTTCAAACTATTTAACTGAAATTTAAGGTTAAAATTACAAATAAAGTAAATAAAAAATAATTAAAAGACAATTAGAGAAACATTACTAATAATAGCTAATTTAAGTCTTGTGAGCATAGCTCAGTTGGTAGGACAATGCATTATTATATGCAGGGGTCGGGGTTCGAACCCCGGACACCTCACTTGTTCACCTTATAAGGTGAATTCTAGCCACTAGGCTACCTGACCCAAAAAAAAATAAAAATAGCTAATTTAAAAGAGGTAAGCATTCTTAGAAGATGACAAATGACAAACTTGCCAAAATACTAAGCTTGCTTTATTATTATTAATAGATAGTTGTTAAATTGTTTTAAAATATAATATTACAATATGGTGTTGTGGTCGAATATGATTAAATGTTTTGTAAAAGAAAAATTACATGGTTTAAAAACAAAAAACTTTTCAAAAAAACCAAAAAAAAATTGCATCCTAATGCGCAAAGTTTTTACATGGTGTATAATTGTTAAAAGTTTTTAGAATATGCATTTAAACCAATTTAAGTGTATGCTTCGTTTCACATTTAAACACGGTTAATTTAATCTCTAGATTTTTTTTTGAAGAAGTTTAATCTCTAGATATGTATAATTGATTTTAATACATTTTTATATGTTTTGAATATGATTGACTTTACATCTATAAGACTATAACTAACTTGAAGTTATATGCTCACTCTATTTGGCAAGACCACGTTTCGAGCTTACGGTGGATGCGGGATAACATGTAGTTTATTAACTATTTGGCAAGATCACCGGTTAGCATTCCCCATAAAATAAATTTGTTTGATAACTATTTTTTCTCACGAAGTTTAGAGTTTATAGATTTTTTTTTACTAACTTATAATGTTTTTGAATAAACTATTTCAAGTAATGTTTAAACTTTTTTGAACAAACTAAAATGATATATTATAAACAACAATGAATCACCCCGCACAAGATGTGCAAAGGGAGAATCACCCCAGAGTATTTACACGGCAGAGGTGCTAACAAAAAAAGGCACCATCCAAAACCGACAAGAGAAAATTACAAAAGAGCACCCATACAAGGGATTGAGTGTTTCCACCAGTCGTGATAACTGTAGTTAAAATTCGTCCGTCCTGCTTTCAGCCATAAAAAAGAATAAAGCTTCACCTTATCGAGCATACCAGCAGGAGAAAAAACCGCATTTTGAAAGATACAAATATTTCTCTCCTTCCATAACACCCAAGCAGAAGCAAACCAGATAATTCTAAGAAATGAATGAGTTACTTTAGGCAGCCCTGCCATGTTTGTAAACTGTAAATAATGATGATTAATGTCACTAGGCATCATCGAAGATATGCCCAACCAATGCCACACGTAATACCAAAGAGAACTGAAAATATTGCAATCCAAAAACAAATGATTTGTCGTTTCCTGTTGACCACAACCTGAGGCACAAACCACATTTTCTAGTTGAATCACATGCATGTGTATCAAGTTGTCTTTAGTAGGCAAGCGTTTCTGAAAGAGTCGCCATGCAAACAAGGACACTTTGGAGGGAATCAACTTATGCCACACGTCTATAACAGGGCTTCTGTTTAACGGCTCGCCTGTGGTAGTGATAAATGTGTAAGCACCCTTAACCGTATATCTGTCAGAGTTGTCCAGAAGCCATCGCCAAGTATCATTAACTTCGTCCTGCAAAACAATGTTATGAAGTAAAACAGAGCACTCCCTCACACTCTCCTCCTCCCATGCCAACAAACGACGACGCCACACCCGCGCCTCTCCCCCTTCCCCCCACCCTAACCTCGACATCTCTTCCACCGTACACTCCTTGAGGACCGCCAAATCGAAAAGGCGGGGGTACCTGACTCTCAGAGGCATTTCCCCCACCCACGTATCATACCAGAACAAAGTATCTCTACCATCTACAATAACCCTCTGAGTGTTATCATCGAACCACCTCCCGACACCTTCTCTAACACCCTCCCGCACCCTAGCCAACATCCGCCACCAAGACGAGGTATTCCTCCCACCCTCTTGCAATCGCCCCCCCACCTCACCGTACCGAGCTTTGAGAACTTGATGCCATAAGCCCTTCTTATTAGTCAACATCCTCCAACACCACTTTCCTAGCAATGCTAAATTAAAAGCCCCTATCCGCCTAACCCCCAAACCTCCGACATACTTTGGAGTACAAATAGCCTCTCAGTTTATCCAAGCAATTTTCCTATTATCCTCACAGCCCCCTCAATTTTTTTTTTTGAAAATAGATTCAATAGAAGAAATTATACCTGCAGGGGCTTTGAAAAAGAAAAGAAAGTAAACCGGAAGAGAGGAGAGAACAAACTTCAGAAGGACCAGACGACCACCGAAAGAAAGGAACTTATTATTTCACTTCGACAAGCGAGAGACAATGCGATCAACAACAGGTTTCCAAAAACTAAGTTTCCTCGGATCACCACCGATAGACAAACCCAAATAAATAAACGGGATAGTTCCCCTACGACAGTTCATCACCAGAGCAGCCTCCGACAACCAAGAATCAGAGATATTAATATCTGTCAACATGCTTTTGTTGATTTTACCTTATCTTTTTTTCTCTCAATTTTATCTTTGTTATCTTGATTACAAAAACAAATATTAATTTAGAAAATAATGTAGTTTCTTACGTATTGACAGCTAATTTTGTCAAAGACTATCAATTCAATTCCTTAGTTTATCCGTTATCAACAAACTAATTAGATATTTGCTACTACCTCCGTCCCTAATTATAAGACCCATTTGGGGTTGGCCTAGTGGTTGCCTTGGGATCTTGGAGTTTGCTCCTCTCAAGGTCTCAAGTTCGATTCCCACTGGTGCCAATTTCGGTGGGGAAGTCCATACAGAGCTTGCGCTGGCTTAGAACGGGACCCCGCAAGTGGGCGATGGGATTGATCCCCTCGGTTTAGTCGGTCCCTGGATCGGATACTGAGTTTTCAAAAAAAAAAAAAAAGACCCTTTTGAGAATTTTTTTGTCTCTTTTTATAAGACCCCTTTGCTATCTCCAACTCCATTAATTATTTCTATACATACATACCCCTATTTATTATACATCTTTTTATTCAATAACAATAAATAGCATATGGAAAACATAAACCAATTCTGTCTCTTAAGGATAAAATTGTAAAAATAATAGTGATTACAAACAGCTTTAATACAAATATCCACTTTCTTAATTCCCGTGATTTTAGCAAAAGGGTCTTATATATAGGGACGAATGTAGTATCTTTTTACCTAAGAGAGGTATAATTTGATGTTTTTTCCTCTAGCATTTTAGTCTCAAATTAACTGTTCAACTCACGTTTATGTGAAATGTATCAAAACATAAATCACTTTAGATTTATAGCATTTTAAAACAGAATCAATTTTACAAAAATCAATTCATTCAAAAAAAAAGTTTTAGTCGCCACATAACTAAATACACACATAGGGTCTGTTTGACAAGGTCAATGAACTAGCTTATAACGAATAGCTTATAAGTTTGTATGAGAAAAAAATCATGCTTGGTAAAAGTCTTTTCAACACGAGCTTATAACTTATTTCACAAGCTTATAGCTTATTTTTTAAATGTTATTTCAAGTAACATTTGAACTTATAGCTTATCATTTTTCTTCTAAAACTACCGTTATTATTTTGTCTAAAATCCAATTTTATCCTTTAGAAGTATAATTTAGAACAAAGCAATTTAATCTTACGTTTACGGATTTTTGTACGTTCTATGTTTATACTCTTTAATGTTACTTTTGTGTTTTTTACAAAAAAGCATACATATACTTTTCTTTTACGTTCTATGTTTCTACGTTTACATTTACATGTCAAGTTTAAAATAATAATTCATTCTTTCTAAGAGTTTAAAATAATAATTTTTGTCCCGCAAATATTTTTTTCCATGTTCCCTTCTAATTTAAATTCTTTTGATCTTTCAAAAAGAAAAAAAAAACTTCCTTTGACCTTTCAAAAAGAAAAAAAAACTTATATTTTTTTAGATGTTAAGTTAAATTGGATTTAATTTTTTGACATTTTCTTAATAGATCATACAAACTTAAAAATAAATATTCATCTAAAAAAATCCTTCTTAAATGTTTTATCAAAAAATGCATTTTGAATATTAATTGATATTGATTTTATTGTGAATTAAAATGTCCTTTTATGTCATTTTATATTTATCAGCTAGTTGAACCGTTAATTTTACCAAACACTTCAATTAGTTTATCAGCTATCGGTAATCAGTCATCAGCTATAAACTATCCGTTATTAACTAATTTTACGAAACAGAGCCATAGTAGCTTCTTTTTGAAAGAAAAAAAATCCCACATTTAAATTTTGAAAATGTTTTTATCAACACAAATTTTGACATCGGACACCATTTAAACATATGGTTTGGATTTTTTACCACTAATTTCATGCCTCGGATGAAAAATACACTAAGGTTTAGTTTGAAATGTTAATAAGCTAGCTTTTATATAGCTTATTGGACAAGCTTTTAAGCTTTCCTGATTAAATGAAATGTGTCTGTTAAACAAGTTTTTCTCGCTAGATAATAGATTTTCTTTATATGTTATTTCATGCGGTAATTTGAGCTTATAACTTAATTTAGCTTTTACACTTTCTTCAATTTAAAAAGTTAAACGAGCCGACTCAAACTGATATTAAAGATAATTGAACTTGAAACTTTGAGGAGGGTCATACTTCAAGGTTTCAGGATACCTAGCCTAAGTTTCCCATAACTATCACTCGCGCTCACCTTCATTCCTATTTTAACACTTTCCTTTCATACATGATTTTGATTTCCAAATGGTTAAGAGAAGGAGACTATAAACAATTAAGGAATGTTAATAAAAACAATGAACTTCGAGAGAAAAAAACTTACTCACTTGGACATAACTCGTGAGATACCACCGAATCACCTCGTTGAAATTATACATCTAATACACCTAAATCGTCAAATCATGATTTTTAGTAGATATTAATTTCTCAAATAATACAAATACAACTAATATTTTCATACGAAGTAAAATCAAATTTTATTGCGTAAACCAATTTCCAATCGTTGATTATTTTTTTTTATATTCTATTAATTTAAAAAAATGAAATGAAATTGAGTAAAAAAAAAAGTTTATCCAATGAAAATGCAGTGCGATTGAAAGGAACCGTCGTTACTCTCCAGTGATAGGATATGAATTGAACCATATAGATATAGCATTTCATTTTTGTATTTTAGCGTATAAAACTAAAACCCTCTTTCTCTCAATTCCTTACTCATACTTCACTCTCTCCGCCTAATCCATAAACCTTATCTCTTCATTCATTTCTTCTCAATGGATTCTCAAACCCTATCTTCTACCTCTTCTTCCCAATTTCACGAACCAATTAACGGTGTCGTTAACGGTCACGGTTCCGATTCCGATGACGGTTTTGTTAGCGGTGAAGAGGAGTCTGAACCTTCCAGGCCAATTCTCGTTAATCCAGACGCCGTCAAACCCACCGTTGTTGAAGAAGAAGAGAGTTTCGATGATGTTTCTCCGAGACCTATTGCGAAAGTGACCGCTGATGATGAAGATGAAGCGGAGGAGGAAGATTTGGAGAAAGGCGGTGATGATAGTGATGAAAATTTTGTTGATGATGTTAAGGAGGATGAGGTTTTTGTTGAGGCGAATGATGGGAATGAGATTTTTGTGGAGGCTGATGATAAGGGTTTTGAGGAGGGTGATGGTGGAACCGTTGAAACCAATAATTTGGATTCTTCGGTTTTGGGATTGGTTTCTGGTGATAATTCGGGGGTTGGTGTTGTTGAGAATGGTGGTGGTGATAGTGATGAGAAGTTTACAAGTGGTGGAGATTTTGTTGTTGATACTCTTCAAGTTAATCCTTTGGTGGATGGAGGTGTTGCTGTTGTGGGGGGTGAAGAGGAAGTTAAGGTGTCTGAAATTGAAGAGGTAGTGGCGCCTGCACCTGTCGTGAGCCTTGATAATACTTTTGAACCTATCGAGAAGGTTGGTGGTGAAGGTGTTTTTGATTTGATTGGTGGTAGTTTTGAATCCTTTGAGAAGGGTGGTGAAGGTGATGTGGATGACGAAATTGTTGGTGGGGATGCCGAGCCTGTTGGAGTTTATGATGGTGGTGTACGTGAGCAGACGAGTGACATTGCTCCTACTGAGAAGGCTGGTGATGTTGTTGATGAAGGTGTCGTTGTAGATGCCGAACCTGCTAAAGTTGATGATGATGTTGCCCATGAGCAAGTGAGTGACATTGTTCCTACTGAGAAGGCTGGTGATGTTGTTGTTGTTGATGAGGTTGTCGGTGGGGATCCCAAGCCTGATCAGGTTGTTGACATTGGAGTTGATGATGGTGTTGCACGTGAGCAAGTGAGTGACGTTGCTCCTATTGAGAAGGGTGAAGAAAGTTTAGAAGTTGTGAGTCGGAGTTTGGAGGCTGAGGAAGATGAGATAAGCATAGGGGGTCGTGCTGTTGAGGGTGAAATTGAGAGCCGTGTTGATGGTGCTGTTGAGGAGGAAGTAGAGAGCAATGTTGTTGAGGTGGAAGATGGGAGCAATGTTGAGAATGTTGTTGCAGAGGAAGCGGGGAGTAATGTTGATCGTGTTGTTGAGGTGGAAGATGAGAGCCATGTTGATAGTGCTGTTGAGGAGGAAGCAGAGAGAAATGTTGATCGTGTTGTTGAGGTGGAAGATGGGAGCCATGTTGATAATGCTGTTGAGGGGGAGGCTGAGAGCAATGTTGATCGTGTTATCGAGGTGGATGATGGCAGCCATGTTGAGGCTGCTGTTGATCACGACGTTGACAGAGAGATTGATGACTCGGTGTCGGATACGAAGGACGAATCAATGATCTTTGGAGGCTCCGATTCTGCTAATAAATACTTGGAGGAATTGGAGAAGCAAATTAGGGCAAGTGAGAGCTCACAGGATGACAGAATTGATGGCCAGATTGTAACTGACTCAGATGAGGAAGTGGAATCTGATGATGAAGGAGATAGCAAGGAGCTCTTTGATACTGCTACTTTGGCTGCTCTCTTAAAGGCAGCATCTGGAGCAGGAGGTGAAGATGGCGGCGGTATCACCATAACCGCTGAAGATGGATCCAGGCTTTTCTCTGTTGAGCGCCCTGCTGGTTTGGGACCATCACTTCAGACAGGTAAACCTGCGGTACGGTCAAACCGTCCCAATCTTTTTGCTCCTTCCATGAGTAGAGCCGGTACCGTTGTTTCTGATACCAATTTGAGCATAGAAGAGAAGATGAAACTGGAGAAATTGCAGGAAATTAGGATAAAATACCTAAGAATGGTTCAGAGACTAGGTTTTACTACTGAAGAATCAATAGTAGCGCAGGTTTTGTATCGGTTTACACTTGCCGCAGGCAGGCAAACTGGTGAAAATTTCAGCCTAGATGCTGCTAAGGACAGTGCTTCCCGGCTTGAAGCCGAGCAAAGAGGTGATTTTGGATTTTCTATAAATATATTGGTTCTTGGTAAAACTGGCGTGGGAAAGAGTGCTACGATAAATTCAATTTTTGGTGAAACCAAGACCAGCTTCAGTGCATATGGTCCCGCTACTACTGCTGTGACAGAAATTGTTGGAATGGTTGATGGAGTGAAAGTAAGGGTCTTTGACACACCAGGTTTGAAATCTTCTGCATTTGAACAAAGTTACAACAGAAAAGTCTTGTCTAATGTGAAGAAATTGACCAAAAATTCTCCCCCTGATATTGTTCTTTATGTGGATCGCCTCGACCTACAAACTAGAGATATGAATGATTTGCCCATGTTGCGATCAGTTACTACTGCCCTTGGTCCATCAATATGGCGAAATGTGATAGTCACTCTGACTCATGCCGCCTCTGCTCCTCCAGACGGGCCATCAGGTTCCCCACTAAGTTATGATGTATTTGTTGCTCAAAGAACTCATATTGTTCAACAAACCATTGGTCAGGCTGTCGGTGACCTACGCCTTATGAATCCAAGTTTGATGAATCCAGTTTCTCTTGTTGAAAACCATCCTTCATGTCGGAAAAACAGAGATGGCCAGAAGGTGCTTCCTAACGGTCAAAGTTGGAGACCTCTGTTATTGCTTTTATGTTACTCAATGAAGATTCTCTCAGATGCTGGTAACCTTTCAAAGACTCCGGAAACAGCTGATAACCGCAGGCTGTTTGGTTTCAGAACCCGCTCCCCACCACTTCCATACTTGCTGTCTTGGTTGTTGCAGTCACGTGCTCACCCCAAACTCGCTGATCAAGGTGGGATTGACAATGGTGATTCTGATGTTGAAATGGCTGACTTATCTGATTCTGATGAAGAGGAAGGTGAAGATGAATATGACCAGCTCCCACCATTTAAGCCTCTTAAGAAGTCACAGATTGCTAAGCTTAATGGAGAACAGAAAAAGGCATATCTTGAGGAGTATGAGTACCGAGTGAAACTTTTGCAGAAGAAGCAATGGAGAGAGGAGTTGAAAAGGATGAGAGAGATGAAGAAAAGAGGAGGTAAAACTGTTGAAAATGATGATGGCTTTATGGGGGAAGAAGGTGAAGAGAATGGAAGTCCAGCTGCTGTGCCTGTACCATTGCCTGATATGACGTTGCCACCATCCTTTGATAGTGATAATCCAGCCTATAGATACCGTTTCTTGGAACCAACTTCCCAGTTGCTGACAAGGCCGGTCTTGGACACCCATAGTTGGGACCACGACTGTGGTTATGACGGTGTTAACATTGAAAACAGTATGGCCATCATCAACAAATTCCCGGCAGCAGTTACTGTTCAAGTAACAAAAGACAAGCAAGATTTCAGCATTCACTTGGATTCCTCGGTTGCCGCTAAACATGGAGAAAATGGATCGACCATGGCAGGCTTTGACATTCAGAACATTGGAAAGCAGCTGGCATACATTGTTAGAGGCGAGACCAAATTCAAAAATTTCAAAAGAAATAAAACTGCAGCTGGAGTATCTGTGACATTTTTGGGTGAAAATGTGTCCACCGGTGTGAAACTTGAGGATCAACTAGCACTGGGGAAACGATTGGTATTAGTGGGGAGCACTGGGACCGTGCGGTCTCAAGGTGATTCGGCTTATGGAGCCAATGTTGAAGTGAGGCTTAGAGAGGCAGATTTTCCAATTGGGCAGGATCAGTCTTCATTGAGTTTCTCTCTGGTGCAGTGGAGAGGTGATTTAGCCGTGGGAGCCAATTTCCAGTCACAGATTTCTCTTGGGCGAAGCTATAAGATGGCGGTTCGTGCGGGATTGAACAACAAGCTTAGTGGACAGATCACTGTGAGGACAAGTAGTTCAGACCAACTTCAGATTGCCCTTATTGCTATTCTTCCAATTATCAGGACTCTCTACAAGAACTTCTGGCCTGGTGCTAGTGAGAAATACTCCATCTATTGAGTTCTTTTGCATATGCTGCTAGTTAAGGATGTAGACTATGAGGTAATAATGTCATACTGAATCTTTTTATTAATTTCTTAATTTTTTTTTTTTTTAGTTTCATCTTGACTATTGAGTGTTCTGCTATATTTCATTTTTCACCTGAAAATTGTACTGTAATTGAGATGCAACCGACAAAGAATTTACTCACAATTTTTTCTTAGCTTCTATTTGAAAAAATGATAATGTCAGATTATGCCTATTCTGTTATCCCTGATTCTACTTTGCTGCTTCAACTTTTGTTTATTGGTTGAATATTATAATATGTTAGAACTGAAGTCTTGGACTACTTTGCTGGGCAATACCTGAATATCAATATGCCAATATTCCCCCTTTTTGTTTATCTCTAGCATGGTATCCAAACTTACATTCTATAGACAAACAATGTGTGTTTTGCTTGCAGGTTTGAGTGAGGTGGTTTATGCGAATTAGGAATACATGGCTTTAGCGGCAATTCTTCTTCCTCTTCAAGGTATTGATATCTTAGAAAATAAAATTAAATGGGCTGTGAATTAGGAAACGATGTCTTAGCGCAATGCTCAGGTTTTCTGAACTGGATTTAGAGTTGCAAAGAGGTTTTACAGTTCCCAGCAAATCAACTTGAAATTTTGTTTGTTGTTTCACTCAATGACTATTCATAATATTGTATGGTTAAGTTTCTCCCTTGGTTTCAAATATTTATTTTACTCCTAGAATTGTGGAGTTCGATATTATTGATTTTGATTTATGGAAAAACTTGGTTGGAGTGCCTAAGATACTATCCCTTTTGTTTCCGCCTAAAATTACCCGGTAGATGGTTTCCTCCCGGTGCACCCCCTCTAGATATGCTTGCAGGAAGTTATTATGATAGCTATTTGAAGAAGAAAAATTGTTCCAAAATAATTGATAAATTCATTTTCAATGTAATATTAATTATTTTTTTCAATTATAACTCTAATTAATATTATTTTCACCACTTCCAATTCAATATATTCTTTTTTACATTTATGATAATTGTGAATGCACCAATACTTGACAAGGTCCTTCAAAACTATTTCTATCTGTCTTTCACTTATACGTTTTTCTTATTATGTGTGAAATAAACAAAAAAAACTTCCTTATTTTGGGATAAAGGGAGTATATCTTTTTGAAGAGAAAAATTATTTGAACAACTAAAAAGTTGTTGGACACCGTATAAAAATATGGTTGTTATACGATTATGTGATTTTTTTTGTTGATTTCTCCTCGTCTCTGTCACATGGACAATTGTTTTGAACGTAAATCAATTCTACCAACAAAAAAAAACATTTAATCATGGCAAAGTAAAAGGTTCGACTGTAATCTAGAGATACAGATAAAAACTACAGTTGAGCCCCTTTTTTCTTTTCAAAATTAGTAAAACTGCTTGAAATGAATTTTAGTGGAACTCTAAAAGCATACTTGGTGGTTTTTAGGATTTATTTTTGGCAAGATTTTTGTATTAACGATAGATATGGCCATACAGGATTGCTTTGTTATTCTTCCCCTAACATCACCGTAATTATGGTGGTTTTTTTTTTTTTTAACTATTAATTGCTTATGAAGTAAGGAATTGTGTCTTGGTTTGAATTAAACAGGTACAATTCCTTGGACGGAATGTTTGCTAACAAACTTTTTCCCATTTATCAGCTGTTTCTCTATTTTCTGTCTGATCGATTTTGATGGCAGACAACCATCAGTCTGTTGTCTGTCTTTCTTTCCCGACAAGTAATGTGATGTGAACACTTTGGGTTTTGTAATTATTCCGATCATTATTATAAACACACCATTTGATAAAGAAATGAAATTCATTTATTCATACTCTTTCTAAGTTCCTTCAAGACCAACCCAGCACACTAAGTTTGATGTCAAGGTGTTTGTTTGCTAGCAGTTTCGTTCTCCACCAAAGCAAATGGTACTTTGACTCTGAGCCTTTCTCATATGATCTTAATCCAATTTGTCTTCACCAACAAGATCATCGTACTAACAACAAAAACATTGATGAGACAAGTCTTTAACAATTAGACCATATTTCATTGACACCTTGAAAAATTACAAATTGGATCATCTCTTTTCAATCGCTCTCTCCTTCTCCCTACTTCCAAAATATGTATATCTTTCATTGGATCTTCTCTCTTGATTTTCAATCTAAAATTTAGACAAAGATATGATTTAGACTCGAATATTGGACGGAGGTAAGATGAGAGAATCCGAATCAGATATAAATAACCACTTAATTTTTTTTATTGTTTCCAATATTAAAACAATCGTAAATTAAGTGATAAATGAGTTCCACCAAAAAAATAAATCGTATGAGAGAACCTAAATAGATTTCTGAAGAGAACAATTATTAACCAAATTTTACTTACACCTGAGTTATTTCCCCATAAAAACCGAAAGGTTAACACAAAAATAATATCAAAACAATTGTCAGTTTAAGAAAAAATATTCTCCTTTTCTCAATTAAAAAGTATTACAAGATTTTCCAACCAAAAAAAACTAAGGAGAATGTTAATCAGTGTCCCAGGATATTGATTAAGCAGCTAAAAGAGGTAATATTTTATTAAAAAATGGTGTAATAATTAGTTAGTCAAAAGTAAAAGTTTATATTTTAAGACAAATTTTCTACTTTTGGATTTCTTAACCCGTGTCCCCGACACTGGTTAACAAGACCCAAAAATTAATACAAGATTTAAAAAATAAAAATAGAAAATATTTTTATAAAATAAAAAATAGTGATATTGTAGATGCATATCCAGAATCTCATAACATTGGGCTTTTAACTCAGTAAGCCCAGTTTAGCTTCCGTTAACTGATCTTCATTTTGTGAAAGAGGAAAGAAAAAACGGTTTCATTCCGTCACGGTTGCAAAAATGTCAGAGAAAGAATCAGAATCGATGAAATTAGGTTCAGAAGAGCTTTCGAGTGAGTTCAAAACTCTCGTTAGTTCCGATGATCTTCGTTCCCTTAACCATTTACAACACACTATGTATGTTTATTCCTCTTTCATCGCTCTTTTTTTTTCTTTAATAGTATTCAATTTCAGATTATTATTACAATTAAATTGAATTGAATTTCAGATTGGGAAGGTTGCAGGATAGTAATGCAGTTTTATCACATTTCAATGATTTCTCTCAACATTGTTTTACTCAGATTTCTCCTGATATGGCTAGAAATACTCGTGTCTTGAAATCTATCAAAACTGATCTTGATTATATTTTTCTCAAACTTAGGTATTCTTTTTTCATTACTTCTTATCTTTATTTACTTGAAATATAACATCAAATTATATAATTTGATAAGTTTGTATATATATTATTTAGGCGAAATAATCATTGCATTTTATTAAAAATTTAAAAAAAAAAGCAATACAAGGTGAAAATTGATAATAATCTTGGGGGTTAGTTATGACTTATGAACATTGTCGCCTTAGCTAGATTATAAGCTACGTTGTTTGCTTGCTTCCTAACGAAACTAACACTTGAGTGAGTTTCGGAAAAGCAAACGAAGGATAGTACATTCTTTGATAATAGCTCTGAAATCCGAATTGTATTCTCTCGGAAAATTAACATGGTCAACTACAGGCTCACATTCAAGCTCAATAATAATATGATTCAGTTATGGACTGTTGGTCTACTGACCCGCCTTCAGTAGGCGTGTTGCTTCTCCCTCAAGAGTTGGGAGGCAGGCAGTATGGTACTCCCTCCCTCTGCACGAGCCAAAATAACCTGATTTTGCTTATTGAAAATTCTTAATACGGTATAGATGTCTATTTATTAATATTGTGTGTGTAATCATCTATATCATTTCAAATTTGGCGATGTTTATCAATGCTACATTTTTTTCTTTAATCATAAAAATTAAATCTTAAGATTATTTTCTTGTGTGAAATAGGATTTTTCTTTAGGTCTGTTCACATAATCAAAGAAATACGAGTCTTTATTTAAACTTCGCCCACTTTAGTTTGTGGTAAAAGGTGCTACAATTGTTGAGGCAAGGTTCCAGAAAAATTTCAGCAACTTTTGCAAGTTGAGGTTGCATGCACTACATTATTAGGGATTCCTTTGTGGTTCATGCAAGGGGTAATGTAGCACTAATGTTTAAACTAAATATAGTTTTGGTCTTTGATCTTACTGTTTTGGAATCTTGTAAACTAACAAAATTTTGAGAAAACGGAGATAGGGGAAGAACACAAAGGATATCGGTGTTTTTGAACATTATGCTGGTGAAGTTGTTGTTGGTGATAACAGTTAAGGATTGACATTAGGGGTAATAACAAGAGCATCTGTTGCTAGAGAAGCAAATGATCACTAGAAGCCAAGCGTCTTTGGTGATTAGACAGTGAAGGAGTTTCATTACAGTAACAAGGGCATTTGGTGCTAAAGAAACAAGTGAACACTAGAAACCAAGCCAAATGGTAAAGTTGTCTTTGGTGGTGTTGAAAGTGAAGCATTTACAATTGGATAATAACAAGGCGATTTGGTGTTAGAGAAGCATCTAAACACTAGAAGTCAAGTCAAAAAGATTTATGCTTGCAAACACAGCAGCAAAAGGCTCAATTATTACTTCTTACTAAACCAAGAGTTGGAAGTGATGACAAGTATGGAACTGAATCTTAGACATTGATTCCTTAGGTGACTTGAACTGATTTCTAGTTTTACTAATGTAACCTAGACCGTTTGTTTATTAGGGCCATCTTACCCGTTTTGATTAGGTACAATGGTTGATAAACACATAGAACTAATTTTATCATGGAGTGAGGGAGCATATGAACAGTAGAAGAAAAAGGGTTAGGAGAGTAAAGCTAATTTAGCACACTGCAATGACATAACCTTCTATTTCTATATATGTTAGCTTATTTGCATGTTTCTATTTCGTTGCATTATAAATTCAAGTTAAATCTTCAATAAACCTTGCCTTTTGCAGAAACATGAAGACCAAACTTTCAACAACTTATCCAGATGCATTTCCTGAAGATTCTATGAGCAAAGTTATTGATAGGAGACCGGATCTTGAAATGCCTAAGTAACTATTGTTGTTATCGAACACAGTCATACGAACGTGTTTGACAGGAGACCGGATCTTGAAATGCCTAAGTTATACGAACGTGTTTATCTTTTTTATTTTCTTATTAGTTATTATTGATATATTCCTGCATTGTTTTCTTCATTTCTTGTCCAAAAAGAAAAAATAGTCATGCATCGGTTTTCATTGTTTTACCAATTTCTTGCCCCTGCACTTCATTGCTAACAAGTTATGCATTTCGCTAAATAGAAGACATGTTATTTCAGGAGGAAACTACATGGATGAGTAATGAAGAAAGGCTAAGGTGACCTAAAAATATTTTCGTTGGCCTGATAGATTCTTATAGTTGTTTACTCATGAAAAAAGCACAACACAAATGTCACTGAATCAAATTTAAAATATTGATATGATCGGAATAAGATATAGAATGGTTAATTTTTTTTGGTTGATAGATGAAATGGCAAGGTCCATTGACAACTCACATACAAGTGAAGGAACCGGAGTTCGAACCTCCGCCTAACAATCTCGCGATCTTTGCCAATTGAACTAGGACTTTTGGACTAAAATTGTTGGTTTTACTCCAAGTGGAATGGAGTTTTCCCGATATCATTTGGTTTTAGGTCGCTTACAATTTGATAGGTGTATACTGAAAGAATAAACCGTTTTTTTCCTGCTTGACGAACTTTCTTAATATTTTAATGAATGGTCGAAATTGAAGGATAGAAAAAGAAACGAAAAAGAGAAGTCTGCCAAAAGAATTGTCGGTCACCGCTTCCCCACAACATCCCTAGGCTCCACTTCTCCTCTATGCCTTCCCTTCTTAAACTTTAAGCTAAGCAATCTCTTCCAATCCAAAATCAGTATATCCAAGCTATTCGGTAGTACATTCTTCACTTATCTAAAGCATGCACATTTTTTTAACTTACCGACCCACGGCACCGAACTAGCATTAAATCCTATCTATCTATGACGTTAAACCTTGACACATTTTCATTTTTTTGACAAAACCTTATACCGGTCGCATAAGGTCAAAATAAATAGGAGGTATAGAAATGGGTTGCAAAACCGCCAAGAAATGTAGGAGGAGGGGATGAAGGACTTCCATATCACCGTCTGTTTTACTAAATTACCTCACTACTTTTCATTAGATACCTGTTATTGTTAATACTATAGACAGGAAAAGATTATACGCCTCGTTCAATAACTATCATTCGTTCTGCTAATGGTTAAATCGCATATGATGGCATGCGCAAAGCATAACTTCATATCATCCGATATCTAAGATAATACATATAAGTAGAATGATTATGATGGGAAACTGCTAAATATCTCTTAGATATTGCAGTGTGAAAGTCTAACAAACAAGATACGTCAACTAAATATGGTGAACTTCATAGCCAGAAAAACACCCATTACAATAACAGATTGTCCACAAATATTCTATCTTCTGTATGCGCAAGTCAATCTTCAAAAAGTAATTAAGAAACAGACTAAACTAGACCCAAAAGGAAAAATTAAAACTTAAAGCAAACTATATTTCAAATGCTTCCCACCTTGCATCTACCCCTTGTTGAAACAAAAAAGAAAGCTGCTCCCCAACAAAGTAGATATAAATTTACAAGACAGGAAACGACCAACCAAGTAAAAAAAAACGAAAAAGGAGAGAGGAGGATAAAAAGCAAACAAAAACCATATGAGTATCTTAAGCAGAAATCCTAAATCCCAAAAACCCCTAGGAGTAAAAATGAAAACTGTTAGGAGCTAACCACTGTAAACAAAACCCAATCATAAGGGGTTGGGTTGGTGCTAGCATTCTATCTACTAACTCCGCTCAGCCTATCTCAATATACAGATCTCACTAATCACCAATCATCTTCACAAAGCAAGAGAAGGCGAGACGGATCCAATCAGAGGCGGGACCAAGTTGCTGAGTGTAGCATTGCAAAAAAACAGTATAAGCCATTAAACTCAATCACCGCCATTGTTGGAAACAGTAGAGCTTAGCAACCATTAGCAACACCATTGGGTACAATTTTACTCTCAGATACAACTGGTTTAGCACCCTTTGGGGCATCTCCAGTTGTTGGAACAGCTCCATTCTCAGAATGTTTGTTATCATCATTGTCCTTGGCTAGGGTAGACTCTTTGAGCAACTCTGAGTTGACTTCAGATTTTTGAGTATTGGTTTCCCCATTCACCTCTATCTTCTCATCAGTCGGCTTCCCTTCCCATACCTGCAATAGAAAGTAACAAAATATTTAAACACCGAAGATAATTTAATTACAATGGTAATATCACAGAAAAAAAAATGAGCTAACTGGAATGGTAGAAAGAGTCTTGCCTGCTTTGGGAATTGCTGCTTGGCTTTCTTCTCCAAAATAGTCTTCTGACGGCCCTCATAGAACCCAAAATCATCCAGAATGCATGTCTTGCTTGAGTATTCCTTAAAAATTTTGAGCAGCTTCAGACCTGGCTCCAACATTATCTGCATTCATAAACTTGGAAGATCAGATGAGAGCACAATATTATAACCACTATACAACTACATGAGCAGAACTTAAATTACCTCCTGTGTATCCCGACTGTTGGTGACAGGTTTGTTCTCATTGTTTTCCAATGTAATGTGCCTCAACACGTTGTTAGGAACATCCTTAACAATGTGCCACTTCAAAGGAAAACAGCCCATCCACTTGTCTTGCTGCCAATACTCCAGACTTTTGTTAAAATCAACAGGACCAGTCATCTCTGCTAGCCCAACAAATTGTCCACTGGTATTAACCTGCAAATGAGTTTAATGTGAGACAAAACATACCAAATAAACAAAGGAAACCATAATTTGCACCAGCTCTAAGACACTTACAGAAAACAAAAGGAATATAGGGCAGCCACCAGATTTCTGCTGGGCCTCTTGGTAGGCAGCATCAAGCTTCTTGTTGCCATTTTGAGTGCTGGCCCACACATTATACTTGATGCTTTTATGAATGTCATCCTCGCTGTAAGACTTGATGACAAAAAATTTAGCATCAGTGTATTCTTCTGGAAAATCAGCCTTATTATATTGTTCACGGTCTGGAGTAGTACTATTCTTCTCTTTCTCTTCATCAACAGTGTTCACTGGCACATTCTGCCCTTTGACGGTCAGAACAGTTGGTACAAAAACTTTTTGGTTCTTACCACCCTTGGCCCTAGGTCCCCTGTTCAGTTCATTCAAACCATCCGTGTTCTCATTGCCATACCCAAAGTAACCACCATTTCTTCCCCTTGTTTTGTATTTGTTGTCCACAGCAAGCCAAGCTCGCCCATTTGTACGAGAATCATAACCATGTGTTCCATAACCCATACCTGATCTAACAGAGTTCCCATACTGACCATATCTTGTGTTCGGATACATCCTGTTAATGAAGCCAGGGGTGGCTCCCATGGCAGGAATTGGCCTAGGATGGTGCAAGCCCTAACAAAGAGAAAAGATACCAAATTTCAAATTAATATATATAAACTCAAGCAAATACAGAACGTGAGAATTGTGCAAATAAGTTATAGCACAACTTATAACCAAAAAACAGACTTATTGATTAGCTGGCTAACATCTACAATACAAAAGTGACATCAAAGTACTGTGCATACCATATATTGAGAATTGGGGCGGTAAGTCTGGTTCCTTGAAGCGGTACCGTTGTTGCCACTTGATATTGAGGATGTGATTGCTGTGCTACTTACAGGCCTTGGCTGCCCATCTGAAAATATTGGGGTATCTAGCCATAGGTTAGGTGAGCGTGCTCCATCAAAACCATATCTGGGATCTTGATAACCACCAGATGTAGGAGTGCGACCTGGCAAATCAAATCACCTCTTATAAATCATTCAACAGAAAATCGAATATGAATTTTGAAAGGGCTGTTCAAAGGTGCATCAAAATTCTTACCTTTAGCACTCGCACCATTTGTGCCAGCATTGGTATTTCCATTAGCTGCTTCCACAGAAAGAGGCTTTTGATCAGCAGCTACAGATGTGGAATTATCACCCTGAGGATGGGCAGCAGAAGTAGGCGTGAATGGCCCACTGGTTGGAGTCAGCGGCTGAAAAAAGGGAGGATACTGATAGTGTTGAGGGCCATACAACTGACCGTCATTTCCCATGGTTGGAACTGGAGAACCAGCTGGAGAGTAGGGAGCGTAGGGTGCATATCCATAACCATGGTGATACACCAGAGACGACCCATTATCCCCATAGACTCCCTGAAAACACAGCAAGTAAATAACGTAGATAAATAAAACATATGCAACAGCGTAAAACCTGACTAAGTATAGGGGAAGAAAGAAAAAAAACTTACAGAAGTCAAATCAACTCCATCAGCATTCAAATATTCCCACTCACTGCCAGTCCCATCATAACCTACAACACACACATATCAGATCACAGGAAATTGTAACATCCATTTTACAAAATGTTCATAGGATCAATCCACAAACTTACCACCATAATAATAGGAAGGGTAACCATTTGGGAGATAACACATGGCGGGATCCATAAAGTCCTGCAACACAGGGGTTACAGAGCGTTCATACGATGGGATCTGGCCATTCAGAGCATTTCCCGAATCATACTGGTTACCATTAGCCTACACAAAGTTGAAAAATTGATTCAGCACATCAACAAAGAGCAATCAATCATCTGCTACTATAACTTTAATAAAATAAAACCACAAATATGCAATTTTATCATGAACTATAAATTAACTCAACACATCACCACAAGAGTATTCAATTATGAATTGAGTATAAATTTTATGAAATATTCAAAAAAAATAAAATTACCTTCTTGTTTGGCTCGGGAATTTCCAAGGACTTAGGCTGAGATTCTAATGAGAACTTCTGCAACAATTCAGCTGCTTCTGTAGAAACAATAAAGTGAAGGAAAACAACAAATCGCAAAATTGAAGTTCACATGAATCACAAAACAACAAATTTCAATTAATAAAACCAAATTCCAAAACCAGATTTAGCTCAATAAAATTAATTTCAAGCAAAAAAATACAACACAAACATCACAAAAAAAAAAAAACGAAATCAGTTGGATCTAATCAACGGTTGATGAAAATAGATAAAAAAAAATTGAAGAATAGGCGAAGAAGGATACGATCCGCGGGATTTGCAACGGCAGCCATATCTGAATCAAAGATGAGATCTCGTTCTTTCTTCGAAGAAATTCAAGAAACAGAAACCCCCAAAAATGAATCTGAATCTGAATCTGAATCAAGGATAGAGAGGGTTTAAGCCCCAAATCAAAGAGATGAGAAACCCTAAAAGAGTGATAGAGAGAGAAAGAGAAAAGGGATAGAGAGAGAGAGAACGAGTCTCGCAGCCGCCAAGGGTTTGGGTTTTTGGGGAGAGAGGGTTTTGTTTCACCTAAACCAGTGATTCAAATAGCACCACTAACACTTTCACTCTTTCTCTCACCCGCGGGTTACTTTGTGATCTCATTGTTCTTTTCTTATTGGTGGATCTCAACACGTGGTCGAATATTATTGGTTTTGTTTTTTAATTGTAAATGTGTTAATTAATTTGTGATTGGTTTGTTGTTTCTGTATATTTTGAGGCGGTGGGTGAGGTTAGTGTACCCCAGTTTGAATCTTGAAGATGCGTTTTTATGGTAACCCTAATGGGAAAATGACACGAATGTCCTCGTCCAGCTGGATTTGTTCTAGCCCCTCTTTTTTCGGTTTTTTGTAAGGGCGCCTTCTGTCATGTGCTCCACCACATATCATGTGTTTATTCATTCATTTGAATTCATTCATCCTTCAAGTTTTTGAAAACACATCCAAATAAAATATCTAACATGTGATGAATGACGTTGTTGGTTTTTTCTTAGGATTGATAATTTAGTTGATAGTTGATAAACTAGCATATTGAATTTATAGTTTTTTTTATGAATGAACTTACGATCGAATACCAGTTACTTGAATCTTTTTAAGTCTTTTAAGGTCTATGAAAGTTGTGGGTGTGTTAGAATTAATCAAAAATAAATAAAACCAGATAATCGAGAAATCAACTCGTGTGTTTATATATTTTGTCAAAAAAAATCTGTGTGTTTATGTTTAGTGTCACAAAAGAAAGTTAAGAGGAGAGCTATGTTCTGGGGAAGTTGAGCACACATGGCCGAGAGCAACAGAAAATGTCATCTGGATAAATCAAGCACATAGTGGGGTGTCATGTATCCCCGACAACGGGAGGTTTCACGCATATATCGAACAAGGCTGATTTATATAGACCACTTCGTTTAAGCTAAGACTAGTATTTGTCCGTGGGTATTGGACTTTGTGTGAATTTTTATGCACACAATAGCACAATCAAGTAAGCAGATTGTTTTACACTCTTTTTTTTAAAGCTAAATAACCCACCCAAATTGGCACTGAGGAGAATCGAACCTGAGAATTTGAGGAGAAACATGCTCCAATGTCTCAAAGCGTGTTTTACACATTCTTATTTTGTTACCTTTCTTCATTTATCGTTCATTTTATGCATTTATTAGTTTAGTAACTCGAACACCCCAAGAACAACGTACTTAACATTCTTTGGAACAATGAAGGATCCCATGACTAAAGAACAAAATTCCTTCCTCATTATAATCACCTAGAGAAATGGAGTCATTGTTAAGAGTTGTTCATTTTAGGACACTTGTTGAAACGGAATCATTGTTGCCAAATTTACTTATTGTGCATTGTACTTTTAGGACACTTTTTTTAACATGACTTTAAATTTTATGACACTTATTTACTTGGATTTATAAGCAAACCATTTATTTAACCCTAATTTCTTTGTACATGGTTATTATTTAGGCTTATACGTGGAGGAGAAACAAGGTAAGTGATTCACTAAGTGATTAAAAGCCAAAGATATTGGAGGAGAAACAAGGTAAGTGATTCGCCAAGCGAGCAGATAAGTGGCTAAGCGAACTCAAGTCATAGAGTTAAATAAGTCTTAAAGAGCAAAATGCAAAGCAAACTAATTAGGTGGCTTAGAGATTTAAGGCCGTCTTTATGACTTTAACTATAGTTGACAAAGACTTCATAATGAAGAAAGGTTAGTCCACAAAGTGAGTATCACATCACTTAGCGATTTCCCCATTCACTATATCTATAAATAGAAGTTTTTTTTTTTTTTTTTGGGGGGGGGGAGGGGGGTCTATGAAGAAATTTACATAGGTTAGGAGAATACAAATACAATCGATTAAGAGTTAGTCAAATCTTTCTTTAGTTTACTAAGATCTATGAAGGTTGTGGAAAATGTTAAATTAGTCACAACTAAGTAGAACTTTACAACTAGACAAATTACTCTGTGCTTCATGTTTATGGCGTCTCTAACCAAAGAAAGTTAAAATTGAGAAGACATGTTTTGAGAAAGTTGAACACACATGAATAAGAGCAACGGAAAATGCCAGCAAAATGGTGGAATTAAGCTAAACGTAGGACACCACATATCCCCAACAACAATAGGATTTACGCATTACCTCCGCCCATAGCTGAGCCGGGATAATCTTTTAAGGCCATGCCATTTTGGCCGGTAGAATTAGTTTATTGAATTTGTAACTTTTTTATTCACATACAATCAATCAAACAAGCTAATCTACACATTTTTATTTCATTATCTTTCTACCTTTAGATTTCGTTTCATGCATTTTTTAATTTAGTAGATTAAACAACAATAGTTAAAGAGCCATCAACTAAAGAAGAAAGTTGATTCGTCATCAACCTTATTCGTCATCCGCTACCATATGACATTCCTCACTCTTTACCAAACCAAACATAGTTTTAATATATCTTATTTCAACTTTCTGTTCTGCATTTTAATTATCGAAGTGACATTTTTTTTATTACTTTCTACATGCAAATTTAAAATTAAATTACAAATAATGTACTACAGCATTGAAACAATTAAAATTCGAAATAAAACACATACAACTAATGGAGTCTCGCGAATACGAAAAATACTTGGATGACATTAGTTTTTGATGACATTAGTTCATTTTAGACGAGAGAGAATTGTAAATGAATGATTAAAATAAATTATTTAAACGAAAGAAAATATTTGATTTTGAGAGAGATAAAAACAATGTCACCGATATCACTAAAAACTAATGTCACCAAAGGACAATCCGCGAATACACAGTGAAGTGGACAATGTTTTTTTGTTACTTCCATCTATTCCCTTAACTTCCCTTGAATTTCACTCGATCCAAATTTATAATTAGTCGTTTCTTTTTCAGTGATGCCTTTCTTCGCTTGATAGACCTAGCAATGTTGTATCCCAAAACTACTAGAGAAAATATATATCCATAACAAAACTAGTGAAAGAGAAGACTATTTCTGATTCATCAATGATATATGAAAAACCCTCAAGTTAAAACAATTCATTGCCTTATAGTACCTTTCCCTTCCCTTACCCTTCTCTTTAATTTTATTTTATTTCAAGATACTTACGAGGCCAAAGCTATGAATATGACAAAATCATATTATTAGTTTAGGCACTATTCAAGGTTCGTCTCATCTCCATACATTAGTGAGGCAACAAGAGGGAACAAAATGTTTAACAACCCCCAAAAGATAACCAAATTGCATTAGGAGTTTCATGTATATATCCAACTATTGAAGATTTGCATATCAGTGTCAAGACCAAGAAATGGTGTCGAGATTTTTGGTATGGACAACTTTGCCAGTTTAACCGCATCAAATTCCAGGTGTTGCATTAAAAATCATATGGGTGTTAGTTGATCAAAACTATTTTATACTTCATCAAATAATTTCAATTGAATGTAAAATAAACTTTTTAAAAGTATATGTAAATATCAACTGTAAGCTGATTACATAGCCACAAATTTCAATCATTAACTAAGTAATGGGACAATTGACCAACAACTTAAAAGTAACCCTTTAGCTGGGAGGGGCAATGAACTGGACTGAGTTAAGGTGCAAAAGAAGTTTTGTTTAGCTTTATTATAAAAATTGACTTTAAATTTAAATCAGCTAAAACCTTTTTGTTAAAAACAATTTTGAGAATTTGTATTTGTAATTTTCTTCTATCACTAAAGAAGGATCACATTGACCAGGGTTATTGAAATTACATCAGAAAATTGTTCACATCTTCCAAATTCACATGGGTATAAGAAGTATGTCTATATGCAGGTGGCAAAACGATGTTTGTTTGTACAAATAAACATTGTCAATCAAATGAGAAATATAAGATTGTTTAGAATTAGACTAATAAACTGAGCTGAGATTCCTAGTTAGTGGCTAAACGTTTTCTTGGTAGTAACTGAACCTTCCATAGCAACTAAAATAATAAATATAAATATCACTGTATGATTCAATATATACCTCCACCAATTGTTGCTTCATGCAACGTCTCCATTGAGTACTTGTGATTGGTGATGTACATTATTGGCATGCTAGGAATCTGCAATGCAGAAACCCAGTTCATGGGTCATGCATTTAGGTCCAATAGCAAGCAATGACAGACAAAGAAACTATTAATGATTTTACTTATGATCATATTTTGATTTCTTATAAACACATCCCATACAATCAAAACACGTTACATAAAATCTACTTCAGAGCTACACGATATTTTTGTGATACACGGGGTGCCTGAAAATTCAAAAAAGTGTCAACAAAACAAGGGTAGAGTGGAGTATATACTATATGTTTAGATACATGATTACATGCACATAGAATGCCACATTGAATCTCAAAAGACTGTTTTTACTTTTTAACTGAGGCAAAGGCTATCAGAACATAAGCCATAAAACTCGTTAGTAACACCAAGAAGATCCAACTAAACATGGACATGATTTAATAATCCATTTAAACTCGCATTTTGCATATCAGTCCCTCATTGCTTTCTCCAAACCCAATTATTAGTCACATAATTCGCAATTCGCATTGGTAATCTGTACGAGTTCGCGGCATGTGAAGAATTTGTTACATATGGGTGTTATAGAACTATGTGTCAATAGAATTACGTGATTAATCCAACTACATAAACAAGAAAAAATCAAGAATTATGTTAGCCACCTAAAAAAAACTTGATTTTTTTTTTACAAAAAATACAGTTTTTATTAGGTCAATGACATTTTTTTTTTGCAAGCTCCTCCATAACATATCATAATTTGTATGAAAATAATTTAACCTTTTCTCTAAAAAAAATAATTTAACTTTATTTTATATTTTGTTATAGAATTAACCTATACAATTTTTTTATAGACAAACGTTAGTAATAAGTTGGGATTGAATTTGAACTTACCATTTATATATTACTAACATTTGAGAAATAATAATGAAAACTACTAACCCATTTTAGGGTAGTCTTGTAGAAGAAGAAGGAAGAAGAACTCTGCTAAGCACTAACTAACTAAGAAAGAAAGCAGAGACAAAAAAACTCAAGAGTTCGCGGAATCGTTCTTCAAGTGAATATGAGGGAAATGGGTTGCGGGTTTAGAAATTTGGGTCATGGATTATGGATCAGGTTTAGGATCAATTTTTGGGCCACAAAGTTGGGTAGGTTTCTTTTACTTCTTCTCCTTTTTGTTATTTTTTAAACTTAATAATATCTTTTTTTTTTAGCAAACTTAATAATATATTAAAATTTGGTTATTGGATAAAATTGAGAGTTTAAAATAACTCAAGGACCTTGTAAAATTAATTTTATACTACAAAATATTAGATTAATGTATTTTGAAATTGGTGGAATCAATTTTACCTTAGTAGTTGATGTTAACGCATTCTATGAAAAAAATTGTCTTGAAATTGCTTTGAGGTTTTTTTTTCGAGTGTAATTTGCGCTATTTCCTTTTATTATGGTTTGGTGTCATTACTTCACTCTTATTATTTTGTAATAATTTGTGGGTAGCTCACGGGAGTGAGTAAAAAGAATAAAAAAGTTAGGTGTTGAAAGTTTTGAGTTTAAATCAAGATAAATGAGTAAATATTAATCTAACAACTAGTTACTAATTGTTGTTATAAAAAAGGAAGGGATTAAAAGAGTTAAAAAAATTAGAGCTTTAGAGTTTAAATCCTGAAAAGAAAGAAAATACTAACAAAGATTTAAAAAAAATAAAAAATGCATGGCTTTTTCCTAAAACAACAAAAATAGATTGATTGAATATCAGTTGTATTGTATGGTGTGCCGACTTCTTATGCTACACTACTCTAGAGGCTGACTCAAACAGGTTTGTCATATTTAGTGCATGTGCATCCAAAGTATTTTAAAGCTGCAGTAGCAATGGGAATAGTTATCCAAACGACATTAACGTTGTCTATTCAAAAGCAATCCAGATGAATGAGAGTGGAAGCCACACCTCCCCTTACTTTTTCTCATTGAAATACCATATTTATTGTCGTAGTGTTGATTTAATTAACAAGCTACATTCTACCTCATTAATTAGATACATGAACCTTGTTGTGGCTATACTTACTATAAACGTTTTGTGAAGAATTGGGTTGACTCGGCCATGTTCTAAATAATGGTCTATCTTGAGGGATTTTTTTTATCTTCCTTCATGTTTGGACTTGAAATTGAACTACCGTGAAGGTTGAGAGTTGATTCAAGCTTACGCAGGCCAACTTAAGAGCTTAACAACAAGGACGATCTTTGCATGATTCCCATGTCAATTGTTGTTAGTATTTTCAAATTTTTAACTCATTCATCAATTGTTCTATTGTCCCCTTCGTCAATATGAAGCCAATCCTAATGGTTATTGAAATACATTAAACTTCTACATGGCTGAGAAATGCGCGTGATGAAGCCAAAAAAATGATTTGTAATTGGATAGAAAAAAAGACCATGGATTCTCACATTTCCTTTGTCAATATCAATGGATGGACAATGTTGATGGATTGGTTACTAAGATATGGAATTTGGTTTAATTTCTCATATTTTTCTACAAAATTTATGTGTAATTTACATCATAATTTAGTTGAGACTATCTCTCTAGAATTTACTCTTTAAAATTGTTGGGGAATGCCCTTCAACATTAGCTATTTGCATTGTTCTATGTTTTATGAAATGAAGAAGCTATGATTTACTGCCATTTTTTTTTTATTCAATTCAACTTATTTTCAGCTTATTTTATTCTCTACTAAACTTGTGCTGGCTATAAAAAATATGTTCAATTAATTTCAATCTAAATTATTTTATAAGATTCAAAATAAAAACATAATTGTAACAAAAAAAAAGTAAAAACGTAATTTGTCTTACATCATGTTTTATTATAAATTTATTTTGGATTTAAAAACATATTTTAATCTGTTCCAAAATTTTTGTTAAAATGTTTTTATAAAAAGAATAAAAACAAATTCATCAGTAATTTGAATTGCAAAAAGTTACTCTAAATCCTTGCAAGAAAACAAACTCTCGGTCAGAGGTTGGACACGGATCTTCCCGGATTTGTTTGGATAAAGTTGTATACTTCCAGATTGGTAGGAAGCTGTATTAATCAAATTCGACGGAAGAAAAACTGTTGAAAATCTTTATCAAATCTTGACCAACTTAACGCGACTTGTAACTAAACAAAAGACAGACAGTGAGCCAAAAAATAATCACCGACTCGTTATTTAAAAAAAAAAATTGGTCCATGTGAAATTTTTAAATTTTGTTTTTGGTCACTCAAAAATGTTTTTACAACTTTTGGTTTTATAATTATACTTGTGAGCTCATTTAGTCTTTGCTATTAAATGCCATTAACATAACCAAACAATTAAACTTAAGTGGTTCGTGAGTTTCACCAAAGTTTTTGGCCACTCAATTTATGCATTAAACAATTCTAAGCCAAATTTTACTTATCCTCCAACCGCACTCCGAGTTACAAAACCCCTTTTCTATAAGAACCGAGTGGTTAATACAAAAAAAGACCGCTAATGGTTGATGATGTGGTAGTACCACAAGTGATATACTGAAAAGTTTGAGTTCGAATCCATCTTTGAAAACACACCAGTGTTAAATGCCTTGAGGGAGAACTTGATCTTTTAATGCAGATTTACCCAACTTAAAAGATTAGCTTATACAATTACGCGTAGACAGAATATGCGGTACATACAGAAAAACAATCAATCATAACTTCGTCTAAATTTTGATTGATCAAATCATTACGTAGAATCTAATCCGGCTTAAAACCTAATAATTTATGAGTCGAGTTAATATCAAGACTTGCTAAAAAAAAATATATAAAGATTATTTGAGACCAGATCAGGTTGACCCAATCACTACGAGAATAGAGGGACTGAGTGAGTAATAATAGATTAAGTACTTTTTTTTATAAAGAAATTAAGTACTTTTCTTATAAATCATTCTCATTTGAAAATTGTTGTTGACACATTTGATAGGGCTGAAAAACACGAGTAAAATACTCAAATGCCCCTCGGTAGTTAACTGCCGAATTTGATTGAAACCGGTTGCAGTTAACTCCCGAGGAAAACCTCGGCAGTTAACTGCCGAAGTTATGTTATAAGAACAGACCAGACATATGAGTTTCCAAAACTCCATTGTTGCGTTTTTTGTTCTCCTAGGCGTGATTTTCAGTCATTTCAAGTCATTCCAAGCCAATTTCAATCACAAAAACAAGTAAGTTTTTTAATACCTATATATTGCATTGTTGTTTTGTGGTTGAATTGTTTGTTTTTTTTTTTTGTTAAATTTTGATTATATAGGTTTTTATTGATTTTATGATATGTTAGATTTATGTCTAGGTCTTATTGTTTTGACGATTTGTTGTAGAATTGTTAAAATTGTAAGTACTGTCACGTATTTCGATTAAAATCGCGTATTGAATAATTTTGATTAAAAATCGCGTATTGAATAACTAAAATCGCGTATTGAATAATTTCAATTAAAAATTGCGTATTCGAATAAACACTAATTAAGTCCAACGTGAATTCGATTAAAAGTTGCGTAATGAATAAATAAATTCGAAAAGTGGTAAATTCATTACATTACATTACATTACATTCGAAAATATACATTCCAACTACAACAATTATCTTACCCTGAATGGGGTAAATTCAAACTTGCTAAGCAGCAACACTCCAGCATTCGTCCGACATTTCTACTGTTCCATTCAAAAGATTAAATTCTTGTTAGTCTTGGTTTAAATAACGATATTCAAGTGTCAAAAGAATGAGGTCCATTCCTTGACACTTCAATACCTTCATTCAAACCATCCTAACAAGAATTTAATCTTTTGAAAGGAACAATAGAAATGTCGGTCGAATGTTGAGTCATGCCGTTTAACAAGTTTGAATTACCCCATCTAGAGGAAGACAATTGTTGTAGTTGGAAGGTGCATATCCCTACCTAATCACGATCTTCTGGCGGAATCAGACACTTGATAATATCTTCAGTTGACCTCAGCAACGTTATCCGCATATCTATCCACTGGAAGATGCTGTGCTCCCAAAATATGCTCTTCACGTTTTCGTCGTTCGTTAATTCCACCCAAGTGAATGATACTCTCCCCTCGTCGAGCGTTGGACGTTTATACTGAACGTATTCCACCCTCCTTGTGTCTCTGGGGTTAACTCCTTGGTTGAATTCATTGAGTTGATCCTTGAGACCTCTTAACGTTACACCTGAACCTTCAACCTCTGAGGTTCTCCGCCGTTGAATTGTGCATGAACGTCGATCCACCCGACCATTGTTTCAAATCTACACAATAAGAAATTGAAAACAATCAATGAAAAACTCATTCAAACATTTCA
>Ga0315914_1000158_pt1 | contig 66179 bp, 36 predicted proteins | sample MpolenodulesMG_FD_203920 | JGI IMG/M metagenome (GOLD analysis project Ga0315914, IMG submission 203920) | Medicago polymorpha root nodule microbial communities from Los Angeles, California, United States - elongated nodules | ecosystem: Host-associated > Plants > Roots > Nodule | place: USA...
AATAAAAAACAGGTGTCGTGTCTCAAACTTACAACACCCGATGATATAACCCCGGCAAAAAACAGGTCTTAAATCTCAAAAAAACAGGTTTTGTATCCCTGATTTGCACTAATGTGTATTTACTCGTTCATTTTATTAGTAATACTTTATCCAGTTTTTATTATAAAAAAATGATTATTTTTTAAGTTTATTGAATAATTTGTATATCTAGAGAGAATATGACAATTTGAACCCCTGCTAAAGGTGTAGGATCAAGATATTATCAACATGTTGTTTATCTAATTAAAGTCTTCATAATTAATTTTCTGATTTGGAAATTGAGGAGCTTGGTGTTTGGTTTACTTGTATAGCAATTAACAATTAATTCATTCGGTATCTCTCTTAATCATTGGTGAAGATGTAATAATCCATCACATCATAAGAATTTATAGGTTGGTTGAGCACATGGTTTCAATATATTAATTTTGGCTTTAAACAAAAAGGAGTAAATAGGCAATTACCCCTCCTCCCTCCAAAATTGTAAGTTTCGTCAATTACCTATCTGAAATTAACAAAACTTCAATTACCCCCTTGAAATTGCACAACGTTAATCAATTTACCCCCTCCATCAAATTTTTCTGTTAGTGAACATGACGTTTTGCAAATACCCCCTGAAGTTTTGCACTTATGTGCAAAATGCCGCTCAAACTTGAAAATTTATATTTTTTTTTGTTGTGTAATGAGAACTATTGCTTGTCAAAACTTTATTTACCTACTCGTTGAATTCTTAATTATCTGTGGATATTATTTAAGACGAAAAACTAACACCATAAAGGTAAAAATTATACAAATGCATTGATTTCCTTTTTCTATCATTGAACAAATTTCAGTAATGATTCAAGCAAAGCAAATGAGACATGGTGATGAGTTATTAGAGGTTGAGGATATGTTCTATGTTGGTATGAAAGTAACTAATTAAATGAATTTTTTAGATGATTATAAATATGATAAGGTGAATGAGATTATGAGTATGGTTGGAGGGATTGCCCATTTTTACTGGTGTGTTTGTTCTCTTAACATTGAATTCTCTTCTTCCTTACAATAAGGTAGTAGTCCCACATATATAGCAAGTACAACCTCTCACCATGTAAATAAGCTAGATGATATCATTCATTCACTTCTCCTTATTAAATTTAATAAATAAATCATCAAGGAAATCACTATGTTACCTTTCTATCCTATTTCCCCCAAATAAATAAATAAAAAAGAATAGCAATAGTTCTCATTACACAAAAAAAAAATATAAATTTTCAAATTCAGGGGGCATTTTGCACATAAGTGCAAAACTTCAAGGGGTATTTGCAAAACGTTATATTCACTAACAGAAAAATTTGATGGAGGGGGTAAATTGATTAACGTTGTGCAATTTCAGGGGGAGTAATTGAAGTTTTGTTAACTTCAGGGGGTAATTGACGAAACTTACAATTTCAGGGGGAGTAATTGCCTATTTACTCAAACAAAAAGGGTACAAAAATGGTTTGACATTTTTTCATATAAAACAAAAAACAAAATCCCGACTTTAGGTACCTCAGCACATGTCATTGTCAATATTTTAATCCACACATGCACATATATATTACATGATTATTATATTGATATTAGCAAGAATCTTTGTAGAAGAAGATCAATGCATAGCTATGGTTGATTTGGGTCACTTTCAATTTCCTTAGCCAATTCTCTTGTGAGTTTGTCAGCACGATCATCATGTCCACCAGCAAATGTATAAACCCTAAATGCAAATTGGAAAGCCCTCCAAAGTAATTTACCACCACATTCTTTTCTTTTCCCATCACTACTATTATTAATGCGTCTTTCCTGCATTAAATTTAAATGCAAATGTAATCTAAATTAAATTATCCTAATGAATATTAACCAAATGTATTTTTTTTGTTGCATGACATTTTTCTAACCTTTAGGGCTAACTCCATGCAATTTGAGGAAACATCCACCATTGCTTCTTTAATTTTTAGAAGGATGTCGAAGTCGAATTCGATGTTATGGCCCTTAAATTTCTTTGATTCTTCATCTTTCGTTCGCTCCAAAGCATCTAATTCCGTTTTGATCTGCTTGTTTGATCATGTTGAGTTAGTAACAATGATTAAATGAATTTATGCAAACAAAGAAAATAGCTTATGCATTATAGCATATATTAATATAAAGGAATTTTGTATCACCTTATTGAAATAACGTTCAATCTTGTCAAGGACTTGAGTCACTGGTGTAACTATATTCACATTTTGAAGCTCATTAAGTATTGAATCCAATTTGTTGAAGAGTGCTGCTGCCATTCTTATAGCTTCTAGCTTCTTTGAGGGGAAACCTTCAAACCTTGATAACACCTATGAACAAAATTGTATCATAGTTAATGATTATTGAAAGAATCATTGATTAATATGATAAATGCATTAGATTGTAGTGCAATTAAACTCACCTGTGATTCATCAGTTAGTTTCTCAAGAACAGATTCAACTTCTTTGTGGAACTTGATCAATTCTGTCATTTCCTTTGTCTTGAAATTGGTAATAGAAGATCTCAATTCTATGATGTGTTTTGTGTACTTTTGAACATCTTCTTCTATTTGTTGAAAGTAAGATGATCTAGTAAAATACAAACCAAGGAAATCAAAAATAAGAAATAGAAAAGATAAAAAGTAAGATAAAATTAAGTGCTTATCATACAAGTGTTTATGTATAAGTTATTTTTGTAACAAAAGATAAAATAAAGTTAAATCATTTTCATATAAGCTATAAGTTACTTGCAAAAATTTGTTCTCGTGTAAATATTTATACATACTATTAAAAAAATAACGGTGCTATGAGTTGCCCCTACCACCCGCGCTTAGGGTCATCACCATTTGTATCAGTAGATAAGGTCAAATAAGCCTTTAAAATACAAATGAAAAGTATATGAGCATACCTTTTTGTCATCTCTGCTAGAGCATCAGCCATTCCTTGTTTTCCACCGGTGTTTCTTGCTCCAATTGCATTGTTTCTCCCACCAGACGATTTTCCTTTGAGGCTAGACCCTTCTACTTTTCCCTTGAGAGTTCTATACAGGTTTCCTAATTGTGTTGATCTTTTCAATTTTGTAGTAGCTCTAGGCCTTAAAGATCTCCCTGCTCCAAGTGGAGGTGGCGGTGGCGCAGCAGATCCTCCATTTCCACGTGGCATCGGCGGTGGAGGAGCTGGAGCCGGAGCTGATCCAGGTTTCATGGAAAAGGGTGGTGGAGGTAGTGCTACTGAGCCTAAGCCTAGAGACAGTGGCGGTAGCGGAGGTGGTGGTGGTATCTTAACTGCCACTTCACTTTGTGGCAATTGAGGTGTTGATGGTGGAAGTGGAGGAGGAGGTGGTGGCAGCGGCATCGGCATTGTTTTGTCCAATTTCTCAACTGTGTTTAAGTCAAAAACAAGATCCTCTTTTGTGTCCTTTTCATGATTTTCAACTTTGTGATCCTTTTCCTTATCTATAGTTGGTTCTTTTTCTATCTTATTATCTTGTTTTTCAATGAGTTGTGGTGACATATGGTAAGATAATCGCTTTAAATCAATTGGTTTTAGCTTTCCAACAGCTTGAATTCTTAGAGACCAAAGTGTTGAAGTAGATGATGATATTGGACTTGGAAGGACAGATTTTGGTGTTAGAGGAGAAGATGTGATATCTGAATTGTTGGAGGAGTTGAAAACTTTCTTGGGAGAATCTTCTTCCATGATATCAAATTTTTCACTTGCAATCTTTATTAAACAATCAAGTGTAGCCAACATAGTTTCGCCTGCAAAACAATTCAAATATTACTAGTAAGACTCAAATTAATTCAATCAAATTCTTTGACAAGGAAAGGAGAGGTCAGTATTAACAACATACCTAATTGCTGCATATTGGTGCTATCCTTGCATGATGTTATTTGTAACTCACAAATTTTGTTGTCCATAAAATCATTTTTCTTCAACCATGAGTCTCCAAGACACTTTAAAGCCTCACAGAAGAATGCCACACCCTAATGAAATACTGTATACATTTAGTATTTTGGAATAACAAATAATCATACTCAAGACGATTTAATTCGAGTAATGTTATTTGAACACAAAATTCAATATCGTATTCATCCCGTATAAAAATACACCACTTATAGCCGGCAACAAATACTGATGTAATTGAGAGAAATAGATAAAAGTAAATAATAAAAATAATCCAATAATTTTATTGTCCAAATAACATTTCTTATTTAAATTAGGTGTAACAAAAGATTGAAACCTGATCTATAGCCTTGTCTTTAATATTTGTGACTTTCTTGATTGAGATGATCCCTGGGTAAAGCCTTTGTAGATCTTCCAAGGTAGTGATAACCATCTGCAATATGACATATATCATGAAAGACAATGTTATAAACGAGGCAAGAACATTTTGTGTTACTTGAACATGAAGAAAAGTTAAAAATTAAGCACCTCTCTTAAGGAAGCAGAAGTGTTCAAAGGAGCAAGGTCCATGATGTCTCTAAAGACAAATATTTTCTTATGAACTTTCATCATTAACATCAATTGATCCATACCTATAAATGACCACTCCATTGACTCTCCCTTTACATCATTGCAAACCTTTGAAGGCTTCTTTGGTGGAGTAGAAATTCTCATTTTTTTGTTAGAAGAGTAAGAACTTCTCATTGACTGCATATTTGTGTAATTAATATTCTCATCAATACAAGAAAATGATTATCCTATTTTTTTCATTTATACTTTTTTTTTAATGTGTGTGAACCGGTCAATTAGATCAATTATTTTCGATTGAAGAAAAAACAAATATGCGTTAAAAAACAAACTAAAGTAACAAATCTTAACTAAATACACTTGCAATTCATACTAACCACTTAACTTGTAACTACTTCATAATTAACCATCTCCAACTAATTCTAACAAAGTTCCCGAAATTTATCTAAATATAGTTATATGTGTCATATTTTTAAAAATAAACATATGTCAAAATATTTGCACTGATTAAATGTTTCTAATTATCTTTTGATATAATTCTAAAGAAAATTTCAGAAATGAAATGAAAATGAAAGTTATAATGACAAAAGAATATTACCTCAAAATCACTTGATTTTCGACGAAAGAGAGATGACTTCAAACCACAGAATCTCACAGCAGACATGCCTTAGCCTTGAAACTCTTGAATAAAAGAAACAATTAGCATGATGTGCCAACCATGAACATTACAAAACGCGTATAAGATTGATAAATTAATGTTTTTTTTTGTTACAATAAATTAATGTTTATTAGCTTATAGTTAAAACCCACAATGGATATTTAAAAATGTCTATAAAATAATTTACAAGAGAAACATTCAAAATCAATTATTATTTTTTTGTGAAGAAAATGAAGGTTCAGAAACGAATATTCAAATTGGATTGAAAATAGAAATATGAGACATGCATGCAATTAAGTGTTACATTTTAAAGGACCTAATGGTGGGGCAACACATTTTTTAATCATCAAAAAAGGAATAAATCAATAAGGATTGTAAAGATACCTTTCCACTCAAGTTTTGAGGATTTGACATGATGAGTTTGGTGTTTATGCTTAATTTGTATGCGATGTTAATTCAAGAATTGTACAAATTCAAGAACACTACAATGGAGAAACTATTTCTGCAGGTTACTTATCGAGAATTGCTGCTAGAAAGGAGAAGTTGTGTATTCTTTATAAATGAGTATTTTTGTGGTTTACTTATTCTCCATATAATAAAGAGGTGCCATTAATTATAAAAACAAAATTAATGTAAGTTAGAAAATTAACAAATTGTTTTGGGTGCTAAAACATATTACCGATATAAGGTATGGTCGTTTTAAAAACTAATTTCCTGTAATAACATGTTGCAGGAATTTATGGGCATGCTTACAGATGAAAATATTTAAGAGAATATTGAACTGCTTCTAAATTTTTGAGATGTGATGCTAGGAATTATTGTTATGTCTCTATTGATAGATATTTTTTCCATATATTCAGTTCTAACATCTAAGTATCTAACACCCCTCAAAATATAGTTTCTAACATCTAACAAACTACTTAACATTTTGGTTATTGTGTTAAATTGCATACGGTTGCTGAATTTGGTGAACATTGATGGCCAACATTTTTTGCTCTAACCTGTTTCAACTTATAGTAAGTAATGGCTTTCTATTATACAAATACAAACTTCTTTTTTTATGAAAAATTTAAATCTTAAATACACTTTTAGGCTCATTAGTATTACCTATTCACAATTTTAATTTATCTATATCTACTTTTGAAAGTTTAGTCCTCATTTTAAAATTATGCAATTTTGGTTCACCCTACAGACTTGCCATACAATATTTTATAAAAATGATGACGTGGTAATGACGGTGTGACGTGTACAATATACGTTGAGCTGGGATGTTCATTGTGTTAACATGGCAAGTACATGTGGCGCTGACTTCACAATAACGATGTGGATGAATGCTTGTGTAGAAAACCAAACATGAACAACACATTTTGATAGTACGTAAAAATACTACGCGTAAAAAAAATACTATTTAATATTATTTTCATAGAATATTCATAATGTTTGTTAAATAACACCTTTGTCTAAAGTTACCATACATTTGTCTTTCTGAATTTATCTCAGTTGGTAGGCCACCATAAAAAAAAAATTAATAATAATAATAATTACCATACATTTGACGCTCAAAAGGTAGAGAATCTGTATCCGTTAAATCACACCAACACTCCTCAATTTTTCTTTTTTTTTTCTCTTTCTTTTTTTATTTTATTTTTAGTATAACTGAAAATTGAATAAGAACAAAAAGATAAATTTTCATACTTGCTTGAATAAAAACAAAGCAACAAAGGTTTCATACATTATACATTACAGAGAATAAAGAATACTGTGATATACAACAATGAATCAAAATTCAAAAGAAATATCTATTTTGAGTAACTATATAGGTCTGAAAAAGCTTTCAATAACCTAAAAGTTTATTTATACAAAACAAAATTATTCATTTCAATTTAATTTAATCACATCATCAATCTTTTAAATACACTTTACCTTGTAGATTCACCATGGCCTATACCTTATAAAACTGCATTGCATCCACATTGAATTGAATGACACTAATACTGACAAGTTTTTCTAAATTCCCCTGACCTTGACAGAACTGATTCTGTTTGTATCTTTAACAGTTTGAGTCTTATTCTTGTCAGTTTTTGAAGAAATCCTTGCTATTTGATCTTTACCGGGCATGGTTCGACCAACACCGGAAGATGCAGTTCTTTCAGCAATTCTCCTCTGTCGTTCCATCGCCTTTTCTTCCAATTGCTTCCTAATTTCATCTTCCTGTTAAACAGCACACATAAATAATCATTAAACAGAAGCTAGATTAATGAATGTTATGACAAAAAAAAAGCTTTTAAATGTTCAAACCATAATAAAAAATCCACGATACCTTTTCCCTTTGGCTCTTTTGAACCATAGGCTTTCTTGGGAGAGATGGCTTTCTGTTTCTAGAAATTGGTTCAGGCGTGCTCTTTGACAAACGCAAGACTTTGCTTTTGATCGCGTTGGGTTTCTTTGGACTATCAGAAAGATTGTTGTTATTGACATCAACATGTGAATCGTCAACAGAAGCTCTTCTATCAGGTTCTGTGTAAGAAAAGTCAATTTCATAGTCCATGGTCCTCGAGGCTTCAACAGAATCCAATCCTGAATCGCGTTGTAGAACCATACAGAGGTCATTTGGCTCCTCTATCTTTGATAATGCATTTTTTTCTTTTGTATCGGTTTCTACCTTGTTGGAAGATGTTAGATCTTCAATCATACTCATATCCGTCTTCCATTGCGAATCAGAAAGATTATTGTCTACCAACTGACCTTGTATCATGAAGGAGTCATCAATGATAGTTCTCTCACTTCTTTTTTCACTCACTGATGAGAAAGTTCCATCACCATCAAATACTATAGGCACATTTGGGGAATCATGGCTTCTCATACTTTCCAAATTGTTATCAACAATAAACCAATCTTCTGATCCTCTTCCCTTGGTTTGTGATGAATCAGCAGCATAAGTATTTAACGGATCATCAAGTTCAATTTTTGGTTCTCTTGATATGTTTGCTAACATCATATCTTCACCAATACTTTCCCTGATTTTTGTAATTGGGACACAGCTGTCTACATATTCATCCAGCTTCGATCCTCCGTCATTTCCTCCATCTTTTTGAGTCACAATAAATGAGTCATTTGCAATTTCACGATTCTTTGGAACTTCATTGAAATCCATGTTTGGAGCAGAACTAGCAGCGTATGACATTCTTCCTTCAGAGTTGGTCAACACAAAATGTTCATCCTGAACATCGATTGATTGAATCTGTTCTGATCCATCAATTCCAGTCTCCGCCGCATCTATCTTCAAAAGGCTCTGGAATGCATTCCAGTTCTCATTTTTGTTCCCTCCATCAGATGCATCTTCCTCATCAGCATCATTTGATTTATTGTGTTTGGTAACTGACTTTTTTCGATTAGCACGTTTTTCACCTTTATGAACCTTTTGCAAAGATTCAAGTGCATCACCAACCTTCTGTTTGATGGTTTCTTCATCGAAGATAGCATCGCCTTCTAAAGAAGATTCGTCAGAAACTCCACTCTCATTTCCATTTCTCCTTTTTGGAGTGATGTAGTTGATATTACGTATCACAACTGTTCCAGATGATTTCCTTCTGTTTTTTTTCCTCTTATCATCCTTCAAAGAATTGTTTGAGTCTTTCTGTTTATCTGAATCAGATTCACTCCCTGAATCAGGATCACTGGAATCTGTTTGCTGCTCTTCATATTCTTCTGATCCTTTCTTATGATGAGATTTCTCTTTTTTAGTTGCTCGTGGTTTTTGATTCACTCCCATGTTAGAAGACCAATGCATATTATTTTGAAGGTAAGGAGGATATCCTTGGTATGAAGGCATTTGCTGACTAGGATTTTGAAGATTATACATATATGGCGGTACATTGTAAGGCCATGGCATATGCATTGGCATATGAACATTCGCCATGTGTGATGAGTTTGCATCTGCACATAACATTCATCGAGATTAAATAACCACTATGTGCAATCTATAAAAAAAAATAAAAAATCAGAGATTTGACTTGGATGCTCAAAAGTTTCTATATTTCTCAGACTTCATAATACAATTAAGATAAAAGAAAAAGAAACAAGAATAGAAGAATACCTTCTTTTTTGTTTTCTACAAATGCATTTTCGTCGCCAGAAGGAATACTGTCTGTAGAGCTATTATTCTTGTTCTGGTCATGGGCGGCTATGTCATTTGCCAGTATAATTCCTGATGATCCAGAAAATGAGAGTGCTGGTGGTAAGTTTGATTGCATTGCAGCTACTTCTTGAACCCAGAGATCATCTGCATGCTTTTTCTTCCATAAATCCTTGAAGTTAATGCAAGCTTCCCTACATACATTGAATACCAAGATTTAGAATTAGTTTCAAACTCTACTGAAGGTTTCATCTGGTAGAGGCAAGTTCCACCAATCAACATATATTGAATTCAAGTTTTAAATGATGTATCTGATTGTATGAAAACAGTTATATCTTATAGAAATTTCACCCTAATCTAATAAGCACACACATGCATTGCATAGTTCATTAAAATGCACCGTGTGTGCAGGATGACATTGTGATTTTAAACGATACTAAAAATTCGCACGAAAAGGTTCTCAGTTATCCTTAGATTCGCAAGGAATGAGAGAACTAACATCAAAAGTTGGTTGAACCTCCAATCCCCTTAGATAAGTGAAATTTCACAATCTACAAAGTAGGATCAATTGTCAAGATAACTTTTATGTCTGAAAAGAAAGGGAAAGGTTTTTGAAGAAAAATAGTGCTCTCTAGAAACTGGCAAAAACAATATAAGCATATGAGAATCAGACATCTTTAACATAAAAAACACAATTTGCTGATTAAATAAATTTGCCATATTTAGTAAGAACTGAGGATATTTTCCAATTTACAGTATCCATGTAAGAACTTGTAGGTTGTATCTTTCCAGTTCTTACCTTAAACGTGATGCTCCAAATGCATTTGAAAAATATACAAGATCATCAATGTTGTCAATATCAAATCCAGCAACAAGACTACGTGTGTATGCCATTGCCTGCTCTTTTCGAAGTAGTGCTATTCGAGACTCCAAAAGACGTTGCAGCGAAATCCTTAACATTACAACAATTGAATGTGTTAGAACAGTTTCTAATGAACTAGCCAAACAAAGGGAGATTAGATTTCATCAACAGAAACTATTAAAGACGATAGAAAGTTACTTTGAGTTTTCCTCTTCTTTAGTGTCAACCCCTTCAAGTACATCATTTAACTGAATCAAACACAAAACATGAATTAACAAAAAAATCGATAGAGATCATTAGGTAATTCTGTCATATTTTAAGAACTAAATTACCTTTGCAGAATCACTTAACCTCCTAGCGTTTCCATTTGTGTGTGGCAAGTTTCCTGATACACAATGGAAAATTTAGTAGAAAACTAGCTTCACTTAGGCATCTCATGATTAGGTGATGGAATTAAACTCTATACATAACATAGATTCATTGATTCAAGTTGCAACTCCAAACCATACCTTCATCTGGGATTGCAACTGACATCGACAACGCATTTGCTTCAAATTGACTTTCAATCTGCTGGATTTCTTTTTCAAGGCTAACAAACCTTTCCAGAACTGCAGGTGTGCTAACAAACCGCACAAATCTATCAAGAAACAAAATCAGCTACACAATTAGTTTAGTTTAACCCAAAAACACATTTTTTGGATAATAAGTAGTAAATCCATAAAACAATTTAAAAAAGTCAATCATATAATTGAATCAATGGTTCTTCAAATTTGATTGAAATCAAAAAACATGTGAAGAATCATTAAGAAACCAAAAGATTAAAACAAAAAAAGTCAAAATTGCTGAGAATCACCTCTCAAAGGTGGATTTGGAGAACCAGAAAGCAGTGTTGGATGGAGGCAATAGCCTAATAGAGTATCCACCTTTAGAGATCTCATCTTTAACAAATTTGAGATGAGAAATGAAAGGTTCAAATAATCCAGAAGCTATTTTCTTACGAACAGCTCCATTAAACACCAAAAGCTCAAATCTGCAAAATTTATGAATGAAAAAACAAAACAACCCAATAAGTAAATAGTGAAAAAGCACAAATTTTTAAGAAGAAAACAATGAAATAAGAGAATATAACAAAATGGGTTGTGAGAAAAGACCTTGTTCTAGTTGGTGTGAGTTGAAACAGAGCATAATCAAGAATGGTCTTGGAATCCATGGGTAGAAGATTGATGAACAACAACGTTGGTGACAATGTTTGTTTAACAACGTTTTTGTTGAGTGATGTGTAGTGACAGTGGATGATGATCAAGTGAGAGAGAGAGAAAGAAACAAAGACAGCAAGAATATGAAGAATCGCACATGGAGTGTGAACTGGGCAATTCTTTTATTGTTTCAACGATATTGCCACATGCAATGCATCAATATTTTACTACTAGTAATAGTTTTTGGGTATGTCAACTTCTTTTAGGGCACATGTTAAAAAAGAAGAAATATTTTCTAAAATTTTGTGTATTTAAATGATTAAAAAATTAAATATTAAATGTAATGCACACATTTCAATAAGTTTTTTTTTTCTATATTTGAATTATTAACTTGCACAAGTTAACATTTGTGATAGTTTTTTCATCATGTGAATGTTTGTTTTTTTTTTTCCTTAGGTTTCTTTTAATAGAAGTAAAGACTAATCTAAGTCACCAATAATGAATTAGTTATGAGATTTGATATTCTTAAGCATGTGATTATTGGTTTAATTACTGACTCATTCATGTGTATAGAAAAAATCGGTTGGAAGATGAGAATACGTCTTATGTGTTGCACATATTCTCTAACGTGATTAATCACTACTAAGTGATGTGAAAACTTCATATCAATATTATAACAAATAAAAAAAACTCACCTAAGTCGGAATTTGAATATTGATTTAATATGGTTTAGGAAATTATTAGAATTTAGGTTTAATCTAATCCAATCGTATAAAATTAACTTATATAAGATGATGATTGTCCTCGCTTATAACGACATGTTTAAGTCATCTCTCATTCAATGTGAGGTCTTCAACACCTCTTGCACATCAATTGTTTATTTAGCATTATTAAGATTTGAATTAGACCTAACTCTATACTACAAAATCAATTTGTAAGATTACTTCCATTTATATAGTTTTGTTCAAATATTTTTAATCCAATGTGAGACGGTAATGCTAACTAGTACCTCGTGAAAATAATTAAAAAAACAAAGGAAATGTTGATAGCCATTTATGACATTGTACATGAAAATATACACAGAAGATAAGTACTGCACCTTATTGAGATAGATACTTTGATGTTCGAACATCATTTTTCGGGTAGTAACCTTTTTTGTTTTTGTTTTTATATATTAATGGCGGCAGGTGAAAAAAATGAAAAGTGTGTGATTATAGGTTTTTTTTTTCTCATGACTTTGTTAGCTTTTTATTAATCTATGAACCATATATGTCCACAAGTATGTTTCCAAAACATTATCATTTGATAGAAGACATTTGGAAGCTCTATCTGTTTATTGGTTGGTCATCTTGCAAAAGAGGATCATTAATTAATGAAAAATACTATTTGAAAAGGACGTCTTCATTTTATCTTAAAATAGTAGTAAATATACACTATTTGAAAAGGATAGGCAGCTATTTGTCCTTATAATTGCTCAATTAGCCTTAATTTTTCCTATTTTCCTTTATAAAAATTGCCCCGGTCAATTCTAATTTTTATATATTCTCCTCTAAAAAATTATTACTTTCTCGATTTATTAACTTATTGATGTTAAAAATTACTAAATATAAAAAAAAAAAATGTTCAACTAAAAACTCATTCGTTAATATCTTACTAATACTATCTTAGTATATGTCGATGATTTATTATTGAGTTCTTATTTCTTAATTTCTCCAACTAATTAAGGGTATATTTAGAGGAAAACAATTAATTAGATATTGAAATTCTAGTTTTGAAAAGATAGCTTGGTATATCATCTATTTATGGCTAAAATATAATTATAGTGTTATCCGAAATCGGCACATAGATGATTAACGGTTTGATGAGTTTTTTCCGGTCGAAGGAAGATTAGGTCAAGGCTATAACATGCGAGTTAGGGCTAATCGTTTTTTTTCTCGTCTAATGACTAGTATGTGGGGTTCTTCGAGATGGGTAGAGGATCATGTCAAAATTGAATAAAATTGGACAGTGAGACATCAAACTCACGCTCGCTATCAGAGGATCATGTCAGAGGATCACTGTCAAACATTAAACCCAATAATATATCGTAACAATATATTATTATTATTATAATTTAGAGTTTGTTTCAAAAATAGTCTTTAAATTAGAAACAACGTGCAAGATCATTCTTTAAATACACAAATAATTGTTATTAGAAAAATAACTTTTATTTGACAAATTTAGGAAACTCGGTTTTTTTTTACTAAAATAACAATATTAATTTATTCAAATTGGTAGAGTACATCACATACAAATTCAACATCATTATAAATAAAATTGATGAATCTGCAAACAAATTTCAATCATCTAAGTTTATTATAAAACGACATATTATCTATAAATAATGTGACAAAATCATAGTGACCAAAATATTCATCTCTCTAAATCTACAATGTTGATGGTTTAGTCATAGCTTGAATCAATAGTTGATCAAAATTGATATGTCAATCTGAACAAACTAGGCACCACGCCAAGATGAGCAATAAAAGTACACCACTCAAAGGTGGAAAATCAAACAACACCACATTGAGACGAAGAAATCACACGAAAAAACACAAAATAAAAACTTCACAATTGTGTGAACTGTTTATTTAAATTAAAAGAGAGAAACAAAAAATGCACAAGGGTGATGCTAGGTAATAAAAATGACCCAAAACCATCACTTTACGGAGAAAAAAGAAACAATTTAGGAAAAGAACTGAAAATTTTGATTTCAATAACATATAAGGAAAATATCCAAACACGTCATTTGTTTTATAAAAATACTCGATAAACTAAACACTCAATCACTCCAATCAAGCACACCAAAAAGTTATTAAACGGATCACAATAATAACTTTATATCATTAAATTTTAACAATAATTATTTAATTAATCATATTTATCTAATATTTGAAATATTGAATTAATTAAAATATAATTATAAATTGTTTTTTCAACTTTTTTAATTATTCAAAAAATCCTTCAAAAAATAATAATTAGAAGTCAAACAAAAATTGTCAATTTTTAAGAACTATAAAATATTTTAAATGGTGATAAAATTACGTAATTTATAAAAATAATTTCTTAAAGAAAAATGGCCATACTTGCGTAAAAATTGAATATTAACATTGATCAAGAGAAAAAAAATTGTGTATCAACTGTTTTATTTTCAATAATAAAATTAAAATAATACAATAATTAAAGCGAGATAACCAGATGTTAGACACACAAATAGTAGGGGCAAGACTCAAGAGAGTGTTTATAATACAATATACACATTTTTCTAGCACCACAACAAAAATGTTTATTTAACATGATGATAATTAAGGGAAAGGACCCCACACACGCTATAGATGGCTTAAATGTCATTTTCCCATAAATATCCCAAGGTATATGACAATAATATTCTAAGATATTGAACTTAAAAAAAAATCTTATAATTAAACATCCATTTTCAAAACTTAACTCTAAGAAAATAAATAAGTAGAAGTCAATTAGAACTATTCAATTTATGATTTAAAATTATTGTTATTCTGATTTTCAAAACCTAATTCTAGATAAGTGATGGGTCGTTCAGGTAGCTGCAAGTTTTTTATTTTAAAAGTTAAATTTAAAAATAAAATATATTTCAGGTAAAAGGGGTTAGAATAGTTTATTAGAACACCTCGTATCCAAAAACAAGTCGTGCTAGGATACGAGGAAAAAGATCTAGGTGCAACACCACCAAAGACGAATCCATAAGTCTATTGGACGAGGTCTATAACTTTTTTTAATGCTAAATAAATGATATGTAAAACTAAGTCTCTATAATCCTTCGCAACATAAGAGGAAGAAAAAAAGTTGAACCACAAAGACAAAATTCAAAGAAGAATGAAGATCAATTTTAATCTCTTAATTTTTTTCAGCCTATTTTAATTTAGTCTTGAATAAAAAAATAATACTCAAATTAATCTTTGATATTTTTATACATAAGATAAATTAGTCTCCAACTTATCAAAAAATAGTCTTTAACTCATTATAAGAGAGGGATTAATTTGTTCATAACATGAAATTAACATGGATTAATTTGAGTTTTATTTTGTGTTAGAGATTAAAGTGAATCGTGAGTAAAGTGAGAGGGACGTTCAAATTCAATTTTTACTCTTAAACTAACAAGTGCTAGAAGACAACTGGGAGGGGGGTATTCCGTTGAAGAATAAGTTCCCTCGTCTGTTTGCTCTGGCCGTGAATCAGGATGCCTCGGTGGAGGAGATGGCGAGGTTAGGGTGGGAAGATGGTGGGGAGGCGTGGGTGTGGAGACGCCGTTTGTTAGCATGGGAGGAGGATAGCGTGGGGGAATGTACTGTTTTATTGCACAACACTGTTTTGCAGGAACATTCTCATGATACTTGGACCTGGTTACTTGACCCTACTCATGGTTATTCAGTGCGAGGCGCTTATAGGTTCCTAACATCAACGGATGTTCCCGTGGTTGAGAATTTTGTTGACGACTACTGACATAAGACTATCCCTTCAAAGGTGTCTGTGTTCACGTGGCGTCTCATTCGCAACAAATTACCAACTAAAGACAACTTGGTGAGAAGAAATGGCATTATTCACGTGAATGACAATGTCTGTGTAGCTGACTGTGGCAGTTTGGAAATGGCCCACCATCTTTTTATGGGGTGTGCGGTTTCAGACAGTGTTTGGTATCATGTCCAAGTTTGGCTTGGTATAGACTTCGCTGCTCCTAATACTCTTCGAAATCATTTTGTGCAATTTACTTATATGGCAGGCATGCCTCGATCGTCGCATATGTTCTTCAAGGTTATTTTCCTTGCCTGTGTTTGGGCTATTTGGAAGGACCGGAATAATTGTGTTTTTAATAGTATGACGTTTGACCATTTAGCTCTCATTGAAAAGGTCAAGCTAAATTCCTTCCTTTGGCTGAAATCAAATCAGGTGTCGTTTGTATACAATTTTCATGATTGGTGGAAACATCCGCTCTTATGTATGGGTGTCCACTTGTAATTATTTTTTATATTTGTTTTTTTGGCACCAGTGACTGTGTAATCTTTGAGTGCTGTCATCTTTTGCACATCTTGTGCGGGGTGGATAGACCTTGTTATTATGAAATTCCATTTTGGTTTGTTAAAAAAAAAAGTGCTAGAAAAATTAAATTATACATTATAAATTTATGAATTTTTTTATTTAAAAATAGTTATATAATAATATTCCTAACCCCTTATACAATTACAGATTTATAATTGTCTATCAGATATTGTGTTACACATGAATTATTTTTATTATATTATAGTTTAAAAACTTAGATAATTTGATACGACTCCACGACATATTGAAAAAGTGTAGAGTGGCCGTTGTATAAGATTATTAATGATTTCTATTGGCTGAATTATAGAAAACAGAGGTAGATCTGAATCCAACTATGAAACAGATGTATAGCTCACTTTATTAGCTGGAAAAGGAAATGTTATGCATGTGTGGGGTTCTATGACTATGAGTTGTGCAATTGACAGTGAACACCTTCTAAAACAAGACGACAAAATTTCTTCTACAAGTTGATCATTTAATCATTTAGTAGTATAGTACCCAATCAAATATTTGCTTGAAGACTCACTTTCACATAGGTAGAATTATTCTTTTATATCCCAAGGAACAGATGTAGATTTATTGAAACAGCCAAATCTATCTTCTAAAAGTTGTTATAAAATGGTTGTACAAATATCATTTTTTGATATAAAATTGGTTTGATGGTTAAAATAAGGAGTTAAGAAGCGAGTTATAATGAGTTTGACGAATTGCTAACAACATATCGAGTGTAACACATGCATATTGTAGCTTTTTTATTTTCACGGCAACCCTACCTGAGAATTTACAAATCCAAACAATTACTTATAATCTATTTATTTCCACGTCTATTATTCACGTCCAAGTATAAGCTACATTTTAAGGCTTCATTTTTTTTTTTGACAGAATAATGTATGTTAGATTAATACCTCTACTATATATTGTTTGATCAAAACTTATCGTCAAATATTTTTAAACTCACTGTTATCAAATTCCGCCGATGTTAGTTATCATCATTCTCCAAGGATTATCCTTCTCAAACCACCACCACTTTATGTCAACTATTCTCTGGGAGGTAGGAATTTATATACGAACTTAGTTTTTTTTTTTTTTTTGAAGGAATACGAACTTAGTTTTTTAGTATTAGAAATTTAATTATAATATTTGAAAACAATTTTTTTAGATGTGAAAAATAAAATATTTATAATGGTGTCCAAACGTCTTTAACCCAAGTTTTTGGGTGTGTAACACTCGAATATAATGTCTAAGAATTTAGATTTTGAATATTGAAAATTAAAATACAGCATATGAAAATTAGGTTTATAGATGTATATTCGTCCAAAAAAAAAGATTATAGATGCATAAAATTCAAATTTAAATAAAATGTATGAGACAAGTTTACAAATATGGGAAACCTCCAATTACAAAATCGTGAAGAAAAAAGGTTTGGACCGATGCAAAGAGCTTTGACACTATTAACTTTGCTCATACTAATAGGAAATCTCATTCTAAGGGGTGTGGATAGATATAAGAATCCCACATTTTTGTACTTTTTATATATGGATAGATTGGGCCCTGATGGGCCTTTATATGTTTTTTTTAAGGGATTTACTTTTCCCACCCTGCTACCTTCTCGTGCGCCCTGCAAAATTTCCAAAAGTACTCCTGGTCCGGATTATATAATCCGGAACAGATTGTTAGTGCTATCTGGAAAACGAATTCCGGACCAGATGTTATGTGCTTTTTTGTGTCTTTTTTTGATGTAAAGGGTCTCTGTTGACCGTTATATGAACACCACACAAGCTGCAATGCAATTGTAGGGTTCATATGAACGGTCAACAATGACCATGACATCACCGACACCCCTAAAAAACTAATTTTTTTTGAAGAAAATGGAAGAAAAGAGTTGAAGTGAAGAATGAAGGTATTTGTTGAAGATGGAAGCCTATTTATAGACTAAAACAAGTCCTAGGTCATTACTACACTCAATGAAAACGTGTTAGTGGTTGTAACCGTTCAAACCTACATTAATGGCTCCACACAAAAGAATCCAATGCTGAAGCTTTTCGGATTATACATTTCGGAACTTCCTTAACCCTACAAGAAGTGCCAACTTTTCTCTCGTTCACCAGTATCGTATTACTCCGGAATATATATTCCGGAAAAAACAGGTGCATTCCGGATTGTATTTTCCAGACTGCATCAGTGTCATGGCCGGTGGTTTGCACCACATGTTTTGTCGGTGGTAAAGTCAAAAAAACGTGTTTTACCATATTTTTTGACTGCATTTATAACATCCCAACCGTTTTTTGACCCACACTCCCTATAAATAACCTTCCAAACCCCACCATTTCTCACACCATCCTCTTCCACCCTCTCTTCCTCCTCTTCTTCCTTTTACAACCATGGTTTTCCATCGTTGACCTTTCATAGATAAGGGCCTCGTTGAAAACTTTCAGGGTTTGTATGAACGGTCAATGAGGATGGAACCGCACTGCAAAGAAGTGCGGTTCATCTGTGGGGTCATGTGGGTCAGTGTGGTTCTTAGCTTGGCCTGTCAAGGCATAAGTTTGAGCACCCCCTACCTCCCTCAGAGGCATTGTTTTCTTCTTCCCACCCTCCTCTTCCCTCCTCCCCTGGTTTTCCTCCAACAGTGAAGCTACTGGTATGTCCTATCATATACCAGAGGTTAGGTTCTTAGGAGATTAGAATTAGGCTCTTAGGAGATTAGAAATAGATTTAGGTTCTTATGTAATAAGCTTAAAAAGTTTCAACATTATTGTAATGTATTGTTCATATATTAATAAAATGAGTTGTTTTTATCTTTTTGTCTTTTTATTTCTGGTTTATATGTTTATTTGCATTTATTTTACGAATTTCAAAGCTTAAAATTCTGGTAAAAGACCTTTCCGAATTTTATTATCTGGATTAATCTGCAAAATTCTAACAATCCATTTCGGAAAACATAATCCGGATCAGGGGTAAAATTGAAAAAAAATTAGGGTGCTTGAGGAAAGGTGGGAAAAGTAAATCCCACACTATTATTGACTTTAGTTTAATGGAGTACACTATCGGTAGTATCACCTTTTAGAGCCCGTTTGTTATAGCTTTTTTTTAGGAAAAAATCACTTTTTTAAAAAAAAAATAAATAATCACTTTTAAGAGTTTTGTATCCGTTTGTTACAGCTTTTTAAAAAAATTAGAATCTAAAAAAAATCTAAAAACAGTTTCAAAATGTTAAGAGCAGCTTCTCAAAAAATAGATTTTTTTTAAAGGAGAGAGAAAATATGATTTAAAAGGTTGAACTAATTTTGTTACAAATAATCCCTTTTATATAGTTGGATCCAAACAAACTAAATTATTTATTTAAAAAAAAGTGATTTTTATCGTGGTAAACAAACGCAAAATAGATTCTGATTTTTCATAAAATCTCCCATTTGTTACGGATTAAAATAAAAGTGATTTTGATATAAAATATTTTAGAGATCAGAATCTATTTTGCGTTTGTTAAAATCATTTTTTTTTTAAACAAATAATCTAGTTTGCTTGGATACAACTATATAAAAGGGATTTTTTTTGTTACAAAATTAGTTCAATCTTTTAAATTATATTTTCTCTCTCCTCTAAAAAAAATCTATTTTATTTTAAGCTGCCCCTAACAGCTTCTCATTTGAAGCTGTTTTTAGATTATTTTTAGATTCCGATTTTTTTTTTAAATCTGTAACAAATCGATACAATACTCTTAAAAGTGATTATTTTTTGATAAGTTACTCTTAACATTCTCGTTTAAAGCTGTCTTTAATTTTATTTTAGATTTTTATTTTTTAAAAAAGTATAACAAACGCATGCAATACTATTTTTTTTGAGAAAACGCATGCAATACTCTTAAATTTTATAAAAAAAAATTAACAAATGATTTTTATTTTGTTAAAAAAAAACTATAACAAACAGACTCTAATTTTGTAACAAAAATTCTCTTTTTGTAGGGAACAAAAAAGTCTCTTTTATGTAGTTGTATTCAAACAAACTATATTATTTTTTAAGACAATAATATTCAATAGATCTGTAGTTTTTGGTTCTGGTACATCAAATTCTGAGCATAAAAAAAGAATTATGTTACTCAAGAAAAGCATTAGAAATTTCTGAAGACTTGAAAGGTTATATGTCGAATTAGAAAATGTTATGAAGACTTTAATGAGAACAAGTTCTGACGGAAACATACTTTGATGGACAGTTAGGAGTCTTGGTGACTCTGACCAATTTTGTTTTCTTTTGATGGAAAGTCACTTTCAAGTTCTAATATTATTGTTTGTCACGTGCAAAAACAAACAAACAACTTCAAATGACAAAGAGAATGTAACATATCATTCCCTAAGAAACATAGGACTCTCTTGGTACTATTCAACGACAATATCCATTTGAGACAAAAATTTTAAATCTGAATCAAAACTTCTCAAAAACGATTTTGATGAGTTGTCAATCTTCAACCAACGGCTCTCTCATTTCTCTCCTATACAAGAACATGAGCAGTTTGAAGAAATTCAGTGACTACGAAATTTTGCAAGTGTTAAAATTCTGTCAAAGTCAAATTTAAATGCATTCAAACACTTAGAAAATTCTTACAAACTTAGTATCTTAGAATTTTTCAGTGTCAGAAGTTTCTTAAGCTTAAAGTTAGTTTACCACTTTTTGAGTTCTAAAGTGTAGACACGTACAGACTCTTTTGTAAAACCTTGATTATAGAAGTCCTTTTGTGTGAGACAAGGAAGTCTTTAACTTGTGTGTTGGATCAATTGTAATCTTGTGTGATTTTAGTGGAAAATCATTTGAAAGTGCAAGAGGATTGGACTAACCTCGAATTGTGGGGTGAACGAGGATAATTTATTTGTGTTGTCTCTTCTGCCTCTCTTAATATCTTTTGCTTGGTTTTGTTTAAACTCTTAAAAAGATTTTTCAGAAAAAGTCAATATAATTCAACCTCCTTCTTGTTTTTTTCCCATCTTCACACCCTAGTCACACATACCATTAGCAAAAACACAGAGCATGGTTTCAAGTCATTTGCACTAAATCCAAACAGATGACGATGGCTTGAATCCGAAAGTGGGAATAATATTTAGAACACTTGCATTTATACATCTTTACTTTTTATATATTTATTAAACACTTCCTTTCTCCATCGCCCTATCACATCACAAACTAATCACATTCACCATTTTACTTTCTTCATTCCTCTTTCTCCCTAGTTGTAGGTTGAGTTTTGGGGGTCCAACAAATATTTTTCTAATCTTTATAGTCTAGATGAACGCATGATCAATTTCTTGAGGATAAACATATCTTAGTGACCTAAACCAAGGTGTAGGTGGTCTTTGTTTATAGTATGGCAATCGTTGAAAGAGGACTTCAAATGCATGTAAGAGGTACTGATCGTGGTGTTTTGAGAATACATGGCCTAAGTAGAGGAGGTCTTGCAACTTCAATGTCCAAGGTAGATCTTGCATTTTTTTTTAAAAAAATCAAATAGTCCACTGAAATTGATATTAGAGATAATTGAATATAATTGTTTGATAGCATACTCCAAAGTCTCACTCTAACACCATTAAACCAAATCAAATGAGTTAGAGCTTACATTATATCCCAAAAAAAAAAAAAAGATTGAATAACAAAATTATCTTACCATCTTCACTTAAGTCTCAACTATGCTCTAAATACAATGAGACTTTTGACTGTGACAAAAACACCTCAGCATGAGTTATTGTCTTTTTGTACATGAACGGCCGGGGTCCATCATATATACTATGTTGTTGTCACCATCACCAAACAATTCGGTGCATTGTTATTACGGATAGTTCGAGAGAGAGAGATTTGATTCTCTTCTTTCGTCATCTACAACTATACACATAGTACACTATTAATGTCAATGTCTTTCTTCTTATATTGCACTATCACATAACACACTCATTCATTCGTTCACACTTCACACTATCACATACTTTTCTACCAATCTCCAAATGACGATTATTCCATTTCCAACCAACACCTCTTACCACTTCTTCACTACCACCATCACACTTCCTCGCACCAACTATGCTCGTCCTCGTTGTTTTCGTGTCTTTTCTCAATCCAACACAGAAACAGTGCAGATAAGAAAGTGTTCCCCTTTTCTAGAAAGTTCATTACTTGTTAGTAATAATAACAATAATAATAATGCTGCTGTAGACTCATCAGATGAGTGGAAAGTTGTTCCTGATATTTGGAGATCTTCTGCTGAAAAATATGGTGATAAAGTAGCCTTAGTAGATCAATATCATTATCCTCCATCAACTATCACATATAATCAGGTCTTTTTTTTTTTTATCACTAGAAAAAATAAGTTGCTATATATTTTTTATCCTTTATATTGTTCTTATACTTTGTTTTGGTATATATTGCAGTTGGAGCAGGCAATTTTGGATTTTGCAGAAGGCCTAAGAGTTATTGGAGTAAAGCCAGATGAAAAGCTTGCACTTTTTGCAGATAATTCATGTCGTTGGCTAGTTGCAGATCAAGGTGTGTCAAACTTTTTTTCTTTTTCTTTTCCACTTTCAGTGTATTGAGTCTAGGAACTGCCAGTTGCATAAATCTTACTACATGTGCGAAGGAAGTGTTACTATCATAATAGAAGACATGTCAGGTGTCCAACACTAACTTCAATTAATTCGTTTTATCAAGTTATTACCAGTGTTGTGTCGGTGTTTCGTAGAAAATAACAATGTTTATGATCATATATGTAAAGAAGAGGGAGCCTTGGTGCAAAGTTGTTGTCACGTGACTGAAAGATCACGGGTTCAAGTCCTGGAAACAGCCTCTTGTGTAAAAAACAGGATAAGGTTGCGTACAATACACCAGAATGGTGGGACCTCTACCCGGACCCTAGTGCACCGTGCTGCCCTCTTATGATCATACATGTGAAGGAAGTGTTACTATCGTGTTCTGTAAAAATTATTCCATTGTTTTATAAACTGTTTATTTTGTGAAAGTTACAACCATTAGTGAAAATCAATTTCTAATTTTCATACTTGTATATATGCCAAGCCTGGTGGAAGATTTACAATGTTTACATACTCATAAGTTGTGAAAGTGCTTAATTAGTTTGCTTTATTTGTGCGTTTAGTCCTTAGAAATGATATTATGGCATCAGATGTTTTTGTATTTTTGAGACATACATATGGATTAACACCTGTAGTTTTTGCCTGATATAGTAGCTGAACCTTTTTAATTAAATCCATGCTATATTTTTAGTCTAGGCATGATGGCAAGTGGAGCAATCAATGTGGTAAGAGGCTCGAGGTCATCAGTTGAAGAGTTATTGCAAATATACAACCACTCTGAAAGGTTTTATAAATGCCTCAATTCATAACTAGTTATAATAGGCACATCCATATTGTATGACTAAGATTGTGTGTTATAACTGCTAACAATTCTCAACAAATTGTTCATTATATGTTAACTTTTTGTTTTGACAATCTTTGTTGATGCTCAATCTTCATTGGTGACTTCAGTGTGGCACTCGCTGTGGATGGTTCTGAAATGTTTAACCAAATTGCCAAAACATTCTATTCAAAGACTAGCATGAGATTCATTATTTTGCTTTGGGAAGAAAAATCAGACCTGAATCTGATCGCTGGAGAAAATAAGGAGGTCCCAATCTTCAGTTTCATGGAAGTCATAGATTTGGGACGAGAGAGTCGCATGGCATTGTCTGATTCTCATGAAGCTCGTAAGTCGACTTTTTTCTCTCCAAACTCAGGTTATATTATACTTAAGAATTGTCGATCAATAATATTTGAAAATTTAATAATATATGGTCCCCCACCTCCTTGATAATTTAATAATATATGGTCCCCCACCTCCTTGAGAATTCAACAATATATGGTCCTCTCAAATGAAAAATTGTTCTCGTTGCAAGTTGTAACATTTCTTTTATTATATCTGGAAAAAAAATAAAAAATTCTATAACAAAAACAGTAGACAAATCAGAAATTGAATTAAGTTCGAAAATATTAGCATTAGTTTGGTAACTAATTAATCACAACTTGCTACCTAATCTTTCACAATTAATTGTCAAGAAATATTTGAGCTTCTCAGCTAAACACCTTTGCCAAGTAAAATAAAAGTAAACAGGAAATCGCATCTTTTGTTTTTTGGAGCAGTGTCAAACATTTATTCCTTGTTGAGCAAGTATGAATTTTCGAACATATGTGCCAAAAGGGCAATCCGGTGCACTAAAGCTTCCGCATACACAAGGTCCGGTAAGGGGTCCCACCATTTAAATGATAATGCTTGGTGGAGGTTTTTAAATTGCTGTCGATTGTTCAAATGATAGTCCTATTGAAAATTACATTTATCCAATGCTTTGAAGTTTAGGGAGCAATCAAATTCCTCAAAGATGCAGCAATCTGTTTCTTCAGCAAATGCTTTGTTTCATATATCTTTTACCAAACTGTTTCTTTGAGATTTAATATTTTTTAACCGTTTGCTATGGTGTTTCCATTTCTTCAAGACAATATTTCTCGTAATCATCTAAAGAAGCAGTAATCAGTGCTTTGCTACTTTTCTACCTTGCTACTTTCTACATTGATTGCAGGTCAACGGTATGTTTATGAAGCAATCAACTCAGATGACATTGCCACTCTTATATACACAAGTGGAACAACTGGAAATCCAAAAGGTGTTATGCTTACCCATCGGAACCTTCTGCATCAGGTTTCATTACAAATCTTCTATAAAATTTATTGTGACAGATACTTCAAAAACTAGAAAGACTCTGTTGGTTATGGCTATCATTTCTTTTTTCCTGCTGAAAGTGGAATAGAAGTATGTCCAACAAGAAGTTCTTGACAAAAGTTCTCATCATCTCATTTGTTTGTCATAGTTGTAGATTTTTGTTTTTTCTTGGGAGTACTATACACTATTACGGCTTGGAAATTTTTGTCTGAGTTTCAATTGAATTTAAGCTGAAGGTAATTCTTGGCTGTATCTTACCATTTATGCCACATCATTTACTGTTGAATTTCCAGATAAAAAATTTATGGGACACTGTACCTGCTGAAGTTGGAGACAGATTTCTAAGCATGCTGCCACCTTGGCATGCATACGAAAGAGCTTGTGAGTATTTCATTTTCACATGCGGTATTGAGCAAGTATACACAACCGTGAGAAACCTGAAGGTATTATTACTTTTATCATATGCTGGAAAGATTGTATATATGTGGATTCTTACACATTTATAACATGATCTTCAACTTCAACATTAGGTGTTGAGAAAAGAATAAGCTAAGGGTGTTGTCTTTTCTTGAAATAAAAAGATCAATAGCATATGGATTACTCTCCAATTCAACAACCTTACTAATAATATTATGATGATGTGATAATAAAGGCAATACATTGATGCATGTTCTAAATTGGTTATTTTGTTATTTAAATTCACAAGTATTAATATATTCTTCTTCTTACTCTATACTTTGCAGGATGATTTGGGACGTTATCAACCACATTACATGATTTCTGTTCCTTTAGTTTTTGAAACATTATACAGGTACGTCCTCTACCAAGAAATCTACAAATACTCATTGTATTGATGATATATTAAACAAGAAAAGAATTGTGTCAATATATGTTGTCTTTTGTCAAAATTTCGATCATTTCTCAATATGATGCATGGATTTGGTTCTTAAGCAATGTTTTGGGGCAAGTTAGTACAAATGTTCATGGAGAATAAAATTGGAAAACTCCTGTAATTTTTAATTCTAAATAACTGTTCTTATGTTTCTGATAAAGTTCTAGGCTCAACTAGTTAAAGGAAGGGCCCCGACTCAACTAGTTAAAGGAAGGGGCCCAAAGAAGCTCTACTGTTTTGGTTATGCAATGCCCACATTAGGAAAATTGGATAGAGGAAAGGGAAAATAGGTCTTATTATGTAGGAAAATTCAGAGGAGTAAGGAGTATGTATCAGATTTTTAAATGCTTAAAGTTCAGGAACAAAGGTGTTCATCTTGGTTGGAAACATTTTCTCTTACATTTTCTATATTGTTCTTCTAATTTTCTTTAATACTATAATCTCATCTGTTGGGAATTGCTCCTATCTGTTTCTCGTCTAATTTTATAAAAGGTCAAAACACATGTGTAACAAAAGAAGAAAGACGTGAAAGCAATATAGAGCATGATCCATCCACCATTTTATTTGAATAAATGTATCTTTCATAATCCCCATTTTAGGCACATGATTGATGTTTCTGTATAATTTAAGAGGAAAAATTAAGCAACCCTCGTTGATACTTTATGGTGAGGTTCACCTTCAAGATCAACTAATTAGATACATCATTTTAGTATGTGGTCTCAATCCTCTATTTTTTCTAAAATATGTGTACCAAATACAAGGTTTAGTGCTATTGGGAAATTGTTTACGTGAAGAAATCTATGTTAGAAAGATTATGTTACTCTGAATAATCACTTTCGTTGTTTTTCTTGGTTGTTTTATCTGTAGTGGGATCCAGAAGCAGATATCTACCAGCCCTCCTGTTAGAAAGCTTGTCGCATTAACATTCATAAGAGTCAGCTTAGCATACATGGAATATAAACGTATTTATGAGGTTTGGTCACCAGCTCTTTCTGTGTGATATTTGAAGAGTTTAGAACGATTCATAAACTTTCCCCCCACCCCCCTATTTTTAGATTAAAAGCCCTTAATGAATTGTTATCCCTCTTTTCTATACTTTGTAGCTGTGAATCATCTATCAGTTAAATGATTCTGTTGCTTCACCTGCATCATATACAATATCCTAATTCCTAGCTCATAAGCTGCACTATAACTCTATACTTTGGAGGCCAAGCCGTTGATTGTAAATTTGAAATACTAAATGTTCATATTTCATTTATAAATTTACTTCTATATCAGCATCATTTTTTTTTACATGTTTAGCTAAACAAGTATAAAAATATTGTAATTGCTAAATCTCACCAAGGATATTGCTTTAATTCTTTTACTAAAATTCAAATATGTTTGTAGGGTAAATGCTTAACAAGGAATGATAAGCAGCCTTCCATCATGAATTCAATGTTAGACTGTTTATGGGCAAGAATCATTGCCACAATATTATTTCCAATTCATCTTCTGGCAACAAAACTTGTCTACAGTAAAATCCATTCAGCTATTGGAATATCAAAGGTCTTTTTTTCTTCTAATGCATTGTATATATATTTTTTTCTGTCTCATTTCTACGGTCTGTCTCTCACTCCGGAATTTTTTTTAGGAAAATCATGAAAAAGAAACTCTTGATAATATTAGTTCTGCAATTTTTAATAGAAGACAAAACTGAGAGATATGTGACGGATTCCATGTGTCTAAACTACAAACAATAACTGAACTACGTAGACTAGAAATAATGAAATCACATATTACAGTATGATGTTCTGATACATGTAAGGCGTTGACTACTTAATTAAGTGTATCAAAGTTAAGCTTGGTTGTGTGATTAGGATAAACTATGATAGCATAGCTGCACCTTATAAGTTGTAATTGATCGCTTAATAGTGTTTTGAGATGCAATGCAAAACTAGAAGAAAGAGTTTTCAGATTTTTCCCTTCTTTTCTAAAACCAGTAACTATAGAAAACATAGCAATATTCAAGAAAAATGTTTTTCACAGTTATGCTGTTCTGATTTCCCTATAAAAGAAGTATCTTTGTGGTTGTTATATTCTTTCTTGCAACCTTCTCAGGATCCTTTCTGTCCCTCTCTTTGGATTGACATATATTATTAATCTAAATTCTTCTAACCTTTGAACCATATTCTAAATTCATCTTTGGATTTTGGAAATTGAATTTGACATGAGAAAACTTTCTGGCACTACAGGCTGGAATAAGTGGGGGAGGTAGTCTGCCTTTGGAAGTCGATAAATTTTTTGAGGTCTGATACTCAACACAGCTGTGACTTGCAAGTTGCAACCAATTTTTTGAAATCCATTTCACATTGGTGCCTTTTATAATATACAGGCAATTGGAGTGAAAGTGCAGAACGGATATGGTTTAACAGAAACTTCACCAGTTATTGCTGCTCGACGACCTAGATGTAATGTAAGCTATGTATCTGCTGTGTTGAAATTTCTCTGCCTCTATGTACCAATATGTGTGTAAGTGTACATTTACATGAAAATTGTTTATTAATTACATCCTTATTTCCAATTGCCAATAAGTCTTTCTTTTTCCTCTTTATTTTGATGCTTTTTAACTAAATTCTCTGCTTGATATATTTTAGCGCTATGTTTAACTTTTTGTTATAACCACTGTATAGCATGTCATTCATAATATATACATAATTTGTGTCTTTTTATTTGTTTGTATGTTGGTTTTGCAAAGAGTGGGTGCTTTTATCTAAGAATGTTACAGATGCAAACTTTTGAAGGTTATTGGATCCGTTGGCCATCCAGTTCAGCACACGGAATTCAAAGTAGTAGATTCTGAAACTGACGAAGTTCTTCCACCAGGTTCAAAGGGCATTTTGAAAGTCAGGGGTCCACCAGTGATGAATGGATACTTCAAGGTAATGTGCTTGTCAAAATACAAACCTTTCCCTAGACCTTTCTGTCAGTGTTGTTCAATCATATAGTTAAACCAACCTTCATTGGCATTCATGACACATCAAATACCTTTTCCATGATATTCCAACAACCCTGTCAAAAGTATAGGAATCTATAAGCGTATTTCACAATTCATAGGCACAACATGTGATTTCATTGATGTTTTCTGGATGAAGTTGTGATAGTTACGTGTCCTATTATTGCATCAGAATCCAATAGCTACAAACCAGGCCTTGGATAAGGATGGCTGGCTGAATACTGGTGATCTAGGGTGGATTGCTCCCCATCATTCTACTGGGCGGAGTCGTAACTCTAGTGGTGTGATTGTTGTGGACGGCCGTGCTAAAGACACTATTGTGCTTTCAACAGGTATAACAAGTTTCATTATAACTGTAATATGATTTTAGGCTTTAGCTTTTTAGCTTTGAATCTCAAAATTTATGTCACTATTAACTCTGAATATGTGCCTTTTCTATAGTTTAAAACCATATGTGATATAAAATAAAGGACATAGCCAATATAATAGAAGCAAAACTGGTATCTAACTGCAAAGTTGAAAGCTCTCTGTAGTCTATATTTTACTCTTGAAGTAAAGTCTTCATATAGTTTATAGTACACTAATAAGCTGTTTTGTTCTGCAATTTTCTTACGTTATCTACCTTCCCCAAATTGTGCACTTTTGCACATGTCTGTCTTTTGTAATTTTATATGTTTATGTTTTTGTTAATAATGGTGTGAATTTTGGCTATAGCAAATTGTTAAGAGTATTAATTAATTCTACCTATTCATATGTCTTACTCTTGTATTTAGACGTACATGTGCATGTATTTGTGTATATATTGCATTTGCATGTGCTATACAAATACACTTCAATGATGTTCTGCATGAGTTATGCTTCAATTCAACACAAACAATGATGAATAGTGAACACTCTTATATTTAAGATATAAACAAGTTATTCTTGAACATAAATAAATAAGAAAATATAATGTGCTTTAACTTGTTCATTAATTAAGTTCTAAAATTTTGTTCGACCTTCTTTGTATAACACAAATAAAAAACCTAAATCAACCATCATATGATGCTTAAATTTTTTTAATTTCATAAATATTTTGAGTGAATTACTCCTCCCTCCCTCAAATGATAAGAGTGTTATACTCCTCTCTTATTTTAAAACATACAATTCCCTCCCTCAATTTCTGCACAACTTTGAATTAACAATTGACTGTCTTGGTTGTTATTGGTTGACTGTTTGGCTTTTTTAACTTAATTGCAAACTTTTCTCTCTATGAAGTCTATATGATCACCAGTTTTCTGTTCCCCTTAGGCTAGTAAATACTAACCACTTGGTTTAATAAGAGAAGGTGAAAATGTTGAACCGGCTGAACTTGAAGAAGCTGCCATGAGGAGTAGCATAATTCAACAAATTGTAGTTGTTGGTCAGGTGAATTCTTGATTTCTTTCAACTTTTGATAGCTCAAATTCTATCATTAACAGTCTGTTAATCATTTCAAAATGTGATGAACTTACGTATTGTTAATAACTTTATCATATAGGATAAGCGACGTCTTGGAGCTATCATCGTTCCAAACAGTGAAGAAGTTTTGAAGGTAGCAAGGGAATTGTCAATTATAGATTCCATCAGTTCTGATATTGTTAGTCAGGAAAAAGTGATGAACCTAATATATAAAGAACTAAAGACATGGTAAGACTTGTCTCACTTCTGTTTCTTGTAATAAACGTCAGAAAAAATTTATGCATTTGGTAACCATGTTATTGATACGAAGAATCCACCGGCTTTGCCGATGAGTACTACTGCTATGTTTACTAACTGGATTTCTTTTTTATACTCTGATCTTGAAGTATTTGCTTTTATATCATTCTTCCTGTCTTATTCAACATGCAGGATGTCAGAATCTCCATTTCAAATTGGACCAATCCTTCTTGTAAATGAACCATTCACGGTTAGGTTTTGGAATTTAAACTTGTATCTATGATAATCTTTTTTAATCATAAAATTGACAAGTTTGGTTTATCCTTTTATTCAATGACAGATTGATAATGGTATAATGACACCCACCATGAAAATTCGAAGGGATAGAGTTGTGGCTAAATACAAGGAGCAAATAGATAATTTATACAAGTGAACGCCCTAATTTATACAAGTCTCCAAATAAATTGACCCTGAATAAAACTGTATAATTTGTATGAGTACATGTAACTTTGTTCTTAAATTATCACTTTTATCATCAGTTTGTAATAATATTTGACATTAATTCTATAACTAGAGCCTATCATAAATCTCTTATTGGGCTTAAGATCTTTGTCATTGGACTGCCATTTGTTCACGCTCCAGATATTCAGTCTTGTGCATGAGGTGTGTTGATACCGATGTTACTCCACTTGCATTAATCCACGCTTCAGATGTCTAGTCTTGAGCACGAGGGGGTGTTAAGAGACTCACATCGACTGGAGATATGGCATATGTAATGCGAATAAAACTTGAACAATCTTAACCTTATAAGGCAATTTTATAAGGTTTAATTTGGCCCAACTCAAATTTTAAGAGTCATTCATGCATATCACATTTAGAGTTAATTGGTTATGAGTAGCAGAATTATGTGCTACTACATAATCATGGATCATAATTAATTTGGTTATGTTAGAACTACCATGATTGTATCTGATGCACAAATATAGTTGATGATATCAATAAAACATTTCCTTTTCAGGGAAATAAGTTGAGAGGAGGTCCTCTGATGATTCAGCTGAGTTTAGAAGGGAAGAGACTATATGTCACAAACTTACCCTTTTGTGCAAATAAACAATTTTATCAGGAGCTTATAGAAAAAGGATCACACATGTTGCAGATTGATGTTGATTCTGAAGAAGGTGGGCTCAAAATTAACCCCAAATTCTTTGTTGACTTTGGAACTGAGCCTAATGGTCCCTCCCTTGTACATGAGATGAGATATCCTGGTGGTGATGGCACTTTAGATACATGGATCTAATAGTTATGTTATGCCACTTGAGTTAGGCCACAAGGAATAATTAACATTATCACAGTTTTTTTTTTAGGAATATATTATCCAAAGTTATATATGATGTAAGTAGATATTCTTCAAAAAATGATGTAAGTAGATATGTCATGGTTGCACGGTATTAATTACTCCAACAGTATACATGTTAAATAGCACTTGTCTAGTTGCAATTTTAGATAGTTTAGGTCTATAATTAGTGAGTCTTATTGATGAAAAATTCTCCAATGAATTTTAATGAAAATACATGTGTTTGATATTTTTAGATAAAATTGATTCCGTATCCAAAGCTTGATTTTTCTAAAAGTGATAAAAGTAACTTCTTTTTTAAAAAAAATTACATTGATTTTAACTAAATCAATCTTACAAATCAATGCATTCAAACATTCAACTCTGCATGACACAAGTCACTTTTTATAATTAAACTAAGAAAAAAAATAGGGATGAAAATACTCAAATCATCCTTGGCTTGACAAGTGTGAAATAAATTCAAGTTATGTCCTCACTTTATCATAGTCAAATGAAGTCGACAGACCTATCAAATCAAGTGCATTTGAAGGTCAATTGTCTAAGGTAACAGGTAAGGTAAAGGAAACTTGGTGGAAAATGTACCAATTACTTTGGATGTATGATTATTATTATATCGACAAACCTTTGCTTCTGTTTTCTCCATACAGTAACCACCTAACCTGAATTATCTTATACATATACGACCATTTATTGACAAAGCAAATCATTAGGCTTGAAAGTAAAGAAATAGAGAAAATCATGTTGAGCACATGGAAAATAACATCAATGCCATATTGTCCAAAAAGTTAGGTGAAGTGCGTTCCATCAGCTTATCACTTACAGCCTCCACTTGCAACTTTTCAAAAAGCTAGTGCCATATTATATACTATTATTCTCTATAATATATACAGAGAACAATCGACATGACATGAATATTAATTTTATTATAATAAGAATCCATCAGAGCTAACAATCAGTTTAGTTATAACTCTTTTACTATACTCTTTGAAAATATTAAATAAAATTACAAAAACATTTTTAAATATGTTTGTCCTAAATAAATTTGATATTCGAATACCTCTTTTGTTAGTATGTTTAGTTCACAAAATCATTGACCAAATGACAAAATCATTCCAGGACTACAGTGACACTGTTTTAAAAAAGGATCCAATATTTGAAGTTATTTTAAAATGACAAAATGGACTTTTGTGCCAATATAATGAGTTCTTATTCAACATACATACACATAACACTTTCTAATATACCGACAACACATCCCTATTAAACTCTAATATATATAGTGATTCTGAGTGAAAGGGTACACACACATATAGCACCTCCAAGACAAGAAACAAAACAGAAGAATGACCTCAAAACTTAGCATTAAATCCATGGCCTTCTGCTACTTCATGCTCTTCAGCATCATGAATTTAAGCAGCACTGTAATATCATTTAGCAGTACTCATCATGCAAGCATATGCAATGGTTCCATAGCTGAATGCAATCAAGAAGATGAACAATTGATGGAGTCGGAAATAAGCAGAAGGTTTTTGGAGCAAAGGAGATACATTTCTGAAGGAGCTCTTAAGAGAGATAAACCAGTTTGTAATGGTGGTGCAGGTGGTGAAGCTTATAGTAAATCTGCAGGGTGTATTCCTCCACCTTCAAATCCTTATAATAGAGGATGTTCTAAGTATTATCGTTGTAGGTCTGATTCTTGAATTGAATGAAGAAACTTTTATGCAAACAACTTTTTTTGTTTTCCATTAAATTTGATGACTGTGTATTTGGAAATTGTAAGAAATTTTACAAAATAATTTTGACACGACTATATTTACATTTAGATTTTTCAAACCTTCTACACAAGTTCAATTCAACCCTTCTAACTTTGTTGTCAACAATTTTTGTTTTAATAGTCATATGAGCTATGGGTTGGCTTTGCCTTCAAATTTACTTCACCAGTAGCTGCTTTAAGCTACTTCCATTTGCAAAACTAACTAAAAACATAATTGGATAGGGAGAAAAAAAAAACATCAAAATTTTATTTTCCCGTCTAATCATCTCATGTATAAATGTGTATATCAAATGAGTGTGAAACGACTGATATTCTATTATAATCTAATTTTACATGACAGCAATTAATTATGTAAGTGTGTTGGTCTTCTGCAGAACATATAATTTTACAAATATTTGGTACTCGTAATCGATCTCAAATTATCCATTTCGTGTGCGATTGATATTGAAATCCTATAAAGTATGTTCTTCCTTTAAACTTCAATCCTAAACAATATGTTCTTCCTATAAAAAATAAAAAATAAAAAAAACACTAATGCTAAAGATCCATGAATAAACTTATGCTTAACCTCCTAGAAAAATTACTGCTATATATCTGTAGATGTTTTGAAAAACTAGCTTGAACGATTTCCCAAAAAAATATATATAACAAAACGAACAAGAAACTTTACAGATAAATTCTAAGAAAATAATAAGTCGTTAACTTCCATGTTCTATGCTTTAAAAAATAAGATTTGATCGTTGAATGTGTATGTTCAATTTTTACATAACATGAAGATTAATATGGCCGACTTTTAAAATCATTATATGTCTAACATAACAGACACCGTCTTTCGACTATTAATTTGAGTATTGACTTGTAAAAAATGAGTAGCATCAATATAGGAAAACCCAATATAATCCTTATAACAGCCGGTGATCCATAGCATGCATGCTTAAGCCAATAATGAAGTGCTTTCATTTCCTGTTAAAATAGAACACAAGTATACATCGGATATGGCATAGCTAATCTAGTCTTTTCAGTAATTAAACTATCCAAAGGACACTATCTTAATACATTATTTCTGAATTTCAAATTCATCGAGATTCCCAGTCCTTCAATTTTCTGCTTCCTTTAGGCTTCGCTATAGGCGCGTTCATTGCTGCCATTCTCTCATTATACTTGGCTCGAAGTGGATCATTGTAAGTCCACCTGCATTGCAAATCAGTATTAAAAAAAGAGCATTAGAGCATAAAAATAAATCAATAATCCAGGTATATAATTATCGTAGCATCCTAGAAAACCCCTTTTTTAATTTCTAGGACAAGACAAGAGTGGTCCTGAAGTAAGATTGCATGGTATACAAATTGAATTCAGCAATACATTAACAAATCCTAAAAATCTCCATAAGGGACATAGACATATTTCAGACAAAAGAAAAGTACTTGGAAGCATAAAGACTTCAGAAAGTCGCTCAAATAACAACAAGGTTAGTTAGCTACATGGATCATAGAACTTCTGTTGTCAATAGCGGCCAAACGCGGCACGATCGCGGCGCGGAGCGGCCAAAAAGAACAAAGTGCGACGCAGCGCTCCAATGCGGAGCGTTTGGAGAAAGCGGATGAGGCGGGCGCAATTGCAGGCAAAAGCGGGCGCGATGCGGGTCAAAGCGGGCGCTTTTGACAACCCTATGTATAATACTAGATTTCCCTTCATTTAAAACCGTTTTAAGGGTCATTTTTGTAATTTTCAAAACCCTAACTATTACTCTTCTCCACCAGAACCAAATACACAGCCACAAACTCAACTTCTTCATCGTACCAACAAAAAAAATCCATCTCCTCTTCTCATCATCTCAGAACCCATCTTTGTTCTCCTCTCTTCATCTCTTGATTTCAGAATTTGTTAATTTGTCAATTTGTTAGTTGTTAATTGTTAATTTGTTAATTGTTAATGTTTTGCACTTTTGTTACTTTAAGCTTTAGAGGCTTAAAGTGTCGGTTTCCTTGAATTTTATTAGAATTTTTTGCAAACATGTTTTATGTTTTGCTCAAGACTTGTGACTTTTATTTCAAATTAGGAATACTTCATGAATTTTGAGTAATGTTTAAGGAATTTTAGTATTTTTTTTAACAGTATAGTATTTTAATATTAAATATATTAGTGTCTGCGTCACCGTAATAGCGCCCGCTACGCGCCCGCACCCCACACTGCGTCAATTTTTGGAGTGGCCGCGCCGCATTTCCGCTTTGACAACAGAGATAGCTTCTATGAAACAGCCTGTTAATATCAAACAGTAACTGCCACATAAAAACATATCCACCTCATTCACAAACTACAACCGCCTATCCGCCGCTATTTATCAACCTTTTTAAAAAAACATAAACCATCATTGACCTTGGGCTATCCATCTCTCAGCAGACCCATCATAATTCAACCTATAAGAAGTACAGAGCAAGAACTGATAACAAATCTGACAACTTGAGATTAGAGTAAGGTAGATGTTTACCATTCATATAGAATCAATAGGGAGGCCCGACATGTTATCATAGGATTGAACTTTGTACTTGTAGATCCTACCGCTTTATTCATGCTGGACTAAACATATTCTCATTTCACAATCTGATCTATTACCTTGAGAAAGCTAGTCTTTAGGGGATGTTGTAGCTGGTAGCCCCCATTATAATTGTTGGCTGATAGGCTGGTTCAGTGGAGAAGCTCTTTCTTTGGCTTATGGACATCTTAGGAAATTAGACAGATAGCTCACCTCAAGCAACTGTGATTTCACGTTCTTCCCTAGGCACTTTTTCATTGATCATGTTTTTCATGGTACTTTGTACAGAGAGCCACATAGTCTTGACAAGTAGGCAAGCACTTAGGAAATTAGATATATAGCTCACTTCAAGCAACTATGATTTAATGTTCTTTCTCAGGCAATTTTTTCATAAACTATATGAAAGGTTTATGAAATAATTGCCTACTGGGAATTCACCGCAGAATCCAGCTGCACTCGGTGTCAACCAAAATCTGGGTTGCGACCAAAATTACAACAATATGTGAAACTTGGGGACCAAAAACTCAAATTTTTAAATGGGGGAGTTAAAATCCTTTTTTAGATAAAATAGGGGGACCAAAAGTGCATTTAATACATGCTTTAGGGATTGCAATGTTTTTGCTTGAAAGAATAAAATGGGCATCTCTTTAATTTCTTGCTCAATGCTTATATACTGCAGGTTCAACACAAAAGCCTGAAGATATGTATAGGATCGTTGAACACTTTGCCCTTGGAAGGAGGAGACTTGAACTATTTGGTGAAGACCACAATATCCGGGCCGGCTGGCTGACACTTGGTAAAGAACTGTCGTCTTCAAATTTTAATAAGGAGGTAAGAAATGTGAATGCTAATATACCAGCATGACATCTGAAGTGAGGTTTTCCTATGTAACTTTATTAGTTAATTTTTATTTCTTTGGAAGTTGGATAAAAATGCAGCATCCTATCTGTTCCAGTAGAGTGTTATGACCACTATTCTGAAACCAGTTTTCCTTGCGCAAATAAAAGAAAAGAAAAACAGTTTTCCAATCAGTAGATAAGTTATAGAAAATAAACTGAGCAGTTACTTCTTCATTTTTAATCCGATCATTTTGGGCTATGGCTGTAACTTCTTGAAATATTGGTAGATGTTGTACGATAGGCTAATTCACACCTAAAACATACTGCTGGCCTCTGGCGGAAGTTTCTTGGTCTGACATAAAAGTTTTTGAAGCCTGTCTTTTACTCATTTGTTCCTACACAGATATATGAATTAATCCATTTTTATCTTAATTTCCTCCAACTTCAAAATTTTCTTCTATCTTGTTTAGATAGGCACCTGCAGAGTTGGAGCTCGTTATTATCTTCGTCACTTGATCTGTGTTTTCTGGCTTGATTACTCACATTGATTTGATTTGCATAAATTCAGGCATATGTAAAGAACTTCGGCGACAAAGATGGGAAAGTTTGGCAGGGTGGTGGAGGAAGAAATCCACCTCCAGAGGCACCTCATTTAGTGGTGACTACTCCTGATATAGAGGCTCTTAGGCCAAAGTCCCCAATGAAGAACCAGCAACAAATGCAGCAGCAGCAATCAGTAACCATTTCTTTGACGTCAGGTAGTGGATCAAACAGAAGGCCTTCTACACCACAGAATCCAACTGCACTCGGTGTCAACCAAGACGCTTCTAGCTCAAACCCTTCTACACCAGCTCCTTGGGCTAATTCACCTATGGAGGGCTTTAAGGGTCGTGAAGGCTCTGTAATGCCTTCAGATGATAAAGTGTTTGATATGTATGGATTTAATGGACCACCACCACCAGGCTATCTAGATTTCGATACACTCAGACAAATGAATATGTTGTAGCATAACTTTCAGGATAAAGTTGCATTATGTTTTGTATAATTTTTTTCCCTGCTAATATAAATGGGAAGAATATTATTCGCAAAATGTCTGTTCATTCTTTTGGTAGCGCCCGCCATTAAGTTTTGATGGAAATAAAATTAAGCGTTGGATTACTGTAAAATTGGTTCCGTTGTGTATTATGTTATCAAATTGAAGCGATATAAGTTTTTAATTCACATTATGTGAATAAGAAAGAGAAATGGTAGGCTAGGCTAGTAACCAATCTTGTTCCTTAACGGAGTACCAATCTTGTGGAATATGATTTGATTTGTTTATTAAATAGTTTTAATTCAAGGTTTTGGGGTACAAGACGGTAAGTTGAACACTATTTTACTATAAAGAATGGCTTAGTTTAAAAAACAATATGCTATTAACGAAATCAAATATTTTTTGTATCAAAATTAAACTTAAAACGAGGGTTAAAATAAAGTTCTTGAAAAATTATAATTTTTGTATGTAATGATTATTTCTTTTTTATTTAAGAAATGTTATTTCAACATCATTTTGCAACAACTTTTGAAAACTTTATGCTTAAAAAGAAAAGCATTTGAAAACTTTTTTTTTTTTGGTACAAAGCATTTGAAAACTTAATATTGTTGATGTAGTTCACATTTGAAAACTTTATCATTGTGTAAACTTTATATCGAGATTGAATAACACATTAACCACAAATTTGAACATTATTGACCACAATTTTGAATGTTCCAACTACATGTAGATTTAAATACTTAAAAATCAAAGTTAATCACATTTAATTGTGGTTAATAAAATTCAATTATTTGTTAATAAATTGTAAGACTTGATATACTTCTATTAACAAATCTAACACTTTATTAACCACATTTAATTTTTATTTTTTTTATGGTTTTATCGTCGTTATAGAGAAGGAAGAGAGAGGGAGGATGCTCAGCTTTGAACAAGTGATTAAACTACAATAGATTCATAAGGATTCATAAGCACACTACATGTTAATAGTTTTCTTCTTTACTTTTTACACAACTCAAGTGACTCAAAGGCAACAAAATTGATTACACTATGCCGGTAGTTGCCCACATTCCGGGTAATGAACTGATGATTGGGCAAGTTTCTTTGTGCTTCCTATGAATCCAAAGGTAAGGATTCACTTTCTGGTTTCAGGGGTGGTGGCACAGTTGCAGCTGTTTCATTAGCTGCGTACCAAATCATGCTTAAAGTAAGGTGAAGATAAAGTCAAACGGAATGAGCGAGAAAAAAAGAGAGAAAGTGCTATAAAAAAGACAAACCAGGAGGCTGGATTTGCTGTTCACTTTTGTCTTCTTTAGGAAGGGGTGTTTGCTCCTGCTGTTGTGCAGCAGCTGCCTTTAGTTGCTCTTCTGTAATCTTAAGATAATCCTCAGAGCTGTATGCTCTATTTGGATCTGCCTTCCCATCTACATTGTTGTGTATATATAATCAAATTCATGTTTTTGACATCAAACATGATTGGCAATTTGATGGGAAAACATGCAGAATGTTCAATATCCTCCTTCTTACATGCTTATTTTACCCATTACTTTGTTTTAAACCCCACCCCCACCCCTTAATTTTTTTATAGCCAAAATTAAACTAAACCCTTACACTATGGGAGAAATAATTGTCATATTTCAACCATGCAGGTGATATGGCCAATCGAGATGACGTGCTTAATTAATAAGATGTACATGTTGTAACATTTATCTCCAGACTCTTCATGTTTGTGGAATTGTAGCCTATGCTGCTCCATTTGGTTCTAGGAACTTTATTTGGGGGAAAAAAAATAAGTATTGGATTTTAAAGAAGGAACAAAAACTATTTATGAACAAGGAAATGGCGACAGTTGTACTAGTAATAGGTCACTTTCTAGGACAAATGAGAATTTTGCATCCAACAAGTGTCTATGGGTCATCAACTTGGTTCTTTATATTATTGAAGTTATTCCTAAAGCTAGAAGTACATAAATCGCATGATTTGACGATACCACAACGATAAACAAACCTCTTTCCACCAGGTAGGATTGACTATATGGATCATTAGATGTCATCTGTGTGTGTATACTCCTTTTCCTTTGTCTCTGGCTCTAATTATTCTACTATCCTCCATCTGGTCAACCCTCCATCTTTGTACAATAGAAGCTATCCCAATTTTTGTCTAATAATTAAATTCTTAATTCAATCTTGTCTTGCATAACCACTCGTTTATTGTAACGTTCTATCTCTATGATACCAATTTAGCTATTAATAATGTCATTCTAAATGTAAGCGGAAGTTTCCTTTGTTCTTCAATGATTTATTTTTTAATTCTTGCAAAACATAGATTGTACATACATATGGCAAAATAAAAGTAAGGCAGAGCAAACATCATATATGAAACAAATGATCAGAAATTTAGCACAAGAAAATCCCAAAGTTCACAGATAGAGGAATATATTAGAGCACATGTGGCAATTCAGCTCATTGGACTCTTGTAGCATTTCCTCATTTTTATCATGTTCTATTTGATGAATTTTCATGAGAAAGTAAAATATATATTAAAAAAAAAAATGAAACACCTCGATATCAATATCATATGGCAATTGATAGGAGTTGAGTGTGATGAATTTGCTGGTTTAAAAGACAAACAACGAACTTCAATGATAACTTGGAAATCTAATAATGGAAGGTAAATACAAGATAAATCACTAAAGATTACAATTTAGGTAAACCAAATTATAGTAAATCTCTTGAAAGGGATCTCTGGCTTAACAATTGGAGCTGCTGCTATATGACTGACGGACAAGGATTTGCTGCTGTAGTGAAACAACAGTTTTCAATTATAGCCATTGGATCTTTATTGGAAGGTGCTATTATAACTTTGTCAAACCATCCAATGGTTGAGATAAAAACTGTGTTGTTTTTGCAGCACCAAATCCATTTTCATGACTGGGAGGTCGTATATTCCCACTACAATAAGCTTCTCTAGTTTTTTTTTTTTCTTTTTCAATCTGTGTATTCCATTTTCTTGCTCCTAGCAACTACTAAAATATTCTTCAACAGCTGATATGGAAGCTTACAATTACAGATGATTGTTTTGTAGTGATATTAATTTGATGCCAATTGTAGCATGCATAAGATGGGAAATAACATATGAGGAAAGTAACATGTATATGATGGTGTTGCAATATTATTTGATAGAATGCATATGAGGAAAAATAACGTGTTCATATTTCTTATTCTAAACTACCCAGCAAATAAAAATAAAATAGATGTTGGATAACTCACTAGGGTCAACAGCAGTCTGAGAACCATTGGTACTATCGGTGGATGGTGGAGCTGATGTGGTGTTGCGAACATTGGAAGAGTACGTGTTCTGAGTTGGGTTTGAAATGTCATCAAGACCAATCTCCCGTTCAAGGGTACTCTTAAATTCCCTTGAAACGTCCTAAAAGAGTAAACATGGCAAGTAGCTAAATCAAAGAATCTATCGAGTGGCATTGGCACAACAAATTTAATCTACACTCTGGAGAGTTTTTTAAAATAACCTGGATCTCTCTGATGGTGGGTTGAAATTCACGCAATGTTTTTCCCAGATTTCGAGCAACCTGCATTCAAAGAATCAGCAAAAAGCCAAGGGGTTATCAAAAAGGTAAACTAGAAAAATGATTACCACCATCACCAATAACAACAATCAACTTGTCAAGCCTTATCCCACTAAGCAGGATCGCCAATACATTATTTACAAAATATTGTAAATAATGTATCTAATAAGCCTCAAAGGGACTCTAGTGAATTCTATTCCAACTATCTAAAGTTAATCTCACTCAAAGATAATCATTGGAGAATGCAAGACAGTTATTTATACCCTGAATGACGGGATAGCTTTCACAGCAACCGGCAATGCATTATCTTCTACTGTTTCATGTAAGTTAGATTATTCTTGTAAAATGTATAGAGGGAGCCTTATCCTTTCCCTTAGATAGAGTCAAAAAAACAAAGATATACAGATATCTTCGGCAAGCTTAGTATCATGAATGAAGGAATCACAGAACATGGGAAAAACCATCATCTACAACAGTATTATAATACATTGCTCAACTATTCTACTCATGTAAACCCCTTTCAAACTGATTTGTAGCATTGACATTTTATTCAATTGCTAAGGAACAGCGCATGGCTCACAGATATTAACTTCACGTCCACTGTATTGAATATACATATTCACTTTGATGAACGACATTTTAAAACAAAGATATAAAAGTAAAAACTTTTTGGCTATCTGCATCCAAGAACACATGATATCACTATTCTCAACAAAGATTTAAATTAAGTATATCTATCTCCGATCAATTCATCTTAGTGACGGTTAAGATGGGGAAAAGAAAATGTAAAAAACCAAGATAGAGCAGGTTTAATCATGAATTTATCTATTGCTTAGTGGTAAGAAGAGAAGATATGAACTATGAACCAGTTCAATTCCAATCAAAAATGAAAAATGTTAATTTTCAAGTAGATTGATACATATTACAGGTATCCATCGGCATCAGGGTATTATTTGGCTTCTTGGAGGTTTTGCTTTTATTTAAGACTTGCAAACCACAAACATAGTAAATTTTCACACAAGCTATAAGAATGCAAATATTGATACACAAGCAAACTATAAGAAGAAAAAAAACATCTTTATATCAATGTTCATTGAAGGTAGGTAGTGACAATGGATAAGCCAAAGGAAACTTCTTTCGAACGTTTCACCAATTGTTAATGTTTTGTCAGTTGGAAGTTTACACACTCTAGGATTGTTAGCCTTTCTAATGTCAATAACATGTAAAATCATGAGCCTTATAGGCATCCTTTCCTTCTCTTGCAAAGTAGACAGAACAAGTTGTCAAGAGTGTTTGAGGTAAAATCATAAAACCATCCTTGGTGTTAGATATTATTGGATATTAATTAGAATTGGTTGAATATTGTTCAAGGTAGTTAGAAGTTAGTTGTCATTAGTTATTAGTTGATATATTAATTGCCTTAGGATCACTGTATAAAGTGATCATACATTCATTTGATAGTATCAAGTTGATTACAAATGAATGTATGATCACTTTATATAGTGATCCTAAGGCAGCTCATATGACCAACTAGAAACTAATCACAAGTAACTTCTAACTAACTCAAACAGTATTCAACTAATTCTAATTACTATCCAATTATATCTAACACTTGGACCTCTCCTAGCTGCTTAAAATACTATAAGACTGGCTCCTTGACTAGAAGTCTGTTTGGATTGACTTAAATGAGCTTATCTACTAACACAAGTACTTGTGAGACTGTTTGAGAGAGCTTAGGGAAACAACTTTTGACATGTCTACAAGTTGTTTTCAACTTATTCCGATAAGTTCTTTCCGATATCTTATAAAACAACTTATTGCTTGTATGAAGACAATTGAACTTTATTCTATCTTTTGTTATAAAAATAGCTTATAAATAAATACTTATATGCTCAATTAAGTTGTTTATCCAAACACGTCCTATGTACCAAACCACATATCAGAAAGTGATAAAAAAAATAAAAATAAATAAAGCTTTTAAAATCACTAATTCCTTAACAAAGTGAAATAGTATGCATTAACAGAATATGAAGTCATCAAATATTCTTAAATTTATCATAATAAGCATAGTTTATGCAATCTAATTTGAATTACATAGGCAAGTACATTTGAAATTGTTATAAACAAACAGAAGAACGAGATAAAACTGACCTCAGCAAGACCTTTAGGACCAAAAACCAACAACGCAACAACCCCAATTACAAGAGCTTCAGGAGCACCAACCCCAAAGAGAGACGCATAAACCACGTTACCCTTACACCGACCCTTTCTATCTACAAAATGAGTATAGTATAGTATAGTATAGTAAAGTATGAAAAACCCAAAAAAGAGAATAGAAGTTGAATGCTAAAATTATACCTATAATACGAAAAAATGGTTTTTTGGGCTTGATAGAGAAACCCAGATTCTTCAAACCATTCCAAGGAGAGAAAAGACGGTGACCCAATGAATGGAGATAAAAATGTTGGGTTTTTGAATATGAACTAGTGGTGGAGAATGACATTGAACATGTTCCTCCTAGTTTAGGACATAATAACATGGTTGAACTAGAAGAAGCAATTGATGTTAGCATTTTGATGAATTTCTGTTGCTTTGGCCCTTGCTCGAATCCTATCTCTAAGAATCTAATGGCTAAAGCAAATCTCTTCCCAGAAATTCACTTTGGTCTTAAATAAATGATGTGACATGGCAGGATTATATTGATTATGTACATTGATTGTGGTTATATAAGCAAGTTAAATGTAAAATGATTTATTTCATAAATATAAAAAATGTGTTTGAAGAGTAAATTCAAGATTAAAAATCAATGGTATAGTCAATAGTTTTTTTTATTCTATGCTTGTTTGGTATTAGGATGATTTTTCTTTTAGGGTGTGTTTGGATAAGGAGAGAGTTCACTTTTATTTTTTAAATTACGAACAATGTAAAATATTTTTTAAAAATAAATTAAGTTTTTGAAGTATTATATAATCATTTATCATGTTGTTAATTCAGTTTTCTAAAAATTGTTTTATAAAGTCCATAATTTTTTAAAAAAAATGTAAGTTCTCTCATCATTTTCCCTCCTAAACTCTCCATCCAAACACATCCTTAAGTTAGAAACAAAACGAATTAAGTATCAAACTAAAGTTCGTACCTCTCTTAACCGGAATTCAAATAATAATATGTTACATTATCGAATTTTAGTCTCTTCCGCCAGATACAACCGACGTTGCAATGTCATTGATAAGAAGTATTAATAACTAATATCTCTACAAGAATCTCTTAGACGCATAATATGAGTTCTTCCCTCCATATCGAATTTTCGCAAATATCAAACTTTTCACTTTTTGCTTAAGAGTTGTCCTTGTCATTCGAACAAATTCATCGTTGGTCTCTAGACTCAACAATGAAATCAATTATACACTAAATATTGCTTTTATTTTACTTTTTTAGGGGAAATATTACTTTTATTTTTCTTAAGACTAAATTGAGTTATGTATTTTTTTCCCTCAATAACCACTATTTTTCTCCTCAATAACCACTATAATTGTTTGCTAGCTTAAGGAATTGGTATATTCTATGAGGAGGAGCGCACTTCAATTCTCAAGTCAATATCATTAGATCAATTAAAAAAATGTATAATCAATTTTTAAAGGGAAGATAACATAAAAATATAATAGGTTCTTTTTTGTGGTGTCCGGGATTTGAACATCAGACCTTGCATATATTATGCATTATCTCTACCAACCGAGTTAAACTCAAGGGAATAAAAATATTATAGGTTAATACAACTATTTTAGATTCCTATTTTTTTTAAAATCAAATTCAATTTTATAACTATATTTTTTTTTTGTTCTTTTTTTCTCGATTAGATTTTTTTTTGACAAGTTCTTTTCTTGACTCAATTGTTACGGTATCTTTTTTATTTCTTGAGGCAATTTTTTTTACTGTGTCTAAATGTCTATGAAATCAACTTCAAAATATTTGAAATTCTTTATTTGGAAGAACCTTCTTTTCTTTCTTGACTCAAATTGTTTCCATATCTTTTTTATTTTTTAAAGCAATTTCGTTACCTTATCTATGCCTCAAAATTTTTTTATCAAAGAGTTAAATTAAATAATAATCTAATAAAAAAGATTAAATCATAGAAAACAAATTGTGGAGTCAATCTTTTCCTGGAAAAAAACACTGTGGAGTCAATCTTTTATTTTTTGGTCAAAAGTGGAGTCAATCTTCTATTCAAATAAATATGGAAACATTACAGTTTTTATGAATATAAGTATATCAAATCTATAAAAGAATATTGTTTTTTTTAATGTTTAAGAATATTGCCTTTCAATTTGTCAAAAAAAAAGAATATTGCCTTTCAATAGTTCTCTATTTATGGGATAACTATTTTGTTGTATTTCTCCCAATCCTTAAAGTGTCTTGTTAATTACCAGGGTGGAAAAGTCACCAACATGAGATTTCGGGGTTTAGGGCTTCTTTTGAGGACGTGCAAAGAATGCAACTTCATCAAACTAACAATCACCCTTCAATAATGAGAGAGTTGGTACTTTCAATGGCAATGGATTGGCGTGGATGTCAATATCTACAGGCGGGCAACCCGGCAGATGTTGAGTTTATCCTCTTAATCGTGAAGGATCATGTACACCAGCTAATGACACGCAACAACAACTACTTGATTAAAAAGATTTTTCAAGTAAGGAGCAGTGTCACCCAGGAGCAGATGGAATCTATTGTTTTATCGGATGATCAAAAGCTGAAACATGTCTGCATGGACAATCGCGGGTATGTTGTCACCATAAGGTTTTAAATTGTGGTCATAATATTTGATGCTCTAATTTTTATTATCAAGAACATAAGGTGCAGAATATATATGTCGAAATTCGGTGTTAAATCTAAAACTTTATGATAAGTGTTGAATCTGATAACCAGGGCCGGCCTTTGGGAGATGCAAATAGCTCTATAGAGCTGGACGTCCCCAATTTTGGGCCCAAAATATTTATTTTATATATAATGCACTCAAAATGTCATAGTAACGTTCGAACTCAAGGTATCATGTCCACTATCATATATAAGTAACATGCCTAAGACTTTAAAATTATATATATGTACATGGTAACATTAACAATACCATAGATTTAATTTGTGTAAATCTATTTTTCTTGCTGCAGAACTCGGGTTATGCAGAGCATGCTAAAGAATATCAAACTCTCATTCACGACATATAATGCGGTTGTGTGGACAATGCATCGTATCACTCTTGCGTTGGTGAAAAGTTTTAATGGTGGTTATGTCGTTCTGCAGTGTCTGAAGTTTTTCTTGTCCGAACACAAAAGAGTAATTAATGCTACGTCTCAAACTTGTTTTGTTTTCCTTTCGACTATACTGCTTATGATAGTATTAACATTTCAGGTTATTTTGGATCAACTAGCAAGAAATTGTGTAGATATTGCTACCGACAAAATTGGATGTTCGATTATTCAAAAATGCCTTAGCCTTGTTGAAGGAAGTGCCAAAAGCTTGCTAGTCACAGAAATTATCTCAAATGCTATGATTCTAGCAGAAGATCCATATGGGTTTAATTCTACACTCTTGAACTGATTGTTGCATTTTATTTTTTATTTTTGCATTCCACATTTGAAAGTGTATATTGATATGATGTCTCACATACTTTACACTTGCTTAAACTTACTAGTAACTATCTTATGTTGATAATTTTCACGTAGAAGAGGCATTACCTTAAACTTGTCTTTTCGTAAGCAAAGCATGAAGTTTAAACAAGTTTCAAAAAATTGTGTTAAGACATGATAAGTCATTACTCACCACTAAAAGATTGAGTTTTATTCTCTCTTTCTTATGAACACGTTAGGGTTGTTAATTAATCGTGTATAATACAATATCATTCATCACGTGTGTTTAATAAAGTTATGACTTTCAAATTTTAAACGTGCCTAGTATATTTCTGAGTTTGAATGTCCCTTCAATTTAAAATTATAATTTGATAATAAATATTTTTTTTCTTCATGTTTGAAGAAACTATGTGTTGCAATTTGTAATTACAATGGAGAGTTCTGCAACAAGGGAAATGATGATCAAACTGCTTCACGGCAAATTTGCTAGACTTTCTATGAGCAAGCATGGCAGCAATGTGGTGGAAGATCTATTGAGATTTTCCAACCAGAATGATGTTGCTGTTATAGTTGAGGAGATAATGAAAAGTTGTGATTTCTTGAATGTCATTCAGGATCCCTTTGGAAATTATGTGGCACAAAGAGCACTCAAATGCACTAAGGTTTATCTTGCCTTTTGTGCAATTTGATGTTTTCAAATGTTTGTTTAATCTCTCTTTTGATGTTGATTTAATTGTTTCAGGGTCGTCTGCATAGAGAACTTGCTAATATCATTACATCTAATAAGAGAATACTTCAAAGCCATCTTTACGGTAAAAGGGTGTTAACAATGGCCATGACAGAAGGAAGTAGGTTTGGTGTTTAATGAATCACAACAATTTATTATGTTTTTCATGTGATATGTTAGAATTATAATATTTTGCTGAGAACTATTGGTGAGGGCAATGCGAATGTTTAAGTAAATTCATCAGTTTTGTTACAAGTTTGTTTGGTTTATTGTTCTGGGACAACAACGTTGAATTCCTTGAACTTTAACATTGTTTCTTTCGGTCAAAAAAAATAAACATGATTTCCAACGCATATTGTAGCAATTTACGGCAAAGAGGGAAAGGCCAAAGTAAAAAAGAAAAGAATACCTTGAGGAATGCAACAATATCAAGTTTTGTCATCTATTGTAGCAATTTCGATAACAATTTTCTTGATGTTGTCGTATTCTAAAGAGATAATTTGGTGAAATCTATGACCAAAGAGACTGGGTACGTAAACGAAAACCCACGATCCAGAGGAAACTGACAGTTATAGATCTATTTTTAAATATTAAAATAATACAAATTTTGCTTTGGAGGAAATCATGGGTGGGATGAGTGTTATTCGTTGTTTTTCGTTGCATGTGCTTCGTACCAACCAGTATTACTCTTTTTCAAATTGCGGATGTGGAGATGGGCACTATAGTATCACATTCAGACTCTACACGTTGTTGTCCCTAAACAAAACAGATACTAGATAGGTCATGAGTCATCATAATAATCATTAGTCCTCAATTTGCACAAAAATCAAGCATGGTTACCTTTGCAATTACTCCTACTAGTATAAAAAAAAACATCTAGGAAAAGAACCTAGAGAGAATAATGCTGACAGAATGTATGAAATAACAGGGCAATAAATCGGCAGTCAGTCGTACTACGAAGGTAGTATGCATGTACCAAATGAAGTCAAGGTCCTATACAAGCGCTAGTTCCGATGCAATCCAAACGTTCCTAAAATCACATCAGAAGGAAAACTTATCAACCTCTTCATCTTCATCCTCATCTATAGCATCCTCATCTTCAGTGTATGTCCCGAAATCAACATCATCATCATCATCCATTTCCTCATCCTCTTCATCCTCCTCTTTGTTTTTAAAACCAGTGCTCAACACTACAGTTTCTCCTCCAGATTTCTCCATCTCCCTCCTAAGTTTATCCATGTTCTCCTTCCGGCGATTTTCTTCCAATAGCTGTTTCTCTTCACGTCTTTTATCAAGATCAGCCCTAAACATCGCATAATAGAAAAAGTTAATTGCTTAGCCATCAAAGACATACAGCCTAACTAAATGCAAAATCAAAAGTGAAATAATGGTGAAGCTAACAAATGAAAATATGTCAAGAGCAGTTAATACTTGTAGGTTTCCATGTATTCCTCTGCACTGGCTTCAACAGCTTTGAAGAAGCCTTCAATTCCTGCACCAGTAACTGCAGAAACTCCAGCTGATCTTAAATTACTGTAAAATTCATCCAGTGCCAGAGAAAGGCTCTGAGTTAAATTTGACGTGTACGACTGATCTGAACTTGCAGCTGCTTGGAATACCTCAAAATCTTTCATCCACTAGATACACAAAACAAGTTCGACAAAAGGGAGGAAAAAAATCAGTTGCAGATGTAAAAACAAGACAAAACACAAGTTCTGTTCAACAGAATTGACTGGGTATTGGAGAGCAAATAGTGTAACTGTTTTATTTATCAGAGCAGAAACAAATAGATTCAGCTCAAATATACAAAGGAAGAGGCCCATAAACCCTGAAACTGCAGGAAAATGGTTTTGTGCCTATAAAATAATAACTTAAACATGAAAGGGAAAACTAATAACTAACTCCAATATTGCTTCCCATTTCACCACAATCTGTTAAACTTAAAAGTTGAATTACTTTTTAGTTTTAACTCATTTTTTCTCCAATTGAATGAAATGTTAAAATCCACGAAGCATAAGACCTTTTAATAAGTATTTATATGTGCAATAAGAGAGAGGCAAGAAAATATGCTTAAGTGATAAATAAAATATACAAAATAGAACAATTAAGTCTAACTCTTAATTCATAGGACAATTGAATGCATGAACTTGATAGCTGTTTTCAAGGTGTTTGATTAATATTTTAGTGTGAGGCCAAACCTCATCACATACACAGCCCAAATGTCATGATTTATTTATCAAGTTCAAATTAAGTACTTAAAAGGCAACAATAATTTGTAGTTTAAACAACTTCCGAGATAAAACTATCAATTAGATCTCACAGGTTAAACTCGCCTGTTGTAGTGAGTTAAAAGACAAACACTGAAACACATCCTATCATTTTTATAGCTTTCAAGAAACTAATCTCAACAATACATCAAATACAATTGAAGCTAAAGAAAATTCATCAAAATCAACAATACCTCCAAGGCAAACTCATGTTGTGCTACATCAACCTTGTTGAATGCTAAGATGAGAGGTAACCTTGTCTTATAGAGGATACTACAAGCATAAAGCATGTTGCTTATAAAAGTGGTAGGATTTTCTGCACGAGGTGTATCAACTACATAGGCAACTACAGTGGGAAATGTGGAGGCAAAGGCTTCTGTGATGATAGCACCAGAAGCAGACCATGTGAATATCTCAATCTGACCAGGAGTATCCACAAGAACATAGTCAAGTTGATCTGCTCGTTTCTCAATAACAGAAATTACCTGAGAGGAGCATAAACATCAGTAAAATTGCATTTAAAGTTCTGTAGATGGGAACAAAAGTAAAACATATTGGCATGAAAACAAATGCATTGTTGGACTAGAACAACAAATGAGGACCTAAAACAAGTCACTGACAATGACAATGTAAACATTATTATCTCAAGCATTATACCAATAGCTTAATTAGAGGTCAAAACAAAAACATAAATCAAACAAGCTCAAGGAAAGCTACCCGGCATAAAAATAACGAAGCAGGGATCATGTTACTAGTAAATGCATATATAAGTAAAACTTAATTCAAAATGCAATCAGTCCATAACCAGCAATATATATTATACTGTACATGAGTTTAGGTATTGATTAGGAAACTTAACCTCATCGAACTTAGTAGCAAACAAGTTAAGAGAAGTCAAAATTCCACCATTGGGGCCGAGGTTGAATTGCTTCATGACTTCTTTATACTTAACAGTGTCTCTTATATCAATGTTAGAAGCATATGGAAGTGTCATGACAGCCGGGTCGAGATTCATCACATAACCCCTAATGTTTGACAGATGAGTATGTGTAACCAACCTATGCATGAGTGTTGTTTTCCCACTCCCTGAACACAGATGAGTTATATTCCAAGTCAGCAAAACTACATATAGTATACAATACTAACACAAGAGAAAAATAAACTATACTTTGCTTGTTTGGTATCGCAACGAAATACCAATGCTACCGTGATTGTGTCAAACTCATTGCGAAACCAAACATGCAATATGAAGTAAATGCAATCCTTTCGTGACTGACCTGCCATTCCAACAACAATGATGATAACAGGTTTTCTTTTGAAGTTAGGTGAACCAGAAGAGGACCCTTCAATGTCCAATTTCTTCATAGACTCACTCAGCTCCTCTTTCTGTTTGTCTTTTTCCTTCAGAACAAAATCATTCCATAATTCACAATTTCAAATTAAACTCACAAAATTACAAACACAATAAAAACTTTTTTAGGGTTTATCATTTTTAGAGTAACGCTGTGTCTATCGTGGTTTGTGAGTCAACAACAGAATCTAAGTTTGACCTAATTAAATTTTGTTTGAATTTGTAAAGTGAAAGTGAATAAGCGACGAGTTTGGAGAAAGTACATGAGAGTCACCGGCTTCCATTTCCATGGGGGTGTCTTCGGGGTTAGCGTTCTTTGAAGCGTTATCTGCGTCCATGTTGCGGAGGGTGTTGATTAGGGTTTACGGTGGTGATAAGGCGGCGGTGAGAAGTCAGGTGTGAGAGAGAACGAGAACGACGCCGGCGGGTTGTCTCCGAGAGAGCTCGCGTGTGTGTGAGAGAGAAAAGAGAGAGATGTATACATATATATGACCGGGAAAGAGGAAGAAAGAAAAGGGAAAAAAGCATAGGTATTTTTTTATATTTAATAAATCATCCCTATAAACATTCAGAATTTCATTTTTAGTTTCTATAAAATAAAATTGTATTTTTTAGTTTTTGTAAAAAATTTTGTTAGTATTTTTAATTTCTAAAAAGTTTTCCATCAACATTTTTAATCCATGTAAAAAATTTAAGTCAGTATTTTCGATCCCTAAAATATTAAAGGAAAATATCACAGGGATAAAAAGTGTGATTTTATTTTGCAGGGACTAGAAGTAAAATTTTGAATATTTATACGGACCATTTACTTAATTAACCTTTTTTTTACGCAAAAAAAAATCATAATGTTATAATTTTTTTTGGATAATAAAATTTTAAAAAAATCTTTAAAATAAGAAGCTTATTACTCTTTCTGTCATTCCAGATTAACCGAGTCATTTACACATTTCACACTTATTAAAAAAATGTATAAACAAAAGAGAGAAAAATGTTTTAAGTGTTTTTGTTAACTATTGGTGCATTCTCCACTATCATAAGTGCAAAATGAAATATATTGAATTGAGAGTGATGAAAGTAATATTAATTAGAGTTATATTTGGAAAAAAGCAATGTTGTATTTTTTAAGAATAATTAATGTTGTATTAAAAAGTGAAATGAATCAATTTTTTGGAACAATATTTCTTTTTGCAAATGATTCACTTATTATGGGACGGGGAGGTATATAAAATATGTTTGGTCAAATTAAGGTATAAGCTACTTATAGTTGATAAGTCCAATAATAGTTGATAAATTAACTTATATTTGATGATTGATAGCTTATGTCGTATAAGAAGTTATAATAGTTTTTTTTTTCCTTTTTAAGAAAGAAGCCATTGTAGCCGTAAAACTAACTAATTGAAATTAAATTGATATAAAAGTACATGTATGTTTAATATTTTATAAATTATATTTATTAACATTTTAAACTAATATGAGTCAGTTTGATGGTCGTTACCAAACATATTTTATTTTTTAAAACAAGCTTATAAAAGCATCCATAATAGAGACACTTGTTTTTGGATATTAAAACGGGTCTTACGTGTATATATCATTTATTTATAATTTTTTAATAGTGACACCTAATAATCACTCGTTCCCTCCAACCTAACATCTCAGACAGATTTCTTAAATAAGACCCACCAATAAACTATTAATAACTATATACCATTATATTTCAATTTTTAATGTTAAAAAAGTGTGGATCCCACTTAAGATTGGGGGTCTTAAGTGAGATCTCGGATCTTATAAGACCCTAAAAAAGTTTCTCCTCAATAGAGATACCTAATAGGTATCAGGTCTTAAAAGGTCAAGACCCTCCCGTTGGAGATGATCTAAGCTAATCTAATAAGTTATAAGCTATTGAATAAAAAAGGACAACAATATTATCATTTTCATATCTTAATAGATTTAATTGGGAAAAAAGACAAATGACTAAACAGTTATTTGAAATTAAATTAAAAGACCGTTAATGCAATCTTACCAATTTTAAACAAAGGTAACAAATTTATTAATGAGCAGCAAAAATATATATAGATTGTTTAAGATTTTTTAATGGATATTATTTTGAAGAAAGACAAAAACATGGCTAATCAATCTTTTAAGATTTTTTAAAGGATATTATTTTGAAGAAAGACAAAAACATGGCTAATCAATCTCTATGGACTTAAACTCAACAAATTATCTTATTAACATCGTTTATGACATGCTATCAATCATTGTTTATCCTTGAAGAAGAAAAAAATAATCATCGTTTTTAACTTACGATCTCTTGTTACCATCACTATTCTTCCATTTGAACAACCTAAAAATATATTATATCATTTATAAAAAATTATGCAACCTTCAATAAAGCATGTCTTTCGTGGCACAACCACAAATCAAAAACAATTTGACACTATGCAAAAGAAAGAAAAAAAAAACTAGTTGGGCACACTCATATAAAAAAATAAAAAAACTTAAATGAAGTGAATTAATGTAACTAAATTATTTTTGTTTTAATTTTTTTTTTTCATGTGAATGTGTCAAAATATTTCTGATTTGAGGTTATAACTGGAGAAGACTTGCTCCATTCAACATCTCTTTTATCTTGCAATGTTGAATCCCTGCTTAAACATTCTCCTCCAACTCCCCCCTTCCTAGAAACAACTTAAATCCATTGCAAAATTAAACTCTAATAGCCTATAGTTGAGAATTTGTTGCTGACTTCCTCGTCTTCGGTTGTCTATACCAGATGAGACTTTTTTTTCTCTCTTTCAAATATATATTTACTTGACATAGGTTCAATATATTTAGGGTCCGTTTGAATTGACTTATTTTAGAACGTATGCAAATAAATAAGTACTACTGTATTATTTATAAGTTTGTTAAGGTAGTTTATGAAAAAACAACTTATAAATATACAATTTTTGTTTGTAAAATCTTATGAATTAAAATAAAAACTTAATTATCTACGTAAGTTCTTTTTCATAAGTTCAATACAAATAGGTCCTTAGTACAAAAGACTTTGGAAGAAAAAGTAAATTTTTAAACTACTAATACTAATAAATTAAAACTGTATCAGTAATTTTTATTTTTTTTAGGGAAAAACTGTATCAGTAACTTAAATAACAATAAATTATATTTTTTTGAGAGGATTAATAAATTATATTTTGTCAACAGAGTACTGATAATTTGTTTACATGGCCCTCTTAGTACGCACACCACCTATAGACAAATCCTTCTTTTTAGGTCGAAACTTTATATTATAATTACATATAAATATCTATTGATGGGATTAATTACATATATTATATGTATTGATTGATAGCAACTGAGTTTCAAATCTTAAAGCATATATTGTTCTTTTTTGTTTTAAATATATAACCAACTACTCGAAGTCCAACTATCATCACTATCACGAATTTGCCATGGTCACCATGGTTTTGAAGTTTGAAGGAATCAAATCCAAAAACCAAATCCATGGAATATGTAGGCTAAGAAAATCCAAATGGTGGGTGATTCATCTATTTAGCACCATATTAAATAAGCACCTCCAGTATGACGTATAATATATGGGTGGCTATGGAGAAGGGTGGCTATGAAAGCACCCTCTCTCTCTTCATTTTTCATAGGTCCCATTTAATAAATCTTAATAAAATAAATAAATTTTGTTGAAATGTAATTATATAAAATTATTTGTAGGACCTATTTAATAATTTCTTTTGAGGTATTGAGTTGGAGAAAATAGGTGCTTATTAAGTATTACCGTAAAATGAGTGATGTAGACATATGCAATTAATTTAAACACTCAGATTAAGGTGCTCTGTTGTGAATGGTCTAACGCCCCATGTTATAACTTTTTTTTTCTCTCTTTCTTTGTGTTAACTGCCATACTAATTACTAATATTAATATAATTCCATTTGATTTGATTCCTCTAGAAAATACAATCCAACAATGTAACATATGTTTTGAACATATATATTTTTTTAAAGATCAATTTAACGTATTATTATTTGGTAGACAATTTAACCACCTAATATAGCAAGAGAATTGATACACGTAGGACATACATTTTTTTCTCCCAAATATATTTATGTTTAAGATTTTATGTGATATAGTAGAATGAACAAGTTGCGGTGTCACATATCAAGACACATCATCACTTCGATCAGAGCCATTTGACTAAGAGATCATTTTAATTAAAGTTAAATATTTGGGAGAACAGTTTAATAATTTGTCTTGTCAATTATTTTATGATTTGTTTATAGATCTTAAATTAACTTCCTTTTTTGGCAAAAAGATCTTAATTAAATTGTAACACCCTGCAATTACAATCTGAAGTTCTTTACTCTTTCAATCTTTTTTGAAGGATACTCTTTAAATCTTAATCACCTACTATAGAAAGACAATGAATACATGTACGTACATTTTTTCTTCTTCTCTTAAATCACATTTATTTGAAAAGGAAAATATTTGATTTCTTAACTAAATTGGAAGGGCCCTTGCAACAATAATGTGAAAAGGTTCCAAGTGGTAATGACAAATTAATATTTTAACAATGAAATTATTATTTTTATCATTAACAAGAATAACACTCATTGAGACAGAGACCCCTTATTCACTCTCTCTCTCTTTCTTTCTCTCTCTCATTCTCTACGCGATCTCTTTCACTGTCTTTCAATTGCGAATATCTTCACTACAAAATCCTTCTCCATTTCTCACATTTTGGGTTTTGTTTCTCTCTTTTGGGGCTCTCTTTACGAGCTCCAAAACGCTTCATCACTCAGATTTGAGCTCAATTTTTACACACTGGGTTTTTCACTTCAGATTCAATCATTTCATTAATTCAAGTAAGTTTCAATTTTTTTAACATTTTTGGATACCCTTTTGCATGATTTAACTCCATGATCAACTGGGTAGTTGATTTAACTCTCTCCTTATGTGTTGGTGGATCTGTGTTTTTTTCATAATGAGTTGGTAGTGTTTAGCTTGGGATCCTAAGAAATTTGGTGGAGTTAGAAGGAGTGAATTTGAAATTTTGGATTTTTATTATAATATTTTTCTGGGTTTGTGAGAATCTGACTATTGCAACTGAAACGCATAGAAAAAGTGGATTTTTATTTTATTTTATTTTATTGAGAGCTAGGTTTCTGTTGATGACATGATCTTGGTGCAAATTTAAGGTCAAATAATTTCATAATTTTTCACACCCTCTTTTGGTTAGACTTTGGAGTTAGGATTTTGGTCAAAATAGACTTTGGAGTTAGGATATTAAGTGGGGTTTGACTTTTGAAGTTGTTAAATAAGGAAATATATATCTCTTATTTTATTTTTTAAATTGGTGAAGTGAGAAACTACTATTATTAATTAAATGACACTAATAATCACTTTACAAACCTCTCTGAGGGGATTTGATCTCCGTCGCTGAGGGGATTTGAACTTCCTCCCTTGTGGTGGTTACAAGGCAAGACTCTTACTCCCTGAGGTTACTTTAGCAGATAACAAGTAATGAACGATTCTGTCTTTAAATTTGTTCAAGTTTTGGGAAATTTACAATCTATATACAATAGATGTTCAGCAATAGATTGCATGTTGCATGGATTTATATCTGTAGGAAGTTCAGAGGTTGGTGTTTAAGTCTCTCTAGTGTTGTATATACTTTACTAATGTTCAAGCTTGGAGACAAGGACCAAGTATTAGCTGATCTGGTGTATAATGTTTCTGGTAAAGCTCCGGGGACTAATGTGCATGACTAGCAGTTGTGTTTGTGATTACCAAGAATCGTGAAAGTATTAGGTTGTTCTACCAGAAAAATACAGTTTATCACTTTAGAGAGTCTTGCAACCGACTTACCGATTAAGAATCAATATATGTGCATATATACTTTTTATTTATTTTTTACTTATTGAAAGTCCACATTTTCCTCCGCTGCAGGTTTTTTGCAATAACTTTCAGTACCTGATTGCTGTCTCACTCTAATGTTACTACTGCTTTTGGAGTTTGTGAATCCCCTATGGCTGGATCATGCCTTTTAAGAATTTTGTTTACTGATGTGAAATGATAGATTTTTTGAACTGTTATTATCACTATCCTTCCAAGAAACCTGCTTGTGAGATCTCAATTTATCAAGTACAAATATGCCTACATGGTGGGGAAAATCATCATCAAAAGAAACAAAGAAGAAAGCAGGTAAGGAAAGTATTATTGACACATTGCACAGAAAATTTAAATTTCCATCTGAGGGTAAACTAAGCACTATATCTGGAGGATCTCGTAGACGAAGCAATGACACAATTTCAGAGAAGGGGGACCGTTCTCCATCTGAATCAAGATCCCCTTCACCTTCCAAAGTAGCAAGGTGTCAAAGTTTTGCTGAAAGGCCTCTTGCTCAACCCCTTCCACTTCCGGGTTTGCACCCTTCAAGTTTAGGTCGAGTTGATTCTGAAATTAGTATATCAGCGAAATCGAGACTGGAAAAGCCCTCCAAGCCGTCATTATTTCTTCCACTTCCAAAACCTTCATGCATACGTTGTGGGCCAACTCCTGCAGATTTAGATGGAGATATGGTCAATGCTTCAGTCTTCAGTGATTGCTCTGCTGATAGTGACGAGCCAGCAGACTCACGCAACCGTAGTCCTCTGGCAACTGACTCGGAAACTGGTACAAGAACTGCTGCCGGCAGTCCTTCCAGGTTGCCTCCTCAAACCATAACACGCTTCCACATTGTACATATTATTGCATATGCATGCCTTAATTATTTGTGATTGATTGCATTAGAAATACGTATCTTTTCAACTTCACTCAAAAGTTTCCCTGTTTCTGAAGCTTGGTGCTCAAGGATCAATCAACTGCTGTTTCCCAACCGAATTCGAGAGAAGTAAAAAAAACGGCAAATATTCTCAGTAATCACACACCTTCTACTTCACCAAAACGGAAGCCATTACGCCACCATGTTCCAAATCTTCAAGTTCCACCTCATGGTGTCTTTTATAGTGGTCCCGACAGTTCCTTGTCAAGTCCATCAAGAAGTCCATTGAGGGCATTTGGTACAGATCAGGTGTTGAACTCTGCTTTTTGGGCTGGAAAGCCATATCCAGAGATCAATTTCGTCGGATCTGGCCACTGCTCTAGTCCAGGTTCTGGTCACAATTCTGGGCATAATTCAATGGGAGGGGACATGTCAGGACCATTATTTTGGCAACCAAGTAGAGGTAGCCCTGAGTATTCTCCAATACCTAGCCCTAGAATGACTAGCCCTGGTCCAAGCTCAAGAATTCAGAGTGGAGCAGTCACACCTATTCATCCTAGAGCAGGGGGAACACCAACTGAATCACAGACAGGACGGGTTGATGATGGAAAACAACAAAGTCATCGTTTGCCCCTCCCTCCTTTAACAGTTACCAATACCTCGCCATTCTCTCATTCTAATTCTGCAGCAACATCTCCATCTATGCCGAGAAGTCCAGCTAGAGCAGATAGTCCAATGAGCTCTGGGTCACGTTGGAAAAAAGGAAAGCTGCTTGGCAGAGGTACATTTGGGCACGTCTATATTGGCTTCAATAGGTATGTACCCTGGATAAAATGTAAACATTTCATCATTTTTTTATGATTAATTTCTATTTATGCATCTTAAAAATACTGATGTGGTTAAAAAATGTTTGTCTCTCTTAGTCAAAGTGGTGAAATGTGTGCAATGAAGGAGGTTACTCTGTTTTCAGATGATGCCAAGTCTTTGGAAAGTGCTAAGCAATTGATGCAGGTATACTGTTCCCTTCTAAATCTAGCAAAAACTATATTTTCGTTAGGTGCAATACTATATTTTCTAGTCTTGAATTCAACACAGCTTTCAAAATCTAACTACAAGATTTCTGACAGGAAGTTCATTTATTAAGCCGTTTAAGACATCCAAATATTGTGCAGTATTATGGCTCTGAAACGGTAAGTTCTCTCCTTCGGGTCTGATGGCGAATGATGACGATTTATTTTTGATTCTATTATAGACTGTGCATTTTTAATGGATGCATGATCTTCTAGTCACATGCATATTAGTTAGTTTGTGGAAGTTTACCTAACAAGAACAATATAGTAGTAGAAATTTGTTAGCATTATTTGTTTCTAAAGTCTACTTATAGAAGTTTTTGGATCATCCCTTGCACAGGTAGATGACAAGCTTTACATATACCTTGAGTATGTATCTGGAGGTTCCATACATAAACTTCTTCAAGATTATGGGCAATTTGGTGAACTAGCTATTCGAAGTTATACTCAACAAATTTTGTCAGGGCTTGCTTATTTACATGCTAAAAATACTCTTCACAGGTGAGCTAAGGCATCTATTCATAATTTCAATGTTTTAAATTTTGCTGCTGCCACATAATGATTAGTTTCTTTTTTAAACTTCTGATATATCTTTCTCTGAAATTCCATGCACATGTTTAGGGACATCAAAGGAGCAAACATATTGGTAGATCCAAATGGTCGGGTCAAGGTTGCAGACTTTGGCATGGCAAAACATGTAAGCTTAGAGATGATAACTGTCCAGTTTCTATTATATCTTCATTTAAGCTGACTTAGCTAGATATGAAAATAAGATTCTCATGCTTATTGAAATTATTAATCTTAGGTTTTTTCTAATAAAATCTCAATATATCGATGTTTCTGGCTTCTAGATAGCAATTGGGTGATTTAAAATGTTAAAAGAAAATGTGAAGATGGAACCCTATTTTTAAGTATGCAAAGAGAAACCATGATTAATAAAAAAATGTGATGGTATGATTTACCTTGTAAACCACGTTCTATGCTGTTTAGGACGTGCATGATTTGTCCCATTTGTTGTACTTATAATTACATGATTTGCAGATAACAGGGCAATACTGTCCATTGTCATTCAAAGGCAGTCCTTATTGGATGGCTCCTGAGGTTCTATTTTTTCTTTTTTGGGTTCAGTTTTTTAGATTTTAATTGTATTTTAGTTTTGTCACTCAATATCTTTCCTTTTTGATGATTCAGGTTATAAAGAACTCCAAGGAATGCAGCCTTGGTGTGGATATATGGAGTCTTGGATGCACAGTTTTGGAAATGGCTACAACGAAGCCTCCTTGGTCTCAGTATGAAGGGGTTAGTAATTCATGTATAATACATGAGATTTTATTTTTACAAAGGACTTGCGATAATTTTTTATTATAAACATGTCAACTTTTTAAATTAATTCTTCTTACTGCTTGGTGTATTTACGTGTTTCTATAACAGGTTGCTGCCATGTTCAAAATTGGTAATAGCAAGGAGCTCCCAACAATTCCAGATCATCTCTCAAATGAAGGAAGAGATTTTGTTAGAAAATGTCTACAACGTAATCCACGTGATCGTCCTTCAGCAAGTGAATTATTAGACCACCCTTTTGTAAAAGGTGCTGCACCTTTGGAAAGACCTATTATGGTTCCTGAAACTTCAGACCCTATTTCTGGAATTACACATGGAACCAAAGCTCTGGTGCGTAACCTATTTTCTACTCCAATTGTTGGAAACTCACTTCAGTTGTGTTTGTGTGGTTGTTCATGTTACCATTTGATGGTACTTTGTCTTTCATTTTATGCAAATATCAAACTGTCACATTGCCTTATCTACATAATAGAACAAAATAGGGGACATTTTGCTCTCTTCATTAATATGTCATGTGAACTTTCTGTTCTTGTTTTCACATTTCTCATGGTTGAGTAATTTAAGTGGCATGTATATTTTATAGGCTATTCATGCTATTAACAATACATAAATGTATAGATTTTGATCCATCAAGTCCAGAATATCGATAGCTCAAGACATAATTTAGGTTGAGGGGTAGTGGGATATTGGTTGGAAAGCGATAAAGTTCTAGGATTTTTAAATTGGTTTCCCTTTTCATCAGATCTGGCTAGAATTTTATGTCAAGAGTAAGTATACACATGGAGTTCAGTTAGGTTGGAGATTTTTGTTATTTCAATTCAGTATAATTTATTTTAAAGTAATATAAATCTTGATTAGTGTTTCTTAGCATGATGTATCTTCCAAATATGAGGTCACAGCAAGTTTTTCTTGCATGAATGAGTTAGCTTTGTACTAGTCAATCTGTATTCTCTTGTTTTATTTTTATAATAATTGCATCGATTTCAGGGCATTGGACAAGGAAGGAATCTGTCTGCCTTGGATTCAGATAAACTCTTAGTTCATTCTTCTAGGGTTTTGAAAAATAATCCTCATGAAAGGTATCTCTCTAGCTCACTCACTCACGCACATACACACACAAAAATGCATGCAAGGCTGTTGACATTGCCCATGGTAATCTGAAATTATTTCATCAATTTCCAGTGAAATCCATATTCAAAGGAATATATCTTGCCCAGTCTCTCCCATTGGAAGCCCACTTTTGAGGTCAAGATCACCGCAGCAGAGGAGTGGGAGATTGTCTCCGTCTCCAATATCTAGCCCTCGGACCGCTTCTGGTGCATCCACGCCTCTCACTGGCGGCAGTGGTGCCATTCCATTCAGTAACCACTTAAAACAATCAGTTTACTTTCAAGAGTGTCTCGGAAGCATGCCGAAATCCCCAAACGGTGTCTACATTAATGGCTCTTCTCACCACGATTCAAATATCGACATTTTTCAAAGAATGCAAGCCGGGTCTCACATTAAATCAGAACTAGTCTCCAATGATAATGATGCTCTTGGCAAGCAGTTCGTAAGGTCTCCTCATGCAGAACCATATGACTTTCAGTCGGTCTTGGCTGATCGTGTTGGCCGGCAGCTTCTGGGGGATCATGTTAAGATTAACCCATCATTTGATCCAAGTCCCAGCTCGCCGATGCTCAACCGGACAAATGGTTTATGACATCAGGAACTTACCTTGACCACTACTAATCTGAGCCGCTTTTGAAGTTTCCAAGCTTACCTTCAGCTACGCAGATCTGTTCATTGTTATATTTGTAAGGATATAATGATACAATAAGGAGCCAAAGCACAAGAGAATCTGTGTAAATAAAATTGCATAGTCTAGTATGGGGCAGAAGTGCATTTTGCATGGCTTTGGGCTTGGCCTTATGGAGTTAAATCCTTACATATGAAAGTGACAAACAATGTCACAGCATGGAACTTTCTGATCTCAAGCAAGAGGAACTTGTTTTTGTATGCAACATATTGAAGATGCAGCATCAACATGTGAGAAGCCAGTAGCATAGATTGATACTAGAAATGACAGAGTTTATGCCATGAATGACAAATGCATTTTTCGGAACACCGAATAATGTCAAAACAAAAGATGATTGACACAACTTTTAACTTGTAGACTATTTTTTTGGGAGGTAAGTCATTGTTGTACAGAAGATGGAAACTTTATTGATGGAAGTGAAGAATTTGTAGAAGCTTATGCATCTTATGTTTAATTGCTGGCTCAAGTGTATGTTACTGTCATTGTATCTTTTTCTGTACATTTCAACTGTAAAAACTAAGGAATTTGATCTGGTGATCCTCTCATTGGTTTAATGTATTTGTTTGTTCCAAAATTAGGTGATTTACAAGTTACAACTAGCACTTGTCAGTTTCCAGTTCCACCATAACAATTTAAACTGACGTATCAAAGTTTACATTCTTACATTTTTATTTAATACTATAGTTGAAATAATATTTATTGAATATGTTGATCAGAATAATTCTTGGAAAAAATATACTTTTAGTGATGTAATTTCTGTTCGTTTATTTATTTAGTTTTCTGTATAACATGGAAGCTGTGGCCATTCTAACAAGTGCACATGTGGTTTGGGCTGATCTTCAAAGAAATTTGTTAGCAGCAGCAGCTTTTTTTTTGAACAGTCGGATTTTTTTTGAAAAAAAAAGCACCAATAAAAATAAAAACAATATGAAACAAAAGGGTCATTCTAATTTTTTTTATTTTTTTTGGATTACCAAGTCATTCAAATCAGTTTTGTAAGGTTGATTTAAACCTAATATAACACCTCAATTGTATCTCTTCAATACAAAGAAAAAGACTTAAAAGTCTTCTTACATTAGGGTTTAATCATTTTTTTTTTTATAATTTTTTTTACTCAATTTGAATCCAAGTCACTTACTAGTTACCTTTAAACATATTTATCCTCTTTTTTAATTTAAGTGTTCTCAATTTTTTTTTCTCTCCTACCAAATCAATGACTTAGATTGCATGATTCTTGGTGTATTTGTTTTTTTTTTTCCTCTCACTACTTGACCTTTTCCTAGGTTTTAAATTCCTTTTAGTTTTTCTTTTTGTTGAGTAGTAGGGGCCTACACTATACATTGGCATGATCCATGATCACGAAAATGGGAAAATAAATTACTAACGTGGAAATAAAGGATCACATATATTTGTATTTTATGTTGGTCTGGATTTTTGTTTGGGGAAAATGAAGTAATAAATAAATATATTTTCATCTCCTCATTTTTGATGATACTATTAGATAAAGGGGTTAATAGTGTTTTACCCCTATAATATAGGTCATTTCGGTTTAGCTCCTGTAAAAAAAAAAAATTAGATTCCATTCATGTAATTTGAAGATTTTTTTGGATTTGGACTTTCATAGCATCAAATTACAAAATTTATGGTACCCTGTAATTTGAGCAAATTTCGGTTGACCCCCTGTAAATTGAGCAAATTTCAGTTTGCTCCTCTGACATATCATCGATTTTGTACAGTCAAAATTCATGAAGGTCCAACGCCAGAAATCTTCAAATTACAAGGATAAAATCTATGTTTTATTTTATTTTACAGGGATAAACCGAAAATGACCTATATTGCAGGGGATAAAACACTATTAACCCTAGATAAACAATAAAATATCATATGTTTCATAAATAAATAATACTATATCATATGTTTTAGAAATCACCTAACACTGCCATTGTTGTGTTGTGATCATATATAGGGAAAAAGGTGAAGAAGGTAGAAGAGAACATTGAACTTTCTTTGGATGTGCTTGATATCATTTCCAAAACTCTTGATTTTGATGACCACTTTCAATTTGCCGGTGTGTGCAAGACTTGGAGGGCTTTTCATAAAATATATTGGAGAAGTTTTTTGACATCTCAAGAACCATTACTTCTTCAACTTCAAATTTTGTATCTTGACGAGGAATCACACTCCTTTATTAGCATACCCGACCATTTATTCTAATCAACCCGTTTACAAGAATAAAAAAGGTAATCAATAGCCCTGCCTCAGAAAACTCTATTTTTTTAACTAACCGTGCTTTGTTTGCTTTCGACAGATGCTCCGAGGAATTTGTCTTTGTTGTTTTATGCAACTCTTGTTTGCATGTCTATCAATCTCGAAATTGTGATTGGGTTACCTGTTCAACAATGGGAAATTCAGAGACGATTGTTGACTTTGTGGTTTTGCATAATATAGTATATGTTGTGACCAACATGGCCAACATAGGGGTACTCAGCTTGAATTCTCCAAATGTTAAATTTCTAAAACTGAAAAGTACTCCCACTGTAAATTTTTCCCCATACCTAAAGTTGGTTAATTGTGACGAGCAACTTTTAGTGGTTGATTTTACGTCCAACGAAATAAGTAATGTGTGCAAGATAGACTTCTCAACCATGAATTACGTCAGACTGGAAACTTTGGGTGACATTGCATTATTTTGTGGTACAAATTGGTTGAAGAGAAACTGTTATGCATTGAGCAATCCAAATAGATGGGGATATGAGTACAATTCTGTGTATGACATCAGTCTTTTATCTACAATATGTAGTGTGTATTCGGGGAATGATAACAAATTGCAAAAAAGCATTAGACTTCCAGTTCCAGCTCCTAATGCAACAATGTGTTTGATGCTCGATTGGTGTTTTAGACATCAACAATATGAGATAGATTATTCTCTAGTTGAGTAACTTGCATATTATTTGTCGTCTTACTTGTGCTCTATGTTTCCACCCATTTCCTTTGTTTGCCAATAATTAATTAGAGGAGAATCAACATGTAATGGGATGCATTTGACCTATGTAATGGGATGCGTTTGACCTATTTATAAATGATTAAGTTTCAATTACATCAAGCCACTAAACTACTTGAAAAAAACATATTAGTCCTTTCCATTAACCTAAGAGTGTGTTTGGATGGGGGAAATGTTTTGAGGGAATTCAAATATTTTGATGCGAATTCCATTGTTTGGATAATAATTTGAAGAATTTTCAAAATGATGGAAATTTATGAAGTATTTTGTTAAGTTAAATTTAGAGAATTTCAAATGACACCTAAAGGATAAGAATTTCAAAATTCTTCATTGTTAT
>Ga0315914_1000159_pt1 | contig 66042 bp, 30 predicted proteins | sample MpolenodulesMG_FD_203920 | JGI IMG/M metagenome (GOLD analysis project Ga0315914, IMG submission 203920) | Medicago polymorpha root nodule microbial communities from Los Angeles, California, United States - elongated nodules | ecosystem: Host-associated > Plants > Roots > Nodule | place: USA...
TTTATATAATTTAAAAGAAAAAAAATCATAAGAAATCTCATGTTTTCATGAAAGACTATTTCATTAGAAAATCGCACAAAATCCATCAATATCCAATTTATTAAACAATCCTTCGAAATTTGAATGATTTTGAATACCACGAGACTTTTTTTAAGTGATGAAAAGTCTTGATTGAATATTTCATAACTTTTTTAAAATGACAAAAGAGTCTTTATTGAATATTACAAAACTTTTTTTAAGATGTAAAAAGTATTGATTAAATACTATAAGATTTTTTCATAATTAAAAAATCTTTTAAAATATCTCGGAATCCTAACCCAATACACCACCCTAAGTTTGAGCTAATTGACCATTTCACACATATTAAGAAAAGTGTATAAATGAAAGAGAAAAAAAATGGTTTTGAGTGCTTAGTCAGGTGGTGCATTCTCATTATCATAAATGTAAAGTAGAATATATTGAATTGGGAGTGATGAAAGTAATATTAATTAGAGTTATAATTGGAAAAAGTAATTAATGTTGTATTGAAAAGTGAAATAGATCAATATTCTTGGGACAATAATTTTGCATAAATAGTTCAGTAGTTATTACAGGACGAACGGAATAAAAGAAAGGAATAATAAAATTCTAAGTCATTCCCGTTTCTATGGTTTTTAAATTGGAGTAATTATCTATATCACTTTCCTAGTTTCCATCAGCACCATGCCTTCAATTTCCAACAAGAATGTAAGGATATATTGGAAAATCCGAATACGTTTGAACGCCGGACAGAATGAAAGAATATTATACCACTTGGAGTCTTGGACCATCCGACTTGGACTGTTGTTGTTGTAAATAAAAAGCTAGGCCAATATTCTTAGAACAGACTCAGTTTCAACTTTCACCCATGTCTTCTTCCTCAAGAAACCACAAATCTGAAGTTCCTCTACAACGTTGGACCCATGATGTATTTTTGAGTTACCATGACAAAGACATCGGTGAATCTTTTGCATCGGATCTCTATTCCGCTCTCACACATGCTGGACTTGATGTTTGTACGAACAAACACAATCTTTCAAATGGAGATCACAAACATTTCTCAGCAATCCAAAGTTCTAGAAGTTCTATCATCGTTTTCTCCAGAAATTTTGATGCTTCTACGTGGTTTCTAGAAGAAATGGAGAAGATATTGGAGTGTCGTAGAACCGTAGGACAGGTTTTTGTGCCTGTGTTTTATGATGTAAATCCCTCCAATGTACGCCATCAGAAAGGAACGTTTGCACAAAAAAGATGGTTCAGGAGAAACAAGTCAATGCGTTACAGAACAGCACTCTTTGAAGCTACCAGCATTTCAGGATTTTGCATGAGGTAATAAGAGAAACTTTCAAGCTTTTTTTCAAGTTACCTTTAGAAATTATTAAAGGAAAATTGTAGTTATACATCCATTATCCATTCTACGAAGCACGGACACTCATCAGATTTGCCGTGTTTGCTGTCAGACACGTGTCGTGTCCAACATCGATACCGACACATATAATATAATTACACTGAATTATGTAATTTTCTCAAATTATTAACGGTGTCAGCGTGTATGTGCATGTGTCGTGTCCGGTGTCTGTGTGCCATGGAGAGATAGAGATAGAGAAACTGGTGTGATAAATGTGATAAGTAAGTGATGTGATAAGAAACAAATAAGATGTAGAATGCGTGTTGAAAAATTAAGGGTGTACAAATATAAAAAAGTTGTTGTTATTGCCTAATTTTCTGGAACTTTTATATAAATCAGAAGCTTTCTATGGTATGCTTAAAATTATAGTAAAAAGTATTTTTTTAAAAACATCAAAGAGTAGTTGTAATTACAACCTTTTCCAAAAAAACTAGTGATAGAGTCATAGTAGCTTTCAAAATAATCAGAAAATCCGCGGTTACAGTTTGGACAAATCAAGCCTACTGAAATTGCAACTTATCACTTTTTTTTTGAACGGTTCGGTTCTAAACGGTTTTCTGTGGTTATTAACGGTTCGTTTATGGTTAAAGAGTTGTTCTTAAAATATTGATTCGCTTTGCGAACTCATGTTATTGTTTTAGTTTATTTTGGTTCGATTCAGTTTACAGTTCTTTATGGCCATTCCCACTTCTAATAATGATACTTGGTTTCTACTTCTATAGCACTGACACTTCTGATCGAAGACATATCCTAATGTCTAACACCTGTCATTTTCCGACATCCACACATGTGATTTATGTTATTTTCTTAAAAAAATTATCAATGTTGACTTGTGAGTGTTTGTGTCATGTCTTTCAAAGGTTTCTGCTGCTTCACATAGTTTTCTTTGTAAGAAACTAACGGAGAACACTTAGCTGTCCATATTCAATGCATCCTTTTAAAATAGTTGAGACTTTGCACATACACGCTGTTATTATTTGTTCACTGAGCTCATATTTGTATAGTTGTTTATGCATCTTATCTTGATCTCATATTTTATAGGAACAAAACTAAATCTATCAATGAAATAGTGCAACGTTTGACTCGTTTGATAGAAGACAAACACTTGTTACTCAATGCTGAACATCCGGTGGGAGTAGAAGCTCGGGTGAAAGATGTGATTGAATTACTGAACAACGAACAGCCAGAAAATACCATGATTATGGGGATATGAGGAATGAATGGGGTTGGGAAAACAACAATTGCAAAAGCCACTTATAATCTGATGGGTTGCAGCTTTGAAGGCCAAAGCTTCCTCTTAAATATTAATGAAATTTGTGAACAGAGAAATGGCCTAGTTTCATTACAGCGACTACTTCTTTCAGACATCTACAAAACCACAAAGGTACAGATAAATACAGTTATATCAGGAAAAATGATATTACGTAAAAGACTTCGCCGTAAGAAGATATTTCTTGTACTTGATGATGTGAATAAACTAGAACAGTTGAATGCTTTGTGTGGTAGTCGTGAATGGTTTGGTCATGGAAGTAGAATAATTATTACAACCAGTGATAAACATACACTTCAAAGCCTTCAAGTTGACCATGTATATAGAATGAAATATATGGACACTACTGAATCTCTTGAGTTTTTTAGTTGGCATGCATTCAAAATTCCGAGTCCTATAGAAAGTTACGCCGACCTTTGTAGAGATGTTGTTGATTATTGTGGGGGATTGCCGCTAGCTCTTGAAGAAACCGGGTCTTATTTGTGCGGTAGATCTGTAGCAGAATGGGAGAGCGTAACAAAGAAACTCAAATATACTCCCATGAACATCACAATGGAAAAGCTGAGAACAAGTTTTAATGCTTTAGATGGTAACATGAAATATTTATTCCTTGATATGGCTACTTTATTTTTTGGGAAGGACAAAGATTATGTAATTCAGACATTAAATTACTCTGGGCGTTTTCCGGAAAATGGAATAACAATCCTTGAAGAGAAAAGCCTTGTAACTATAGATAGCAAGAACAGGACTGGAATGCATACTTTGGTACGAGCAATGGCAAGAGAAATCATAAGGGGAGATGTAAAGTATAGGTATATGGAAGATGATTGGGCTGAGGTTAGCGAGGTATGTTCACTATGATATCGGCTCTACTCGATTTATTACTAACGTACATATTTTGTTTATAAATTAAACATGCCAAAGGAAGGAAATAGACTGAACATTGATGAGTTAGTTAGTCTTTAACATTTGGTTTTAAGTTGAGAAGTTCCTTAGGTTGTGAGTCAAAAGGTAGTATCAAAGTTCTGGTCTTAACTCATAGTTGATGTTAATTGCTTAAAAAGTTTATAGCTACCATATATTTAAGTTCTGGTAATTTGGTTTTTACTTCAGACAAAGATGTACGATGTGTTCTTGAGTTTCAGAGGGGAGGACAGTCGCGAGAAATTCATTTCACATCTTGATTCCTCTCTTCGAAATGCTGGGATTTATGTTTTCAAAGACGACGATGGTATTGAACGAGGAGATGAGATCTCAGTCTCACTATTGAAAGCAATCGGACAGTCTAGAATTTCTATTGTTGTTCTGTCTAAAAAATTTGCTAATTCAAAATGGTGTATGCTAGAGTTGGAGAGAATTGTGGAAATCAGTAGAGCCGAGGGTATGGTGGTTGTGCCAGTGTTCTATGAGGTAGATCCCTCTGAAGTACGTCATCAAACAGGAAAGTTTGGAAAAGCTTTTGAATATCTTATATCAACAATATCAGTGGATGAATACACAAAGAAAAATTGGAAAGCAGCACTACATGAAGTTGGTGGCAGAGCAGGGGTTGTCATCATAAATTCCAGGTAATTTAATAATTAATCAAGTTATTTATGTTTGAGTATTGTTTGGTTATGATGGTTTGACTTTCTGCCCTTTTAAATATTGATGTACATGTAGTTCTTTGTACATGATATTTATTTTACCAAATAGGTGTTTTGGTTTTTCTAACAGTCGAATTTTACATTAAGATTATATTATACAAAGTGAAGTAATTTTTCTGAAACTGTGTAATGTCATTACTACCTGGTAGTTGTTCAGATGAAAGTGTACTAGGATTTGTGCTTTCCTTTATGAAAGTGAAGTAATTTTTCTGAAACTTGTAATACAAACAATGTGTTGAAGTGTTATTAACAACATCCTTTTCTCATATTTTAGTAAACCCTTATTTGAAAATTTAAAGTCAACTGACAAGGTAGTGCCTCAGTTTACAACCTTAACCATTAACTTTTTAATCAATCATCAGTTTTGGTTACCCTTCATTCTCTAAATTCACTTTCTCACGTTAGAGGAGTCTAAACCAGCTATTGTACTTTTAAAATATGTAAATGTTTCATGGTCAAAAACTTAATTCACTTGAACATGATATATTTCAAGATTTTGTGTGGTAAAAATTCAGCTTTCAATGGATTGCTTACGCTATTTATATTGGTCAGATGAAATATTATTATTTGGCTGAAAAGTATCACATGAGACATAGAAAAAGTGCATGTTGTACAATGCTTATACTGCTGTTTGTTTATGCACTTACTCCTGGCCTCATATTTTATAGGAATGAAAGCGAGGATATCAAAAAAGTAGTAGACCTTGTTACTCATTTGTTGGACAAGACAGAACTGTTTGTTGCTGACCATCCAGTAGGATTAGAATCACAAGTAGATGCTGTTATTGAACAACTGCAAATCCAAAAATCAGAAGATCCTTTATTACTAGGGATATGGGGCATGGGAGGGATCGGGAAAACAACCCTTACTAAAGCCGTTTACAATAAAATTCATCGTGACTTTTACGCAAAGAGCTTTTTGTTCAATGTCAGGGAAGTTTGGAAACTAGATAATGACAAAGTTTCTTTACAGCAACAACTTCTTTCTGATATCTACAAAACTACAAAGATAAAGATAGACACAATTGAATCAGGAAAAATGATATTACAGGAAAGTCTTTGTAACAAAAGAATATTTCTTGTAATTGATGACGTGAATAAATTGGATCAATTAAATGCTTTGTGTGGAAATCGAAAATGGTTTGGTAAGGGAAGTAGAATAATCATTACAACAAGAGATTATGATTTACTTTGTAGGCTTGAAGTTGATCATGTACACAGAATGGAGGAAATGGATGGCCGTGAATCTCTCGAGCTTTTTAATTGGCATGCATTCAAGCAACCAATTCCTAGGGAAGGTTTTACTAACCTTTCTAGGGATGTGGTTAAGTACTCTGGAGGACTGCCGCTAGCTCTTCAAGTCATCGGGTCCTTTTTACTGACTAGGAGAACGAAAGCAGAGTGGAATAGTGTACTTGAAAAACTCAAACTAATTCCCAACGATGAAGTGTCAGCGAAACTCAGAATAAGTTTTGATGGTTTAAGTGATGATGATATGAAAGATATATTCCTTGATATTGCTTTTTTCTTCATTGGTATGGATCGGGAAGACGTAACTAAGATATTAAAAGACTGTGGGCATTTTCCAGAAATTGGAATAAGTGTCCTTGTACAACAAAGCCTTGTAACTGTTGATAGGAAAAACAAGATTGGAATGCATGATTTGCTACGGGACATGGGAAGAGAGATCGTCCGCAAGAAATCAAAAGAGGGGAGAAATGAGCCTAGTAGATTATGGCGTTACGAGGATGTGCATGAGTTGTCAAAAGATACTGTAAGATCTTCATGCGTGGTTTTATTTTTTTACATTGCTTATGTTGTGTTTTGCTTCTGTGCCCTGTATCAGACACCAAAAAGACAGAAACATATCAACACTTTAAGTTATCAAGAAAAAATTATATGAATGATTTTATATCTCCTTAAAATATATTTGATCTCTAATGTTAGCCAATTTCATTCATTGTGAATCATTTTATGCTCTACTTCTTTTCTAAAAGATTTTTAACTACCGCTTATCTAAGCTGTGTTTTATTTTTAATTTCATTTGGTTTCACAGATTTCTCTATATGTTAAGGGACTGACTTTAAAGATGTCTAAACTGGAGTCAACAACTTGTTTAGAAACCAAAGCATTTGAGAGGATGGACAGGCTTAAATTGCTTCAATTGGCTGGCGTACAACTTGATGGAGATTACAAATATCTTTCGAAAGAACTTAGGTGGCTTTGTTGGCATGGATTCCCTTTAAAATTTATACCTGAAGACTTTCATCAAGGAAGTTTAGTTGCTCTTGACTTAAAATATTCTAATCTAAAAGGAGTGTGGAGAAAGGATCAGGTATAAGTTCAATTTTGTTTTACTTCGTCGATTTCAACACTAATCTTCCATCTGGAGACAATAAACTTGAATTTAGTGTCACACAGTGCTTATTTTGTGTTTTCCATGAGCAAATAAAATTAATTAAGAAGTGAGTGTAAATGGTCCTCCTCTAACTCATACATATAAAACAATGTATCCAAAAGAAAGAAATGGAAAAGAAAAAACGAAGCAAAGCTATTTATAGCAGCGCATAATAATAGACTACAATGGACACAAACACAAACACCAGCCGGAAAAAAGAAAAAGGAAAGACCTGTTGTTATTGAGGAAATCCAAGGCCAAGAACATTAGGTTTGGTTACACTCTGTACCATTTCAGTATTAACTCTTCACAAAACTCAGATAATTCATCTTTCGTACTCGTCTCTACTATATACTTGGTTATGAGATTTTTTTTTTCCAAAGAAGGCCACATTAACAAAAGTAAAGAAATGAAGTAAACTTGAATGTGCTAAATCAATCTTCTGAAAATTTAAATTTTCCAGGGGGGATGAATGATAGTTGTGTTTTAATAATTCTTCTCAATATTTCTATTTGTTTGTATATTTCTCATCTAATGTTATGTCTTGAATGTTATTTTTTTGCAGTTGCTGGTGAAGCTGAAAATTCTTAATCTTAGTCATTCTCACAACTTGAGACATACCCCAGACTTTTCGAAGTTGCCAAATCTTGAAAATTTAATACTAAAGGATTGTCCAAGTTTGTCTTCAGTTTCTTCTAATATAGGAGATCTAAAAAAAATTATGTTAATAAATTTGAAAGATTGTACAGGCCTTCGTGAACTTCCAAGAAGCATTTATAAGTTAGACTCCGTCAAAACTCTCATTCTGTCTGGATATACAAAAGTTGACAAGTTGGAAGAGGATATAGAACAAATGAAATCTTTAACCACCCTGGTTGCGGATAACACTGCTATTACAGAAATTCCCTTTGCAGTAGTAAGATCAAAAAGCATCGGATATATTTCTCTATGTGGCTATGAAGGATTGGCGCGTAAAGTGTTTCCGTCTATTATCCAATCTTGGTGTTCTCCAACAAATGATATCCTATCCCTGGTTCAAACATCTGCAGGAATTTCACGTCTTCATTTCACAGATGAACAAAATAGTAGTTCCTATTGTCTATCATCCATTGTTGAAGACCTTCAAAATCTACAACGTCTTTGGTTGAAATGCAAATCAGAAGCTCAATTAAAGCAAACTGTTGCAAGTATTTTGTATAGCTTTAACTCTCAAGATTGTGAGGGATTCTCAAATATCGGGACTTCAGCATCAATTCGTTGTCACAATCAAGTTTGTATTTCAAGCTCAAAAAATTCCATGACATCCCATTTGATTAAAATGGGAATGAGTTGCGACGTCACCAACATTCTTAAAGAAAATATTTTGCAGGTTCTCTCTTTCTCCTTCCCTTGCATGTCCACACACAAACAGTCAAACTCACCCCTTTCTATGTTTATTTATATATCAAACATCTACGCAAACACACTAAAAGGTCGATATACAAGTCAAAGTTGGCATATGATATTATATTATTTTACATAAAACATAAATCTGTATGTATTAGTGTATACTTATACGTTAAATATCATATTATAATTAAAATCAAGTAGTATGAGAAAGTATTATATAGTTTTTGATTTGTATGGAATTTTGTAAACTTGAAACACCTTATAAGAACTTTCAAAGTGGATGGTTAGATTGGTTTGTTTTGCATTCTACAAAATGTCACTCACTTGTGTAATATAAAAGAATGACTTGGTGATACTGTTGTGCTATTTAAACCAAGTAGTTGTTGATATAAACAAGCTTCAATTAATATCGGATCGATCGCTAAAGTTTTATCTCTGGTTGAAACAATCTTTGGCCAGATTTTATTTACCTCTTAACTGAACTACAGATTAGCAGGATCTTTTGCCCTAGAAACGGATAGTTAATACCAAAAATTCACTCCCACGATAATTTTAATATTCTTTATGTTTCATTATATATTTAGTATTGTTTGGATTATGTTTAAGTTTTATATTCTTTATTTTTTTTTTATCCAAAATCAAGAAATTTAGTGAAAATTTGATAAAATTGAAAGATTTTGTGAAATGTAAGATTAAGGTTTAAATACTTTCTAAAGTGTATCTTGACCTTGCATATATGGTTTGTACAGAAAATTCTTCCCATTGGGTCTGGTTTACTCCCTGGTGACAACTATCCCAATTGGCTAACCTTCAATAGCAACAGTTCTTCTGTAACTTTCGTAGTACCTCAAGTAGATGAGCATAATTTGAAGACAATCATGTGCATTGTCTATTCTTCCTCCACAGATAATAAAACAACAAAAGGTTTTAAACTTGTGTTGCTAATAAATTGCACAAAGAACACCATTCAGGCCTACAAGAGAGATGGACTATTAGCCTCCTCAGACGAGGAGGAGTGGCAGAGGGCATTATCAAATATAGAACCTGGAAACAAAATTAAGGTGGTTGTTTGTTTTACAAATGAATTCATTGTGACAAAGACAACAATTTATCTTGTATATGATAAACCAATTGACGTAAAGACGAGGCACTGCCATGACCCAGATGAGAATGACATTGTTTCTAGTGGTGATGAAAAAGTAAGTATTATTAGTCTAAATATATACTCTCTTGATTTTCTTTTATTTTGGTTTAATTGCATGTTTGGTAATTTAAATTAATTTTGGGGTTCTTTGTTGTACCTCAACAAAAATAATAATCATAATTGGTCCCTTAACTTTAATAAGTTTGTAATCCCACTTTGGTTGTTGGTCCGGTGGTATTGACTTGAGGTGTGAGAGTGTGCTCCTCCTCGAAGTCTCATGTTCGATTTTCTCCGGTGCCAATTTAAATAGACTAATTTAACTTCTTCAAAAAAAAAAAAAACTTTAATAAGTTTACTCATGTGTGTCCCACGCTTTAAAATAAGTCTAACTTTAATAAGTTTACTCATGTGGATCCCACACCTTGAAATAAGTCTCACATGTAAGACTCGCATGAATATCATTTAATAAAAGAGTGAATGGTAAAAAGAGTATTAGAAAAAGATTGTTCTTAGCATTCCTCTTATCAATTTTGAAAATCGATTATTGAGATGTTCACACTCTAGCATAAAATGATTATTCTTTTATTTTCCTTTAACCACTTTGTTTATTTATTGACAACGGTGTTTGTGTTTATAATGCAGTTAGGATGCAACTATTTTGATTGGTATTATGAAGAAGTTGCTGATGAAAATAATTTGTTTTACATGAAACAAAAAAGGAGATTGGAGGTACTAACACGAGTAAGTGGCAAACAAGGCCAACAATTGGTTGAAGAAACAAAAATCTCTCAGATAATGAGTAAGTCTGAAGCTACCTCCTCTCAGTGTGTGCCTACATCTGAAGCTTCTCCATCAACTTCACACCAGTTTGTGACTAAGGAAGAGTTTCATAAGTTCACATCCAAAGTTGAGGCCTATCCGAAAGAATTTGATAAGTTCACATCCAAAGTTGAAGCTTACCAAGAAGCTAACAACAAGAAACTTGACAACATTGCGAAGGATCAAACAGAGATTAAGCTAGTCTTAGCTCAGCTTCTAGTTAAATTAGAGAAACCTCAACTTTAATTTCTTTTAACAAAGCTTCGAAAAAGTTGTATTTTAAGTTAATAGTCATTTTGGTCCCTCAGTATATCGAAATTTTAAAATAGTCTCTGATTCTGCATTTTGTTAGTTAAAATAGTCTCTGACATTAAAATATTTTGTTAATATTGTCATATTAATATTTCGATATACTTACTTATATATATGTCTTTATAAGTACTTACTTATTATCAATTCGGTTCTTATATGAAAAGAGTTATTTTGAGTATATAAAAAAGGCTTAATAGCAGTTTTGACCTCTTATGTTTCAAAAAGTTGCGATTTTAGTCCTCTAACAAAATAAAATACAAAACCGCCCTTTTGCAGTTTTGGCCCCCAGGCCAATTTTGACCAAGTCAAAGCTGACGTGGACGCCACGTGTATAATTATTATTTTTATTTTCTAATTATTAAAAAAATAAAAAAATAATTATTTTTTATTTTTTAATTAAAAAATATTATTATTTTAATAATTAAAAAAAATACACACGTGTGCATTGGGGGGCCATAACTGCAAAAGATGCGATACTTAGGGTCGGTTTTGTATTTTATTTTGTTAGGGGGCCAAAATCGCAACTTCTTGAAACATAGGGGGCTAAAACTGCTATTAAGCCTATAAAAAACTATTTTAAAATTTTGATACATTGAAGGACTATTGTGACTACTTTTAAATTTTCATGGACTAAAATCAATAAATAATATATATTGTAAGAGATCAACAACTTATTAAACAAAACTATAAATAATTCAATGGAGAGACCAATTTTATAAATAATTCAATGGAGTGACCAATTTTATGGTGCACAAATAAACTAAGTCTTTTATCATGTACAAGTTTGTTTCCACCGAACTCAATAAGTCTTGTCATTTAATCAAACGAAATATGATAAGACATACTTATCTAATTGTGAAAATCAAACTTTTGCTTGGTGCAAGAGTCAGGATTAACTTACTTGTACACATTGGACAAAATTTTGTCTTTTGCAGAAGGAAATTTTTTTATTTTGGTTTGTATTTGAAAGGAATGGGGTGAAATTTGTAGTGTCAAAATGGATATTTATTGAAGTTCAAACATCAAGTCGCGAAAACAAAAAAAGAGGTAAAAAATTGTTATAAATATGGACAGTTAGTTTGAGTCTTTCTTCACCATGATAACTCTAGTCTATTGAGTTTGGAGCCTTGGTGAAAAGAAAAAAGAAATAGAGAATCATTATAAATAACGATAGATAGGGTGAGTCTTTCTTCACCACAATATAATATTTTGAATGTACAGGAGTCTTAGATAGTTGTGTGTCTCGAGATGGTTTATAATTTAAAGGTAATAGAAACAACAACAAAAAAAAAGGAGTTTGAATGGTTTACGTCGTTTAAAAACCTTTTCTTTAGTTCTTTATCAAAGAATTTTCTATATTTAAAACACTTGATTAAAGGATAGAATGGAGAAAAGACAATAACAACTAACTAAGTCAATACGAAAGGTAAAGGACAAGCATAGATATGTTTTTATACTTGTTCGTAACAAACTTTTGCAACATATCAAGCTCACCCCATTCAAAGATTTTGCCTTGATCACTCGAAAGACTTAATCCACTATAAACTCGAGTATTGTTTGCCCTGCCTCCACATGTTTATATACTATTGAGTACATTTTCATTTTCTATTTGACCAACTCTTAATGTTTTATGTCAATTCATTGTGAATTTGAGGGGAGATGTTAAATAATATGTGTTCTTGTATAAACAGAGTGGGGTGTACTTGTTGAATAGGAAGTGTAGTTTTCATGTCGGTGATTTAATCCGTTGAGACTAATCGTACGCTCCTTCTCCAAACTGCAGTGGAGGTGTCGGCAAAAGATATTTTAATGGCAAAGTAAGGTGATGTGCTAGTATATTGCAAGATGTATAAAGTGTGTGAGTTCATCATACGTGGGGTGAGACCCCTATTTAATGTAAAGTATCAGAAAGTGCACTATGTTTAGAGTAACTGATTTCGAGATAGACAATGGAGTGTATCACCTAAGACGATGAAGCACATTGATGCTTAATTTGTTCCTTATATGAAAACCATGTGATCCATAAGACGATGCAAGAGATATAGTCATGTAGTTTGTGTGAGTCCCAGGCGTGATGTTTCTTGAGATTGTTGATGAGACATTGTCCAATGTTGCACCATGCTTTATGATAAGGTCGTCATCTCAGATTGACTAGGGCATGTTTTCGTTATTGGGTTTATTTATCATTTTCTCAATGAATTTTATTGTAGGATGACCCACAAAATAATTGATTTGGACCATTTAACCCTTCACCATTAATATATATGTATCAAATCTTGTGTTAAAATTAAACTAAGAATATTTTGTCAATAAAGAATTGTTCTTTTTTGGTGCAAAGAAAAAAAAAGAATTGTTTATTCTATTTATACTCCAATATACACTCATAGAATAACATTTGCATTCTAAATTTTTGTCAATCTTATGGAAACCCTAACATCTAATTTTTTTTTAGAGGACCATCTATTCTCTTTTGTTAACACTTTTATATGCACGCAGCAGCACATCATATGATATTGACTTTTGAAAACCATTTTTAAAAAAAAAAGTAAGTAAATTGTGTGAATTGAATTAATTGCCATTTGTCAATGTTGCTCCATATGAAAGGTGTAGTGCCTGCATGTGACCGCTTTACATAAACCAACCGCAAAACTTGTGAATAAATTCAAAAAATATATAACAGTGGAAGGTTGTTTTTATTATTATTTTTGTCACAAGCATGTGGAAGCTTTAATTCCGTTTGTATAAATATGATATGATGAGAGTATGATACTAGCATACTTCTAAAAAAAAATGATAGTATACACACAAATGTCAAATTCACCAGGTTGGCTCTAAACAATGACCAAATGTTAACGAAAATAAACCGCGTTCATTACTTCACATAGAAATTAGGAGTGAATGTAATTGACTTATGTCTATTGGTATTGTAAATTGACTTATAATAAGAAGGATGGGTAACATTTACTATTTATTCTTCTAATTATCTTTTGATCATGTAATTTAATAGTTAGAAATTCATCACGGTGAATAAGTGGAAAATTCAATGTTCGAACCCAAAATATTGCATATTACTTCTTTTAATTTTATTAAGCTCGCTTCCTGATTTATTTTTCACTTGCAAAGTTAACTACATTTAATAATCTATCTATATAAAACTAACATTGATATTTTGTATAAATGGAAAAATTGTTATGCTTTCAAGTTTGAACTACTCCTATGCACGAAGCTTCCAATGAGCAGCAATCCTTATTCTTTCCAACTACAATCACAAGAGAAGAAGCAACAACCAACAGCCAAACATTACAACATACATAGAATAGAATAGAATGTCTTAAAACGAAACAAAATCCAATCCATTATTATTGTTTCCGCGTAGAATTATATAAATCATAAATCATTGTCTTAAACGAAGAAATTAGACACATTAAGATAGCGTGTGTCGCGTCATAAATCGCGGCTCTATGCACTGTCACACAACTTGATCAATACATTGCAAACTGGATCATAATAATATTACACACGCTACACGCAATCACCGCTTCTATTTTCACACACCGCTTTTATCAATTCACTTACCTAAACTAAATTTATTTATTCTCTTTTTGTAATCAACTACCTCTTCTATTTGTCTTTATAGTAAAAATAATATTTATTTATTCAGTTACCTTACCTACAACTACAAGCCTTTCATATATATTCATAATAAATGTGTGTCACAATTCACTCTAACTACAATCCTCCTCTCTTTACATTTTCCTTTGTTGGGTTTCTCTTCCTCTATTTATTTCATTCTTCAACATTTCTTTGTCAAACACCTAAGTCCAACTCCAAACCATTTGTTTTGCTGGTTTTGCCCTGCACAACATGAAGGTGATGAATGAACCACCAATGCAAGTACTTGCTTTCTTGAGTTTCTTTTCAATTTTTTTTCTTGTTGCTGCTGAAGACCCTTATAGATTCTTCGACTGGACTATTACTTATGGTGACATTTATCCACTCGGAGTTAAACAACAGGTTTATTTTTATCACTATTTAGCTTAATTATTATTCTTCTTATTTTGTTGTAATACCGTTATCAATGTTTAATCTTATAATTTTGCATTTGCAGGGGATTCTTATCAATGGTCAATTTCCTGGGCCAGAAATTTACTCTGTTACTAATGACAATTTGATCATCAATGTGCACAATAACTTGCCAGAACCGTTTCTTCTATCATGGTAACAACTCTACAACCATGTCTCTTATGATTTTATTTCAATAAAATTTATGAACCATATAGTATATTAGTATATCATGTTACAATCGATATAAGTGTAATGCATAAATGATAAGTGAGCCATTGTATAAGGAATCAAATTTTACCTTTAGAAATTCATAAAAACTTGATATACCTGTTGCATATGAACGATATATTCAAGTTTACAAGTCACATGTAGATATACCTGAATACACACACGATACTCTTTTTTTCTTTGGAATAATCACACAAAATGAACACATTAAATATAATATTTACTTTGACCAAAAATAAAAATAAAGCATTTACTTTTTATTTATTTGGTTTTAATGAGCGAAGAACGAGGTTTGAACATGCAACCCAACATATGAAATTACAATATGAGTTTTACTTAATTTTATTTAGCTAAAAATATTTTAAAATGGGAAAATAATATTTTATTATGCATGAAGCACAGTTGAGTTATTACTAGGGGCACTAAGCTTTGTCTATGTGAATAGAATTAATTATGCAAAGTTTTTTATTCTACTTGATTAAACTTTTTTGTTTGTCGGGACACTTGTCTTAGTGAATTTGTATATGGAAGCCTTTCTTCCAAATTATGTTACAATGACGTTTGGATTAAGGGACAGAACAAAGCAACCTCGTATTCCCTTTTTAGCTGTCATCTTAAACCTTTTATTCAATTCAATCACTATCATAACCAACTATTTTTTGCTAACAAACCATGGGTTTAATAAATGCACCCCTCAACCATCACTTAGGCCCTTAATGTCATGTCACGGATCAAACCCAACTAACTCCAAGCCCAACTAATTGAAAGCCTTTTGATGCATTATTCTCTCTTTTTGTTAGTAAAAATCATCACGGGTGAGTTCCAATCCTTAATTGAAACATAAACTTCATTAATTGAACATAAACTTGCATGCTAAGTTAACTAAAAAAATACATTATGAAGCTCTAATCCTTTTCATATTGAAATGGAATAGGAATGGTGTTCAACAAAGGAGAAATTCTTACCAAGACGGAGTTTATGGAACCACATGTCCCATCCCTCCTGGGAAAAACTTCACATATACACTTCAAGTCAAAGATCAAATTGGAAGCTTCTTCTATTTTCCATCTCTTGCTTTCCACAAAGCAGCTGGTGGTTTTGGATCCATCAAAATCCTTAGCAGGCCAAGGATTCCCGTTCCTTTCCCTGAACCAGCTAATGATTACACATTTCTCATTGGTGATTGGTACAAGATCGATCACACGGTAATAACTCAATTTTGCTTCATGCATAATTTAATATAGTATCCTAGAAAAATAAAATTACTTATTACTCTCGAAGATAAATAAATCTAGATAACTTAGTCTGTAGCTAAACAACGTCACATCTTCAATTTAGTTCACTCATGGTCTAAATTGTTCCGATTTATTTTTAGTCTTATACTTTTTATTAACATGCGATTATATGAATTTCAGAAGCTGAGGAAAGTTCTAGATTTTGGACACAAACTTCCACTCCCTCAGGCTGTTCTTATCAATGGTCATGCAAATGGCACATCATTCACTGTTGAACAAGGTTTGTTTTATTCTTGGCTCCTTTTAAATCTATGCTATTTGTTTTTCATAGTAACTGAATTATAGGTGCTAACCAATTAACTTTTATTTTCTACAGGGAAAACATACAGACTTAGAATATCAAATGTTGGACTAGAACATACACTCAACTTTAGGATTCAAGGCCACATCATGAAATTGGTTGAAGTTGAGGGAACTCACACTGTACAAACATCCTATGACTCATTAGATGTTCATGTCGGACAATCTTACTCCGTGCTTATCACAGCTGATCAGGCACCGAAGGACTACTACATCGTTGCTTCAACTCGTTTCACTAATAGGGTCCTCACAAGCACTGCAAGCCTCCATTACAGCAACTCACAACAACCTCTTTCCGGCCCCATTCCTGGTGGACCGACCACTCAGATCGATTGGTCCATCCAACAAGCTAGATCCATCAGGTAATTGAGATCAATTTTTATACACCGTCGGTCTAAATAATCCACTCTCTTAAGAGACTCTTCATAAATATTAAATACTTATAAATAAAAAATTACTAAATTACATGTTGCTACAAGTAAAAATTAACTTTTACGTCACATTTTTTATGAACTCTCTTAATATTAAGTTGTTATAATTCACAGGACAAATCTTACTGCAAGTGGACCAAGGCCGAATCCACAAGGATCATACCACTATGGTATGATAAACATTAGCAGAACAATTAAGCTTGAGAGTTCAGCAGCACAAGTGAATGGCAAGCAAAGATATGCAGTCAACAGTGTATCTTTCATACCAGCTGACACTCCTCTGAAGCTAGCTGATAACTTCAAGATTGGTGGTGTTTTCCAAATTGGAAGCATCCCAGATACCCCTTCTGGTAGATCAATGTACACTGATACTTCAGTCATGGGTGCTGATTTCCGCGCCTTCGTTGAGATCGTGTTTCAGAACCATGAAAGTATCGTCCAAAGTTGGCACATTGATGGATACTCATTTTGGGTTGTCGGGTAAGAATTCACAATCACATTATTTATTTCCATCAATTTTTTATCCAGGTTTAATCACTATGCGACAAAGTGTAAAAAAGTGTTACACGTGTAATCAATTATAGTGAGATATGATTAAATACACGTGTAAAAGAAATTACAACATCGTGAAACATTTAGTATTTTTCACTTTGAATTAATTAAATTTCTAATGCAGAATGGATGGTGGTGTATGGACGCCTAATAGTCGTAACCAATACAACCTAAGAGATGCTGTGTCTAGGAGCACAACACAGGTTAGTTGTTTTATCAATTTTTTTTTTCTTCCTTTGATCTTCGAACATCATTATGCTAGCTAAATGTAGGACAATGTTATTGAAATATTTTAATTTCTGTACCTCAGGTATATCCTAAGTCATGGACTGCAATTTATATGGCACTAGACAATGTGGGAATGTGGAATGTGAGGAGTGAATTTTGGGCACGACAATATCTTGGGCAACAATTCTATATGCGAGTATATTCAGATGCTGGATCCATTAGGGATGAATATCCAATTCCAAAGAATGCTCTTCTTTGTGGCAAAGCAGCGGGTAGAGAAACTAGACCATTATGAGAACGTCCACCACACAATGTTAACCAACAAACTAGCTATATATTAGGGACTAACTTGGTCCCATTCTTTGCAAACTCATCTGTAATTTTATTGTTTTGCTACTGCATATTCACCATCACATTGTGATAATAAGTTAGTGTTCCACCCTATTGTTTTATTTTTTTCTCAATTAAATAATTTGTAGTGATCGATGTATAAGCATGTTGCTGCTTTACAAGAATGGAATGAAATGAAGGAGTTCAATTTGAATGTACACCAAACACAAGCATTACACAAATGAAGAAGCAGCAACAATAAAACTGAAGTTTCCAATTATTTGGATTTGAATGACTGTGATTTGTTTGGTTTGACAGACACTAAATTGGGAAATGCATGGGAGAACCTCCAAAAGGAAATTAAAAAAAAAATTGTTAATTTCACTCTTGGTCTTCATATTTTATCAACCTCACAAAATTAGTCCACCATTCCAAAATCAAACATTATTGTCCCCTATTTTAACATTTCTTTAACTTTTGTCCCAACCTCTATTTTAGTATCCAAAACCGATTATGTGTCACATTTTTTAATGAGTTGGCATGAAAAGTGATGATGTAGCAAAACACATGTGGAAAAGCCATTGTCCACGTCAGCAAATGAATAAAACAATAATCAAAATTGGGGAAGTTCAAAATTAGAAAGTCTTGTAATCTCATTTTCTTTTCTTCGATATATCTCGATTCATCCTCTTCATATCTTCTCATCTCATCTAAACTCTATTTCACTCGTTTCTTTATCGTTTCAACAATGGCGGACACTAGCACGAATGGAAGTGGTGGAAAACACTGGCTCCCAAAATATTGTGCTAGGTATAGCTATGTTTGGGTAAAGTTGTCGCACACACCTTCTTTCCTGCATGTTTCCTGAGAGGTTGAGAGTCTTTATTGTGTTGTGGTCCCCTTGCATATTATTTCATGTGTTTAAGGTCGTGATCCTTTATTGTTTGATCGAGTTGTTTAATAATGTAGACCACATGTGTTGTTTGTCTTCTTTGAATCTGTTATTTTACTTTTGTTGAATGTTCTTGTCCACATATCTACAAGTCAGCTGAAGTGCATGAGGTCAGGACTCGAGTTAATAATGGCAGTACTATTGTAAATTACTCCGGTCAAGTGCATGGATGAACTATAGTGTTGATATAGAATTATCAACTATAATTACATATTATTACTTGAATGATTAAGGTCTCAAAGCTTCGCTTCGCTCCCTCTGCCCCTCTTCTATGCCTATGAATCAGACTCAATGATCTCCAACTTAATCTGTAAAAGTAAGCGTACATCCACTTGTGTTTCGTAATAAAAAGGCATCAACACTAGTTAGAGTTTTTTGAAAATGATGCAACTAAAGCAAGAGCTTCAAATGCATGGAAGACACTAGTGTGTGTGACAAAGACAAGTCAATATTTTTAACAAGATTATGTACTCCTGAACGAATTTGAAAGAAAGAAAAAAGAGAAACAGAGGTGTAAAGCCTTGCTACATGTCATTAAAGAAAAAGTTTTTTGAAGTTAGATATAGATAAGATAACCCTGAGACGATTGAACACTGTTGAGCATGGCCTAGTGCTTAAGAAGACCCCAATCATGAAAGACAATGAGTACAACCATCTCTCTCTGTTTTTTATGTTTTTTTAGTTCATTTGTTATATTTTTCGTTTCTAGAGACATGATCTAAGTATTGACAATTAGAATCTGTAGCATCCAGTATTATTTATAGTGACATAATTTACCATGCATCAAGCTAGCTCATATCTTGTACATAAATAAATTCATACCGGAATGACTTAAAAAAGGATGTATCAGCTGGATATAGAAAATCAGCTCCAAGAAATTAAATCGTTATTATATATATGCAGCGAAGGCTCAATCATAGAAATCCCTAAAAAGGGAAGAAGGTGAAAAACTAGATGAGGGTTGGTATGCCTTGCTGCTGCATCTCTCTCAGTCTCCACATTAGATGAATAGCATCCTCGCCATTATCTTCGTGCTCCATTTGTTCCAAAGCCCATAGATAGAATACAGTGTGAATTGTATCCTAGTAAAAAAATATCATAACTTTTTTAAATCAGACATGCAAGGTTGTAATAACTTCATGAAACTACTAAAATACCATAAGCCCCAAATCATGTTGCACATGATCATGTATATTGAAGAATAAAGAACCGGTCAGTGCACAAGGCTCTCAACAAGCGGGGTCTTAGGAGGGTTGGTGCACTAGGCTCTCAACAAGCGAGATCTGAGGAGGGTAGATATACACAGTCCTACCTCTGCAAGCGGAGAGACTCTTTTCTAAGATTTGGACCCGTGACCTCCAGGTCACAAGACAACAGTGTTACTGTTGTGCCAAGGCTCTCCCTCATGAACTTATAGTTTTATATATTGACACCACAAAACAAGTGCTCTTCAAACCGATTGACACGGCTGGCATGATGAAGAAAAACCGTGGACAAAAATCAAAGCTAAAGCCATAAAAATGAGAGCAGATAGCACTAGCAGTGAGTCGTGATGAAGGATAATTAATGTTTCAATGTACTTAATGCATGCCTTCTATTATAGATAGGATAGATAGGAGAGACATGAGCAAACACAGAAAAGTGACCCCCAGCACATAACTGAATGGGCCCAAATTACATCAAGATTAACGGAAAAGGTGACAAATTTGCAAAGTCGCGTGGCATTTGAAATATTTTGACAATTTAGAATTACAAATTCTGATTTTGATTATGCGAGATCACACACAAAAGACAACACTTTCACACTGTAAAATTGCCAATGGTGAAAAACACAGCATTTACCTTGCCTCCTTCTGTAATTGCCCCATTCCTATCACGTACACAATAGATTTGCTGTGTGTTAAACTGAAAATATTGAACAAAACCATCACGATAAGTTTTATATCTACCACATAAGAATAAATTTTGCAAGCTAGCAATGAACTTCAGAAAATAATTATTTATAATACCGCAACAACAATGACAGGAGATGATTCCAACATCGTGGGCTCTCTTAATTCTACATCGGACACATGCAGGATCTGTATATGGAAGTTCATTGTTAGAAATAGAACTTTCGAATTATAGTTCCAGCAAACAGTTTAAGAAGTTCAATATGTTATCAAGTACTAACCTGGTTAAAAATAAAATGTAATTGAACAGAGCAATAAAAGGTTGGAAAAAAATAATACTATAATCTTACCTTGTTATCATAGAAGATACCATTATTTTTGTAAGCATTATGCTCTGCTGTACATCGTTCAATCAGCTGCGGGCAGCAGTACTTCTTCAGTGTTTCAACATCTCCCTGTATATTCATAAGTAAAAGCCAATTCATAAATCATAGATGCATCTTCCTCGGCAACAACTATATTTAATGTAAACCTAAGAAGTTCTTAGTGCTTTATCCCTTGATATCCGGTTTTGCATTACTCCGGTTTTGCATTTAACAAGTGTCATAGGTAACATTTTCAACAACTTCCTCATCATTAACAAACTTATCTAGAATCATGCGATGACTGCCCCTAGGCTTCTTAAATCTATGATACATAAATCTTCAAAATATCATTTTATGCTAATGGACCCCCCATCTAACCAGCATAAGGCCATATTTTTCTCTTTAAAGCTATATAACAATACTTCCTTTCTTTTTCACTCCTATCATGTTCACCGAGCACAGCATATAATCCAAAGTTTAACATAAAAATTGTATTTTATCCCTTTCAAAATGACTGCTGATTAAAAAAGTGATTCTGTTAGTTAGGACCTTAAACGATACTTTGGGTCCAAATGAGCAGTTAATACACCAGCTTCCAAAGTCCAAGGTGTGGAAAGTTTATGCTAGCAAGGGCCAGAGTAAAAAAATACTGATGTTGCAGAGAGATGAGGTTGTGCCAAATGTGTAAGGAGGAAGGAGGGTTTCTGTTATATCGAGACTTTGTGGAGAGAGATAGAGATATAGATAGGGTATAATGTAAAGTATGTCATCGACAAAGAGCACAAGACCAATTTAGGATCCCGGCTCTGATATTTGGAATTCCATTCTGCTGTATCTTCTTTGCTTCAGAGAAATACAAATTTCTTTCCATTATTGAGTTATTTGTTGTTAGATTACCATTGCGGCAGTTCTGATTTGTATCAAACTGGTCCAGCCTACCACATAAGAAGAGAGAGAAGTGTTTATGTGAAGGATCAACGCGTTATCATCTTTATTGTTAACATGATATCACAGCCTATCTAAGATCCGTTGGACCGCTTGCTATCGGGCCACTCAGGTCACACTCCAGATGTCCAGTCCTGGGTGTGAGGTGTGTTAAGAGTCCTACATTGGATGAGATATGGCCTAAATATGTGGGGGCAATCCTCACCTTGCAAGCCGATTTTGTAGGGTTGAGTTAAGCCCAACTCAAATTTCTAAGATTAAGTATCAACATAACTCAGTTTTTCTATCCCTATTATGGGTCCTATATCACGAACCTTGATGTAAGCATTAAGCACTGGTTTTATTGCCTGCTGCACTTCATTCGCAAATTCTGGTAAGGAAAAATAACTGGCCCATGTGATCAAAATGAAAGAAAATGGTGTTAGAAATTAAGATAATAAGACCAAGGAAAAACAAAAGAAATAAGAACCTACGGATCCCGCTGACGTATTTCCTTCTTTGAAAGTGCAGCATCTGTCTCTTGAGACATGGTATCAATGATGCTGTAAAAGAAGTTTAGTGAATCAGCATTTCAGCACCTATGAAGCTAAATACATATACTTGATATGACACAAGTACGATACAATATGGCCTAGATACGTTGATACGATTTTATAAAAAATATACATAATTTACAAAAATGTATAATCTTTGTGAAGAGACATTGAAGTTTTATATTAATATATAACAATATAGAATATGACTCACAATTTACAAAAAGATACTTTCGATCATAACAAAACAAAAACAAAAAACAAACACATCTTTGATCTTTCTCCTTTCTACATCAAAATATATTTTTTTTCCTCAAACATGTCACAAATGTATTTTTTTTCCATGACAATTGTTAGAATGTCACAAAAAGTATTGACTCAACCCAATTTCTTCCTATTTACTTTTTAATACTAATGATATCATTCCCATCTATCATATTCTTGTTACTAAGAAAGCACAACTTTCATCAGGAGATAACTTTTCGACCAATTCAAGAAATCCAGCACCACCATGTGGATCACGTACATCTTCACGACTGATGTACAAGGAGTAGGTACACCAATTCACACACAACGTAATGAAGAATATGGCTGTACAAAAAACTTGAAGCCAAGTTTTTGAAGTTATATCTTAAAGTATTGAAGATGTATCTCAATCTATGTAGCACCGACGCTTTAGATTGAAGACGCGTCTGATGTCCGATGCGTGCAGCACGTACACCAACACAACACTGACAAATGTGGTTACATTCAATTATTTCATATTCTAAAAGTATTACAGTGTCAAAGTGTCAGGGCCGTGTCTCGTGTTTGTATCAGTCCCAGTGTTACATAGATCTCAATATCATCAATTAATATTTAATATTTTCTTTAAAAATTAAGAAAATTGGAGGATACTCAAGGATACACACACTTCTAGAATATCATACGAATATCGGTACTAGATAACGGGTATGAAACTGATACTTAGGCAATTTTAGAGTGTCAGGGCTTATTAGATTAGCACTATAATTTGCATCAGATGTTACAGATATTTATACTATAACTGGGCAAATATTGCAGCAACCATATTTATAATAACCAGTCACTTTGTAATTCTAAGAAGAAGAGAAACTGAGAGACATACTCCTGTAATTTGTGAATAAAGCTGTTGTCACTTGTGTCATAAATTTCCAGCAAGTCCTCTGCCATCTGCCAATTTCATTAGACATGTAAAATACCAGGCCAATAAAAGGTGATTCGGAAGTTAGATGACAGAATAAAAATTTTCTATCCACAATCATGAATTAGCACACAACACCAATATTTTTTATGGGCCTGAGGCAACCTGCAGAGTACATAATATAGAACAAAATGCAGGTAGAAATAGAACTGTTGGAGTAGAATAAAAACTTCAAGAGTAGAACATACCTCATCAAACTTTTTCTTTACAGGATGTCTTTTCACCTAAATGTAAAGGTAGAGAAGATATCTTAATGGGGAAACATTGTAGGCAATCCAATTATGAAAGAAATGTAACACAGTTACCTTATCCCGGATCTCATCACACATCTGACTCCAAAAAGATTGGTTAGAGGGAATAACAACAAGATCGATTTTTGTACTTATTTCGCCGCTAGGAGTGGAACGAACACGCCGTCTCTTAGGTGGATCACTACTTAGTTCATCCCTTAGTATGCCATAACCTTTCTTGGTTATGTCCACAATTTTTGCATCCTTTAATTTTTGGAAGGAAGTAGAAACATTTGGTGATGAAAAGGTTGACTTAAATTTGCCAAACATTGACTCTGAAGTATTACCAGATGCAAATTCCTGGTTTTTCTCTTCCTCGGGTGATGTCTGACTTCCTTGCTTTGCATCAGCATCCAGTTTTGTTGAAGAATCAGTTGATCCTGAAGAGTCCTGCTTTCCTATCCCAACTTTCACCTAATTAAGAGTAATATCAGTAAGCCAACAATTGTCGATCACATTTTTATGGAAAAATTGTAAATCAGACCTCCTCAGTTGCAGCTGAAATTTTCTCTCTAACATTGTGAGAAACCTGCAAAAAGGATAACTACTAATCATATTACAAACAATGTGTCGATTTGTTCACAATAGATTACCGGATACCAAGTTGCAACCCAAAAGCTCAATAACAAGGCAATATATAAGAATCAAATACTTCAGTCACACAAACAAACAAAGAATAACATATATAAATAGCAACCAAGGGTATAGATGTGTTATTAGTATCTTACAATATATACAAGCAATATCTCAACTTGACGCAAAACTAAATCCAATCCAAACAAATTGTTGTGTATGGACATTAATCACTACCTGAACTTAATGTAGTCAACCATTTTGTTTTGAGATTTATATACGATATACCTACTTATAGTTTTTCTGTCACTTATTTTTCCTTAAAAAATGTTATATTTTTATTGATTATGTATCTTAAGATTCATAATGAGACACGTTTCATGATTCGTAAAATAGGTCGTCAATAAAAGTTCATGTAAGAAGACTTTTCTACACGATTACATAATCACATGCTATCCAAAGGCTTTTCACATTAGTTGTGCTTTGTGTATACCTCAAACTTGTTTATCTAGCAATTTTCCAACAAGTACAAGACTACAGTGCTTCAGAAAGAAAAAAAATACAAATAAAATTCAATTGCCAATTTTGAATGATGATAAACTTTGATTTTATTTGATGTTTATTATACCTTCTTTGCCGCATATTCAGCTTCTTTCCACATGCCATCAAATTGCCTGTAAAGCTGCTCAGTTGTCTGCTTTCTTCTGCATTCACCAATCAACCGTCTCAGGCACAGTGTCGAGCTGGCCTTGACATACAATGGTATGTCTCGGCCTATTAATGAATATCTTCAAAAGTTAAATGTTACATTATGGTCACCACAAACAAGACTTACTTTTCTTTCAGACCTTCTTTTACCCCTTTCAGTTCTTCTGCTTTTTCCTTCAGCTCCTTCACGGACTGTTGGAATTCTGGGTTCCTACAACGACCAAACGACAAGAATCAAACATAGCAGACAGTAAAATCTATAAGTGAGAGGAAAGAAAAGCTAAGAAAAAAACAACAGAGCAAGCTTTTTCATGTCTGAGCATGAAAGGTTAGATCTATTCCTTCATTTGTTTTAGGAAGGAGATTTAAATATCTAGTCTCATAACTCAATTAAATTAAAGGGGTTTCCTGTATACATGTAACATCCCTACTGTCCTAATAAACATTGAGCAAGAAATGGGTAGAACAAATTAATTGATAACATATATACATATAATAAGAATAAGGAACAATATCATTTCCTATCATGTATATTCAAAACCCTAGTTGGTTTAGAAAGTATCTCAAGTATATATTTCTATTTCTAATTTTTTTCAACTAGGTTGGCACCACAACCATCACCCATCATCTGCACCACACCAAAATTTTATTGAAAAGAGGAAAAAGAGTACCACGAAGAAACACGGGGACACTGACCAAACCCTGGCACAAAACTTTATTTAAATATCAAATCCTCTGCGTGAAGACCTAATCTATTACGATTACAATAGAAATCTTAACTAATAAATCTATGAACTAAATCCCACCAATCAGTGTTGTTAGATAACGGCTAAAATAAAACACTATTATTCCGCAATACACTATTTAGTACAAAGTAATGTCAAATAGCAGTTATAGCGGCACTATAACACACAGTTGCATAGCCGATTTGAATATACCGCTATATTTCGCGATTGACAACATTGCACCAATTGAAACCCTGAATAGTAGTACCACAAATGTACCACGAGATCACAACTAATGTGAGAATATAAGCTAAGATCATAAAAGAATTTCTACACTAAAACTTGAGAGTTTTACTGGTTCAATTTTAAGTTAGATATTTTGGTTCTATCTATTTAGTGTTACCAAATTGTCGGTTCAGTTTTAAGTTAGATATTTTGGTTCTATCTATTTAGTGTTACCAAATTGTCTAGAATAACTGCTAACTAGTAAAATATAGTTGATGTTTTATAGACCAATTTGCTGAATTGCTGCTTAGCAAATTGTCTAAAATGAATTGAGAGTTGTCATTTTTCTTAATTGGCTAAAATTTTATTGAATAAACCCCGCTCCGATCACAAGAAGTAACCGGAGGTAGGCTAAAAGATACATTAGAAACTTGGCACAGCAGGTTAAAAGAGAAATAGCAGACAAACACCCTAGATACAAAAGCCAAGCTAGTAACTGCACCAAAAAGGACCACAAAATTAAACCACCAAACTCTACATCAGCCAAACCTACCAAATACTTAAACTACACCACAGCAGATAAAGCCCTCTCCCCCTACTTCTCCCCTGTAACTAATCTGTTCTTCCCCCATCATATCTCTGCAATCTGAACCGGACAACATCCAACCCAAACACATGACAGTAAAATAAACTCAGCCGTAGCCTACAGCACAGACTGATTGCGGTAAAACCAGAAAACAATTCATTCCAAACCTGACAGAAATACCATCACCTTTTAACAGATAGTGCATCAAGGAGGTTCACTGAGAGTTGTGATTAATTTGAACAGACCACAGATAAAGCCCTCTCCCCCTACTTCTCCCCTGTAATTAATCTGTTCTTCCCCCATCATATCTCTGCAATCTGAACCGGACAACATCCAACCCAAACACACCAACAACCATGACACTAAAATAAATTCAGCCGTAGCCTACAGCACAGACTGATTGCGGTAAAACCAGAAAACAATTCATTCCAAACCTGACAGAAATACCATCACCTTTTAACAGATAGTGCATCAAGGAGGTTCACTGAGAGTTGTGATTAATTTGAACAGACCACTATTTTCTGCAATCCGCAATTGACACCATTGTTTGTACATGCGACTAAACCCAAGAGTGTATGTGCTTCATAGAATTTAGCATTCATAATTCAAAATACTCAACCTTCAAAGTTACATTCCTTAATAACATCATTACATATTTAAACCAACCTCATACAACTAACTAACCTTACTTTTTTCTTTAAACAGTCAATGTTAGTATGTTTTTTGTCTTTTTTCGAAAACTCGGTATCTAATCTAAGGGGTCCAATCCCACCGTCCACTTGCATGGGCCTCATTCAAAGCCAGAGCATAGCTTTGTATGAACTTAGCCCACCAAAATTGGCACCAGGGGGAATCGAACCTGAGACCTTGAGAGGAGCACACTTCAAGGTCCCAAACCAACACCACTAGGCCAACCCAAACAGGTTTCAATGTTAGTATTTTTTTTTTTTTTTTGAAGAAGCTAAACTAACCCCCTCAAATTGGCATCAGAGAGAATCGAACCTGAGACCTTGAGGAGGAGCACACTCCCAGGTCCCAAGCCAATACCACTAGGCCAACCCAAGTGGTTCAATGTTAGTATGTTAAATTTGTTAGCATTTGCGTGGGTGGGAGTCAAACTAGAGACCACCCTTATCACTCCACTCCTTAACTCTCCCACCTCAGCCACCAATTCAACCTTATAATTACCAATTTACCAACCTTGCTACAAGAACCTAAGTGCAATTTCACAACATAAAAATGAAATTTAAAAATTCAAACAAATTAAAATGTTCATTCCATAAAGTTACATGGGCTAATAACATCATTTGATTTGTAAGCCAAGCTCATGCACTTTACTAACCTAAATGTAATAATTTGATAACAGCAACTTAAAAATTAAATTTAAAAGAGATAAAAGGGTTGAAAGTAATACCTAAGAGTTTCATCTTTAACCTTCTTAGAGAACTCATTGAAGACACTGTATCCTCGTCGATCAACCAAATTAAAAAACAACCTCGGTCTAAAACCCTATCACACCGATAAAAATAAATAAAAACAGAGAAAATTAAATTTAACAAGATAAAAAAAATTGATGAAAGGGAAGAAGATACGAACTTGTAGAGGAAGAATAAGAGATGAATGTGAAAGTAAGAAATCGCGAATCAATTTCCTTGTAGCCATATTTTGATTTCTTCAAGTAACCGTTTTCTCTTTCTATAAGTATATATGAATTTGTTGTTAGAGGTGTATGTATATATTGAGTTGTGGTTTTTTCTTGAAGAAGAAGAAAGAGGGTTTTAGTGGCAATGTGGGTTTTTTGGCTCAATCACATCCACCAGATCAATCGTACGCTGTATATTTTGCCACGTGTCTACCGATTTAAAAAATTAAAAAAACAAAATAAATCGGTATGAGACACCCATTTGCCTTGACCACCTATCTTGCAACCCGCCTTCGTCCCACCGGTTGTCAGCGTCCTTGTAGAACGGCAGCAACGCTGTTTTATGGTGGCATGTCAGACAATGAGTCATCGTGAAACGAGTTTTTTTTTTGTTGGACACCGGCTGATTTATTTAGTTTAATTTTTTTTATTAAATTAAAATAGTTAGACATGAGGCAAGATCTAAAGCGTTCGATTCATCTAAAGGTTGAGATCGACATAAAGTGGTGATGTCTTTTTGACAGAAAAGTCATTAAATTTAAAGTATGGGTGTTTAAAATCGAACAAACACAATAGAAAACTATAAACTGAACTGATCCACGTCAAAAACCACAAAAAAATCGTGTTTAGTTTGAATGTATTTAAACTATTATTTTGGCTCAATCATGCGGTTCTGATTGGTTTGTAGTTTTTGTTTGATCAACCGAACAAAATCAAATCAAACTGCAACACAAGAGAAACATTAATTCAATATATGTCACGCAGCCCATACTCGTAGAAACTGAATGAATTTTTTTACAGAATGATGTGATTTTTCTCCTGTTAAGTTTCTTTTTTAATTTTTATTTCAAAATTGTTTTTATGTGCTCTAATTTGATGTTATTTGCACTTTTGCAATTTTTTTTTTGGTGTTAATCTGAAGTTCGGTTGAGAGGTAAGTATAATCTAATTAAGAATTTGTTCCACCTATGAATCAAACTTGACTTCTCCCGAACGATTTGTCCTTTGGTGGAGCTCATGAATTAACTACTCGAGCAATTGCTCGGTATATCTTGAGTCATAGAAACTCAATGGGAGAATGATAAATTTTGGTCTTTTGCATTTCTTACCGAAAAAAGTTACTTTTTGGTCTATGCTTTTAATTTGGTCTTTTTTTTTTGTCTATGTTAATAGGAACATTGTTGGATGAAAATGAAATTGTAATATTTGATGAAATTTGAAACATTATTGAAAATAAGTTGTTTTTAACTTTATTTTAATGTTAGAAACAAAAAATTGTATTGTCTCGCAAAAAATCGCAACAACCAAATCAACTCAAATCGTGTTGGTTTAGTTTGGTTTCAATTATTATTTTAAAAGTCATTCAAACCAAACTCCATGTTTTTCTATCTTACGGTTGTGATGACTTTTTTTTTGTGGTGGCTGGAGTTTGAACCCTAAACCTTGTATATATTATGCATTGTCCATATCAACTGAGCTAAGCTCACGAGGACGTTGGGATGACTTTTAGAACCATGTGAAAGTGGTCAGGTTAACAAGTGTATTAAGGATATTCTTATAAAAGAATGATGTGATGTTTTATTTTTCAGCAAAACTTGTCAATCATGGTATTCACTATCTATCATGGAACAAACTCTTTATTATTATTTCTCCCTCAAAAAAACAAACTCTTTATTATGAAGTTGCATGGAGGCACCAAAAGTTGGGATGATGCTTGAATTTGTAAGAGTCTTTGTAACGAGGATGCTGGATAAGTTTAGCAAATTCCTTTGTTAGTTCCAATCAAGGAAACAAAAAGGTGAGATACATTATGCGGTGCACAACATTGTGGAGTTTATGAAAAAGTCGAAATCTAAAATTGTAAGAGGGAGTGGATAAAAATGCTACTATAATTTATCATATCATGCCACATCCTTCCTCAATCAATGGTATTGAACAAAATTATAAAGAAATCTAAATACTAATGCAACCACTGAGTCATCACTTGTTCGTTGGAAGAAGCCTTTGTTTGATATGTTGAAATGTAACGTAGATGCATCTTTTATGCATAATAAAGTTACTATCGGATCGGTATGTACATTAGATAGAGATCAAGAGAGAAATTTTATCAAGGCAAAACTATCTTTTTCCCTTCATATCTTAAAGTCAAAAAGGGGGGAGACCGTTATTGCAAGCTATCAAATTGATTGTTGATTGGAGCTTAACAATGTTATACTTGAGCTTAATACAAAAGTTGTGGTTGACAACTTCAACAATTTATGTCCAAATCTCTCTTTCTATAATTTCATCGTGAGAGTTTTTTTTGACAAACCAATATGATAGCTCGTAAATTAGTTTTTGTGGTTTTTTTTTTTTTAAGGATAGTTTTTGTGGCTATATATACCACTAATCCTCAAGTTTTTATTTATTACCTAAGTTGCATTGCTCTTATTGTGATTAATAAAACGAGTTAAATTTGTTACAAATTGTCAATACTTTCATTGAGTAGATGATCAATTACTCCCCTGAAATTGTAACTTTCGTCAAAACCCCCCTAAATTTTGCAAAACTTCAAAAACCCCTCTGAAATTGTCAAGCATCTGTCAATTACCACTCTCCGTTAATTTCCTCCATCCAACATGACGATGTAGTCGTTAATTGCCCACGTGGCACTGCCACATGATCAGAAAGTCATGCCACGTTATAGGGGGTAATTGACTATATATTTTTTTCTTTTCAAAATTAACATTTGTGCCACCCACTAACCTTGCAAATATCCCCCTAAAATTTAACATTTATGTGCAAATACCACTCTCAAATTTAAAATTTATGTACCAGATACCCCTCACAAATTTATAACTTGTATGCAAATATCCTCTCCAAGGTTAAAACTTATATGCAAGTTACACCTTGAATCATAAAATTTTGATGGTAAAGTAAAACTTATTCATAATCTATAATTTACTATATCTCTAATAACAATAAAAAAGAAAAAAAAGTCACAACTTTAAAATAAAACAAACATGTGGATCATAGCAGATAACCTATTAGGATTCTGGAGGCCAAGCACAACGTTTACTCTGCAATCATTGGGGAGAAAGTGTGCATAAAGATTGGAGATGGTTCATGGAGCCAATCTTGAAAGGAATGGACACTCTCAACCAGTGGCCATAACTATGTTGTATGGCACAAGTAGTGTTCATCTAGCTTGGCCCTTCCTCTCCACTGGTTTTGTACTGAAATGACGAGGGATTATGTGCTGGTTAATAGTTTGCTTTTAATTATAATTCTAACTCTAATACATGATGAAAATGCAGCTCTTTTTATTTTTGGTGGCTAGTAGGCTTTGTGGAAAATGGAAATAATAGCTGCTTGTTTCTGTAATGTGTAACAATAAAACAAACATGTTTGTTTTATTTTAAAGTTGTGTTTTTTTTTTCCTTTTTATTGTTATTAGAGATATAGTAAATTATAGATCATGAATAAGTTTTATTTTATGATTCAAGGTGTAACTTGCATATAAGTTTTAACCTTGGAGAAGATATTTGCATATAAGTTATAAATTTGAGGGAGGTATTTAGTACATAAATTTTAAATTTGAGGGGGGTATTTGCACATAAATGTTAAATTTCAGGGGGTATTTGCAAGGTCAGTGGGTGGCACAAATGTCAATTTTGAAAAGAAAAAAAAATCAAATTTTTTTCAATTTTTTTTTAAAAAAAATATAGTCAATTACCCCCCTCTAACGTGACAGGACTTTTCTGACCATGTGGCAGTGTCACATGGGCAGTTAACAGCCACATCAGCATGTTGGATGGATGAAATTAACGGGGGGTAATTGACAGACGTTTGACAAATTCACTTTCATTTATTTAGCCAAACGAGCTTTTACAGGCTTTAAGAGGCTTGATGTAGATATATAAACAAAACTAAGTAACCATATACTACATCCGTTCCTTAATACTTGACACAATTGACTTTATTATGTATGTTAATGGATAATTTTGAGCTTAAATATCTTGAATAATATATTAGAAAAAGTTATGAAAATTTGATATTTTAAAATTACTTATCGAGACAAATCTAACGACATCTTATATGATGTTATTTATCTTTGTATATTAGTAGAAAAATATGATCAAAGTAAGTTAGGTTAAAATTACACATTTTCAAATGGGTGTAGAACGGAGGGAGTACCGGTTGGTCAAAAAAACTAATCATCAGAGTTGATGGTATTCCCATTTCTGATTTCTATAGACGCATGTCAGCATACTCGGTCAAGATTATTATTATGGTGTTGAATATGTGGTATGTAACCGTTGTTGCTACAGCGTGTTTAACTTTGCCATTATCACAAATTCAGCTCAATCTTGCACCACTTTTTACATTTTCTCTACGAGTAACTTGTCATCAACATTTATCCGTTGCTTCTAGCTAATCATAATGATTCAATACTTTTTTTTGGAGTACGTTACAAGCATACTCATTCATACTATAGATGCCTACGTTAAGGGACGGAGGGAGTACATACTATAGACATTAGACATAAGGTTAAGATATTATTTAATAAACGGTAGTACTTAATTAATCATTAATTAATACTACTAGTATAATTAATTGGATAATTAAAGTGATCCGTGACAGGGTGCGTGAAGAAAGGAAATGAAAAAGCTAATCATTCACTCACTCACTCATTCACAAATTCACAATCACAAACCCTCTTAAAACCTATAGAATCTTGATGACGCAAAAAATATCTGTTTCGAATGACTCGACACGTGTCCAAATTTCCCGTTTGGTACCAAACACGTTGATAAGTGTACCATGTAGCAGTAGTGAAAAAAAGCCTAGGCAATGAAAATGCATTAAAACAAAGGACAATAGCTGTTCTTGCTATGCAGCACTGCATTGCACACCAACCTCATCCGTTCACAGAGTAACGTGATGAGAGTGGGAAACTTCTGCTTCACACAATGTCAGATTTGTCTGCGCCATGCCAAGTTTTTTTTCCTTTTTTTTTTCGTTCATCGATCCGTCCATGATCCCATCCATGTTCTCTCATTAAACCTTTTTGGAACAAAGTCCCCACTCCTACATTCTTAATTCTTGTGTGTGACCACTGATTTCAATAAGCTCTAATTAAAAACTTGGAATGTATTCAACCAAAAAAACACTTGGAACACACGTTAACATCCTATTAAATGTGCGTTCAAGTTTGGAAAATGTTAAGGGAAATTTGTTAAGAAATTCGTAATTGTTCCAAAGAAAATGAGTTTGATTTCTAACATAATCAAAAATTATTTTAAAATTTTGATATATTTATATTATTGTGGATACTCGTTATATTCAGATTAAATTAAACTAACTAGTAACTATTACCTTTTTTATAAATTGAAAATGCTAACAAATATTCATAAAATATTGTTTAAGCATTCAAAAATAGTAATTTTTACATAAAAAATTATGTAGTTATAACTTTTACACATGTTTGATATATTTTTAAAATGATTTTTTTTTTATGAGTTTCTTAAACAACACATTTAAAACACTTGTTGGCTAAACTCTATATAAATTTACAATGTTTCAAGTATATTTAGAGCAATATCAAACAATCATTATTTAATACTATGGTCTAGTACCTCTCATATTTACTTTTATTTTTTGACAAGGTACCTCTCCTATTGTTTCTATAGCCTTTTCTGTTTATCATAAAAATTAAAAATAAAACCATACTAGCAATAATAAAATAAATAAAAAGAAAAACAATAATTCATTTCATGAGATTGGGCACTTCTTAACATTCCTTTACACGGGTACCAATGAATAGTTAACGGCCGTTTGGTTCCGTTTCCTAAACCAGTCGAATTCCCTCCATCATGATATTATATCAACGGTTTCGCGCTAAAAAATGGCCCACAAAGCCAAAACCCTCCAACAAAAGCAGTCCACGTCATCACACCGAAAAGTGGACCCCCACTGAAAAAGAGCGTGTCGGGTGCTTAACCTTCGGTTACGGAAAAGACAATCCCTGCAAACGGCGTCTCTTTTTTTACTTTTGCCTCCATCAAATCATCACCACCACTATACTCCACAGGTCCACACCACAACAACACTGACAGAGTAAAATAAAGAATTTAACAAATACTAATAACAAAGACAAAGAAAAAGAATGTGAGTGGAATAAGAAGTGAAAGAGAACGTTGCTATTATCTTCTTCACTCCCTTTACTTACCCATTTATATCATTCTCTCTTATTATTATCTTCACCGTTACTATAGTCACTCAAATGTGCGTTACCAAATTAAGATCTGTGTAAAATTCTGCTGTTGTAAAGAAATGGGAAGTGTTTCGTCGGAAGATGTTTCAGAGCGATGTGGAAGTTACAGTCCGAGTGCTGACATCAGCGAATCGGAAAGTTCTAGCAGTTTCTACGGCCGTCGTTTCGACGCGGAAGGAGCTTCCAGCTCAGCTAATCTCTCGCCACGTCAGCTCGCCGCTCATTTCAACTTGCCGGCGACGGCGCAGGTTATGCTTCCGGTCATCGGAGGGAAAGATGTTGCTGTTTGGGATCACAAACGTGACTTGGATTTGACCGGTAGAGTGCTCGCTCGCTCGCTCATTCATGTTATTCTCTTCCGTACAATTGTTGCTTTATGTTTTCTATTCATGAGAAATGTGTGAGATACTGAGATTGAAATTGTGAGGTGTGTTAATGGTGTTTTTGTATTTTGCAGAAGTTGAATTGATGAAGGAACGTTTTGCGAAGTTGCTTTTAGGAGAAGATATGTCTGGTGGTGGAAAAGGGGTTTGTACTGCACTTGCAATCTCTAACGCCATCACAAATCTCTCCGGTTAGTTAGTTAGTTTTTTCGCGATTTATGTGTTTGTAATTATGAACCACAAACATAGACACACGCAGATTGACACATTGACACTGATAATAATATGAAATAATGACAATTTTGTAATTAGATGTGTCGGTGTTGTGTCAGTAACACGTGTCAGACACCAGACACATCTTCAATCAGAACTGTCTGTGCTTTAGAGGTTAATAATGAAATGGATTTTTGTATGTGTGATGTTTTTTTTTTTTGTGTGTGTGACTTTGAATTGAAATTGTAATTGCAGCGACTGTGTTTGGTGAATTATGGAGGTTGGAGCCACTAGCACCACAGAAAAAAGCAATGTGGCGAAGGGAAATGGAATGGCTACTTTGCGTCAGTGATTCAATAGTCGAGTTGGTGCCTTCTGTGCAGCAATTTCCAGGTGGTGGAACTTATGAAGTGATGGCAACACGTCCTCGCTCTGATTTGTATATCAATCTTCCTGCTTTGAAGAAGCTTGATGGAATGTTGCTTAGTATGCTGGATGGGTTTTGTGATACACAGTTTTGGTATGTTGATAGAGGGATTGTGTTGGGTGATTCCAAGGATTGTGATGATTATGGTAGACCTTCTGTTAGGCAAGAAGAGAAATGGTGGCTTCCTTCTCCAAAGCTTCCACCAAATGGATTGTGTGAGGATGATAGGAAAAGGTTGCAGCAGTGTAGGGATTGTACGAACCAGATACTTAAGGCTGCCATGGCGATTAATAGTTCTGTTCTTGCTGAAATGGAAATTCCTGCTGCTTATGTAGAATCCTTGCCAAGGGTAATAATGCTTTGCTTTGCATATAGGAAATAAACTGTGTTCATGGTTAATTTTGGTTTGGTTCTCGGTTTTTATTTCATAAAATATGATTATATCGTGCTACAATGGTCCATACTAGACAGACATCACTTCTTTTGTGCATGTTTGAGTTGCAAGTACTTCTAATTTTTGTGTATTATGTGGAGTATATAGTGCTGAAATCAGTTTTATCCATGGTTCAAAACTTTAATTAGGAATTCAAAAATGGTTTAGTATTTGGTAGAATGTTTTGAATTTTTTTCGCTAAAATTGGATGAAAACTCAAAACGCCTTTTTGGTTTTACTAATGCAGAATGGCAAAGCTTGTCTTGGGGATATAATATACCGGTACATAACTGCTGGCCAGTTTTCGTCTGAATGTCTCCTTGATTGCCTGGATTTATCATCTGAACACCACACACAAGATATAGCTAATAGAATTGAGGCTGCTATACATGTATGGAGGTTGAAAGACTACAAGAAACTTAAAAAATCAGGGAAAGCCAGACGGTCTTGGGGTGGAAAGGTGAAGAGCCTTGTTGCTGATGGTGAGAAGAACCACTTTCTTGTCCAACGGGCAGAGACACTACTGCAAAGCTTGAAACGCCGATTTCCTGGACTTCCTCAAACAGCGCTAGATATGGCCAAGATACAGTATAATAAGGTACATTTTCTCTCTCTTAAAGTTGGGATTAAACTCATAATTTGTTCTATTGATCTGCATCATACATATCACTCATAATTGCTTGTAGATTGTGTTGAAGTGATATGCAATATATTAGGTGCATCTGATCGGAAATTATTTAGTTAGTTTCAATAAGCATTTAAAAGTTTTAGCAGAAGATATAATCTTGGCAACGGTACATAGAACTACTTGTGTGTCCCTTACGCCTGTATTTTGTGAGATATTTATTTATTTTTTGCTGAGGTCAAGTGCAGCATGATTTCTGAACACGAATAGTATTTTCTCAGTTTCATTTTCCGTAATGATGATTGGTCATTGTGTGTCTGTGTGATAAGTTTGTGTAGGTAGGCTTCTAGTCTGTATGGTTACAGAGGTTAGGCACTGGGAGAAGGGAGCTTAAAAATCAAAGAATAAACTTATTTGGGACATTGTTTTCCTTGCAGGATGTAGGTCAGTCTATTCTTGAAAGTTATTCCAGGGTGATGGAGAGCTTGGCCTTTAACATAATGGCCAGAATCGATGATGTCCTTTATGTAGACGATACTATAAAACGATGTGCAGCTGCAGATTCTATCTTGTTTGGCAGGGGAGGTTTTGGTGGTCTGCCTATTCAAAAGCGAATGACTCCCAGCCCCTTCTCAATTCAACACACCCCATATGCCTCTCCTTTTGCTACTCCTTCGTTCTGTTCCTCCTCTCCTGTTAGTGGGAGTCCTTGCAGTCCACGCAGGACACATGATGTAAAGAGGAATGCCAAGGGTAAAGATTCCAAGGCCGGAAAGTTGGCTTCGACTGATTATGAGAAGGTATGGTCATACGCGGGAAACCTCAGTGCAAGAAGAAATTCTGGTGAGGCTCCAGAAAGAGACTGAGTTCTAGAGTTAGCACATGTTTGGAACGGCGTCCCGTTTTGCAAACTTGCTGCAATGACCCATGTTAACGTGAAAGCTTTATTTACTTGCTCCTCTATTTGCACGTCCGGAACACATTGAGACACACGTTTGGGTGGGAGACCGCTAAACCAAACAGGCACTTAGTATCATCTATGATAAATGATCTATTAACTTGAATCTAGAGGGGGTCGTTCATCTTTGATTATCTAGTCTTTTTGTACCATTCCCTGTATATGAGGGTGTAATTTTTGTATATTCGTAGGCAATATGAGTAGGTTTATGAAGAAAAATTATGCCCTTGGATCATCAATTAAAAATGTCTCCTTTCAAGTATAAATTTTTGGAGGCCACCCACATGATGTTTTTCTATGAATGCAAATTGCTATGTAGAGTTTTGGACTATACACCCAATTTAAGATTCAGCATTAGCCATGTGCCATTATGTCCTTACTGCCATAGTCAATGACGCCTACACAGCTATGCCTCCAAATTGTAAGTCTCAAAATTTACTATATTTTGTTTCAAAAGAAACAGATTATGGTTGTACTCTTAAAATAGCTACTAGCAATCAAGCAGTCTCCAATAATAACAACTATGAACATGTCAAGAAAACGATTTGCAATGATGGCTAAAAAGCTTCTTCAACTACATTATTGTCTACGTAAATAGCTTCACAAGTAGGGTAATAATACTTGGATGAAAACCTTCGTTTGACCAATACTTAGATAAAATCAGGCAGAATGAAAAATGCTTGGATGGAAAACAGCATGTTGATTTTAATATTTTTCGATTTTTAGGATAGTCACGATGTTGGAGTGGAAGAGAAAACCCTACTTGTTTGAGCCATTAATAGAAAGAAACAAAATAATGTACCGAGAGAAAATGTAACAAAGCAACCTTCATTTTTGCCCTTTTCCTGTTCTCCATTTCCTTTGTGTATTCTATCTTCTTTTTCACTCAATCCCACCGACTCCATTTTTTCTTTGTTTTCTATTCCTCTTAAATTTTTTAATTCCCATAGGTAAAGATGAATGAGTAAAGTTCCTCATTAAGAAGAGTTAACGTTTGCAAATACTAATCTTGGACATGAATTCTAGTATGTTTTGGCAACAGTGAAAGGAAGTTGTACAACGTTTCTTTAACTGTATGTTTGGTTTTATTATGGTAAGCAGGAAAAAAAAAGTGATTCTAGACACGTAAATTGATTTAACATATTTAGATGATGTCAGTTGAAATTTATTTCGCTTTTAGAATTGATTTTTTGACAAGGTGAAAGAGAATTGATCTTAACTTAAAGTTTGAATTTGTAACTTTTGACATCAAATTGTGATTTTTACACTCATTTATTGTTTAATCCACTTTTATATAACTCACTTTACATTTAACCTAGTTTAAACTAAAATTAATTTTTGACAATATTAATATTTGTCAAGTAGAATAAAACACAACAATAAGTAGTACTATGATAGCACGTCGCTCTCTTATACTAAATGTCTGTTTGAATGGACGGCTGCATATCACATTTTGTTTGAAATCACGGCAAAAAACCACTTTAACGCAGAAGCTCCAATTCTCAGCTTCTTAAAATCACAACATATTTACATGAGCAGTGTGCAGACGTGATTTTGCTTCATCAAACGTCCCTCCAAAAAGACAAGCACCAAGTAGACCGCCATTAACCACGTTATGTCTGAGAAGTAAAAGCATCTCAAGTTGGAGTTAAGTTGTAACTCTCTTACTATAAGTCTTACTGTGTCATATCAAGTACAACAACTTTCCTCTCTAGTATGATTGTTTAAGAACGTAAATTTGTAGTATTTCACAACTCAGAAATTACATCATGATATTCAAAACTTGTTTCATAAAAATACTATTACATGTGACTGTCGGTTAGATTGCTAGACATACTCATGTGGTGATACTCTTTAAGAAAAGGTTCTTAATTAACTTAAGAACCTTAAGCAAATTTTATTTCTGATAATGTTTCCAATAAGATCCGTTGACTATAAACAACAATCATTGTCCTCTACTGGTTCTGTCTAGACTGTGGAATTGTCTATGGCATAGCATTCATTGATAAATAATAGTGTCAATATTATTGTAGCATGCTAGGTAACTATATGTCATCTATGATGTAAATATTATTGTTGAAAGTCCAAGTCAATAGCCAAGGCCAAGCTAGAGACTAGAGAAATACTACTATAGGACATAAATTCAAAACAGGACAAAAGTATTTATGGAGTATTTACAATCAACTCAAGTCAACAACTCTTTACTTTCTTTATTTTTCCATCACTAACCTTTAAGCGATAAGGTAGTTGTGCGATCCATGTTTTTCTACCCTTAGTTAGATATTTTGTAGATTGTAATGATCGATTACATAACTTGGACTGATGTTTGTGATATAGTCATTTTACCATTGCTTTGATGCAGAGTAGCATGTAAAAAATTTGGAAAAGTTTTTAAAATCGAGCAACTCATTTTAGAATCTACAGTATGTAATAGTAATACCAATGGTTGATGAATAGTTATATATTTTTTGAAAAAAATTATGTAATGATATTATTTTTTTTGGGTTACAAAGCTAAAGGGAAACCGAGAGGAAAAGAAAAGCAGAAAAAGAAAAGACTACAATCCATGGAATTCAGTTCTCGCAGAGTCGGCTAAGAGGAAGTCTGATAAGTCTGACGGAGAAGATGCGAGAACCATGAAATCTAAGGTAGAGAAAGCACCAAACTTTGTTAAGAAGTCGGTGCAACTATTTCCTTACTAAGGATATGAGTAATAGAAACGATCCAATGAATTTAAAAAAGATATTTGATGTCTTGAATCAAGTTGACATATTTGTGACATGTGGGAGTTGGCCCCTTGGGTTACTAACACAATGGAGAGAATCTGTATTGAAAATAACATCTAGAAATTTCAGCTCTCTTGTCAATTGAAGTCCTTTATGCGGCCGGCCTAAGGGTCAACCCAAGCATGGGCTTTAGACCTTAAAATTTTGGGTGAAAAAAAGGTCTCTAAAAAATTAATTTGGTTATAAATATACTATGTGATAGATAAATTATAGACATTTGCATAGCTTAACTGATTACCAAAAAGACCTCAATTACCCTTGGTCATGAATTCAAATTTTGGTCTCCACAAAATTGATTTTATATAAATATTTTGTTAAAAAATTATATTCTTAAAGGTAACATTAAAAATTTTGTTTTAGGCCTCTTAATCTATTGGTCGCAACAAGCTCAACAAGAAGAATACCAGGGGTACCCACAATATAAACCGAAAAAACTTGAGATCCAGGACTCCGAAGGATGTCGCAACAAGCCTCTATAACCAACTCATATATGATTACCAAGACAATTGTCACCCACATTGATAATAGTTCAAACATATCCAGAAGAGTTGTATTGAACCCATTGATACTAGTGGTCGACGAACTAGTAAAGTAAGAAGTGATAGTACAAATTGTGATCTTCCATGAGATGAACATTTGTTTTGAGAAATTTTTTTATGAAATTAGCTTGATAAAACATAGCTTGTGTTTTACAAATGTTAAGTCATTTTTATCTAAGCTATGCTTTACAACATTCATTTCATTTTTCTTAAAAAAAAAAAACACTCATCAAACACAACTAAGATAACCAAATAAAAGAAATGTTTTAGACGTAACCAACTAAGACAAAAAAAAAAGAAGTTAAAATTATGTTTTAGAGATGATCGCTTTTTATTTGGTTATCCTAGTTGTGTTTGATGAGCGTTTGTTTTGTGAAGAAAAAGAAAATGAAGGTTGTAAAACATAGATTTGTAAAGAAAATTATGAAATTAACGGAAAAAATCTAAAATATTGTAAAACATAGAATGTTAAAATTATTTGGGTCTCTCTCTAAAAAGCTAGTTCATAAAATGAGTGTCCCAAACACATTGTAAGAAACATTGACAATAAAAGAACCTAATACAATATCAAATTTTCAATACTCGCTCACACTTAAATTGGATTTGGGTCAAATTTATCTCATGTGCTACAAAATTTGGCTCTCATACCATACCATGTTAAATGAAATTAAATCTCACTTTAAAAAATTAGTTAATAGTAATACTAAAATAATGGTACTCTAACACATATAGTCCAACAATCTTGGCAATATAGAATTCCAAAGCAACTTCAATGTATAAGAATCAATATAGGGAAGAAAAAGAGAGTATGGCATTGTACTCTTCAAGATGCCAGATTTCCAATCTACATCTACACGACTCCTAGTATTTTAAAAGTATATGAAACATCTTGTTAAAAACCTTACGAGAAAAATTCAATGAGACAAAATTTTGGTAAAAGAAAAAAGACTCCAGAACATACTCATTTCTCTTACTCATGTAGACAAATCATCTTTGAAACATCTAAAATCAATCTCATATAATAGCTGCACGAATATTTAAGTTGGCCATAACTTTGTAAAAGATGTGTTAGATATTATCACATAAATAACTTTGATTAATGCTTATATAACAGTTTTTTTTTGAGATATATCTATGTTGTTGATGACCGTGAATGTTTGTTTTTTTTTTTGTGAAATATGATTTGTTGTAGTAATAGTTATTCTATAAGACAAATCATAAGTCTCTTGCATGTGTTGAATCATAGTTCTAAAATTTCTACATCAACATAACCAATTAATTTTGAACTGGATACATTTGAATGAAATAAGCATATTCATTTCCTCTCTAAAGTAACCAAGTATATACCTGAATCTATTCCAATATTCCAATTCCAATGTCTTTACACATGTGAAGAAATATATGCACGTGTCTAATAGATTAACAACAAATGAGATTTAGCAAGGTATATAATTAAAAATGAGTGTCTCAATTACACTAAGATACGGTCTTTCAAAATCAAAATAGTTTCTTTCCGCGTTCTCTGCAAGATGATTTATGATCCAGTGATCTTACGATCATTTAGCCAGAGGTAAAATTACTCTTTTCATTTCTTAACTTAATTTCAGCTAACATTTTCGTCCTTTACTTTTTTTATTTCATCCTTTATGTTACAATTAGGTAACCGCCGTCCTTTATCTTTTTCTTCTTCCGATTTAATCCTTTATGTTCGGAAATGTCAACACTGTTATCCTTTTTTTATGTGATTTTTCAATGAAATTTGAGTTGTTATGTTTATATGGTGAAGATTTGAGTTTGTTTATGAGTTTGATGAATTTTTTATAAGTTTGTTTAATGAACTTTTTTATTTTGTTTTGATAAAAAAAAAAAAAGATAACAATGTTGACATTTTATAACATAAAAGACTAAATTGAAAAAAGAAAAAGACAAAGGAAATTGTTACCTAATTATAACATAAAAGATTGAATAAAAAAAAAAGATAAACAACAAAAATGTTACCTGAAATTAAATTATAAGACGAATTGTATAATTTTGTCTAAATGTGAACAAATATGATATGCCCACAATTTTTTCAAATATCTATACTATTATGTAAATTGATACTAAGTTTTGATGTACGCTTTTTTCTTTCACTTTTCCACTTCATTTAAACTTTTATTTATTATTTTATCTTTTTAATAAATAAATAATTTAATTTTTTATTTAAAAAACTTAAAATCATATAAATTAAAAAATAATATTTGTATAACTATTTTTTAACAATTTATACACGAATTATATTTTTATTTTCTCTTTTTACTATTTAGATTTTGTGCAAATTACTTCATTTTCTTCATAAATTTATAATTGTTCGTTATTATGGAAATAGTTGTTCAAATAGAATAGTTTTATATGCGAGTAGTGCATATACGACACTATAGCACGTCCATCAATAAAGGGAGATGAACACTCGAGAAAAGAAGCAAAGTTGTAGTTGAATTGAAAAAGTTGAAACCAAACTGAATATTTTGAGGAGTAGTTGAGAGCTTGAGACACAGAAAAAGAATAAAATAGTATAAAATATCAAGCAGTAAGTTCTCATTACTTTAACTCGTGTGAGTGTCACGAGAGCAGAAGAAAAAGAGAAAGGTAAGTCACAGGAGTCACAATGGAGAGTGGTTCAGTTAAGAGAAAAAGTGGTGGTGGGAACGCAGTAGAAGTTCTAGATGGTTCTAATATTATGGAGTTAGTTGGAAACAAAGATGTTTTTAGTAACTTTGTGAACCATAAGTTTCAAGAGTTGGATAGAGATAAAGATGGTAAACTCTCTGTAACTGAACTTCAACCTGCTGTTTCTGATATTGGTGCTGCTCTTGGTTTACCTGCTAAAGGCACTAATCCTGATTCTGATCATATCTATTCTGAGGTAATTCATTTCACTCACTTTTCACTAATTTAATTAGTGCTTAATTATTATTATGCATGCATCTATAGCTTGCTTGATATATACTATAATATTCTATTTATTTCTTTGCCATAGATTGATACACACATGTTTGAATTTGGCAACAAACTTTGTTTGTTCTCTTAAGAGAACAAAGTTTTAATAAGAACATAGACACGAACACCGCACACGATATGGATACTGACACGCCGGTATCATTGATAATTTGAAAAAATCATATAATTCAGTATAATTATACGTGTTGGTGGCGTCCAGGCGTCGGATACGTGTTGTATCCAACACCGAAACACGTCTAATCCAAAAAGTGTCCGTGATTCATAATATCAAGAACTCATGATTAGCACTGCTTAGAGAAATAGTGTCAAACCGACTTACCTAGAAGATAAGGCTATGAATTATCTTTTGACTTTTCTAATACTCTTATCATGTGGTGATGAAATAAAATACAGTAAATTACTAGAATCAGCATTATGATCGATGTCATTACATTCATCATATTATTTGTTCTGGTTCCAATGTTTGTTGTTTTGCTATTGTTATTTATTTATTTGATTTATTTATTATTTATTCAAAAAGTACTAGTACCATGTCTGTTTGTGGACTGTGGTCCTAGAAGCATCTTAATCTATCTTCTATGATAATTATTGATTAGTCCTATTTGTGTGTATTATAAACAATTTGGTCGGTGATGTGGGACTACACTTTTTAGTCCATTTTCAATACCAAAATAAGTTTGTTAGCGTAATTTTGCAAAAATTATACTTATCGTGATTGTGCCAAACTCACCGTAAATCAAAACATACACTTATTGTTCATCTGGTTTGGTTGCACATTGAGTTTTCTACATTTATGGCAAAATCACGGTAATTTCCCACGTTCAAATAGAAGTTTGGTTTCGTAGTTTTCTCAAAAATCGCAGTGGAAGCAGGGGTGGACGTGCGTTTGGAGCATCTAACGCGCGATAGTAGCAAAATGGCAATTGATTTTGCTGCTGCTACTTAACTTTTTGTTGCCATTTTCTTTTCTCCATATACAAGGAGGAATCTGGGGGGATTTTTTGTTGTTGTTGTTGATATTATGACCTATGATCAAGCCCTAATATATAATGGTGATTGATATGTTCTATTTAATCGATATATTATATTTAGATCAAATCTAATAATTATTTAGTACTTGGTACTCAGACAAGGCTATGCTAGTAGAAAATTTTGAGTTAGACTTTAGAGCACATAAAGTCAACCTGCTATTATTATTCAACCATAAATTATATGGTCCTGGTTGCTGGCTGCATTCCTAAGGCTATGTTTCTTGCTGGGACAAGCAAATTAAAGGAGATTTTTTGTGTGTGGCATACTTTGTGAAAAAGCAAAATGCTTACCTAACTATGTACCAAATATATAAACGAGCAATAAATATATAAAGTATAAGCTACCTTTGACACCAGATAAAAAATACAGCAGTTGATGCTAAAATATATATTTTTTTATTTTGAGAAAAATTTAGACTAGGAGAGACACCTCTTATCCACACCAAAATCACAGTAGGTGTGAGCAAAAATACTAATTACTAGAATAACTTGATGTCTTAAGATATGCACAATATATAGTTGAGGAATGAATGAATTTTTTTCATCTTTTTTATCCCTTTGGATTAGTTTTTTCTAGAATTGTGCTGACCAACACTTCTAGGAGAGTGATTACATAACCACCAAATATAACATACTCTCACTATGTTTGGCAAAAAAGAAAATATTTTATTTTGATATGACAAAATCATAAACGACTTATGGTATAGAACACATGGATTGTTCAATAAAGAATGCAATATTCAATACATCAATCAATCAATATATATGTGAAACCACACATTAAGTCAATTTGAATGAAATACATACACACATACATGCATTTGTTGATATTATATACACATACTGTATTTTTTAATAATTTTTGTTTATTCCTTAGTGCTGATAAGAATCTGTCTTTGTCTTTGATTAGCCATTATATTGAACCAATAAGGAAACAAGAAATGACAAATTTTCTTGACAATTGACATATCAACTCTTTAGGTATTGAATGAATTCACACATGGAAAGCAAGAAAAAGTGAGCAAGACTGAGTTCAAAGAGGTTCTCTCAGACATTCTGTTGGGCATGGCTGCTGGACTCAAACGTGATCCAATTGTGATACTTCGCATTGATGGCGAAGATCTTCTCGAGTTTCTTAATGGTCCAAGTTATGAACCAGAAATAGTTTCCATATTCTCTCAAATTGAATCACCTCAAAAATCTCTTCATGATCTTATAATTCAAGCTCTCAGCAAACTCAATGTTGATCAAGGGATTCCTCCTACATCTGATTCTTGGGTAGCCAATAATTCCTACTAGAACCAAAATTTGAACTATCGACGAAAATTAGACAGATAAAATGGAATTAGTCTCTAATAATTTAGCGCGTCTAACATGAAATGGTTTCAATTTTTTACATGGGAGACCAATTTCATTTTGTCCTATTTCTAAACTTTTTCTATATCATTGACTTCAAAACGTGATAAACTATATACCAATTTTTTTGTGGCTTGATCATTCTTTGTGTAGGTTATCAGCAACATTGTGGAACCAGCACTGCTTTCTGAACATGGGTATGATTTAGATAAACCTGTTTCTCAAGAGATATTTTTGGAGGAATTTAAGAAAGTAGCATTGAGCGTGGCTAATCGTCTTAAGGAGCAACCTGTCATAGTTGCTCATAGCGAAAGCACCTTTGATGGAACTGGTGTTAAGAGACTATTATCCAACAAGTTTGAATTAGACAAGGTTGGTGAATTTTCATTTGTGATATTAATTCCTTGAAATTTTTTTTTTGTTCTTAGCTTATTGATATATTGATTCGTCTATGATGGGATGCAGATTTTGAACTCAGCTATGGAGACTTTGCCTAAAGATAAAAATGGAAAAATATCAAAGGATTACCTACGTGTGGCGCTGGACACGGTGGCTCCATCTGCTGCTTTACCTCCATTTGGTGCAATAGAAGAGGTGTGTTGTCTATTCTTCACACTTGTTTCATCATTTTGTTGCTTCATATGTCTTATTGAGACTGAAATTGAATTGAATATCTGTGCATGTATATTTGGTTTTGCAGATGGATAAGGTAATTGGTGAAGTGTTTAAGATGGTGAGTGCAGATGATGCAAAGTTGGTGAAAGAAGAAGAGTTCAAGAAAACATTAACTGAAATATTGGGGAGTATCATGTTGCAGTTGGAAGGAAATCCTATAGCAGTTGCTTCAAATTCTGTAGTGCATGAGCCTTTAGGCTCCTCTTCTACACTTCTGCAGCCAACCCCTGCTGAAACAGCATAACTCATCATAGCTGTGTAGATCTAAGTATGTATATGTATATGATGATGGATAAAATTAAGAACCAGTAACTATAATAAAATATTTATTTGTGTAAATTATGTATTAGTACTATAGTATAATTTGTCTTTTGAGCTGTCAAATTTGGAAGCTTTGAGGCTAGGGGGAGACTTGCCCAAGTTTGGCCTGTTAATTTGATGGTAACATGAAAAGGGCAAAGTTACTTTATTTCATTATATAACTACTTTATCAAACTATTGTTATGGATATACTAGTATATTAATATGACTTCTAACATTTTATCCAAAGTATGGTACAAGATTAGGAGAATCTCATCACTTTTTGCTAGCAAAGCCACATTTGGTGAGTTAAATGAAATATACGTGATGAAAAAAAGGGCATGGCCTCCATGTAGCACAAAGCTGGTCCTAACTCCCAAGTGTGCTCATATTTTATCTCACATGGAACTCTTACAATTTGAGAAAGGAAAATATATTAAGACATTTAGTAGCAACTATGTCTAACCACACTAAAGAATTATAAAAAAAAATTAAAAATAAAAAGAAGCAAAAATCCTAGTTTGCTTTGTTGACAAACATTGAATTTGAGATGTCAATCAAAGAAATTTTGTGACAATACTTAAACCGGTAAATATTGAAATTGTTAGATAGGATATTCGCGGTGTCTAAGATTCAAGACCTCAAATGGTATTTACCATTTCATCTACATAAAAAAAGGTCGTTATACCCTTTTCAATTTAAATTATTGGGATTGGTTTAGTGGTTAAGGTCTCATGTCATGTAGTATGTGTAATAGTTGTTTGCATCTAAACATATCAAAACAAGAAGTGCAAATTGACCTAAAAAAATAAAATAAAAATGATACTTATTTTTTACATTGATTTTTTTAAATCCACCCGCATATTATTTTTTAAATATTTATACTTTTATATAAAAAGAAAAGATACTAGGTTTTGGTGTAAAATTTTGCCTCGTATAAAAGAAAAGAAAGACACGGTAATAGTCATTTTAATGCTAGTTTGAAATAATATAAATATGTAATAAAAAAAATTGAATGAATCGACCCAATATAAATTAAACTACATACGAATTTAATCTTTGGATTAGATGACTTCTATTTCAAAATTGATTCAAACTGAACTACGAACATCTCTAAATAATATGCTTGAGTCTTAGGTCAATTCTCATTGTCTCCATTGCAAAAAAAAATAATAATTTAATTTTATATAAAACCTTATTTATTTATTTAGAAAACTGAGTAATTATTATTTAAGTATTACTTTTCCCACTCTATAGGATTCTTGCGCGCTGCTTTTTTTTCAAAAATGTCCTTGAGGTTTCCGGATTTCATAATCCGAAATGGTGTTTTCCTTTGTTATAGGGTGAAAAATGGAGTTACGGATTTTTCCGGATTTTGCAATCCGGAAACTTCAAAAATAGGGCGCATTACATGATGTTTCCAGATTACATAATCCGGAAACCCCCTAAACACCCTTTTTCAAAGTAAAGCAGTTTGGATTATATAATCCGAACTGTATTAGCACAAATCCTAAACATATTTGTAACATGTATAGTTATTTTAGGGACAATATTAATCTTCCTAACTCTTATCCTTTTGTTTTGGGTCATTGTTACCTGTTCTTAGTCAAAAATCGGATTTTCGAGCTACTTGATCGGATTGCTCCGAAACTTTCCCAAAAAATCAGAAGGGCGTATAACGGTATTTTTGGGAAAAAAAAAATCAAGGCGCGCGAGAATCCGGAAAAGTAATACTCTTATTATTTTGAAGCCCAACAGGCCACCAAAAACAAATTTTCAAGCCCAGTCAGTTTTATTGAACAAATAAAAAAAAATTGACTCTTAAACCCTGAAACACTTTTCGTTCCGACATAAGACAAATTCTTGAGGAAGGTTCTAGCCGTGTCTTGAGCGGAGAAACAAGGCAGAAGAAGAAGAAGATGATTATTCCCGTTCGTTGTTTCACTTGTGGAAAGGTTTCTGCTTTATTCTTTATTCTTCTTTTCTCTGCTTTTTATTATTCCTTCTAAATTATTAAACGGTTTGAAAATTTAGGATTTTCATTTATTTGTGCTTAATTAGTTTCATTTTCTTCCAATTAGGTCATTGGAAACAAATGGGACTCTTATCTGGACTTTCTTCAAGCAGATTACACTGAAGGGTCAGTACCTTAATCCTTCTCTTTTCTTATTTCTGCATGTAGGGTTTTTCCTTTTTTTTTTATTAATCAAAATATTCAATTTTTTCTTATTTATTTAACAGGAATTTTAAATATGTTTTTACTTGATTATTTTTCATAATAGTTTTTTCTTCATAAGACAAGAATCATGCTAATTGGAGATTTTTCTTGTGGTTTCTGTTTGAGAGAGTGTGTGTTTCTTATTTGAAGTTGTTCTTGAAAGTTTAGGTTCTAAAGTTTTTGTGTGGTGAGTATATTAACACACAATCACTTGTTGTTTTACCTTAAATCTGTATTTTGTGTAATAGATATTGTGCAGTGGAGGTGGGTGGTAACTTGTAACTCATAATAGATTTTGTAACTTGTAAGTTTAGGTTCTAAAGTTTTTGTGTGGTAACTTGTAAGTTGGAGCTTTGTGTTAGAGGACCTGCTGTTTGCTTTCTGATGTGGCATTTTTGACGTGGCAAGGTGGTCTATTGGCGTTCTGTTGCGGTGTTGATAGGCAGTGGTTGTTTGTTTTCTAGTCCTGAAATTTGTGTGTGGCCTTTTGTTTTAGCTAGCTGTCCGCTGTATGTAAAGTTAGACAGGGGTTGGTTTTATTGGCTTCTTATTACTTTCTTTTGGGGCTGGTTTTTTGTTTATGCATTTAGGTGTTGCCTTATCGTGGTTGGGCTGTTTTGTTTGATCCTTATTGTGCATTCGGTTTTCAGCTCTCTTTTACGTCTTGTACATGTAGATGTTAGTTGCAATAAACTTTAGCCATTTCAAAAAAAAAAAAAAACTATTGGTGTATCAGTGTCAATGTTGGGTCTGATGTCCGTGTATGTGTTAGTGTTTCATAGGTTTTTAAACTAGTTGAGAAGCTGAGGATAAATAAATGTGATTGCAGAGTGGGTGCAGTTATTAAGCAATAGCCATAAATTAACAATTTTATCGAATCTGGCACAACTTTTAAAAAAAATTATCATAATATTTATTTACCCTGACTGCGTCCCTTAAATATACTAGATCTCTTTGCAACATTTCAAAATTTATCTCCTAGCAAATATTAGTTTAAGTTCCGTAGTATTAACATAATGGTATATGGATTGCAGAGATGCACTGGATGCTTTGGGTCTGGTTCGATATTGTTGCAGGCGCATGCTTATGACCCATGTTGATCTCATTGAGAAACTATTGAACTATAACAGTAAGTTATGATCCCTATATTATTCTTTGTGTGTCAATTTTCAAATGTCATTGGGTTTGTATTGATCATACATTTGCTTGCAGCTATGGAGAAGGCTGAAGCCAGTTAGGAACTACTGATTATCAAGATATGTCGGTTACGTTGCATGTTCTTGTCCTTTAAATTGTTTTCCAAGCAGTTATAGTTAGTAAAGTTAGGAGGTATTTGTGGTTACTAGGAGGCAACTGTAAGATGCAGCTTATGTTAAGTACTTTTTAAATTTTAGTATGTGTGATGCAAAGCTGTGTGTTATTGACTGATATGTAAGACTAAACTGTAGAAGACTGACAGCTTTTTATGAAAATGGGATTATTATGAATGTCACAATTGATACTGATGCCTGTTGTGTGTGTGTGTTTGTGTGATAAAAATAATTAACCAACCTGCCTCTTCCTTTCATATTTAGGCTACAAAGCATTGTCATTTCAGACAGCACTAGCAGAGACAGTCCCACAACCCATAGCCAACCTTAAGAAATCATATTCTCCATCAACCCGAACCAAACCCTCCTTAGATAGATTAACAGAGACACCATAATAGACTAAGCAGGCCATCCAAAAAACCCAATGCCCATTCGATGAAGTAAGCAGCTTGCTGGGTTCATCCCAACACCTGCATATAACCGGCATGTCCAGTTACAGTTATAGACACAAATACTGCCTGTGCCAAGGATCCAGCTACAACCATACAAATCATTGGCAACCCCAAATCCTTGTGTCAACTGCACTTGTGAGGCCAACAAAGAGTACCAGAAATGTCCCAAGAGAATTCAACCAACAATGCATCTTGTGGCTTTATTATACTAGAAGAACTTTGTCCTTTGTCACCAAGGGCACAACCTCCTAGGGAATATTCATCTATTAACTTCGGCTCCATTACACATTTGAGTATAAAGAAACCAATTATTGAGCCAATGCATTGTGCTAAGACGTAGAGGAGTGCACGAGAAAGAGTGACAACACCTTTTAGAGCAGCTATGAATGTGAAAACAGGACACATGTGGCCACCATTTGGAGGAACTGTGGCAATTAGGAACAAGAAGACTATGATGAAGACTGCAAAGGGAGTTTAGAAGCTTAGGATTATGTGATTTGTCCAAACATGCAACAATAGAACTCGATAGGGTAAACATAAGAGTGGCCATTGCTATTAACTCTGTTAAAGCTGCTTTCCATGTCCGAAAAACAAGGAAAATTAAAATGGTGTCATTTTTATTTACAGATGGAAACTATTGTTATCATTTCGTTGTGCTTACTTTTTTTTACGAGAAATTGAACTTTTTTTTGTACCAACAATTGAACAACTTTTAGTTGTATGTGTGTTATGCATGTCTTTTTATCCTTCTAATAATGTAATGTATGTGATATTATTTCATTGAAAATATGCTATATATTTTGGAGTCTATATTTTGTGGCTCCAAACCGTCGTATAAAATGCTTTAGAGAATTTGATTTACTTTATTTTATTACAAGATCAAATTAAATAAAATTAATTATTTGTTTGTAATAAACATTGAGTATACGAGGAATGAGTCTCATTGGAAATCAGAGATTTTGTCTAATTGCAAAGTTAATATAATATACTCAAAATATAAAGCTTACAAGTCGTGTGAACATTTAGTACTTAGCAGTAAAAATTCCTTATTATATAATGATAATATTTTAAAAATTTACGGTGACTTAATAATTTAAGAACTCTCGAACGGTGAAAATAAAGAATCATATGCTGATATAAATGTTAAAGACTTATTTGTTGAATTACCTCTATTGAAAAAAAATTCATGGGCACCGATAGATGAAATAAATTGGAAATACCTTCTCTCGCTACCCGGGGATCGTTCATCAATGTTTATGTTTACTACTCGTGCATCATATGGATCCATGTGACCTCAATTTGAAGTATACCACAATGGTGATGGGTGTATCTATTTATATCTTCTATTGAAGCATATCACAAGGTATCATGAGAGTTTGCCAAACAATACTATTGGAGAATCTCTTTAGTGCAATCGGGGAGTTGTGGAAAAAGAGAAGTGAAAAATATAAGTTGATTCAATTCATAAAGAGTTGACTCATATCTGGTAAGAGTGTGAGTTCAATTTACGTTATATGATGACTTACTTCTTTGGTTAAAGTCTTTATTAAAAAGTACTAAAAAATAATAAACCGAATATTTACGTGTTTCACTTGATAATTTCAATTGAAATGTTTTAGACATCATACAGTTATCAAATACTAAAAAGCAAAAACACAATCAAACAAGTCATAAGTATATATATTGAGCCATATTATATTCTAACATTAAAAACTCACATTTTGTTGGGAAAAAAGTGAATGAGATATCATTTTCCTTCCCTTAAACCAACTATTTTTAGTATGTGAGTGACAACGAAGTCACAAAGTTTATCATCTTTTTTCATACATGACCTTCTTGAAAGCCAGCTCTGCTTCCTTCTATTGTGATATCATCTGAAACATTACCATTATGAATAGTCCCACAAGAACCAAGAGCCAACTTTAAGACATCATATTCTCCATCCACCCAAACCAAACCCTCTTTTGGTAGATTGATAGAGACACTATAATAGATTAAGCAGGCCAAGATAGGACCAACCCAGAAAACCCAATGACCATTCCATAATGAGCCTCCATGAATCAACGCAGCGCCTAAGCATCTTGCCGGGTTTAACCCAACACCAGCATAGCCGGCCTGGCCCGTTACAGTTATTGACACAAAAACTGCCAATGCCATGGCACCAGCTACCACCAAGCATACCATTGTCAACCCCAAATTCTTTGACCTCTTTTTGTCAAAAGCTAATGTGACACCCAAAAAGAGTACCAAAAATGTGCAAGAGAATTCCAACAACAAAGCATCATGCTGATTGAGTCCTTTGCCACCAATAGCACAACCTCCCAATGAATATGTATTTATTAATTTTGGATCCATTACACACTTTAGTATATAGAAGCCAATTATGGAGCCAATGCATTGTGCTGAGACGTAAAGGACTGCACGAGAAAGAGTGACAACACCTTTTAGAGCAGCTATGAATGTGAAAACAGGACTCATGTGGCCACCAGATAGAGGAACTGTCACAATTAAGAATAAGAAGGCTATGATGAAGACTGCAAAGGGAACAATAAGCTTAGGATCAACTTCGTGTGAGTCCAAGCATGCAATAATGGAGCTAGTCAAGGTGAACATCAGAGAGGCTGTTGCCACTAGTTCTGTCAAAGCTGCCTTCCATGTCTAAAAGAGAAGGTGAAAAAAGGGATTGTAATTATTTCATATACTTGGCTAGTGATATTAGAACAATAAGTTCATTATCTACTTTCTTTTGAAGAAAATCAAAGTTCATTATCTACTTAAGTCTCTACTTGGTTATACAGCAATGTTTTATTTTTTTGAATGGTGTGGTTATACAGCTATTGTTTGAGACTATAATGAAAGAAAAAAAAGGATAGTAATACACTTGTACTGAATTTGACCAAAAAATATACTTCTCTTGAAAGAATATTCACTGTACAAAGACAATAGTAACATCGATCAGGCAAGTACTTACATGTGGTATCTGTCTTCCTTGTTGTATTATGGTATCGTCGGCAAAGGAAAAAAATTGTACTAACAAATGATCTATAGTTGTGTTTAATAACACAACAACACGTTATTATTAAAAAGGTTGTATTACATAAGATTTTTTAGTTATTTAATTGTAACAAACTCAAAGATAAAACGTAGAATATATGAGACCAAGAGAGAATGTATAATCTTGTAAAAGAAAGAATGTATAATGATTGACATTAGTGTTTAGTTATTACCTCTGGGTTGAAAATCTCATGTGCTCCAATAGAGGTCCCAAACTTACCTTTTAAAGGGTTTTTGGGCGCCAAACAAATTCTATCGCAAGTCTGAACAGACATCGAGAGTTTCTCATCCACTACCACGTGAGTTAGCTGAATTCATGGGTCTTGTATATTTAAGAAAAGGATAAGGTCATAAGGATAATTATTTGTCCTACCCTTGAGGGGGTTAGGACAATGCTCACTACAAAATGTTACTTATAATGCAATGACGTTAATAGTCATGTACGTTAACTAATGAGTGTTGGAATCGTGTAGCAGCGTGAATGTCTAAGAAATGAATATGCTTGAGCTCACTGAATATTCACTTAAATTATCCTACAAAACAAGGAGAAAATTTATAGTTTTTTCCAACTCTTTCACTGAGAACTATGCCAATTTGTGGAACCTTTGAAACTCTGCAGTCCGGCAGTCAAATTAAAGTAAATTAGGTGTAAAATATGTGCACTATAAGATAATAATATTTTAAGTTTAATTGGTATTTGATAAAAATGTTTGACATTCATCCAATCACATCTTACAACAAACAGTTGTTGAAACATTTTAGAAACTAATACATCAGTGTCATTATGTTTTGGCTAAAATACAATTGTTGTACCTCTATTTTAACTCATTCACAATTTGATCCCCCATTTTTATGTCTATGTTTTTGGTCTCCAGTTTTCAAAATGTCTAACTCTTCATCCGTCTATGCATTTGATACTAAATTTTGATAATATGCTTATCGAGCAACCAAGTCCAGTGACATGGTTTACTGAGTCAACATTGTCAAAAGCAAATGCGTGCAGTGATACAATGGTTGAGAGAGTTTATGGCGTCTACCCTCACTTGCAGATCATGTAATGTACCCAGATTTTGGTGTTGTTCTATACTACTTGCTCTCCACATGACCTTAAAAAATCGAAGGACACCTTCACCTTGTGCTTTCCATGACCCACTCAGGGGCTGCAGCGAAAGCCAATTCCACCCCATCTCCTCCACTCTGTCAATTAAAAAAAATAACATCTTTGCCTATTATCTCTTTTCTTACAACACAATTATATAGTCGCAGCTGTCAAAACAAGTATCAACCAACAAATTATTTGAGTTTAGACACTACAGATACTTGTGGTTGTTAGTGTAAGTTTGATTGAGCATTTGAATAATTACATTTTGGTTTTTTCTAGATTACCTTTGAAAAATGGTGGGTAATTTACCCACCAACCAATGAAAATGAGCAATTTATTGGTGGGGTCAAGATAGTTGATGGATACCACCTAAAAAGGTGAATGTTCATTGGTTAAGGTAAATTACCCATCATTCTTCCATGGGTATTCTAGTTGCCACCATATATTTTAAATGGAATTTAATCTTGTAAAATCGATTCATCACAATTGATTTAAAAGTAGCTTAGGTTCCATACTAGTAAATTATCCACTGCTTATTTGGCTTCATATATTGCATCAACGGACAAGACAATTACAGTGAAAACAAGGCACTTTGTTTTGTCTGAAGAGATACTGAAGAAGTTGCTGCTAAAGGCATCCCCATGGCAAAGCAGCTACTAGAGATATGTAACAAGGCAGCGACATAAATGGCAATTGAAGCTTCCAAAGTTTGCATAAAGAGCTTACCACATGTATATGACCCACACCGTAGCCACGAAAGTAGCCAAATCAAGTATGGTGTGTATGCCATATTTCATGACAAAACTGCAACAGCTAAAATGATTCAGTAGCTTTTAATTGCTGGGATTTGAACGATAACCTTGTACACATCATTCAAAACTATTAGCAAAATAAAAACAAAAATGGAAACTGATTTATAAATGTCTCTTGATCCAATAACAAATTTTTGTTACGGAAATCTAGATTAAAATCTGAAGAAACCAATCTGAAAAATAAAAATTTCCCTTGCCCATGCTTTTTTTATGCAAATTAACTATTCAGAACTGAAAAGGATACATTCTTAACCTACTCAATTTACAAAGCTCGGGAAGGCCAAAGATAACAGATACCAGATACATGGCCACATGGACAGAGAGGTAAAAAAACTCACTTTTCTAATTATAGATAGACAGCAAACATTCACATTGGAAACCATTGCCGAATGCCGACTGTCAGACTACCAAACTACCTAACACACACTAACATGTATCGCCTCAAATAGAGGGCGAACACTACATCAGCAAGTTCCCTTTGGTTTTGGGGGGCAGCAAGACAAGTTCCCCCTATCAGAAAACAATCTAGGACGCACAGGGTAACTTGTTCTGCTCATGCCATGTGATTTTGAGTGGGAAACAAACAAGATATAGTTTTCTTTTGTTCTCATCTCACATTGTCTCTAATCAACAACAAATTCCCTTTCTTCCCAAAAAAAGAAGGCAGAACAAGAGCAATTGTACAATTACGCCAACAGACATGCACACAACTACTCGTTACATTAACATTTTTAAAAGCCTAAAAGAAAATTATCAATTCAGTAAGGAGTAATTCTAATTTCTCATATTTGCACAAGGTGTGAAAAAAATTATACCGGCTGAATTGTATCTCTGGTTTCAGCCAATCAATATCAACATTCTACAACAATCGTTTATCATACCACATTGAATAAAAAGAATATCTACCTAGGAAACAATAAAAAATGAAACAATATTACTAACTATGAAGCACCGACACATATACAGACATTGGACATGACACTGACACGTTAACACCAGTGGTACATTAAGAAAATGACCACATGGACATGTATCGGTCACGAGATACGCCCTTCAGTCTGAAGAGTCGGTGCTACATTAAGTTACTAGTCCCTAACTACTAAATAAACAAATAAACCTATGACTAAGTTATGCTGCTAACTTGGGTTCCCTGGAGATTTTCCTAGAAGGAAAAGGAACAGTCTTGAACTCATGCAACAATGACTTATGCAACAATTTATCAACTCTGGTAAGTCCTGTAAGACCAACATTATCAGGGTATTGTAAAATAGGATTATGCAAAGGATTCAATGCTTCCAAATTAGACCTCAACATCTTATCCTTCTTCAAAAAATCACCTTTTTTATCAAACCAATCACCCCAACCTTCTCTCAAAGGAGATACCTTCTTCCCAATTTTCAACAAAAGCGCATCCTCAATTCCCTTCACTTCCATCATCTTCATCCTCACATTCTCATCCACCGCAATATCATCAGAACCAAATGCTGTCTTCCCTTTATCCTCTGCAGTTATTTCAAAAATCTTCACTCCTTCGTTGGATTGATCCATTGTCATCATCATTGATTGTTTGCTGAATGATCTTCGAATTACACCTTCTACGTGGTAGAAGAAATAGCCGTAAGCTTTGTTGGTTTCTTCGATTGGTTCGTCGTCTTCTTCCGCGTCGTTTGTTGATTCTTGTGTTTGTTGTTCTTCAATTACGTCAAGTGCGTCGATTGTGTCTTCGCCGCCGGTGGTGTCTTCGTTTGAGGAATCGGAGAGGAGGGAGTCGTAGTTTACAGAGTGAGAGGGGAAGACGCGGTGAGTGTGGCTGCGGAGGAAGGAGAGGGTTGTTAAGAGAAGAAGTGCTGAAACGACGGCGCATAAAAGGCCGCCGTAACGGGGGCGTCGCCGGGATCGGAGATTTGGAAGCATCTTCGTCGGCGAGGAAAATTCTGTTGCTGTTTTGTTTATCAATGCAGATTGAAATTGAAATTGAAATAGATGTTATTTGAACGTCGATGGGGCCCACTTCTGTAACAAACGTGGATCCGGATCTCGTGTTTTGCTCCATATTGCTAAGACACCTCAAATAATTAAAAAAGATAAAATTTGTTTGATAAGATTATTTTTCAAGACTTCTTTTTTTAAACTTTATTTTCTTATTTTATACGAAAATGAAATGCAAGCGGATAACAAGTTATACGGTTAAATTTTTTAAATGGTAAAATCAATCATTTAAATACAACATCAATAGATCTATGAGATAAAACATTGTTTGTACATGACCCTTTGAATTTTTTGTAGAATGTCATCAACTTTTAATGTAACGAAGACAAAAGTGTTTGACATAAACGTCCCTCAAAAAAATAAATGGTATAAAACATTTTGATTAACCGAATGTGTTTTATCATGTTTAACTCTTTTGCTTGAAGTGGCTTTGAGGCTACCATAATAAAAATTCTACCTCAATTCCACAAACGAGGAGACCCCAATATAGTCTAAATATGCATGTTTCGCACCTACCAATCTGTACACTAGAACATATGTTAGCATAAGTGTCGATTTTTCATTTTGTGGGTCGGTCAAGAAGTTTAAAGTGTCTCCTTCTTCATGAACACTCTCGTCCGCCTAAAAATATAAAAAATGACATCTCTAACCAAGTCATGTCTGTATTTGAAGCCGAAAAGCTTCTTACAAAGAATTGCATGCACCCCAAAGGTATCATTGGTGACGGATATAGAAATTTTGATTTACGGGGACAAAATTTTATACGAAAGATATTTATATAAAAGTTTTTGCAATGCAAAAGAAATAAAATAATAATCATTTTTTTGGTTGTGAAAATAATAACATCATTATCGTTGGGCAAAATACTTGAGATTATAATATTATATATTAGAAGTATTAATGACTCCTTAACATTTACACCCACCGGTCATTATTATAAATAAAACTTTGCATTTTAGATTTTTTCATTAAATGATGTATCTGGTCTATAATAAAGACAATATACATCATTAATTGAATGAATCTAAAATGTAAAGTTTTGCTTATAATAGTGACTAGAGGGTGTACAAATTAAAGTTGTTGTTTACATGTCTTTATATTTAAAAAAAATACGGTAAATATCATTTAAAATTCATCTCAAATGCATTTAAGGATTGGATTTTATAAAATTCATGAGAGAAACTCTTTTTATAGTAGTATAAATTTTCATTTAATGAGGGTGATCTATTTTTTTTTAAGAGGGGGCAATAATTAAAATATAAAAAATTTAACACACAAAAATTAGTGGGGTAGTTGCCCCCAATCCACTATTGGTGGATCTGTGCCTGAGTATCATGCACCCTTACAAAAAACAGTACACACCTCGTCAATTGAAAATATGTTGGCTTAAACTCGTCAATAGAGATGACTAGGAAAAAAAATCTTGAGCATGTGATACTTGCAAACATTCAAAAACTTATTTATGTCTTGTGGCCATGTCAAACTTCACTTACATATCCTAAATATTTTTACTAAAACATACACTCATCAAAACATGTTGTGTTTTAAGAGGGACAGTGTCTTTACTAATAAAACTGATAAAGTCAAAAATATGAAATCATGCCACGAAGACCATCCTAAACACGATCAAGATCAAAATCATAGTTCATATCACACATTTTAAAACTAAAAAAATCAAAATAGGTATTAGTTATTTTTAAAAGATAAAGAGGTAAAACACAAGCAAAGAAAAGACATAAGTAGTACTAATTGATTCATTAAACCATGTATGTTCTAATGTTAAAAACACATATTTTAATGGGGGAAAAAAGTAATTGAGATATCATTTCTCTTCCCTTAAACCAACTATTACTAGTATGTGAGTGACCACAAAGTTACAAAGTTTATCAACTCTTTTCATACATGAACTTGAAAGCCTTGAGCACCTCCTTCTACTGCGATACCATTTGAAATGTCACCATTAGGAATAGTCCTACAAGAACCAAGAGGCAACTTTAAGACAACATATTCTTCATCATCCCAAACTGAAACTTCTTTTGGTAGGTTGATAGAGACACTATAATAGAGTAAACATGCCAAGATAGGTCCAACCCAAAAAACCCAATGTCCATTCCATAATGAGCCTCCATGAAGCAACGCCGCGCCTAAGCATCTTGCTGGGTTAAGACCAACACCAGCATAACCGGTCCGACCTGATACGGTTATAGACAAAAATACTGCCAATGCCATGGACCCAGCTACCACCAAGCATACCATTGGCAAACCCAAATTCTTCGACCTTTTTTTGTCAAAAGCCAATGTGACACCCAAAAAGAGTACCAAAAATGTGCAAGAGAATTCCAATAACAAAGCTTCATGCTGATTAATACTAGAATTGAGTCCTTTGTCACCAAGGGCACAACCCCCTAATGAATATGTGTTTATTAATTTTGGATCCATCACACAGTTTAGTATATAGAAACCAATTATTGAGCCAATGCATTGTGCCAACACGTAAAGGAGTGCACGAGAAATAGTGACAAAGCCTTTTAGAACAGCTATGAATGTGAAAACAGGACTCATGTGGCCACCAGATAGAGGAACTGTCACAATTAGGAACAAAAAAGCTATGATGAAGACTGCAAAGGGAATAATAAGCTTAGGATCGAGTTCTTGTGAGTCCAAGCATGCAATAATGGAGGCAGAGAAGGTGACCATTAGAGAGGCAGTTGCCACTAATTCTATCAAAGCTGCCTTCCATGTCTAACAGAGAAGAAAAAAAAGAGTAGAAAAGAGTGTATTCAAATAAACCAGTCATTTGACTTATAAACTAAATCTCTTTCTCCAATATGGTATTTGAATTATATAAATATAATAAGTAGTCCCTAAACTATTTTCAGTTCATCAAAATAATTAAGGGACTAACTTGACGAACTATAGTTTAAAAACTACTTATTATACTTTTTTGTGGTGTATATGTCATAACATGCAAATTTATATGCACAATCTTAATTAATTTTAAATATTTATTGAAATATTTTCAATGACTATTTTATTTTAGGCTTAATAGTAGTTTTGGCCCTTTAAGTATCAGAAAATTGCGATTTTGGCCCACTAACAAAATAAAATACAATCTAGCCTCATAAGTTCTGCCCCTCTTGCAGTTTTGGCCTCCATGTCAATTTTGACCAATTCAACGCTGACGTAGATCCACGTGTGTAATTTTCAATTTAAAAAAATAATTAAAATGCCACGTGTGTAATGCTTTAATTAAAAAAATATTTTTATTTTTTATTTTTTTAATTAAAAATATTAAAAAGTAATTTAAAAAAACAAAAATAATTAAAGCATTACACACGTGGCTCGTCATCGTTGAATTGGTCAAAATTGGTTTGAGGGTCAAAACTGCAAAAGGGGCTGTACTCGGAGGTTTATTTTGTTACGGGGACAAAATCGCAACTTACTCATACTTAGACGGCCAAAACTGTTATTAAGCATTTATTTTATAAAACAAAAACAGTGTGTAAAATGACTGAAATTCATATTTAATTATTAATTACCTCAGGGCTAAAAAATTCATGCACGCCAAGAGAAGCCCGAAACTTCCCTTTTAAAGGGGTTTTAGGTCCCAAACAAATTTTCTCGCAAGTTTGAAATGACATAGAAAGATTTTCATCAGCTACTCGTGAGTTTGTTGAATTCATGGGTTCTATATACTTAAGATTGTATAAGGATTTTTTTTTATGATCAAGAAAAATAATAAAGATAATTATTTGGTATTGTTGTGATTGATAGTTGATAACAACCCTTGACTCTTGAGGATTAGGTGATTGACTAAGTGGTGACTAGAAAATGCTATTTATAGTGCAATGACGACGTTAATTGCTATGTACATTAACTAATTTTTTTGTTGTTGTTGAAGGAATGAACATTAACTTAATAGAATGATGGAATGTAACTGCGTGAATTACTAAAAAATGTAGAAAGGTTTTGAGCTTACTCAATAGTCATTTTCCTGCAAAACAAAGAGAAAAATCTCTAGTTTTTGTGAACTTATTCAAATTGAACAATGCCAATTTTTGGACCTTTGTAACTCTGCAGTCCGGCATTCAAATTAAAGTAAACTAGTTTTCAAAGGTAAAATGTATATAGAATACTATTGTTGTTTTTTTTACAATTAAGAGACTAATGCTGTGAGTTTAATTTGTATAGCATAAAGAAAGGTCCAAAAATGTATATAAGGTAAATGTATATGAGATACTAATGATTTTGCCTATATGTGAAGAGCTGTTCAGACAAAATTATCTTGAATTGGGTAAATGTGTGGAAGTATTTGAATAGAACCCATAACCCATGTAATTGTGTATTTATGTTTTTACTTTAATTTTTAAAATTAAACACGGGTGAGAGAGCTGCTCATGTCTCTCTGCATGAGAAACTTGTTCTTTGGAATTTAAACATGCAAGGCCATTTTTTTTGTTACTAGTAAATGATCTAATGTTATTTTGGATTGGTGTTTCATAAATTTGCAAGACAGATACAGTGAAAACAAGGTATGTGTAGTTATGTCTGAGGAAATACTGAAGAAGTATACCCTGAACATTTTGTTAAAGGCATCCCACTGCAAAGCAGCTGCTAAAGATAGTATGTAACCTGTTTCATTCTTTCAATTTAGAACCTGTTTCTTATAGATTTAAAAATAATAATAATTATTGTATTTCGAAAAATGGATTTTTTGAAAACTTACTCAAATATAGTATAAGTTATTTCAAACGTAATAAGTTAAAAGAGAAATTTTGACATTCACTAACTTTAATATTTAATATTTTGAAAACTTTAATATTTAATATTCAAAAATATATCTTTCAAAAATTATTTTCATGAAAAACTATTTGAAATAGCTTCTTACATTCTTTAACGGCTGATTTACATTCTCTGTCTAAGCTTCATACTAGTATCCAATGGCAGAAATCTAGAATTACTTGGTTAAAAGAGGCTGACGCTAACTCAAAAATTTTCCACGGTGTTATGTCCTCTAGAAGAAGAGTGAATTATATTGTTTCACTCTCAGTGAATGGTAATCAAATTGAAGGTGTATCTGATAAATTGGGAGGGGAACTAGGAAAATATCTTGGATAAATTGGGACACTATTTGTTGCAAACAAGAGGATGGAGGTTTGGGGGTAAGGAGGATTAGGGAGTTTAATTTATCTTTAATTGGCAAATGGTGTTGAAGATTAAGGGAGGAAAAAGGTAGTTTGTGGTATAGAGTTTTAGTTGCGAGGTATGGCGAGGACGATGGGAATATTAATGATGGGGGGAGCACAACCTCGACGTGGTGGCGAAACTTGCTTAGTATTAAGGAGGGCGTTGGTGAGGGGGATGGCAGTTGGTTTGACGATGACATTCAGAGAGAGGTGGGGGATGGAGTAGGTACTTTATTTTGTTGGGATGCTTGGTTGGAGGGAGGTACTTTGGAGAGTAGATATTGTCTTCTTTTTTATCTTTCTATTAACAAAACGGTAAATGTATCAGATATGTATTTGTTAGGTTGGGGAGGGAGGTAATGCTTGGAGATGGAGGAGAAGATTGTTGGCTTGGAAGGAAGAGTTGGTGCGTGAGTGTTTTTTTCTTTTATCGCCCATTGTTTTGTAGGCTAATATGAAGGACAGGTGGATTTGGAAACTTCATGTCTCTTCCAAACACAATGTTACTAGTGTTTACAACCTTCTGGCTTCAAGGGATGCCTCTTTACCTCGTGTTCATACTACGTTTTTTGGGCATAAGGAGGTTCCTTTAAAAGTCAACATCTTTGTTTGGCGGCTACTTCACAACTTTTTACCTACAACTGACAACTTAATTAGGAGAAGTGTTCTTCAACCGAACACTCATATTATTGTTCAAGTGGTTAGGCTTTGTTACAATCAAACCAACTCATGTTAAAGATCACTTACTTCAATTCAGATCGCTGAGCGGTTTCTCTAAAAACATATGCAACACTTTCTACTTGATTTGGTTCTCTCTTCCTTTTTAGCTTCTTAAAAAAAATAGCTTCTTGTTTTAGAGATTTTTTAAAATTTTATCATCAAAAAAAACCATACTTAAATGATGAAATGTTTAAAATGACTTTTAAAGATAAGTTGTTTAAACCAATTTCTCATTTGAAGTTTTTTTAATAAAAATCTTTGTTAAATATTATAACAAAAATATGAAACACTATAAAAGATCTATTTTTTAAAAAAAAGTTATAACAAACCGCCGTAAAAGCATCGGATTTTTAATTATCTTTTTGGTGGGTTAATTAGTTTAATGCGGTTTTTATTTTAATCAATATAATTTAAAGTATAATCTCTTGTAATGTCTATTTTTATTTAGGCCAAACTTGAATTACTAATTGTTGGTGACTAAGTACTAAAAAATCTATTTTTAAAAAAAAAGTTATAACAAACCGCCGTAAAAGCATCGGATTTTTAATTATCGTTTTGGTGGGTTAATTAGTTTAATGCGGTTTTTATTTTAATCAATATAATTTAAAGCATAATCTCTTGTAATGTCTATTTTTATTTAGGCCAAACTTGAATTACTAATTGTTGGTAACTAAGTAGAGTTTTCTATTCCCCTCAAAAAAGAACTTGAGTTTTCTATGAAATAAATTTCTTCTTTTGGACTTCTAAACAAGTGCCCCAAAGACACATGTTAGCATTTCCCTAATTAAAATAGTGTATTGATGTGGTTTGTCAATTTCTTCTTAATCTAACCAATCAATTGGGTTCAAGTGGTTAATGAGTTGCACCAAGGATGAATTGGGTTCAACTGGAGGGTTGATACCAAAAAAATTCTTCCTAATGTTCTACAACTTAATATCCCTTTTTTTTTTTTGAAAAAAAAAAGTCATAATTTGAGCTCAATTTCTTAGCAAACATTTTTCACACTTTGAAAAGTTTAGAGTGTTACAAGGTTAGACTATATCAGTCCACAATCCACTAAGTAACAAATCTATTCAGATGTAGACATTTGTTTCCATATCAAGCCGGTATATACCGGTCCATAATCTGGTAAGACCTACGTCATTGTAATTTTGTAACACTATTGTACTGTAATGTAAATGAATCATATATTATAGATAGGTTTTTGCAATGATCGAACTATTGGTTTTATCACGTTAAGAAAATTTTACCTTATACCTCACACTTATACAATTATTCCTACTAGACTCTAACCCGTGTGATGCACGGATTTTTCGTTGCGATAGACTGCAATTCATATGTATTTTAAATTCAGTAACATATTTAACTATGATCATTATTATTGTGAACAATAAAAGAAAAGAGGAAAAATGATCAATTCATAGAATTTGGAGAGAAGGAAAAGAATCTAAAAATCATGATGGATCTTCTGATAACTTAGAATTATGTATTTCAATATAAGTAATGTAGTCCGTGCAACCAAAGTTTGTTTGAACCAATATTTACGAACAAAAAATGATAAATGACAGTTTATGGAAAGTGGAAAAGGTGGGGGGTGCAACCAAAGTACAACAATTAACACACTAAAATAACCATTTGATTTCAACTGATCGAAATAATTGTTTTAAGAACCAAAAACGATACGCATACTGAACCGGGGGGGGGGGGGGGGTTAATTTTTTTATATG
>Ga0315914_1000161_pt1 | contig 65877 bp, 39 predicted proteins | sample MpolenodulesMG_FD_203920 | JGI IMG/M metagenome (GOLD analysis project Ga0315914, IMG submission 203920) | Medicago polymorpha root nodule microbial communities from Los Angeles, California, United States - elongated nodules | ecosystem: Host-associated > Plants > Roots > Nodule | place: USA...
ATTTAGGATGATATGGTCTACATAGGCCACTGTCTCATCAAAACTTTATTATAGGAAAATATTTTCTAGATAACTATTACCTCTGAAGCAAAAAGTGATACAACAAACCAAATTCGCAGATAACAAGTTTGATAACCGTCCAAGAGATGCATTGAAAACACATACCCAAAACTATCTACGTATATAGTAGTAACCCGATACTAGCAATGAATCCAAATTTAATCAAATCTTCAATTAAATAAACGTGATTTCGAAATGTTAAAAACAAAACTTATAGCAACAACAATATTGAGTTGTCATGTGAATTAACATACTACATAGCGCACAACTGAATAAAAAATTACCTATAAGTTCTTCTTTTGCACAACTCTCAAATTGTTAGAGCTTCGTGCTGATAACGTATTATGAAATTAATCTAAAGTATTGGAAGATATTGTACAACATAGAAAAGTAGAGAGAAAAGGATCAAAGGAGAAGAAGAGAATATATTGCATTACTTCACAAGTGTGTTCTTTACATATCAGTGTAGGTCCAATTTATAGGATACAAAAGTTGTAACTTACAATTACATGAAGAGCCATGAGACTAAATATCAATAGGTATAAATAAAGTCATCTTAATCTTAATATATACAAATGTTAAACAGTTCTGATAAGTTTGCCCTAATTAATCCCACCTTTTTTGGTGGATCTGAGTAATTTTTATGAAAAAAAAAAGTTTGCAAGGAATCAAACCAGATATCATATGCTTTCACTTTACAACTATAACCACTATGCCACTTCTACTTTTGTTGAAATATTGTTGTTTCCAAAAATGAAATACATGACTAAAATGAAATTACTTTGTTTTGGCAAAGTAATGACTTTTATTCCATATTCATTTTTGTTGATGTAATCTAAATGTTTTTAATTTACTTTTTTGAGATTGTGCATCCCGCCTTTTTTGGTGGTTCTTAGTAATTTTTATGAAAAAAAGAGTTTGCAAGGAATCAAACCAGGTACCATATGCTTACAGTTTACAACTATAACCACTATGCCACTTCTATTTTTGTTGAAATATTGTTGCTTCCAAAAATGAAATACATGACTAAAACATTTTTTTAAAGCCCCAACCGCCCTAACGGTTTCCTCTCTCATAACAGTTATTTTTTATTATTAGCGGTACCTTTATTGATAGTAGTTCTTTTTTTTTTTTGTGTACGCTAACTACGTGTTACGATATTAAAGTTGCATCTTTAAAATTGTAGATAATTTGACTGATCCATATGATAATTTTTTCATTAGAAACTTCACTTTTTCCTGTAATTTTGTCAGCCTCTTTATTTCTCCTATATTATATTACATGAAGTTTTTGTTCTGGCTTTTTATTTGCAAAAATCACTATAGTTGACTATAACATTACTTTGTTTTGGCAAAGTAATGACTTTGACTCCATATTCATTTTTGTTGATTTCCATATTAATTTTTGTTGATGCAAACTAAATGTTGTTAATTTACTTCTTTGAGATTGTGCATGTCGATCACTCTTAATTGTCACTTAATTTGATTGTTTCTGAGTTTAAATGTAACTCTAGGATTAATAATATAACCAATTTAATATTTTATATATGAAACTCTATAAAAACCCGTGCATCGCACAGGTTAGAGTCTAGTTTACATAGTAGTTAAAAAATATAGAAGATCTAGGGACAATGGACATCCACATCATATTTTCATTTATTCATAAGAAAACTTATATAAACACCAAAATTGAAATTCTGAACCCAAGGAGTAGTAAATATAAATAATGACGTTGTTGTCACATTTGGAGTTATGAATTGACATGTAAAAGCATGTGGACCTATCATATTTATTTACTTTGGTTACACAAGCATCAGTGGGATACTCTAACTCTCTAAGGGAATATATCATACTGACAATTGAGAATATAGCCAAAATGAGAAGTCGTTTTTGTCAATTATAGGATAATTATATAAGGTTTATCCATATGGCCCTTTGTCATGTTTATCACAAGAGACAGAAATGCTATCGCAATTAGAACATTTTTCTCTTGAAACTTGGATGGGAAAGAATAAAAAGATGATCAGATGTAGATATTTAGAGTAAGATATTTAATTTAAAAAGTGACAGCCAAAATTTTATAATGAAAGAGAGTTGTTCAACAAACATACGTGGATCGGATTTTGCATGCATCAGCACATGAATGTGAGACAATTGCTCAATGTTAAGAATTAACATATATGTAATTGTAGTGGTTTGGATGAGGAGGATTAGATAATTAGATACTCTACTATAATGGGTCTTTCATGTTTACAATTTTGTTCTTAAACATTAATCAAATGATTTGACCAACTTAACAACCAACTTATGATCAACTAAACAGTTCCTTGAATTATAGGATTTAATTAATTGTATTTCATTCTTCAAAAGAAAAAAATTAATTGTATTTCATTCATAAAAGGGTTTTATGTGTTTTTTTTCCTCAACTACTGATCTTTTTATATGATTTTTTTTCAATTATTGACAATTTGTTTTAATTGTTTCTTTGTATCAACTACTTGTCCGGATGTCGTTTGATATCTCAAATATGGTTTTCTACGATTTAGTTTGCTTGACTCGAAAGGGCTGTTATGTTTGTAGTGTTGACTTAGGGGGTTGACGATACAAGAATTGTATGTGTTGACGGTGAATTGATTCGTCATTTCTTAGAAAATGGGTCTAATGTTTTTAGGATCATTTATGATTTAATAAAATGTTTGCGGCCTTTTACGCATTGCTTTCTTTTGCAATCTGGTTTCTTGCTCCATGTTGGTTCGTTTGGTTGTTGGTGTATACTCGTTTGCTTTGTATTTGGGTTTTTTTATACCACTTTTGTTAATTTTGGTTGTAATACCCCTTTTAGGATTGATTATGTGGTGTTGGGTCAGATGTACGTCCCCCAACATTTTGTAGTTATTTTTTACTTAATCTATTTTCCTTTGCTTAATTTTTTTATTTTTTGTTTTATTAAAGTATCACTTTTTCTTGCGTAAAAGTTAGAGAATTCTATTGATTAAAAAATATAGCATAACCATTGTGACCAAGCCTAAACCCAATTAATTACGAGTAAACCAAAATTAGGTAAGCCTATTAAGTCTCTAGCATAGAAAGGCCTAACAAAGCTTGGTAAAGGGTTACCACCATTGACCATTAACAAGATCAATGCCATGCATCAATCGTTTAATTGCCTTCTCTATAGGTATGTGTACATATGCTATTCAAGCTCTCAGCTACTTTGTGATAACATGAATTTTAGCTAGGAAAGAATTGTGATAACCAATATTTTGTGCAAAAACTACGAAGAACCTAGCACTATGGTTTCTAAATATCCCTCGAATAGTTGCAATGCTTGTGAGAGCCAATGACCAAAACATCAATATACACGTTAGTCCAGCCAAACGTGTATTATAGCACCCATGATGATGTCTTGCACTTGTGCGCTCCAGCCACTGTTACAACATTTCAAAAGATTAGACCAATTTTCCCATAAAAAAAAAAAATTAGACCAATTTGATCGGTCAATGTTACAATTATAGAGAAATGTTAAGAACTTAGAGCATTGTTTAAGTATATAAATATAATAAATTTTGCATTAAAAATTGTATAATTATGACTTTTATATGTATTTGACTTATATTTTCAAGACAATATTTCTTTTTGTAGATTCCTTAAACAATGCCCTCAGGATACTTGTTAGGAAACCATTTATTATATTATCATACTACAATACAAATTTTATAAAAAGAAATAATGGAAATTGGAAAACAATAGAAGTTCTTGTCACGTAGTCCGTGTATGGCCACAAACATCGATTACCAGCAGTATATGTAATGAACGAAGTTTTTGGTGGTCACAATAATTTGAAAATTATATTTGGACACACTCGTATATTTAAAAAAGGTATAAAGATTATAATGATATATAGACTTTACCGTAAAATAAAAGAGAATATATAAACTTATATTTTTCTAATTTTTATCAACTAATGACAAACTATAAATATTTATTAATACTCTAAAGTCAAAAAGTTATATCACAAGTTGCCTACTTAATAATTGTTGGAAATCAAGTATTCAAGTGTGAGTGATTATACCCCACATCGATTAAAAATGGAGGAAACGTTGGATATATAAGAGAAGTGACACATATATCTGATACTTTAAGGTTTTTGGTGGAGATGTGGTCTCTAAGTCTCTTAGTGGTCCTGAACGTTTAACCCATTGTCGCTCCCGGCAGTCCCTAAGCTCCCCAACAAACTGGTATCAGGGCCCTGGTTAGGCTCGATGGAGGAGCCTGGATCAGGCTAGTGATGTGGGTGAGTCACACTTGAGGGGGAGATTGTTGGAAATCAAGTGTGAGTGATTATGTGACACATCGACTAGAAATGCAGGAAATGTTGGATATACAAGAGAATGAACACATATACCTGGTGCCTTAAGGTTAGGCTCGATGGGAGAGTGGGAAAGGGGTCCTAGATGTGGTGTCTTAGTCTCTTTTTGGTCCTGAATGTTTAGCCCATTACTGCTCTCAGCGCTCCCTAGACTCCCCAACAAACTGGTGTATCAGAGCCCTGGTTAGGCTCGATGGGGGAGCCTGGATCAAGCTAGTGATGTGGGTGAGTCACACTTGAGGGAGAGATTGTTGAAATTCAAGTGTGAGTGATTATGTCACATCGACTAAAAATGGTGGAAACGTTGGATATATAAGAGAGGGGACACATATACCTGATGCCCATATACATAATGCCTTAAAATTTGAGTGAAGATGTGGTGTCTAAATCTCTTAATGGTCTTGAACGTTTAACCTATTGCCCGTCTCTAGACTCCCCAACACTAATCTATGTATTCAAAAAATGGATTACTACCATATTATAGAGAGAGAAAAACATGACTCAAATAATCCAACACCAATTATCACATGAGAGAGCAACACGTGCTTCAATACTTAAGACATGATATGATATAGTAGTATAGTATGAAAAAAATGTTTAGAAACTCATCGGGGGCTCAAGCTCGTGGAGTCCAACACATGCATCCGCCCAGAAATTGGTTGACAAAACTCTAACTTTTTCCCTCTCTAAAAACATCTCTCTGACCTTTCTCTAGATCTCCATCGTCAAGCTCCTCACTTCCAATCCAACCTATATCCTCCGCGATGTAGATTCAATCGTTGGTGGTGTGATAATTGGCTTGGGTCGTCCACATCACTCGGCCAACGATTTCTCTCAGCGGTTGTTTTCTTCATCGCTGGCGTTAATGGTGGTGTTAGTTTGCTGCATTTTTGTGGTGGTTTGTGATGGTTTTCGGAGGTTTTGTGGTGGTGGTACTGCTAGTTTTTTTTGTGGTGGTTCTCGGTGTAGTTCATGGTGGTTCGTGGTGGGTTTTATGGGTGGTTTTCTGTTGATCCAATTTTAAGGTTATCATTCTAAAATGGGGACTTCGTCAAAGAAAGCTACGAATAAGAAGAGTTTGAAAAGGGTCAATGCTATCAAAGTATCAATAATAAATCATTTGGGCATGCTGCTGATTTTTTGTCGTTGGAAGGTGGTCCTAGTCACAAACTTCATGAGCTTAAACCATTGGAAATACTTCCCCTGTTTTGTATATTGGTCGGATTCCACATGGCTTCTATGAGAAGGAGATGGAAGCATATTTTGGACAATTTGGAACCATCAAGAGATTGAGAATTTCCACCGAAAAATCAAGACATTTTGGGTTCATAGAATTTGAATCTCCCGAGGTAGCAAAATGTTGCCGATACTATGCACAATTATTTACTTTTTGAACACTTACTACAGCTTTTCGTGGTACCACTAGAACGTGTTCACGTCATGCTTGTTTTTGAATTTTGTTTGTGGTGATGGTGTTGAGGAGCTCGTATGTTGCTTTTTGGTTGTGTTGGTTTGTGGTGCTTCGTGGTGGTTTCCATGGTGGTGTTGATATTGGGTGTTTTGTTGTGGTGCTCGTGGTGGTTTTTGGTGGTGATGCTCGTGGTGGCTGGTGTTGGTTTTTGGTGGTGATGCTCGTGGTGGTTGGTGCTTGTTTTTAGTATTAATGGTGGTTTTTGTGGTGGTTAATGGTAGTTTTGATGGTGGTGGTGGTGCTTGTGGTGGCTAGTGGTGGTTATGCTTATTGTGGGTTTTCTTCTATGAGTTTGTTGTTGATGGGGTTTTCAAATACATGGACGTTAGACGGTGTGACTTGTTTAAGGTGCGGTTACATGAGTTTTTGGTAGGTTTGATGGTTATTTTGGAGAAGTTTTTCAACAATTTGGTACAAGATTTGTTTATGCTATTGTGCAGACGTTTAGACTTTGGTTTTTGGAGGTAACTTCTTGGTTTGGTGTTTTGTTTTTATTGGTTTCGAGGGGCCTCAGTGGTGGGTGTTTTTGGTTTGTTTGTAGAAGTTTGTATTTGATACATTGGTGTTTGTTTGGGTGTTCCGCATATATACAAAACACTTTTCCTTTATATATTATTTTTTAAGTCTCCTAGCCTAGCATTCCTTGTGCTTGCTAGGATTCTCTGTGTTTTAAATAAATTCCATTTTAACTTCTTAAAAAAAAATGATTAGATATAATCTATATATGTTAGGCCTTTCATATTAGATTTTTTTATGACAAGATATTAAAAAAAATACTTTTTTTAAGGAATTAAAAAAATACTTGGTAAGCAATATTAAATGATGTGACGAATAATTCTGGTGGTTAGTCTTATGGTAAATATTTAAGATCTAGGAGTGCAGTTCTCCTTTGATCTCAAGTTTAAATTTCTTTGATACTTTAGAGTTGCCTAAAAAAGAGTTGTCTACGTAAGTGATTTTTTATTTTTTTAGTAGAGTTGCCTACGTAAGTGATTGTCGCAACATTTCCTTAAGTATGTATATAGAAATATTTATATCAAATAATGCGATAATTTTATTTAACAACTGTACATTAACTTATTAATGAAAAAGATTGATTGCAAGTTGCCAAATATTTGAATCTTGACTTTGGTGAATTAAAAACTCTAGTTGAAAGAAAACTATCCACCTTGTATGCCTTCAGATTCTCCTATCGAGATTAGTCAACATAATGATGTATACTTTGCGTCTAATTTTATTATATGGTTACGAAAAAAACAAAATTATTATATAAATTTGAGTTTTTTTTTTTTGACAAGATATAAATTTGAGTTATATCTTGGATATTGATATATCTAACACACACTTCCATATTAAGTTAGAAAGAGTGGTCAAGAGTGATGAGGAGGCAACAAGAAATTCATGTGTGACTGGTTGAGCTAGGAAGGATTCATTAGAACCATTGGAATTTTTGTAACCGTAAGAATTCACGTGTATGTTTTTTTATGCAACTTGCAATATGATTTAATTTGGGAAATAAATCAACTATACTGATATTTTGTGTGTGTAAATCAGGTATCTTCTGTGCGCGCAATTGCAAAGGCTAATCTCTCGAGCTCCATAAGAGTTTTAACGTTATTGTATGTTAAGATATATTCAAACCCTTGACTTTGATTAAGTTAGAAGAAACTCATGTCATCTCTCATGTATTATACCGATCTATAATACATGTTAAAATAGTTCTTTTCTATCACCTAAGTGTTATGGTAAAATGTTCAACCATTTCATCCCCATTTTGATTTTTTTGATTGTATGGTTTATTTTTTCACCTGAATTTATGGTATTAGGTAGTATATTCATTTTGATGTTAGGTGAGCATGAAGTATCATATATACATTTCCATTATTCTATAACTATTTATTCAACTGGCTAATTTTACTAACTTGTTGACCAGCTGCTACCGGACTATTACTGTTTAGTTTAGTAAAGTAAAAGAAAATGCTAATTTTATGTTAATTTGTTGGAGTCATGTTCATACTATTCTCATAATTTTTTTTGTTGTTGAAAGAATACTATTCTCATAATTTATTATTATAATGAAACATTGAGTAAGTATATCTGTATATGTTTGAAACCTTATAGTTTTCCTTTGTTTTTCACGAAATAATATGGCTTGATTGAGTAAAAAATAGTTGCTTGCTTGGTACATAGTCTTTAAAACAAAATTACACATTTAATCACTTTAGTCCCTGAATATGTAATGATTAGTCATTTTAGTCATTTATTGTATCAAAATTTTAAAATAGTCTCTGATTGTGCATTCTGTTAGTCAAAATAGTCTTTGACACTAAAATAACCTCTCAATGTTCACAATAACTCTTTTCATATAGAGACTAAAATGACAATAAACATGTACTTATAAGGACTAATTTGACAATAAGTAAGTATATTGGAGGACTAATCTGACAATACTAATGAAATATTTTACTCCCTCCGTTTCAAAATGAGTGTCGCTTTAGCCAATTGCATACATATTAAGGAATGAAATGAAATAATCATTAGACATAACACTTTTACTAAAGTGCCCTTATTTTATATGAAAAAGACAAACTTAAAGTTGCATTGAAAATTGTGTGAGAAGAAAGTTGGAGTATTTATTGAGGGTAAAGTTGAAAGAAAAAAATTAAAGTTGCATCGGAAATGTAAAGTGACATTCATTTTGAAATAATTTTTTTTGCCTAAAGCGACACTCATTTTGAAACGGAGGGAGGAACATTAAGGATTATTTTGACTAATAAAATGCACAATCAAGGACTACTTTGAAGTTTTAATGTATTGAAGGACTATTTTGACTACTCATTACAATTTCATGGACCAAAATGACTATTACGACTGTTTATATATTTGTATAGTTTCCAACTTTTATGTTACTTTTCCTCTAACCTTGGACATTTTTTCTCTCTTTTAGATTCAGCACGACTCATTCATATAGTGTTGATTTTCGTAAATGACACAGTTGATGCAACTATGGTTGATCATACCTACAAAAAAAACATCAACCTCAATCATATGTTTAGACATTACACGAAACACTGGATTGGAAGCAACAACGACCTTTGCACATAGATTCGCAAACAACAAAATTTGCATGGTTTATTAATGGGTTGCTATGTTATTTAGATGAATAAAAACTAACATCATATCCCAACACTATATAATATGAGGAGAAAGAAAAATGATCCTATAAGAGAGAACAAATTATAGAAAATTTAGAAATCGTATAAAAATACAGCGTTGATGGCAAATCTTGTGTCAAAAAACATTTATCAAGATATCTCTAGTTTCTTCATCAAAAGTATTGCCTAAACCTTGTGCTTGTTTCCAATTGTAACAAAATCGAACACCTCTATTTTTTGTAAGACAAATAAATGATAATAGTCATCGAAAGCTTAAGCACACATATAAATAGAGAAGTCGAGATTTAAACATCCATCCAACGTGCAACTTAACAATTTCGACAGTTGCCTTATTTGATTAAATGGGTCGGATTTTTCGCAACAAATCTAAAATCCTTTTTTTTTTTAACAAACTAATCTAAAATTTTGTAATCTTTTGAGATTCTTTCTTTGAGGTCATCCAAAGGACTTTTGCATTATATTGTAGATTGTACTTTGTTCAATTTATAGTGTTAGAGTTATAGTACTTTAGTATATCATCATCGTTTCATACCTTTTCTAAACATCGACAAGGTCTTAATCTTGATTTGGAATCTTTCTATTCATGAAAATCAACTTATTATTACTTGGACATCAAGGCTCTTTCACACCTTTTGAACAGGCTTTATCCACATGGTTGAACGATTAATGAAAAATGCATTATAATAGAGAATATAGTGCCAGAGACATTTTCCACCCAAGTTTTAAATCCATGAATTATCCATGGTTTCTATTTATAGGAAAACTTTCTCCACTCTCCAAAAGCTTTCTTTTGCTGATACAAATTGACAAGAGTCTATGTGGTTAACCAAAGTCAATGTAGACCTTAACGTTCATAGAACATGTACAAATTATCCATCAATAAAGTCCTAACATTAAATGTGAGATTTTAAACCACATTCTTGCATAATATGAATCAATTTTTTACCAACCAGACCAACCTATATTGGCCTTCAACATGATTTCATATATACACATTTTTTCTAGTTAAACCGATGTACATTTTGTACCCAAAGAGAATCCCGTACATTTAACTATTTTGATGGTTCACAACTTCACATATATTAAAGTTCACGTATATTGTACTAGCTAGTATAAGTTCACTTGGACATTTTTTATGGTTAAAGATTCACATAGTTAAATTCACGTACTATTTTATTTCAGTTCAGGTAACAAGTTAATATGACTAATGTTAAGCTATGTACACCGCATGAATTGAATTTGCCTAGTGTCTGTAAATTGCATGAACTGAATTTGCATACGTGTTAACACGAGTTTCAAATGTAGAAAAAAAAAATAGCAAACAGAGAAAAAGATCACTTGTATATAGTTAATGAAAGATATTAAATAGAATGTATACGAGGTAGGGGTTCTTGGGAATTATTGTTAAATAATTTGTTTCAAAGGGGTGTAACTAGGATGTTGCATGGTGTAGTTATAAAAAATCTTTGTTCTTGTGATATTGGCATATGGACGGTTTCCTTACACCAAGTCTTATATAAGCGTTTAGAGCCCAATTTTTCAATATCTTTTGAAAGTTTTTCGATAAGTATCTCAATTTCGCTTCTGATCGAGTTGTAACTCCCGATCAACTGTTTTTATGTGCAAAATTTAATTGGATTGTAACTCTCGATCAACTTTTTCATCTAAATGAGCAATTTTGAGGTGCTTATTGAACAACCATCATATGCTTCTTAGTACTTCGATCTTCCTTTTTGTCAAACAAGAATTACACACATTTATTGAACGATGAATTTGTAGAAAGCTCGTGATGTTAAATAACAATGCTGTCATTAAGACACAACACAAAAAAATTGATGGATGGCAAAACATATTGCATAAACTATAACAAATTTACAGTTTTAGAATAAAATAATAGAGTAGAAATTGTTAACCAAATATATGCCACCTAACACTATTTACCCTCCAATTTTTGTTAATGTTCGTTTACAATACAAATAAATAAGCATACACTGTAATTTGAAGTATATCTAAGTAAAACTTTAAGCATGAACATAATTGTTACGTGCACATATTCTTTTTTTTCTATCATAATCACATTGGTAAATGTGATCATCAGATTTTAACATAACCATGTCACCTCGTAATATAATATAGTTCATATGTAGATATAATTGGTAAAATTATGTTCTCAAAAACATGCAAACCAAGGATTCTGATTTCATTGGCCCCTTGATATATACATTTTCCATTGTTGGCATTCTATGTTTGATTATCAGTAGAGATGTTACAACTACAAGAGGGGTACATTTCCTCTTTCACCATATCATCTACATCTTTAAGTATTACATCTCAACCAAATCACCTTATCATAATACACAAACCATACTCCATAAATAACAAGCTAAAACTCATCAACCAAATCAGTAAAATCACAAACATCCTACAATGGCTGCAGTGTTTTGGGCATTGGTTTTAGCAAGCCTATGCTACCCTCTAGCCTCAATCAATGCTCAATCACATGCAGCTGCACCATCCAATTTGCCAAGTACAACGTCACCGTTTGTAGCGAAACAACAACCTGTTGTGGCAGCAACTTCTCCTACTTCTAACAAACCCACAGCCACGGTCACAACAGCTGCACCATCGAAGTTGCCAACCACAAATCCATCGGCACCTTCCACGTTGCCATTAGACAAACAACAGCCTATTGTGGCGGCAACTCCTGCTAGTAATACAAACAAACAACAGCCTATTGTGGCGGCAACTCCTGCAAGTAATACAAACAAACAACCAGCAGCAACTTCTCCTACTTCTAACAAACCCATAACCACAGTCACGGCAGCTGCACCATCGAAGTTGCCAACCACGAATCCATCGGCACCTTCCACATTGCCACTAGACAAACAAAAGCCTATTGTGGCAGCAACTCCTGCTAGTAGTACAAAGCAACCACCAGCAGCAACCTCTCCTGCTTCTAATAAACCCTCGACCACGATCTCAGCAGCAGCACCATCCAAATTACCAACTATAATCCCTGCTGCACCTTCCAAGTTGCCAACGGCAGCTTCGCCAACTTCTAGTACACCATCCGCTGCTAAAAAACCACCTATTGTCGTAGCAACTTCTCCCTTGTCTAGCAAGCAACCAACCACCACTCAACCGCCTACAACTGCAAAATCATCCCCTGTAAAATCACCAGTTCCTAAAGTTACGTCTCCAGCATCTTCCCCTGTGAAGTCACCAGTCCCCAAAGTCGCGACCCCAACATCTGCTCCCGTGAAGTCACCAGTTCCAAAAGCTACGACTCCAACCGTTTCTCCTGTGAAACCACCAGTTCCAAAAGTTACAACTCCAGCGGTTGCACCTGCAAAACCACTTGTTCCCAAAGTTACAACTCCAACAGCTGCACCTGTGAAACCAATAGTTCCAAAAGCTACAACTCCAACATCTGCTCCTTTGAAACCACCAGTTCCGAAAGCTACCGCCCCAAAACCTTCTCCTGTGAAACCACCAGTTCCAAAAGTAAAATCTCCAACATCTGCACCTGTGAAATCACCAGTTCCAGATCCTCCAAAACTCGCTCCTGCAAAATTGCCAGTCCCAAAGGTTACACCAGCATTAAGCCCAAAAACTCCATCCCCTAAAATTCAACCACCACCACATCCACCCAAAAAAGCACCTGTTTCTTTACCACCATTATCCATACCACCTGTTTCACTTCCACCGTTACCATTGCCACCAGCTTCTAAACCACCAAGGGTATCCCCAGCACCTGCAAAGGTTCCAAAAGCACCAGCACCAGCCAAAGAAGCACCAGCACCAGCACCTGCACACAAAAAGAAAGCACCAGCACCCGCACCAGACAAAGAAACACCGGCACCAGCACCTACACACAAAAAGAAGAAAGCACCAAAATCATCACCTGTTCCTTCCCCAGCAATTCTCCCACCATCACCTGCACCAACACCTTCAATAGACACACCATCATCAGCACCAGCACCATCGCCTGAAGATGATGCGCCAGAACCACCGCCACCCCACAAGCACAAGAGAAGAAAACACAAGCATAGTAAGCATAAGAAACATCACGCACTAGCTCTAGCACCAGAACCTACAAGTTCAAGTTCAACAATCATTAGGAGGAGTCCCCCAGCACCACTAGCTGATGATAATACTACAGTGAGTTCAGATGAGGGTCCATCACCAGCACCCAGTCCTAGTGCGGTAATATCTTTTTCCATTTTACTTTAAGTTACAATTATATATTTATGGACCTCTTTGGTCTGGATTAGGCCGCATTAACGAATTCATGCAATCATTGTCATCTGATCTTTATCAGACAGATTGTACTCTGACTTGGCAAACAAGTCTAAATCATGTAGTGAGCTTTGTGCATGTGACAAAACTTGCTAAATCTTCTTTACCAAATCTTATGATTTTATGTTTTACAGAATGGTGCACAATCTTACCAAGTGCAATGGAGAAAGATGTTGGCAACTGGTGGACTTGCTATTGCCATTTTGTTATGTGTCACTTGAGTACCTGCAGAAGATGCTATATATACCAGGCTCATATGACAAAACATGGATTCATCCGAAGATGTTACTTGGTTTGCAAAATTATAATTTTTTTTCATATGTATGGAATTGAATGATGAACAATTATACTCATAATATTTTTCTTATCCTTTTGTTCTTTCATTGTATTGTGGTCTTTGCTCAAGCAATAATAATGATATGAGATTTTGAGTTATCAAGAAATGCAAAGTTAAATATGAGTGTGTTTAATTTACAATTTGTGAATTCAAAACCAAAGGCATCTTGCATATTAATGAGATCATGATCACCCAAATTGCTTAAAATAAAATAATTATATGTAAACCAGTACTTACAAATATACTTACAAATATACTTGTATTAAAAATTAAATATGAGCAAGAAAAAAAAATTACTAAAAATTAAATAAGACTGCAATATGAATCAATTGCTGGCCTATAATATTGTATACTATTAGACACTTTTCCCATTGACATCATTTTTTAAGCTCACAACCCACAAAATTGTAGCTGATTGCAATTTAACGTGAGTATAAAAATCTAGAATCTAATAGTTCTATGTTTAGTAACACCGAATCGAAGACGTGTCCAATGTTTGACATATGTACGTGTTGGACACCGACACATATGAAGAATGAGTTGTTTTGATTTGGTTCAATCATTGATATGTAATGAAGGTCAATACCAAAAAATAAAACAAGTCTTATTCTTTCATTTATACAAGTCATATGCATCGGTGTCATGTCAACAATACTTATTTTTTGTTCAATCTCAAGCTAACTCATTCTTCATATGGTTCAATCATTGATAGTTTGATTAGGTTCTATGTAGTGAAGGTCAGCACTAGGGAAGGAGCCAAAAAATTTGTTTAGGGGGAACCGAATTTAAGAGTATAACTTAGTAAAGAAAAAACAAATTTTTATATGTATAATATATTCAAGAAATTATATTTAATATCCAAAAATTATAAGAAATTTTCAAGATAAAAGAAAGATGAGAGGCTCACTTTAGTATGACAAGCCTAATTATTATTATTTTTTTTTGAATAGTAAAGAAAGAAAAAATGAAACAACAAAATGCAAAGGTAAGAGGACAAATTCTATTGGTATGAGAGTGCGTAAATAACACTGCATGCAACAAAGAAAAAAAAAATCACGAAATTGTAATGAGGAATCATAAATTGATATTCGTTAAGGATTAATGTTCATTTGTAAATTGCAAACAAAACTTTACTTTATTTTTCATTGTTATGCATTATAAATAATAATTAGTGTAATTAAGCTTAGAAACTTAAATGTTTAAGGCTAAGTAAATTGAGTAAAAAAATAGTTCATCGTACAATATCATATAAAGTTGAATGAAAATAAATATAGTGACAAAAAAATATAATAGGATATTAATATGAAAAAAATTATAATAAAAATCTAGGGAGAAACTGTGGCCTCAATTAGTCTCCTTCTAGCTCCATTTCTGGTCAGCACCAAAATTGAGAATGAGATACCTCAAAAACTTGTATCACGAAGATCTTAATTAATGGTCAGAATAATTACAAGAACTAGAAAAGATTAACAATGAATAATTAACTATGAATTTAGTACCTCCTAGGATGATGGTGAAAGAGTTGGAGTTGATCGAGCAGTTTTGGGACTTGAGTTTGGTAAGTGAGCTGACTCCAAGTGGTGTGAAGTTGGGAATGTTGACGTTGGCGAGTAACATTTTGGAAAAGATCAACGAAGGTCAGAAAGCGGATTTGGAACTTATGGATCATGTGGTGTTCCTTAATCAAGGTAAAGGAGTGGACTTCAAATTGAATGAGAATGGTGTTTTGATATTTAGTGATCGAGTTTGTGTACCAGATGTACCTGAGCTGAAGAAGCGCATTTTGGAAGAAGGTCACAGAAGGAGTTTGAGTATTCATCCAAGAGCGACGAAGATGTATCGGGATTTGAAGAGGTTGTTTTGGTGGCCTGTAATGAAGAAGGATATAGCGGAGTTTATGTATGCTTGTTTGATTTGTCAGAAGTCTAAGATTGAACATCAGAAGCCATCAAGTTTGATCCAACCATTGTTTGTGCCGGAGTGGAAGTTGGATAGCATATCTATGGAATTTTTTCGAGTGTTGCCTAAGACTGCGAAGGGAAGTGATTCTATTTGGGGTGATTGTTGATCGGTTGACGAAGTCGGCACATTTTATTCCTATCAAGACTGGTATGTTTGTGGCGAGGTTGACGGATATCTACATTGAGCAGATTGTCAAATTGCATGGTATTCCATCTAGCATTATGTCAGATAGAGATCCAAGGTTTACTTCTATGTTTTGGGAGAGTTTGCAAGCAGCTTTGGGAACTAAGTTGAGGTTGAGTTCTGCTTATCATCCTCAGACTGATGGTCAAACAGAGATGTCTATTCAATCTTTGAAAGATTTATTGAGGGCTTGTGTTTTGTAACAAGCTGTAAGTTGGGCCTAATGATTACCGTTGATTGGGTTTACCTATAACAACAATTTTCATTCTAGTATTGGTATGAAACCGTTTGAGGCTTTGTATGGGAGGGGGTGTAGGACTCTGTTGTGTTGGTATGAGTCAGGAGAAAGTGTTTTGTTGGGACCAAAAGTTGTGCAAGAGACCGCAAAAAAGGTTAAGATGATTCATGAGAAGATGAAAGCGTCTCAGAACAGGCAGAAGAGTTATCATGATAAGAGGTAGACATGGCAACGGGGCAGGGCGGGGGCGGGTCTTAACACACCCGGCCCCGGCCCTAGGATAGAAAGTTCACCCCCAGACCTTCCCCCAACGGGGACGGGTTTCCCCAGCCTCCCCCCCACCCCCACCCGCGGTTTCCCTTGAACCTGTAACTTTTGAACCTCTTCTCCTTCAGAACCTGTTCGCAAAACGGTCATCTTTTCAACCTTAGCAGCAGGTTTCTCAACAACCACAATCTCCTTTACAACCTGAACAGATTCCTTCTCTTCTTCCACTTCCTCTTCCTTTTCCTCCTCAAGCACCAACCTCCTCTAACTAGAACCACTCTGAACAACCAAATTCTTATCCTTCAACACCTGTAACAACGCCGCAACATTCGCAACCGCATTAGAAGACGTAGAAGAAGAAGGTGATGAAGATAGAATTCGGTGCTCGAGGGATTGAATTTGGTGGGGAAAGAGAGTGTGGAATTCACACTTACAGTGACAGTTATTGTAACGCCCTATTTCTATCAAAGCGATAATACACGCGAATAATGCAAATATTCAAGAAATAGACGATACGTCTTCATATCAAAATCCAAACATCATGCATATATAAAATTTCTCAACAGTCCCAGCGGATATAAATCATACATCTCCAAAAAATACATGTCATACGATTAATATACATCATCATATAAAATCTCCAAATCTCGACACATGGGCAAAAACTCAACAACATAAATCCAGCATTGTCAATCTAGAATAATCATAAAGACAGACATCCTAGATCAGAGCCTATTCTAAGACTCCAAAGACCGATAACGGAGATAGCTCCCGCTATCCAAGCAATCAACAACTACTCCTGCACGCCGTCTACTCATTCATACAAATAGGTAGGTGGTCCACCACAGACCACTAGGAGTTAGCTTCACATCAATCATAATCAACATAAATAATTTGAAAATACAAGCATTGAATTAAACCTCAATTAATAGCATGACAGATAAATTTAACTTCCAAACATCATTCAATAAATCACACACAAGTTCGCAACGTCACCAACATGTAATCAATCAATCACATTCACACCGAACACCAATTATTATAACAACTAGGACTCATGCCACAACATGATATGTTCCTAGACACGACTTCTAAATGCATGCGGTACCGTCATCAACAACATTTAGGCCGTCACCCCATGATGCCAACTGCACATCATAATCACCTCAATTGGATATAAAATCTGTCACCATCAGTCATGGATGCATGAACATATGACTCGACAACAATGCATATATTCACACAAACAATTCACCACATCATTACCATCCATTTAGCATATATGCAATCATCAACAAAATCATCATCACTTAACATATATGCATTCACCGACAATATCACAATTAATTAACATATATGTATTCACCAACGATATCACAATCAATCAACATATATGTATTCACCAACAATATCACAATCAATCAACAACATCATACTATTTCTCACAATCCAAATAAAGGAGAAAATACTTCATACTAAGATAAATATCATTTTCAACACATATCAATCATTCACATATCTTCATATAATCAGATCAAACTATCCACAAAAGATATTCCAAGTATTTGGTCTTAAAGATCATTTTCGACAAAGTTCGTCTCTCATTTTACAACTTTAAAATAATTGAAACAAATAAATCAAGACCAAACAAACAAGATCCAATGCCTCAACTATGTATACACCTAAACCACATATGAGTACAGTAGAGTATACATGTGCGTTTCACCGGCTAACTACGACAAAATCGACAAAATCACAAAGTTACGACGAGTTCGTATCATTTCTCTCATATTGCAAAACCAATTAATTTTCAAAACAAAATCAAGTTAGATCCATCATATCATAGGTTAAATACTCTTAAACACCTTAATTTAACTCATAGCACACAAGTTTTGGAGTTTGAAAACAAACCATTAGCTTTGGGTTGACTTAGAAATAGTTATGCTAACTTTCATAAAGTTTTACCAAGACCCACTTGAAGTATTTTCGTCATAACTCAAAATCTAAAAATCATTTTCAAGTCAAACTAAAACCATCGAAAAGCTAACACAATTATCTAAGACTTTCATGTTTACACGAAAGGCCAAATCAAAACAAAAATGTGTGAAAAAGACGCGAGAACGCGTAACAGGGCATGTTGTTAGAGAGCAACTCGCCCCGGCGAGTAAATCACTCACCATGGCGAGCTAGAGATCTGCTACATTCGCCATGGCCACCGTATTACTCGCCATGGCAAGCTATGACAGGTAGATCTCGGGAAAAACTCAATTTTCCCCCCAAAACCCCAAATTTTGATCCCTTAAGCTCAAATTTGATCCCAAAGTTTGTCCAGACGTTTATAAACATCAAAAGAGACTCAAAACCATATAAAACTTGAACCAAAACATCCTTTTAACAAAAATCACTATTTGACCAATTTTTATAAAAACTCCTCAAGAACAACACAATTTCACAACAAACTCCATGAATATGATTACCCAAGGTTTCAATCATCAACAACAACATCACACAATAGTAACAACATCAAACAAAAATGAATTCATCAACAATCCACCAACAACAACATTATACTTCACCATTTTTGAGCAAAAACACAAGTATACATATATACATAACTTGAGCATGTAACTTCATCATCAACAACTTAATTTATAACAAATTCACATACCCAAAACATTGCATCAACACATAAGCACGAATTTCATCAACTAAATTCACAATAATCACTTTATACAAATAAGCACTTATGGGTAGAAGTAGAAAAGAAATTATACAAAGAGATTATGCGTTGCCATGTCTAATAAGAGGATGAAGGATATTGAGTTTCAAGTTGGAGATCATGTGTTCTTGAGAGTGAATCATGTAACCGGTGTTGGACGTGCTTTGAAGTGTAAGAAATTGACACCGCGTTTTGTTGGACTGTTTGAGATTATTGAGAAGGTTGGAGCTGTAGTGTATCAGATTGCGTTACCACCGTCGTTGTCGAATCTTCATGATGTGTTTCATGTATTTCAGTTGAGGAAGTATGTGTATGATCTGTCTCACATGATTCAAGTGGATGATTTGGAAGTAAGGGATAATTTGACCGTTGAGACTTGTCTAGTGATGATTGAAGATCGGGAAGTTAAGCGCTTAAGAGGAAAAGAGATTGTATTGGTGAAGGTGATTTGGTATGGACCAACCAGTGAAGTGCCACTTGAGAGTCGGAGAGTCATTTAAGGGAATCGTATCCATAATTGTTTTCTTCAAGTAATTTTCGAGGGCGAAAATTCTTTTAAATGGGGGAGAGTTGTGGCAACCCATTTTTAACTAGAATTATTTTAATTATTTATTATATGTGTTTATGAGTGTTTATATGTGCTTAATTGCTTATGTGTTTATTTGGATTGAGATTAGTGGATTTTTTAGTCCAGAAGGGTATTTTAGTCGTTTTTAAGGCTAAGTGTATTTTGTTTTTTTTGGTGATTTGAGATAAATTAGCAATTTTGGTAGAAAGTTTATTTTTAGTGTTTTGGGAGAGAATAGTTATTTTTATTAAGTTCGAAGTAACTAGTGGTAATTATTTTGAGATGGTAAAATAATGAGATGATTTAATGAATCAATGATTAGTAATTTTTTAGAATTTGTTAGTAAGAGTTTTAGGCCCATTGTGAATATTAGAAACCTAGCCCATTGGAGAGTAGTATATGTACTTAACTCATGAAGGAAAATTAGGGTTAGAAACATTTCATTCTCATAAGATAGAGTGGCTAGAGAGAGAAAGTGGGAAGCTAGAGAGAAGAATAGAAGAGGAAGAACTTGTAGAAGAGGAAAGCTAGAGCCAAGGAGCTAGAGAAGAGAGTGAAGCCATAACTAGAGGCTTTGAAGATTTGAGGTAAGGGGCATAGAACTATTTCATCAAATAAGCTATAACCTCATTTTTCTACTTATGAGTCATAAGTGCTTTTGTGTGAATTATTATTTTTATGATTTTGATGTTAATTTTTGTGCTCCTAATTGATGGGTAATTATGAGTATGTTAAATTTCATGGAATTGATGTGTTTAGATATTCAAGTTCATAGTTGATGTTTGAAATAAGTCGTGTTTGGTGATGTTTGCTCAATTAAGTGTAAACCATGAGTTTGTAAGTGATTAATGTTCAAACATGTTTCAAATCACTTGATATATGATTATGCATGTTTGTATGTTGTTGGGGTTTGAATTGTTGGTGTTGTTTGAGAAGTTTGGATGAATTGGGAAAATATGAGTTTTTGGTGAAAAATGAGTTTGATATTGAATTTGTGATGAAACAATGTTATGAATTCGTGTTTGTAAGCGTTTTGATTGCCTTTTGATGTATGTTAACTAATAACGAAGTTTGAGTAACGATTTTGGGTCAAAGGAAATCAAAATCGGGGTTTTGGGGAAATTTTACATGAGTTCCCGATAGGAACCCAAAATCTAGGCTCCCCTGTTCTAGTGAGCTTGCCTGGCGAGCTATGTTGTGCCATGGTGAATTGCCCAGGACAAAACCCATGGTTTCGGGTATCCTGGGCAGTTGGGGCCGTTTCTGGACACCCCTAAGTGCTTCTTTTGATGTGTTTGATTGTTGTTTTCACTTAGAAACCTACTAGAACATCAATTGAATTGGATTAAAATGGTTTTGATGAATTGAAATGAAATTTGGTTGAAAATGATCAAGAACATAGAATTTTTCGAAACTTGTTTTTTCTCAAGTGAAATGATGGGCATATGATTTGTTTTCTGTAACAATGAGTTTAGAATGATTATGTAAGAAGTGTTTGAGCTTAGGACTTGGTTTTACTTTGAAAATGATTTTCTTTCTAAAAAATGAGAAAATGACACGAACTTAGTGAATTTTTGGAAATAACCGGAATTGAGCTATGATGTGGATATGTATGAACTACTGTGATGATATGTGTTATATGAAAATGCTTTGTTGATGTGTTTGAGCATGAATGCCTTGTTTTCGGTGAATTATTTGGAAAAAAGATGGTTTTTATGAAAATAGACAAACTTTGTCAAAATGAGATATTATGATCGGATAACTTGCAAATAGCTTTGTATTCATGATAATAGGATATAATAAGAATGAATCAATGATGATTGGGTGTTTAATATGATGAATGTCATGATGTGGTTAGTTGTCCGTCTTTTATGCAAAATGTGACTTTGAAACATACTTGTTTCTTTGGGGTGATAATTATTGATGATGATTATTCCTTTAGTGATTTTAACTTGATGACTTGATGACGACTCTTGTTGAATTATGACTTGTTGATTGTGTGGATGTTAAAACTTGGTAATAACGGTGTTGAATTTATTAAGAATGTAAATGGAGGTGTACTTTACATTGCTTTGGTGAATATATTAGTTAGTGATTTGTGCATTGACGAGTCTTTACTTGAAGTCCATGCATTCATAGTCATGTTGAGTCTTATGAATAATGTAAATGGAGGTGTAATTTTACATTGCTTTGGTGAAATACGTAAGTGGGGGGTGTACTCTTACGTGGGTGTGGATTCAATACAGTAAAATTATCTCCGAAACCCAATTGGTACCACATGGATCTAGAAGAGTCTAGAACATTACATGCACTTGATAATTGGTGAGTCGTGTCATACTTGACTATGTGAATTGGTGATTATGTGCATTGGTGAAATTTGTTGAATGTTGTGAATATATGAAAAAGGTGAATTTGTATATTGCTTGATTATGCTTGTAAGCTTGATGAGTAATGTTGATGTGGAATTTCATTGTAAATGATTTAATTAAGTGTTTATTGATCATTTGAAAATGAATATGCCGCTTTACTTTCATCTGATTATATATTATTTGTGGAATAATATCTAACCCTCAGTGGTCGTTTGGTTGACTGTCTGCCTATTTGTATGAATGGGTAGACGGCGTGTAGGAGTGATATTCTTATTGCTTGTGAGTCTCCTGAGCACTAGCTTTAGAGCTACCTCGTTTCTTTCTTTGGAGTCTTAGTTAGAGCTCTGATTAGGATGTCGAACTTATGTTATTTATTATGTCCTTGAGACTTGTTGCTCATTTATATTTGAGACTTGAGATTCTATTTGGTGATGAATTATGAGACCTATGGTATGGTTATGGAGAACTGTTTATGTTGTTCAGATCATTTTGTATGTTTGTCTTCCGTTGCGAAATTTTTATGAAAACCGATTATGCATGTTTTAAGAAACGAAGATGTAACATCTAAATTCTTTTGAAAATAATTATTTATTTTGCATGTTTTATTGCTTAAGAGGTTTAGGGTGTTACACTTAACTGTGGAGTTCTTCTGGAATGGGTTACCGAAAAGAAGATGCATCTTGTTGGTATAATTAGCACCATGAGTTGCGCATTGTCATGCCTTATGCATTGGCGACCACTCTCCGTACTCGCCAGCCTCAGGCGTTACATAACCATGTTTTTTAGTTAACAACCCATCCCACATTGCTCTTAATATCCATAAACAATCACACCAAATCCACTTATTTTCTTCTTTTCAAACTTGCCGCTTTGTGGCAGTCTTTTTCTTTCCTTTCATTCAATTCTCACTTTTCCCACCATATATAGTAACCGGACACTACTTGACTCAATAAATCAAAAACGATAATTTATTTAAAATGATTCTAAATTATATAGTAAACTAATAAAATTAAACTATAAACTTAATTAAAAGGACTTTAACAATATGATATGACAGACTATCATCAACCCTCTTTTCAAATTGAACTCATTTGTCGGGCTACCATTGATAAGAATTGAAGTTGTTGCAGTGGTTACACACTCTAAAATCCCTTGCGCCATAAAGTTGAAAAATTCATCCTAACCATAACATCTTCCAAATACCACCAATCCACCGAGTCAAATGTTTTTTCAAAATTGACCTTAAGTAATAATAATTCTTTTGTTAAATTGCGGGTATCATCAACCATCTCATTAGCTATAAGGATCCCGTCAATAATTTTTCTACCTTTAATAAAAGCAGAATGAGACTCGGAAATAACACTCCCAACAACTTTGCTCAAATTGTTTGCGAGAACATTTTCCAAAATTTTATTTAAACAACCCATCAATGAACTTGGCCAAAAATCTGCCATGTGTCAAAGACTATCAACTTTAGAAATCAAAGTAATGAAAGTACTATTAATTCCCTTAGTTAATTTATCGTGGCGATGAAACTCAAAAAACCGAAGTAATTCCTCTTTTTAAAATATCCTAGAAATGTTTATAATGCCAATATTGATTTCATCCGGCCTTAGGCTCTTGAAGCTGTCACAGTCCCAAATGACATTTTTTTTTATCTCTTCTAAAGAATTTTTTTAATTAGATCCAATCCTTCCGCCTTACTAATCATTTTGAAAGAGAGATTACCTATCCTCGATCGATTAGAACAACCTAACTGAAAATGATTTTGGAAATTGTGAAAAACAACATTTCTAACACATGCAACCCCTTGTATTTGATCACCATTTGCGTTGATCAAAATGTTTACATTAGAATTCATCAGGGTGACCGTTATACCATGGAATTTTTTTGAGTTTGCACCCCTCTCCCGCAAACAAGTCAATCTAGAATTTTGCCACAAGATGCTTAAATATAATTTTGATAGCGACATTAAATTAGAAGATAATGAATGTAATTCTTCTAATCGTACAACATCTAAATGATGCACCTCCCCCTTAATATCCAAAGATGAATTTCGCTTTTTTACCTGTTTAATATGAACATCCAAGTTCTGAGTGTGGTTCTGATGCCAGACTTTTAATCTATCTTTGATCAATTTCAACTTTTCTTTCAAGACATAAACTCCCCATCCCTCAACCTGTAAAGACATCCATTGCTCCTTAACAAAACCTGATACCCTAGAAAATATGTCCAACAGTTTAACATACGTTGAGGGCAAGCCCCCCAATTTTCTTTGTCGATGGTCGACATCATGGAACAATCATCTGAAATGCCTTTTGCTTGAGCCATTTGAATACGGTTAAGCCTGAAAGAACACCATTCTTCAGGTAAAAAAAGATCTAAACGGTTCATGATTAAGCCATCTCCTCGATACCAAGTGAAGCTTTTACCTCACAAATGTAAGTCAAGCCTAAAATTATCTTCAATAAAATTGTTAAATTGAGAAAAATCTCTTAACGATCATTAATTTCCCCGCTCCTTCTCTCATGAGGTGATTGAATAGCATTAAAGTCACTAGTCACACACGAATTTGCATTCCTATTAGCATTAATTAAACCACCCAACCTTTTCCCACAATAGTTGTCTACTTCGACTTACACATGGTTCATAAACATTTGTAATAGAGAACTCCACATTACTTTTGATAAATCGGCCTTGAATGATCAAGACATTGTCAAAACTTTTTGAAAGCTACACATCTACTTCCCACAAAGTCAAGATATCTCCCGAAGCACCTACATATGTGCTATAGGAGAAGCCACACAAGTCAGAACCCCAAAGGGTCCTAATCACAAAATCTTCCACCAATTCTAATTTTGTGTCATGTAAACACAACACTAACATATTCCTCTCCTTCACTAGCTTCTAAACCTCTCTGCACTTCTCCCTCCCTCTTAACCATCTAACATTGAAAGAAACAAGCTTCATTAGAATCACCTACACGCTCACTCGACCCTCCCTTCCACCTAACATCTTCCTAAACTCTGATACCCATCCCTCTCAAACCTTCCTCTAACCCCCTATCTCTCAACCATGCTTCCTCATCCTTTCTACCTTTACCATCACCTCTGGATAAAACACTAAACATATTTGCACTGTCTGCTAATAACTTGACCCTGACATCCTTCCCTACATCACAAACATCATTACTAACTGAAGAAATGGTCCCCACTAATAATGATGCCTCACAGAATGAAGATTTACTTGTTTTTTTTTTCTTGACTCTCTTGAGGGAGTGAATCAGACCATGCCTATCTTTGCCCAATAACCTAGCTGCTTCATTTATATCAACGATGGAACATATCTCTTAAATCTTGGTTTGGGTGCCCTTTTTCTCTTCTCCTGCTTGTTTAGAAAATTTGGACCTTTCTCGCCTAATTGGTCATCAACAGAGTTAATCTCGATTTTACCTTTGTCTTTTAGCAATTCATAACACCAAATACCTATACCTTGAGATTCTATTGGAACAAACGAACAAGATTGAGATATTGCTGGCTGTTCTGGAATCACAGTGGTATTAAAAATTTCATTTTGCTGATTTGTTGGTAAAACCGAAGTGGTTTCCTTGACCTCAATAGATTAATTAATGTCTTTGCAACATCTGGCGATAATTATTTAACATCTTTGATCTTTGTTTCATCCTCGTTAATTTTGACTTAAAATTTAAAATAGAAGATATGAATTCCCATCTTATTTTGTTAGAAAAATATTTTTAATTACAAAATGTTGGTTCTTATTGAAGAAAAATTGTAAAATATTACTACAATGGTTTGATAAAAAGAACCAATTCATAAATATTTAAATAGTTATTTTTTAATAAGTTAAGAGTATTGACATGCACCGTTTCAACAACATGTATACTAATAATAATATATTAATAAAAGAAAAAAGTACCAAAGAACAAAAATTGGGGAGACTTAAAATCAAACCCAGGAATCAAAGTTGATCCTAAATCTAGTTGATCCTAACAAGCAATCAAAGTTTTGCAGACGACTGGTAAATGGATCGACTGTCAACACAGAAACGAGTCGAAGAATCAACAAGTCCTTGCAACAAAAACAAGCAAAACAATGCTTTTGAGTTAAACAATCTAACATAAAATTGATAGAATGATGAGGAAATCAATCAAAGAGACTGATGCAAATATTAGGGTATCACCCACACGAAACCTTAACCTTTGAAACCTTCAGATTTCAACATATTTCGAAACAATCAGAGATCCAAAAAGCGGTAACTCAAACCATAACTTATTTTGTCCTCCGAAGAACAACAACGGCAAACTCATTTAATAGTGTAAACAAACACGTATAGAACATACCCTAACAAATTGGGATGACCTAAGTTGAATGACTTTATATTACAAGGGAGAGCAACTTGCCACAACGAACCAGATTCAACAAAGCTCTAGACCCATAATCAACATGAAACCAAACTCTAAGAAACCTAGTAAATGAAGAAAAAAATGAAGGCAATGGTGGCAGGAAGCCAAATTATCGTGGTTTAGGTCAGCGTAAAAACAATCCCACGACACAACAACCACAATTTCATATCGAGCGACAAAATCACATGATCTAAATCAACACCGCGACAAACTACTTCAGATCTTCTCGAAATAGAAGTGGATTGGGCAACCACGGTCAAGGATCGACCATCATCATTGTGTTTTTGAGCAACCCCAAGAGAAAGGGTTTAAATGAGGTGATACTGAGGACCTTTGTGACTTGTCGCATCGCTAGTAGTGAAATCTACATTGTGAAAAACTGATGGTTGTATGTGGTAGTGGTGGTAAGGTGGCGTTGGAAAGATCATGTTAGAGGAAACAAGTCAATGTGAGAGAAGAGAGAGAAAGAAGCTTGTATTAAGATCATTGATACGTGGGTAAAACTATTTTACATTATCAATATGCATACAAATAAATTCTTCCGTTTGGTTCAACGAATGAGATAGGAGGGAAGGGGTTTTAATGGAGGGGAGCGAAAGAGAGTCGAGGGAAGGAGAGATATATCAATTAAATATATGTATGGTTCAAACGATGGGAGGGAAGGGGATGGAGGGATTTTAATTTAATATATGTTTGGTTCACAAGGGGAGGAGAGAGATTTTAAAATCAAATTACTTTTTTATCCCTCTAATATTAAAACAATATCTTGATTTTGAAATTATTCACTTCATAAAAAATTAAACATGAAAAAAACTCCATAAATAATCAAACACAAAAGTTCTAACAAAATATTAGGTATTCATAAATATTAGAGCACTTCTAAAATAATCCAGTACAATATAAAAATATTTATAAAAAAAAATCTTCTACAAATTTCATTAATAATGTTTTAATATATAATACAATTAAAAACTATAAAATAAATATATATCAAAATAAACAAATAAAAGCAACGTTAGTAAAAAAAAAGTGAATTCTCGTAAAAAATAATAGAAGACAAAAATATGTGGTTCTCATTAAAAAAAAATGACAATGGCATGTTACAAAAAAGAGGGTAGCAAGCAATATATTGAAAACACTTAAAATTTTAATAAGGACGATTTTGTCTTTTAAAAATAAATTTAAGGATAATTATGTCAATGTAATTAAAATTACATTAACTCATCTCTCTTTCTGTCCCCCTCCCCTCCAAAAAACTCCGATTTGAGGGGGAGCAATAATTGTGCTTATGAGGGATTTTGCTCCCCTTCCTCTCCCTCCCCTCCCCTTTTAAAAATTGAACCAAATATAAAAAAAATTAAAATATTCCTCTCACCCCTTTCAAAACCCGCGAACCAAACAGACCTTAAAGTTTTACTCGGTGTATATGCAATCAATTTTTTTACTCATTTGATGTAGTTTGTTAAAAAAACTCAAAATGTAATATATGAATTACAATTTTTTTTTGTTTTGTGAGTAATTGTGAAAAATAAACTTATTTTTTTTCAGTAAAATACTTTTTTAATATTAAAACTGGTTCCTTCAAATGTTAATATAACATATTAGTATTACTATAATTTTTGTAAAATAAAAAATAATCAATTCAAATATATACTAATACATTTTTTTTGCAGGAGTATATAATAATACACTTAATACTAAGAGTTATTACAAATCTCATTAAATTTGTGCATTGAGTTTAGAAACCTATATTTAGTATGACAAATTTGTGGCACAAATGGAATACATGCCTTGCATATTGCATGATTCATGTCAAACTGGAATAATTGCTCATTGACTCATATATCCGTTTGCGAATGAGAGAGTGATACAATAAACTTATAAACCACATGCATAGAAAATGACAACACTCAAGTAGAATCAGGACCGTTTTTGAGATTTTGGTGGTCTACGAGCGAATCTGTAATTTGGGCCTAATTAATAAGTATATATAAAATAAAAATAATTGAATTTCAAAGTGTGAAAATAATTTTTTTAAGATAATAGTTTTTATTATGTTAGGAAACGTGATATTCAATTTCCCAATATGTCCTTTTTTTGATTAAAATACACATGGTTTTAACATTCCTTAATATTATTTTTTTACTTAATGAACCCTTAATTTTATATTTTGGGGCCCAAATTTTTAACTTATTTTTTGGAGTCTAGGACGGCTTCCCTTCTCGCTCTGCCTCAGATACGGCCCTTGTCCAAAAAAACGTGTGTGGCTATGACATTTTAAAAAAGAGTCGTCATCATACTATTTCATCATTTCTGCCCTTGTTTTCACTTTTTGGTTGGACTGCACTTTTGACATAAATTCATAGTCAACTTAGTAGGAAAGTGATTTTTTCTTTTGGCCCTTAGAGAAGAATACCCGAAAACAATCCTTGAAAACATGAGAAAAGAAAACAGAAAAGCAATAACATAAACAAAATCATTTTATTTTATGAAAAAAAGTGAATCTTGAATTTTTGCTCCGAAAATATATCTTACGAAATTTAATATTTAAGTCAATATCAACCCACTTGGGTTAATTTGATGTTGTTGGCTTTAAACCTTAAAGTGTGTTATTCTTGAAGTCCTAAGGTCGATTCTTCACAGTATCAATTTCGTAGTTAGTTTGACTAGTTAAAAAAAATTATTTAAGTCACTAGCAATCACGTTAATATTTCTTTTTTATTTTTTCTTAATAAAAACAAAACTATATTCATTCAAATTAAAAGAATACATCAGAATCAACATTGCTAAAAACGTAAAGGGTGAATCTGCAAACTAACTCACAACACCCAAGTTAATAGCATACAACAACAAAATGCCTACAAATAATATGATAAAATCTAAATCACCGGAATAACCATGTTTCTGGATCTGCAACATTGACGTCCAAATCATTGATTGAATCTGTGATTGACTGAAGTTGGTCATTCAATAGGAACCAAACGAACACCGCACCAAGACGCGAAATCAAACAATGCCACACACAAGACGACGAACAACACAACGCCGCACTCAGACGACGAAATCACGAAAAAACACAAAAGAAAACATTTGATATATGTGGAAATCACTTATTTAGATCGAAAGAAAGGGGAAAAAATATGCAGATGGGTGATTCTAGGTCAAAAAATGACCTAAATCAACATCTCTTCGATGAGTGAAAGAGAAAGAAAACTTAGAGAGAAGTTGGAGTTTCTCTCACTAAAAAATTAAGGCCGACTGTATGGAGGTGAGTGTTATAAAAGAATATAGTTGTTTGGCTCTTTATCATGTTAATCTTTTAAAGATATTAAATATCGAATCTTTTAGATATTTTATGGACTTACTTTATGTATCGATGATTCTAAATTTAATTTTAGTCACAAAATTAATTTTACAATCTTTTTTTGTTTTGGCTTTAGGCGGAGTGACTAACACTACTTGAAAACTCACACACACAAATGAGAGATGTCGGGTTCAAATCTTGATAACAATGAAAATGTACATTCAAACAATATTAACATTTTCAATTGAGCTAGGTCTCAGAGACAATTAATTGTACGATCTAGTCAACTAAATTCGTGATTCACTCATGATCATAATGACACATTTTAATTTTTTTAATCACTATATGTAATAATAATAAACGAGTAATTAAAATAAATAAACAAATATCATAAATAATTTTAAAAGTTGCAATTGTCTTTGGAAATATCAATCGGCTTTCAACTTTTATTAATTAAAAATAAATTCTTGGTCAAAACAAAATTAAAAAATAAATCATTTTCTTCTTATAAATAGTTAGCAAGGCTTCAAGTTGATCATTCTCCACCATCAAATTGCTTGCTTCACCCCCTCCCTCCTAAAAAGTGCTTTTTTTCTTCTTCCAATGGACAATGATAATTGTGATCTCTTTTCTATTGTTCGTAGCTGCAAAGCTGCCACCTTTGCTACTCCTACCACCGATTTTGAAACTCTACCTCCAACTCTAACCACTACAACCAATAACATCATATCCCCTCAAAACAGCACACCTCCATGCTTTGATTATTTTAGTTTTTCCGAAGAGAATAGCTCAACCCCGATTACCCCACTTAAACCGAATGATTTCATAGAGCTAGACAAATTGATAATCAGTTTCAATCCAACAACCACTATCACCACCCCTACTATCACCAGTATCCCAACCATCACTACCACCCTAACCACTACACTTACCCCCTCAAGCACCACCATCCCTTCCCACATTACCACCAATACCATCACTAACACTAGTTTTCATGATTCCAATCAAAATTCCACCTTTTCTAATTTCCCAACACTCATCGAACAAGAACAGTTGCAACTAAATGAGTTTACTGAGCTAGAAAAAATGATACTTAAATTCTACCCCAACACCACTATCCCCACCTCTACCATCACTGCTCGCACCCCCACTACCACCATCTTCACTACCCCGACAACCACTATCCCTACAACCACATTCGCCACCCTCACCACCACTGCCCCTATCATCCCTACCATCACCACTACAATGACTAATACTAGTGTTTGTAAAACAAATCAATATCTTACAATTGCTGATTATCAAATACTCATCGAACAACAACAAAATGAACCAAACCGTAACAATGAAGTGTCTATTTCTAAACCCCATACCCGCACTGGAACCGCAACCAGCAATTTTGATTGTGCATTCAACCATCCATCAATTTCACAACAACCCCTGAGAAAGCACAATCAAGTACCATTTCTACTACCTCGAACAAATTCTAGATTTTTACCAAATACACATCCGAAGAAACCAAAATTTAAATCAAGAAAAAGGTAAAGTATTTATTCCTATTATTTATTATATTTTAATTATATCAATTTTATTGTGACCTAAAATCATTATACGTTTCTTTTTTTTTTTTACAGAAAAAATAAAAACCAAGTGACATTTGTGTGCCATGTGAGGGAAGACGAGCCTTCGGAAGATTCATGGGCATGGAAAAAATATGGAGAAAAACCCATTAAAGGGTCTCCACATCCAAGGTTTTTATGCATTAAACACTCTAAATTTACATATTTGTCTTCTATTTCATATTAAAAATAATAATTTTGTTACCTAATACACACACCAACCTAGTGTTTTAAATAGTGATCGCAAGGACCATGATCCCAGATCCTTACCATTGGAAAGAATTGCAGTTAAATGAAACATATGTGGTCTTAATCGCGGTTGCATTTGCATTTCAATTTAAAATATCAAAAGTTATTACTCTATTCTTTTCAATGAGCGACACATTTTGAAAATTAAATTTTATTACAAAATGAATGTCACTATTAATTTTCATTGTACTGTTAATTGCTTTTTGGTTTGATATGTTCTTAGTTCCTGCAAATGTATCATATTTTGCGTTTCATCCCTCTGTTTTTTTAGGCAACACAATTACACCACCTTTGATTCTTGGTCTTTGATGTTTGTTTTAGTTTCCGACAAAATTTATTTATAGTGAAATTGGTCTCTTCAATATCCATTTTAGTCCTTCTTATGATAGAATAAAATCAAATATTCTATATATCAGAGAGACCAATTCCAATATGAATAAAGTTTGCAAGAGCTAAAACAAAACAATAAAGACCAAAAGAAAAAAGTGGTATATTTTTTTTAAAAAAAAGGAAGAAAAAAAGAGAGAATATATTTGTAGGGACTAAAAACATATTTAAATCTCACATTTTATTTTTTTCAATTGTAATATTTAATTGATTTTAAATACATCACTCCTAAATCAATATCTTTCACTTTATTTAAATCTCACTTCATTTATATTATTTATTTTAATATATGTTTAAATTAAACCGATATGTCACTCAGTGTAAGACGGATCCATATTGCATACCTTTATTTAAAACTCTCTCTTATATACATTTATATGTGTATGGTTTTATCTATTAAAATAGTACATTCAGCGGTGTTTGATATGAAAAGAAATCAATGAATGGTTTTGTAGGAGCTACTACAAATGTAGAAGTTTCTGGGATTGTTCGGCAAAAAAACTAGTAGAGAAAAGCAAAACCAATGAGAACATTTATGTTGTGACATATAAAGGAGAACACAATCATAAAAAACCAGCAGTTAATCATAACTCCGTTGTTGGGACCTCCCGGAACAAGTCATCAGAGACTAGATTATGCATTGGCAAAGAAGCTGGATCTTGCTCAAATAGTGGTATTCTGTTCCCTTAGTTTGGTCTAACTCAAATAGCTTTCTTGGTTCGAGCCTATTAGGTTTTGTATCGGCCCCTAAATAATGTATGATTCATTGGTTTTTTTCTTTTTTGGTGGTGGTCAGGGTTCGAACCCCAGACCTTATATATTTTATGCATTGTCCATACTAACTGAGTTAAGTTCACGAGGACAATTAACTGATTTTTCTAATTGATGCAATATTGCACAAAATAAAAATTATTAATTGCTTAATTTTCTCTTTACCCATTACTCTTTATCAATAATCTTTCTTATAAAAAAATATTTTCTGTTTCTATTGAAAAAGTTAGCAATTAATAATCTTTATTCGGTGAAACTTTGCACGCATTGAGAAAAACATTAAAAAAAACATATGTATGTTTTAGTTTTATTATATTTTCTATTTTTATTCTCAAATAAATATTTATATCATATATTGCAAAAACAAACATTTTAATACCTTTTTTTTTTTGGTGATTGCCGGGTTTCGAACCACGGAACTTGCATATATTATGCATTATCCATACCAATTGACCTAAGTTCACGGGAACTTACTTAATACCTAATTTATGATCTTATTTTTGGTTTTGAGAAAATTACATAAATAAATATTTTCATTATATATACTAATTTTGAACCACCATTTAAGAAAAATAAATTCATTTTCTTATAATTTAAATGTCAATGATGTTTAAAATTAAATATTTTGTTATTAGTTTTATAATTTAGAATATAGAATTCACTTTTAAATAACCATACTATATCAAATTTAGTAATTTTTCACTCATTTTAATTTTATTTTGTGTTGTTTTATATTTTATAATAGGGTTTAAAACTATATGCAAATGAAATTGTGAACTAAAAATAGAGAAAAATATGAATTCAAATTTTGATTATATTAAAATAAACTCACAATACTATTTTTCTTCGGGGTGCGTTAGATTGTTTTTGCTATATTATTATAAAAAAAATTATTAAGGAAGGAAATTGTAGATTTGAACATAAGAGGATAAGAGGATGTAATTCATGCTTCTTTCAGGGGAGAGGTCTGAAATATTTTCTAATATGGTTTGCATAAGAGGAGAGAGGAGTAGATATTTTAACATAAGAGGAGAGAAGAGTGTAATTCATGTCTCTTTCAAGAAAGGAGAGTGTCATTTACTCTTTGTTGTTTAAATAAGAATCTTATGATTTTATTTAATTGTGAGTTTTTCTGGTTATATTTTGTGTCGCGTTTCAAGAGAGGAGAGTGTCATTTACTCTTTGCTTTTTAAATAAGAATTTTATGATTTTATTTAATTGTGAGTTTTTCCGGTTATATTTTGTGTCACGTGAATGATGTGGATATTTTCAATGAGTTTAACATTTAATAAAAGAAGTATTAAACTTTGTTAAAAAAATAAATTAAGTATGAAACTAATTATGTTTTAAAATCAAATAATAGACCTTTATTTCTATTTTTTACCACAGGAATCCAAGATATTTCATTCATGGTGGAAATATCAATATAACACAGAGAACATGATAAAAAAAAATTGAAGACTAGCCATGGATGATATTGCTCTAGCGAAATAATGTGCCACACTGTTCACCTACATGTTAGAGTAAGCTTTAATAGTCAATCTATATATTGAATGAATGCAGTTTTGTATCTTGACCTATATATATAGCGTAAATGAGGATGTTGTGTTGGATGTGTGGTAAGACTAAATGTGATAAGATTAGAAATGATCATATGAGAGAGAGAGAGAGAGAGTTTGAATATCACCTATAGTATAAAAGATTGGGGAAAATAGGTTTAGTTGGTTTGAACATGTAAAGAGAAGACCTATAGATTTCATAGTAAGGATAGTAGATCAAATGAAGAATACTCAGATCATTAAAGGCAAAGGAAGACCTAAAAAACTATCAGAGAAACTATTAGAAAATATTTGTAAATTAATGAGTTTGACGAAAATATGGTGTATGATAGTACATTATGACATAATTTGATCCATATAACCGATCGCAGTTAGTGGAAAACGACTTGGATGTTGTTGTTGTTGTGTGTGTACTTATGAATATATAGCCCTTATAAGTCATTTCCTTATTATGATTGTTTTAAAGGAATAAATTTCATGAATAATTAACCAAGTTGTTTCGCCTCCAGTGGCAAGGAGCTCCTCCCAAGGATGTACCTGGGAAATATCGGGTTCGATTCCCAAGGGGAACAACGCTTGGTCAGTGCGCATGCCTCTACGCATGAGCCGAATTAGTCGTCCATCATTGATGAGTCAGAAATCGGCGTGAAAGCCAAAAAAAAAATCATAGATGAATTAGTTTTATTAATGGAATATTAAGTGTGACTTAATCGTGAAACCTCGTTATTTATAAAAACGTTATTCTTAAAGTATTTGTAGTCAAATTTTACAATAAAATGGGATAGTGGTAAGACATCAAAACTATTATGTGGGTAGACTGATGACTACATCTCACGGGTTATGCATAAAGATTTATCAAGTCTTCACATATGTATAAACATTAGGAGTAATTTTTTTTTTAGGGAACATTAGGAGTAATATTTGTTACTAGATTGACCCACCGTGAATTATTTAAAGTGTCGTAAGATATTCTCATAGATCTAGGATTCGAGTTCTTTGTTGACGTTCAAATGTTGTTTGTAAAAGGATGACTATAAAGTCATCTGATAGGTATTCGACGAATCATGTTGAGGGACATGAGTTACCTAGGTAAAATTTTCCCTCCTACAGAACAACTGAAATATCTATGGAGTCAATCTATGCCTTGTGCTCAATATAGACACGAGAATAAAAGAATAATTATACAAATGATCATTATCACATACAAGTTTTGTCAGCTGTTACTTGAGTAGAAATGATGTGTTGTTAGATGTCTCTCATTGTTTAAAATATTAAACTTAAGATTTAATATTATTATCAACATTACGAGAACATACATGGTCACACACATAAATTCTTGACACCGAAACGATTAACTAAATTAAATAAGATTTCATTTCATTTAATTATATTTTTTTTGGTCTAGTAGCCTAGTGGCTAGAGAGCTCACACGGTTAAATGTGGAGAAGTGGGGTGTCCGGGATTCGAACCTCGGCCCCTGCATAAATTATGCAATGTCCCTACCAACTGAGCTAAGCTCACGGGGAATCATTTAATTATATTTATTTGATTAAATAAATGAGAGTGGTATTTATTTAACTAAATACAATTTTTTTTTTTTGGGAAACCAAGGGGCCTAAGCCCGAGAAAAGATAAAACTAAACAGAGATGACTCTAGGGGTCGCTATCCCCATAACACCAGTTAACACCAGAGAACTCAGCCTAGCTGGACACTACTCATACACACGCAACCCCGGCGCATGCTCACAACCCATGTTTGCAAGAGCGTCTGCACACGAATCGCCTCACGATAAGAATGGCAAATTTTCCCACTTCGGAGCAAGCAATCTGCGAATTTCTTCAATGAGACGCCAACCAACAACATTTCCATCCTTAGTTGTCTACAGGGTATACACCACCACACTTGAATCAACGTGCAACTCAACTTTTGCAAAACCTCTCTCTCTAGCAATTTGGAGACCATCCAAAACTCCCCAAAAGCTCTGCTAAATACGCATTACATCTGCCCAAGTTACGGGAAAAGCCACTAATTAAATACAATTTAATTTGATTAATATTTGATATTTAATTGAAGGAGAGGTTAATTAAATGTAAATGTTATTGGGTTTTGTGCGAAGCTTAAATTAGTTTTAAGTTTTAAGTAGCTCTATTTCAAAAAAAAAAAAAATTAAGCAGCTCACTCTCTATAAATAGAAGAGAATCACACTCGTCAAAAAGAGGCTTACCCTAACTATCACAATTACTCTCTTATGACGGCTATCATTGTGTTTCAATTTGTGCTTGTGTGGATTGAGTAGAGGTGTTTCGTTCTTGTGGAGTTTGTGATGCATCCTTGCATCATTCTCCTTGAGGCATCAAAAGGTAAATCCTTAAAGGTGTTTACATATGTGTTTAATTTATGATTAATGATTAGTCTAGGTCCGTTCTTGGGATTGTTTCGCTAAAAGGAATTAATTTTTTTGAAAAACCCCACTTAAATCTCAAAACACTATCTCCTAATTGGTATTACAATAAAGTTTTTTTTAATTATTTAAAGGAAGCTTGCTATCTTACTCCTAAAGTAGGAGTAGGTTTGCTAACCGACTTCTTCATGAACGTAGTTTATTAATAGCCTCGTGGACAAACAACCTCACTACCTCCTAGTCTGCTAAAAATGCAACACTTCTCTTCACCATCAGCCCAATTTTGCTGTACAACTGGCTCTGCTGCAATTCAATAAAGGAGAATAATAAGTCCTGAAAATTATTTGTTTGTTACATAGTTTTAGAAAGAGAGGTTTGATTATGGTTTCTTGTTGTTTCTTGTGTGGCAAGAATTGTGTTGGTAAAAAGAGAGTAGCCTTTACTCTACCAAATCTAGTTGTAAATTTTACATCATGTGGGAAAAGAATAGGGAAGAAAGTACATGACAAAAGGGTATATACTAAGATATTTAGTAACATTGCACTTTCTCATTAAATTTTTATTTAATGTTAATGAAAATTGTGTATACATATGTGGACAATGTTCCTACAAATCGATTGAAAAAAATAATCAAGTTGATCAATGTTTACATCAACTTGAATGAGGACAACTAATCTGCTCCTTCAAGTATTTGGGTGGAATCATCCCCTACATCAATGCTAAATATGCCAATTGGCATTATTAGTCTTCTTCATCCTCCACTTCATGAAAAGGAAGTGGCACTGCCTTCACTGCTCTAAACTTGCCAGCATTATTTAGATGCTCATGCTCCAATCTGAACCAATAAAATATTTATTTATTGAAAAAACAATTGAAAGTGATGTATCATGCAAATGCTACAAGTATCAAACAAAATAAATTATGCATTTATAGTCAATGATATTCTACCTGTAGAAATTCCATAGTCCTCTTCTAATAACTTCAAGTGCTGCTAAAAATAAGCTTGTTACTCTATAGTCAACATTTTCAAAACTTGAATGGAGAACAGTTTGCAACCAAGCAAGCCTCAGAGTTATGTTTAATACCTGCATAAGCAAAAAAAATATTTCATATTTATAATCTGAAAAGAAAGCATGATTCATGTCTTCTTAATATTTGTACAAAAAAAAAATTCTCTGCTCATATGTTTACTTCTTTAATCTAGATTAGGAATCTCAATTTAAGTTGTATAATTATCTTATCAAAATTATATGCCACACTTTGTGACATTTTCTCTTTAACATCTTATATTTAAGTTGATTCGATATGATAATTAGACATGGACTAATCCTTATCTACGAGACTTTGACATAGACATGGACACCAGACACGACACAAATATGTTGAAAAAATATAAGTAATTGATGCAACTACATGTGTTAGTATAGTCTCGATGTACGATACAACGCGTATCAAACACTAGACACACCTTCAATCAGAAGTGTCGGTGCTACGTTAATGACTAACATAATCTTTAGAGAGAGCAAAAGGGTATGATTTATGTACCATTGACAAGTAGTAAATAGCTTTTCTTCTTAGCATCAATTCATTTCTTAACCAAGGATTCTTGGAGTTCCTTTGTAGCAAACCCCAATCCCTTACAAAGTCCCAATACAATTGGTACAAAGTTGCTACACTTGACATGATCACAACAACACATAACCATCCAACACTTCTATCTTTTTCATATGCAACTTTAGCACCTGCAGCTAACATAGCTGAAACATATTTTCCTAGATTGATAAGGTGATTTGTGTCCCCTTCATCAAACCATCTCCTTGCACACTAGAAATCAAATTAAGAGACATTAGTTTTTCATATTTCATAGTTGAAAAAAATCTTGAGAATATGCTTAAAGAAAGGTTTAACTATAAAATGTTTACAAATTTTTACCTGCATTGCTCTCCAATAATATGGCAGAAAGGACACTGCATAGAAAAGATCTCTATATTGTTTTACTCTCATGCAGTATCCATAGTCTTGAGTCTTATAGCTCCCAGTTATATAGTAACATGCCATAAACTCTAGGCTCCTTAGCATTGGAACCTATAAACAAATCATGTAACTATTAATATAAGAAATTCATTTTGATGTACTATCAGTGTAAAACTATTTACACTATCAACCAATCATAAACCATCATGTATATGATTTTTGAAGTAGATATGATTAAAGTCAAATACTTCTAATGATCGAACGACTATGATTGATTAGTAATTTTCCATGAAATAAAAAACACACTACCTGACTGCAAAGTTGATCGGCCATAAAAAAGTCCAGCATCAGAACCTAGGGAGAAACAGAAAATTCAATGAGATTATGACCAAAACAATACATGATTTTAGACTAGATTTTATCACTAATGACATGATAATAGTGTGAGAGAAAAAAAAGGTACCTTATAAAGAGGTGACCAAATTATGTTCCTTATCACACAAAGGAAGTGATAACGGCTTGACCGGTATATAATGTTGAAGGGGCATACAAGTAATAGTAAGAAGGCCTGTACATGCAATAAATAAGATGTTACATTTCTTTTATCATGACGGGATACGATTGAATGCATGTGTAAAACTTTTTTATAGCATCTAATGTACAAAATCAACAACTTACCAAAAAAAGTAGGCCAAGAAGGAATTGAACTTGTGCATAGGAATACCCTTTTGTGAGTAGAGTCAAATGAAAAAGCAAGACTCCAACCACAGCAGTCATAGACATTGTACAAATCAAGAATACATCATTGTACTTTAGTTCCTTAGTTGGAACTATCTCAAAAATAAATCTGTAGTTTATACGAGTCTTTCTCCATGCAATAATGTTGCAGCCATAGAGGAAGAAATGTAGAAACATGAGACTAAACACACTGCAAACACAAAACAGAAACATAAGTCATTTCCTGCTCGTACAACTCCGATCGTGGTTGAACCAGCTGGTCTGGTTCTAAAAACAGTGATCTGAAGACAATGTGCTGCAATGAAAATTCTTTTACTTACCTAAGCACAGGGTAGACAGTTTCCATGTAGACTGAATTTTGGTGTCTTTTGTACAGTCCAGTAAGATGAGCCATTAAAACATATGCACCAAAAAGTGCCCAAAAGCATCCAGTAAATAGTCCTGAATTTATTTGGAAGATTCAGTTAATTTTATGAGTAACTTGCTATGGAATTTACACTGATATCCAATAAAAAAATCAACATTTTTCAATATCATGAGTTCTTATCAAAAGTCGGTGTAAAACTATTTTAAACGATAGATCGTCTCCATTAAGTTCCAGAAGTTTTTATGAACGAATTATGATATTTACACAACATTTCTATTACATTTGAATTTGTAAAATAGAATATGGATTTAATTCAAATACACGGTCAGTGTAAAGAATATTTACACTTTCAATCAATCATAACCATCAAACCACCGTAAAAGTGTGAATTTTACCATAACAACTTCTGAGTCACATACTCACACATGATTAGTTTTACAATGATAGTGCAAGAAAATTAAACTCGAAATATATCAAATAAAGAGAAAAAAGTAACCATAGGAGATATTAATGGTCAACATTAAAAAGTCATGATGTGCCAATTGCCTTTTGTTATTAAAAAAAGAAGAATAAAAAATTACATAAAGGGTTATGCAAGTATGCATGGCTGCATTTATAAGTGTTTAAAAAAGTGGGATCAGTTGATTTTTGTTCATACAAGGAGCTAGTGACTAAGGGGGTCCATGTTGTGTTTTCTTTGGATTGTAGTGATCACAAAACAAACAAACTAAAGGCTCTTTAATACAATGATTAACAAATAGAAAATAAAAATAGAAAAAGTGAAAATAATAAAGCCTAAAAGTTACTCACCAATGAAGAAAGTAATTGCATGTGATTCTTTTTTATGATGAATTGGTCTAAGGTATTTCATTGCCTTTCTATGATCACCTTTAGCAAAATTCTTGACAAATAGTTCCTCCACTTCATCCATGAACTTCACCACCTGTAATTTTTAGGACAAACAAGTAAATAAAGTTGGTTAACAAAGTTAAATACTACTCTCTTACACACTCTCTCTTATTCACTGATCTTTAAGGTTTAAAAATGATTTAATTTATATACATTGTCAGTCTAAATATTTTCTACACCATCGGTCAATCTTAGGCGTAAGATAATTAAAAATGTTCAATTTTAATTATAACTACATTTAAAGATATATATGATTGGTTGATAGTGCATCAAAATTAATCTTTAAAAAAATTAAGAAAAACAATAAATAACTAATTCCTATAAATTCTGTAAAAATATTGAAGAAAAAAAAAGACAGATATTTAGACAAGCATATCTAATTTTTATGTGTAGGATTTTAGACCATCTTTTGGTGAAGACATTATATGATTATTGGCCACTTGATATTGTTGGTAACACTTTGAGTTGCAAATGAAAACTAGTGGCCAACATCTCAACATGAGTTACTTTAGTGTGAGCACCAAATATATTCCTTCATCAAAGTTTGACATGATAGAAGTAAGACATTTTGATATGTGTCTATTTTTTACCTTGTCTGAGTTGTTGAAATATGAACTCTCAACTACTTTGAGATAGATGGGAAGAATTTGCTTTTCTGTGACCTGAAGGAGAAGAAATCATAAGAATTGATTTTGTTATTAACACCTCTAATATGAAAAACTTCATTTTTTTAATATAAATTGTGAACTCTCTAATTCACTTTACCTTGTCAAATTTCTTCAGAATCTTTATAAATGCAAGCAGGTTCAAATTCCTAAAAAATCAACATGATGAAGAAAACAGTTACACAACTTTTTTTTAATATCAAATTTAACATTTAATGCAAGTTCATTATTAAAGAAATGGTACTTTGACTAACAAAATTGACATCAAATTTTGATGACAACTTTGATGGTTAGCAGACTTCAAATACATGGTTAATTACATTTCATAAATGGTTAATAAATATAACAAAATATAACTTATTAACCATATGCATAACACAACCGGCGATATTCTGATGTGTATATTTAAACACAAATTGTGGTTATCGGATATCATTCATGTATATCTTCAAACCTAAAAATTAGGCATATTTGAAGACAATTTAAATGGATATTATGCATATTTGAACACTTTTTTTAAAATAAAATAAAAAAGTATATTTGAACACATAGAAAACATGATTAATTATGTTCAATAGATGATTAATGAGTTGTGACACCTTGTTATATTCACTAAGCATTTACTAAACGTAATTAACCACATATTCAAACAACATTAACCATCAATTTATCGTCGAAATTTGATTTTAAATGTGATTGTCAAAATAACAAAAAATCTTAAAATATTAGATGTATTTGTGAAAGAAAAATTGAATTATACCTATAATCATTCAAATATCCTAGGCCCTTATAAAGCTCAATGAAACCACCTTTGATCATCTTTTCTGCATGATGTAACCTTGTTTTATTAACACGAAGAACACCACCTTCTGGATTGCATTTTCTTGAAGATTTATTGAACAAATCTTCCATTACAAGGTAACTAATTTCTGAAAAGGTTTGAGAAGGTGTTGTCAAAGGAATGTTTATTCTCACATTCTTTCCTTGGCCACTAACAATATTGCCAGATAATGTCCTCAATTTACCATCTTCCCATTTCAAGTCCATTGATTTATCCTCTTCATTTGATTCAGTAAAATTCTCTTCTATTTTCTCCAAATCCTCTGTTTGTTCTCTGCTCCTAACAGAGTCTTCCTCTGCATCCAGTATATAGAGTATTAGATTTACATTCACATCATAAATAAATTTAAAACATATAATACATTCAAATACTAAGAATTACTCTAATACTATGTTGTACTGACACTTCATAATGAACGCGTATTTAGTATCCAACATGTGTCGGTGTCTGACACGACACCAACACATGTTGTTACGTTCAATCACTTCTATTTTCTTAAACTATTACTAGCATCTATGTGTCAATGTCAATATCATGAAACTTCATATTGAAGACGTGTTCAGTGTCCAACATGTGTCACTGTCAAACACGATATCAACACATTTAGTTGCACTCAATCATTTCTCTATTATTAAATTAATGAAGGTGTCTACGTGTCATTGTCAATATTATAGTTTGGTGTATTTTATTTTAGAATGGCAACAAAATTCATTTATGATATGATCCTTGTCTTATTCTTTACTTGGTTAAATTTTACAAGGAAAGGGAAGTGAAATTTAATTTTTCATTTTAAGTAATATTTCCTTTTTTTGATAATTTTCAAATTAGAGAGAACTACATAATATTTTTGTCACCCTATAGTTTTATTAATTTAGAACCCATTTCTATCCAAACTATTTCCTTTTAGACCTTATTTAACTAAAGAAACACCTTAATTAATCGTTTATCTAGACAATATTCTAAAATTATAGGCATTTATCCTATAAGCACCTATGTATAAGTTATTTCTATAACATAAAGTAAAAATAAAATAAAATGTCCCTGTGAGCTTAGCTCAAATAGTAGGGACATTGCATAATTTATGCAGGGGTTGGGGTTCGAACCTCGGACACCCCACTTCTCCATATTTAATTGTGTGAGCTCTAGCCACTAGACTACTAGACAAAAAAAAAAAAACATAAAACAATTTTTATATAAGCTATAAAGTTGATAAGTTCAAATAAGCCAATTAAATCACATTTAGTATTCACATTGCTTAACTAAAGAAGATAAGTTGATCAAGTACCATTAATAGATAATGTGGATGAGACAGATTCTTCCTCCTTGGAGTAGTGAGAAGAGCTCCCTTTACCTTTCTTCTCCATGAATGCAGATTTGAGCTCAATAAGAATATCCATTTGTTTTTTCAAGGACTCCCCTCTATCAAGAAACTCTTTCTCCTTTGTCCTATAGAATTTATTAACCTTATTGAGGTTTTGGTCTAAACATGCAAAAAATTCTTTTGTAGCATCAGTATCAGCAAATTGGTCTAGTAATTGTGTCTCATACATGTCACCTTTGCTAGTTGATGAAACAAGTTTCCTATGAACCTGTAAAATACCAAAAAAAATAAAAAATATCATAAGTCAAATATATACACAATATTTAACAAAATTAATATTCATAATCATATATCATCAAAAGAAAAAAAATAAAAAATAAAGTTTACTTGAATTGGTTCATGTTCTCTTTGTTGAAATGAAAAGAACTTTCTTAGTGATGAAAAAGGTGACTTCACCACTGAACTCATTTGATGATTATTTGGTTTTTTGTTGGTATTGTTAAGAAGTTGAATTCTTTTAATATCCTTCTTAAGTTGCCAATAATCAACAAAAGCTTCTTTCCATTCTGGAATGAGTTGTCCCTCAAATTGCTTAGAGAATTTCACCATTTTCTCTTTGTTCTTCTATAGATGATATGTTTTTGTTGATGAGTGTTGAATGAAACACAAGATGGTGTTATATATTGGAACAAAAAGTGAGTTTTGGTTGATATGCTGGAACTTATACTTTGAAGAACAATTCTATAATATACTTAGATACTATATGCTTCTCCACTGAGGGAATTTGGAAGATATGGTGGTGGCTAGTTTATGCAGGAAAGTGATCAAACCGCCACCGGATATGATCACTTAACAGCCAACATGAAGATTTTGAAAGGGTGTGTTTCAATTTAAAGAAAATTTAAAGTGAAGACAAATTTTACTATTCAAAATGCATGCAGAGGGTGGCCATTTTTTGTTTTTTAATAAATAGAAGTTTAGCCGTTTTGTTCATAAGTCTTAGCTCAACAGACAAAAATATCGAAATTGTTAGATCGGACGTCGTGACAGGTATGAACCCCGACTTCTCCACTTATGTGTCTGAGTTTCCAATGACTCTTCTCATTTCGTCTATCGACCCAAAAAAAAAAAAAAGTTTAACCATTTAGACAAGTAGGGTCTTGGAAACTGATAAAGCAAGGGAAAGGAATGTCTCAAGGCTTAGAAAGCGCTAATACAAATATTTATATACTAACTATCAATGAAATTCTTACATTGACATCGAAATTCATACGTAGATTGTTGTGAGATTTGAGCTGAATTTTTATCAACTATACCAATTTATGTTATAGAATGGTCATGTCCTTGTCACATAAAGTGGCCACATAGTTTGCAAACAAAACCATTTTGAGAAAAAGATGTGTTAGTAAAGAATCAAACGTATTTGATTTTGGATAGATTTTACATGTGATAGTGTTCAATAAGTTTAAGTCAAGAAATTGATCATGCTTGTAAAGCTAAGGTTATTGGTTAAATTTGTATGCTACCACATAAAGATGTTTTCTAATTAGACCAGCCTGATTTCCACTAATTTTTTTTGGTAGAATGATTTCCACTAATTTCTGATAACTAGAAAAAGCTTCAATTATTTTCACGATCTCCCACTTTCATTTTGCAACTTCTTTATTTATTTATTTTCAATATGTCCACTATCATATTCTTGTTATGAGAAAAAGGGGATTGTTCTATTCCCCTATGCAAATGTACATAATATATTGTGGTGGTGTAATAATGTACAATTTTAATTTTTCATCAAATCTAACTTCTTCTTTTTTTTCTAATATTCATCAAATATAACTTCAGTTCAACATATAACATAATTTTAATATTTAAGTAAATGTTAGGTTTTTTGTCAAAAATGAAAGAAAAGTAGAGTAGATGTTAGGCTATATATATGATCATAAAATTAGTTTAACCTATTTAAAATTTGATGTGCATGATCGTTGAAATAATATCACGATATTAATAGACAATAGTGTGCTTTACTCGGTATCAATCTCATCAAGGGGCCAACTATGCGGTTTCATGTCTATGCAGTTCGGCTTCAAGGTGTGAAGAACTTGATTGAGCAAAGTAAAATTATTAAATATATATTTTGTTTTACAACATGGAAAAACATGCTCAACGAATTTCAAGATTTATTTGGTAGAATCTGTGTACCTGGCTACCTAAGGTGGAGCATATTGAGCTCCTAACTCAAGCTAATTTTATACAATTTGATGTATGGAATAATTTATCCATACAGCATATAGGATGTACTTAGGATAATTAAAAAGGAAAATTAGGCAAAAATAAAAAAATATTCCTTAGTTCTATTCCTTGGTTCCATGTTCTATTCCTTTAGTTCTTAGTCTAGTCCCTTTCAAACGTGATGGAAATATATCATAAAAATAAAATTAAAGATAAAATTTTCTATCAAAATAAGTCACCAAGGTCATGATTTCTTAATCAAGTTACTAACGTAACATTAAGAGTATACATTATATTGTTGGGTTTACTGTTGTCATTTAAAAGTTCTTATACTATATATGAAGATGTGCTTTAAAGTAAAGCTAGGTTATCACAATGAGATCTACCTCAAAATAATGAGAATATTATATAAGTAGATCATGAGTGGTTACAAATAATTAAAGATAAAGATATATTAAAAAATTATTGATTTGAGAAATAAAATTAGAGTAATATACAGTCCTAAGATGGTCAAGGATTATGACCCTTCTCTCAAAGGGTGCAATTTTTTTATTTTTATTTTTTTGACAAAAAGGGTGCAATCTATCTATATTGCTCACAATATATGATTGCAAAATGACCACTGTGAATATTGTAGAGAACTGTCAACGTCTTTAAGATCATAGCTGACTCAAATATACGTTTGTATTTCTTCTTCTTGTTTTAATTGCTCTTCCTTTTTTCTCTATATATAATTTAAATGTTTTATATATGTTTAAAAAATTACTTATATAAGGTTTTTTTTTTTTTTTGAGGAAAAAAAATTACTTATATAAGGTTAACAAATATATATTAATCATCTAGCCAAATGATTATAATGGATTGAAAAAAATGAGCGAAAGGGTTGAAATGTATGATTGAAGATGACTCGGATGTATACAAATTCATGGTCAATAAGGCAACACGCATAGAAACTCAACTTTGTACGGTTTAGCATAATTATTGACCTTCAAAAAAGTAGAATTTAATTTTGTAAAAAAGAAAAGTGTAATTACATATAACTATATACTAATGAAATATAATAAATATTTTATTATATTTCATTAGTATATCATAGTGATAAATATATTTTTGAAAGTGATAAAAATATAGAGAAAAGAGGATGTACAATTATATTAACGTCCAATAAGAATTGAACGTTTGATGGTATGAAATAAACATGCATGATAATATGGTTGTTTGATGAAGGTGGAAAATTATTCTACATGCATATCTTCTTTTTTTTTTAGAGGATCATCGATGCATATCCATTAAACTCTAAAGTATAATTATAAATTTGTATATTTATCATTTTAATAATTTTTTTATATAAAGTTAATATTAGCTATTAAACTCTAAACCATAGTGGATTCAATCTTAGTTAACAAAATAAGAAAAAATCTTAGTTAACAATTCTTCATCAGAAAATAATTTTCCCTTGAAGACAATTTTTTTTTTAAGAAGACATATATTAAACTATAAAAGTTATATAAAGTTATAATTCTTTTTCCGCACCAATTTTTGTCCAAGAATTTGTATGTCATACAAGCTGAATTTTTCATTTTCAAAACGATAAAATGCATGAACGCGTGTTTAATGTGTATGAGTCTTTTTAATTGAATATAAAACAAAACTTAGGCACAAAACCACAAATAATATCAATTGGCAATGAGAAATAAAGGAAAGGAAAACTCCACTTTTTTAAAAAACTTTTCTATAGCATGAATGTTGTTTCAAAATCAGCAATTAATAAAATGTTGACACGTGATTATCTAAACTTTACCGTATATATGTTGCAGTTACTTTTCTTGATTCCATTGCTTTGTGAAGATTATTACTCTCTTTTGTTAGTATATAAATATAAACTATTGTTAATCAGATTACTTAATTTGTATATAATAACTATAACTATGATACAGACTAGTCAAAAGAATCTGATACAGACATATATACAGTTGGAAACCCACAAATCTTGAATGCAGTTGGAGCTGCTATCATTGGAGATAATTTTGAATATAATTGTCTCAAGAAAGCCATCAATAATAAAACAAAAAGAATAATGCATGCATATTTTTTTTATTGAACAGTAATGCATATTGATAACTTTAAGTCTATAAGATCCCCTAAAAAAAAGTCTATAAGATTAAAGATCAAACTATTATTTGTTATAAAAAAAATTATCAAACTATATTGAAACAAATAAATTTTCAAAAATAAAAACTGAATAAATTATATAATGATATGGTAGGTAAACTCTATATAAGGTGTGCCTAAATATGAAAAGGATGCCCTACGTTCATGAGTTGATGCCACCAAAGATCTCAGTTGTCTAATAAAGATCATACATTTATATATTTTGGGTTGTAATTTTTATAAACCAAATCTAACCGCTGTAATAATTGGTAGACTGCATGACACATGTAGGTCCATCTGGATTTGCATGTCTAACCTTATTTTAGTGAAAGTATAATTGTTTCTTCTTTTTTGTTGAGGAAATAGTAAAAGTATATAGGTTTTTTTTTTAAGAATAGTAGAAGTATAAAAAGTGATAAAAACAACAAAGCATATTAACCAGGTATTTGCCGCAAGTTATTGTTCACTAAACAAATTATGATTGTGCGCACCAAGAGCGTTTAGACGTGATGATATACGTCTCTTCGAACTTAACTAAGATTTTATATTTGAATATGAACTAGGGCATTCAACATAGTTAAAATTCATATGAAAAGTTTATCGTTTATTTAAGTCTTGCAAGACTCTTATCTGCATTCAACTGTACAAAATAGTCTTGCAATATAGCAAGACTCAAATGATTAATCTTTACAGTTGAATGCACATAATATTAGGTTTAAAAAAAACAATGGATTGTGTGTAGAGTGGAAGAGAATCAGATTCATTGGAATCAATGTTGGTATAGGTATACTTTTAATAATTCTTACACGGTTTATCTATATATATTTAGTACATTATTATTTAATTATAAATAAATACTGATTTTTTTTAAAGAAATAAATACTGATTTTGAAAGTGCATATTATATGAATGTCTTAATCATTTAAAGTTATATACATGATCACCAAAAATATGCATGATCACCAACTATTTCAAGTAATATATAATATTAATCCCTCTACATCGTTCAAAAAAAAAGTTGTGTACGCCTAGGTTTGGTTCAAGCAACCATTGGAGGGCTTAAACCACAAAGGAGGAACTTTTTCCATCGAGAAAGTATTTTTAAAGCATACATCCGCATAAAATAGTTTTTTGATTGAAGTGGTTAATAAGTTTCGATTTCTATACGAAACAATTCTTGATAAGACTTACCTACCTTTCAGTCAAACATCAGATTATTAACAGTGTTTTCTTCTCAGAACCAAAGGTTAACACACACACAAAAAAAAAACATCTGGTTATGTTTTTTTTTTTTTTCTCAGAGTGTGTATTTCTTGACAAAAAACACAATCTTTTTTTCACCTGATGTGTATTTTTTTTAATCATGTACACTTTGGAGTAGGTAAAATTGCTCTCAATATCAAGATACAAATTAAATAGTTGTCTCATTATTAATTACTATTTCTTTAACAATTTAGACCGAGAATATGATGCCCCATTTTAAAGTAGAGAAATGTTATATGATTCAATGACCACTTGTAAAGAGATTTATATTTATCTCTCTTCAATGACATCAACGAGACTCTGCCACATTTTATTTTTTTTTAAAAGAAGACTCTGCCACATTGTTTTTTTTTTTAAAAAAGAAGACTCTGCCACATTGTTATGTACACATTTTTAAGTAACATTTTTAAGTATAATTTTCCATTCTAGGCAACCTCAATATTGACAAAAGATCATCTATTTGTATTTGTATGGTCTTAAAAGAGAGGAAGGGAGTGAACTACATATATCTCCTCAAACAAAAATATATTAAATCAATGTATATGTTGAGATTGATCAAAATCACGTTGTGCCACTGTAATTTTAACAAAATTAAAATGCTAAGATAACTGTCGAATTCACCGTCAATTCAAACATGCACTTAAAACGACTATTTCCTTTTATGCTAAGAAAAGAAACTTACAAATAATAGGCCAATTAGAGGATTTAAATCTAGAGAAATTTTCACGTTAGAAAAGAAAAAAGTGTACCACGAAATCTATGGCTTTAGGTACAAGGAACCAATGACATGCCATGAAATATAAATAATGGTCTGATTAGGATAGCATAATATTTGGTGCGTCCTTGCTTGTAGAGCCTCGTCCCAATCCACCTTTGTCTTCTTTCCTTGTTCATCATGATTGGTACTATCATCTTCTTACACTCGACTACGTTTTTTAACATTAACATAAATTTGACCCCACATGCCCTATGATCTTGCACATGTTGACGAAAGCCTGTATATGAAAATGACATGCTTTTTTCTTTGTTGGGTTCACAAATATATTTGAGTGGGACTAAGCTAGATATTAGAATACTTTTGTGGGGATATGTTATATAAATGTTGATGCTATGGGCTATAGCTAGTCCTACGCATTCTAAGTAAAATTGTGGCTAAATTACATTTAGTCCATTAACTTAATTTTGGAGACTTTTTTTGTCCCAAGCAATAAAAAAAATGCCATATGATCCTTTAATATTATGAAGTTATGTTATGTTTGTCTTTTCCATTCAAATGACTCAAACAACGCCAATTTTTGCTTATAGGTTATCTTATGTGTCGGTTGATGTGAAGTATTGATCAATCTTCTTAACAAATAAATCTTTTTCCCTATTTAACAAAATTAAGATTCATGAACTCATTTTTGGAGGGAGATAAATGTAAATATTTTTGTGAGCACTCTTTGAGCCTGAAGATTTTCTTTGCCTTGGACCGGAGCGTCATCCCTCGCCCTAATTTGTTTTTATCAAAAAAAAAAAAATGTACAACATGTGAGCTTCATCCTTATCCTCCCTTCCAAGATCTTCAAATATTGGAGTTTGTGGATCAAACGTTATTTCGGATCTCATAGCTCAAAACCATTTGTGAGTTGGATCTCATATCTTCAAATAATACTAGTGGATATTTGTGCAACAAGGATTATATCATGGACCTCCTTAATACTCCTTCAATGTTCCAACGCATCCCTCAGCTACACTTTCACTTTCAGAGACATAAATGGAAACATTGCTACATATCACAATTTGTGGATACATAAACTAAGTGTATGTTTTGGAGTTTAATTAGAATGGAAAAGGGGCTTTGGAGATAAAGAAGGAAGGATAGCCCCCCCAAACATGAATGAAGGGCTTACTTTTTCCTAATATGGATGAAATCTAAATGTAGTTAAGGATGGGTTAAATTACACCAGAGGTCCTTTAACTTTGAAGTTTGTAACAAATTGGTCCTTTAAGTTATTTTTGTCACACATAAGTCCTTTAAGCTTGAGGTTTGTAACAGATTGGTCTGTTAAGTTATTTTGGTCACACATAAGTCCTTTAAGTTAGTAAACATTTTCAATTTAGTCCTTCTGTTAACTAAAACAATGATGTGTCTGAAGGACTAATCTGTTACAAACCTCAAATTTAAAGGACTTATGTGTGACAAAAATAACTTTAAGGACCAATCTGTTACAATCTTCAAACTTAAAGGACTTATGTGCGACAAAAATAACTTAAAAGACCAATCTGTTACAAACTTCAAACTTAAAGGACTTCTGATGTAATTCAACCTTAAGGGTGATATTAGAGAGTTTTGGAAAGTTTAGATAAATTGTTCAAATCATTTCTATGTCGTTATATAATACTTGAAGAATTAGAAATATATTAGTCATAATCACTCTTTTAAATAAGGTGAATTTTTCTATCTATTTTCATCTTCTCTCCTCCCCCAAAGTTCTCTCCTCCCATCCAAAGTCCTAAGTAGAGTCTCATTGTACTAATATATAACGATTATGGCCACCTTTGTTGAGTCACGAAAAATTAACAATATTGTTCTTTGTAAGGGAGTCTCTTAGGTGGATTACTTAGGGCCACTCATACATTGTTTGTACTTTTACACGATGAGATCCATATCCATCTTGTTGGGTTCCCTTGGTAGTGGTTTGAGTAGCTTAAAAGGGTATCACAAGACTAGCTACAATGAGTACATGATAAGGGTTCACATATAAGGGTGCACACAGAAAAAAGGCATCGTGAAGGAGATGGCAAACACATTCGTGACGACAACGTTTGCATAAAAAACTACAACATCATGAGGCATCCCATTTGTGGTTTTTCGTTATGTGTCACTTGCGCAAGATGGTTTTGTCGTCTAAATGTGGTACACTCAAGAGAAAGAAAGAACAAAGACAACGTACAAGAAAGAGGAACTTGTTATGGGAATAAAAATGGCATCGAAGGTGCTCCCACCATCTCTGGTGTGCACACGATAGATTGTTGCCACATATGGCATCTCACTTGCGTTGTCATACCAAGTTTGCCAGAAATTTTAGGTTGTATCAAGTCCGAATGGTTAGGCTAACAATGCCCTTTTCTTCTTAAAACCATAAAGTATCATCCATTTGAGCTTGACCCACCATGTTTAAAACTAGAATCAACTTGCAGAATACCGATTTCTTATGCCAAAGTTTTCCTTCTTCGGTAGAAACGAATTGGCCATTATGTCCATGTCTAGCTAGTTAATGTGATACAATAGATGTTGTGAACAAGTCGACGTTCAACGACTTAGGTTCGAGAAAGGTAGTCGCAAGTTTTTCTTTCTTCCCTCTTTTCTCCATTCTCGCTTCATTATTAACCTTTACTCCCACTCTCTTTTCTTCACATTCTCCTATCACCATTTTGATTTTCCCTATTGTTGCATGATCGAGCTTTTCAAGCAAAGGTCATGATTTATTGTTATACGTAACTTCTCAATCATTGTCAAACGCTTTTAGTACTGATTCATCCCCACCATTCTTCGACTCCTCATTATTCTCTGTTATATTGTGCTCTCGATTTTCGGGTATCAATCAATTGATTGGTTTTGAACCTTTAATCTTTGAACTTTCTACTTTTATTTTTGGGAAGGGAAAAGGAGAGAAAAAACCCTTAAGAGAATTTGGATCCGGGGGTTGATTTCGTGGAGGGAAGGTGTTAAGCACCCTACACGACTACGGTACTCCGTAAGAACCTTTTGCCTAATTTATCTTGTGCTAAGTTATTCGCTTATTTTGAAAATAATTGCCTAAGAGTCTAAGTGAAAGAATGGAGGGAGAAGAAGTATGATTTTGTTATTTTTATTTGATTTGGAAGGATTGGGTCATTTGCCTACATACCCACAAGTGGGATCAAAACCAATGTAGTTCACTCTCAAAAATTATTTTTGTGGGTTAGGTTATTTTTAGAGTTTTTGAAAATAGTTTTAAGAAGGGGAAAGAGGCCTCAAGGCATGAGAGAAAATAAGATGAGGTTGGTCAAATTTTAATTACAAGAAACTCAAGTCTAGATATGAATATTAAATTTATTAAACATTTGATTAAGAAAATAAAAGGAAAAAACACTTGGATTAATCCAAAGTTTCTTAAGAAAATATTTTTGGAGTTTTTGCATATTCGATTTTTTTTGGTAAAAAGATTTTTCTAAATTACACGTAAACTAAGAAACTAAGCGTAACGACGTAACATGATGAAAAAAAACCAGAAATTTATAAAGGATGTTGGATCCCAAGCAAATTCTCAAGTTATGGAAATGAACCTAAAATTACTAATAGTTTGATTTTAAGAAAATAATTAAGGTCCAATAATTAACCTAATTTGTCTCTAATTCATTTCGGTCCTCGATTACGGTTTATGACATAATGTAGTAAATAAATTGTGGTGTCGGTGCATCTTCTCATTATCATGATTACATAGTTCTTAATTACATTCTAAAGCTTCAAGAGAAAAATAAATGACAAGAAAATAAAATGCATGAATTAAATTACATCAAAACCTAAATACACACTAATAAAATGATGACAATAAAATGGATGACAAAAATTTAAATATGCATGCAACAACTTTAAGCACAAAAAAATAGAGACAAAATAAACTACAATCAAATAATAAACCAACAAGTTTAAAGAGATAAAAAAAAAGGTGAAAATAAATAAACAATGATAAACATTAAAAGTTAGGGGAATAAAAATGAGAAAGTAAAAATTATAGTGTAAATAAGTAAAAAAACATGGTGAAAATAGGCTCAACACTGGATAAGTTTGGACCGTCTGATGAATCAGAGGGTCCAAATTTACTCACAGTTTTTTCATCACAGCCACTAGATCCCATTTGATCAGGATCAAAAAGTTAAAAATAAAAGAACACGATGGGGATAAAAAAGGTTTTAACATAGAAATAAAGAGGAGGTAACACAGGGGCCGTCAGATTTACGATCTGACGGTTCAAATAAACAAACACATGATAAAAGAAACAAAGAGGCATACATGATTAGTAACAGGATCATCATCGGCCGTTGGATCTTAGATCCGACGGTCTAGATCCTAAAGGTATATTGAATACCATGAATCCATGTGCACAGAAGCATTAAAAAAAACATACTATAAATTCGAAATCCACCAAAAAAAACACATAAGATGATCTTCATCTTCTCCGACGAGTCTGACCGCTCCGACGCGGTGGTTGCCGGCCCAACAGGGCGGCGCCGCCGCATCGGAATTCTCAAACAACCCCTTTTTTTAAAACAAACATAGATCTAGGCATCTTTTTCTTCACAAAGTATAGATCTGGTCTTATTTTCTTCAAAAGCGAACCGATACACCACAGATCTACACTTTGAGAAATCATTTTTTGTAAACCCCCAAGTTTTCCTTTTCACAACGCTTTTAAACAAAAAAGAAGCTACATACCCATACAGAAACACATCAAACGAAAGAGGAAAGGAGAGCTTGGGTTACCTTCTAGTTCAAACGGAGAAGAGAAAAGAGGTAATGCTTCGGAAAACTTCGATTCAAACTCGGGAAAACTTCAAATTCTTCTTTGTACTTGCTAAAGAAAACTTCGATCTCCTCTTTTCTGTTCGGAAATTACTCCATGCTTTGGTACTCGTCCGATCTGGAACAAAGGGTACAAAACAACGACGGATTTGGTTCGATCTTGATGAAGTTAGGGTTTATTTGTATTAATTTCGTTACTAACGTTTCAGTGCAGGTATGATTTGTTGTTCTTGCTGAAATGGAGAGTTTAGATTCATGTTTGATGGTTTTTGGACGAATCTGGAAGACTATTGATTACTCATGTGTTCTTCATGTTCTTATTTTTTTGGTGATTTTTCTGTGTTTTGATCTGAATGTTTGAAGGAAGAAAAAGGATTAGGGTGTGTGTAATGATTTGTGCGGCTGTGTCAGAGTCAATCATTGGTGAACAGTGTCAGAATTAATTGCTGCTATTTATAGTTAGGTTTCTCTGCTGCAGAGACTTGGGAAAGAAGAAGGCACAGACCAATGGAAACAAGACACATGGACCTGACTCAAGGACAAAATACAAAATAAAAATAAAAGAAATAAAATTTTAAAGAAAGGGGAAAAAAACGTGACCTTTAATGAAGAGAAGAAAACAACATAAAAAAATAAATGTAAAATAAAAAGAAAGTAAATAAATAGCATTAAATAATAATAAATATCAAAAAAATGAAAATGATAAAAACAATTAAAATTGTCCCTTTCGGTAACCAAATGAGGTATTTTAAAATATCTGTCTACCGAAATTTCGTCTGAGACGACAACACTACTCGGCTTTGAAAATACGAATACAAAACTTTTTAACTGATCAAAAAACGAGTAATAATTCTAAAATACGAACAAAAATGTTTTAATTATTTAAAGGAAGAAACAAAATAGGATTGAACTGCTTACGAAGCGAATAAAATATTTTAACCATCTACGGTACAAATAAAACGTTTAAAAACTTCAAAAACGACTAAAAGAAACATGTAACTTATCTAAAAACAAAGCAAAAGATTCTGACTGTTTAAAAAATACGAATAAAGACTTTAAAATACGAATAAAAATTTCTAACTGGTCAACATTTGGGGTATGATATATATCATTTAGAACGTTGATGAATGATATGACCACTCTTTTTTTCAACACTCAGTAACATTCACTCTATCATTGGATGAAATTTATGTGGATCACACGACTTTATAGGAACCCATTTTGAAAGTTTGGGATCCATATTGATTTCATCCAATAATGTTACTAAGAGTGTTGAAAAGAGTGTTCATAGCACTCTTCATAAAACGTGAACATGATTTCTTTGCTTCTCGGCTTCTATTGCTTGAAGCATTTCCCAAAAATCTGGGATGAATTCCTTGATCAAGAAATTGAGCAACTCTAGATGTAGGTCACAATCTTCTTCCACTCTTATATAATTTTATAAATTTAACATGAAAATGTATTTATAATTTTACACCTTTATATTAATAGACTGAGCAACCTCACAAAATGTCATTTCTTCCCTTATCATTGGCAAAAATTGAACGAGACACATTTTGTTCAAAAAGAGAATTAGATTAAAAACATTATCGCACATAAAATCATTTCAATACATTTTAGTTATGCACATAGCCAAAGATCTATCCTGCAAATAACTTAAGGAGAGAATGAGAGATAAATCAGATAATCAAATAAGTGATAGTTTTCATTAACTTGGTGAAGGGGATAATGAGAGATAAACCAGAAAGAGTTCCGTTAACTTCAAAAATCGGTTCTAATCGGGGAGAATGAGAGATAAACTAGAAAGGACGTGTTTACTTGGTAAAGGGATATTTATACAGAATTTGACAGAACCCCGCGAGATAGATACAGTGTAGATCCTTCTATGCTCAATTTTTTTGTACAAAATGGAAGCGACCCAAATAGATGAACATATACATCAGGAGTTGAAGCGGCTAAAACCACTTTTTGGCATGCGCACCTCAAGTTAGTTTAAACAAAAAAAGTTATTCACGACATACTACAACATGCCGAAATCAGAAAACGTTACCAGGAAGCAATGATGTAAAGAGTCTCAAATACCACTTCCAATTTTAAAATTTGTGAGAGTGGCAGTTTCTTGAGCCTCAACTGTCGATGGTGTTTCCTTCTTGTCAATTCCGAAAAAGGAGCAATTCTGGAAGGCATCCAGGCTGCTGGCTATCAAGCGATTAAGTCCGCTATCACTTAGAATTGGATCATCGCTGTGGTACTTAGTAGATGGTATTTCCAAGTCCAGCGGTCCCAAAGAATCAGGCTGCCACACAAAAAAAAAAGGAAAGATGAAGTGGTAAATAAAGTCAATTGTATGAAATACTTCAAAAGGTTTAGTATGTAAGACAACACCAATGCAAACATTTCAAAGATCAAAATAATAGTTCAACCGCTGTAATAAATATAATGGTTCAAATATTTTATAATTTTGATGGATGGTTTAAATGCAAGGATCTTCGAAGTATTACAAATATGTTTGTGACAACTCCCTGAGATAAACTTCGTCCAAATTGTCTTGCCGCAAGAAAATCTAAACAGCAAAAAAGAGTATAGAAAGGAAAGTACCCAATACATATCTGCTAGCCCAGTAAAATCTTTGGCTAAATGATACTTGTTATCTGCATCGGACTCACAACCATCCATAGGCAAAGGGTCTGTTTGAGCAATATCGTCCACAAGACTCTCTTTTTCAGGTGAAAGCTGCCATGAAACAATGAAAGCTAAACATCATTACACTTCACAAGCAATATTCAGTAATAGATGACAAAATCAATAAATACTACCTTATCCAGATTTTCAAAGCTTCTTTCAGGAACCTTTTTATCAGAATCTAAAGAAGCAATGAGAGATAAACAAGGACCATCTTCATGACGAATAATAGAATCCTTTTTAAATGAGAAAGCATCACGTGTTTCTTCAGCATCCCAGATAGATGACATATGAGATGCCAGAGTTGATTGGCCCATCTTGTCTTGGTGTTTAGATATGTGAGCAGCAATAGCAGCATCAAATGAGTCGCAACTAAAAGGGATTTGATGAACACTGCGACAATTCTCAGCAATAAGAGGATCAATGCAGTTATCGTTGTGATCCTGGGACACTCCTGAAAGTAGGTCCCCCACGCTAATGTTGGTAAGGGTGTCAGCCCACTCACCAGCTGACAGGCCTGATCCATTAGTTGATTTCAACCCATCCTGAATACATAAAAGAGGCTTAAAGCTTAAATCATTGCATAATAGACAGGATCATAACAATGATACACTACGCAACTTAACAAACCAAACAAAAACAGTAGATTAAAATGCCAGACAGAAATTCAAAGCAGTGCTTAATTGAACATTATCTAAAACACAGAGGAGAGGTATGGTAAAGACCACAGTCCCCAGGAAATGAAAATATTTATCGTTTTAGCCAACAAAGTACACTAAATTGGAATTTCAAGATCCATGACATGAAAATGAAAATCTATAGTAGCACCTTAGAGCTAATAGATGTTAGTGAGCAAGATATAAGAGGGTGACAATTACCATGTCTTCCAAGTGTCTAGTTACAGCTCCATCTGTAGCATCTTTTCCATGCGATGATATCTGGGCTGTAGGTCCACAAGGATCCTCGGTGCTTGTATTATGGTATATACTTCCATCTCTAGTGTTAGGCAAATAAGTTGAGGTAGAGGTATGAGCATCGTTAATGTTCGTGGATGTTCCACAGTCTACACAGTGCTCCTTGGAGTAATTATTAGTTGATGGCATAGGAAGTGATGGTGAATTCACAATCCGGTCCTTCATATTATCACCACCATTTTTGGATTGTCTAACCATGCAGCTGGATGCTACAGGTGCTTGCATATTCAATACCCCGTGCTCAGTATAAGAGAACCAACCATACCTTCAAAAAGATATGTAAATATCAAATAAGGTTATGGGGTTTTCCTAGTGAAGAAAAAGGAGAAAATGCTTCAAATATTTGAATTTATACAAACCTATACATTACTAAAAGTATGTTAACTTTCCCACATGAAAATTCAATCTCAATTTTGTCGTCTCCAGCTAGAATCCAAGTTTTTTCAAATTCTATTCATATGCTTTATTTTTTATACATCCCTTGTGGTCTGATAAAAATTAGATGACCTTATTCCATGCACACAAGGCCCTTCATGTTGTATTCATTTCTCTAGCAGGTTTCCCAAATTTCAATTTTGAATTAGTTCACTGGTAATGAAGGAAAGATAACCCACATGGTTTTCTATTAGCATGCTTGTATGCACAGAATACCAAAATATTCTATTGATTTCATTAACTTTATACGTTTAAAACCATCTTGTTTAATTTTCCCTCGTCAATTCAAGATTTCAATATAATAAAGCCTGACTAACTAACCAATCAATAATAGAACAATGGATTTTCACACCTACTTTAGCTATGAACGAAACCAAGATTGCAACATAGAAAAGAGATACCTCAAACGGAATATAGGTGGACTTCCTATCACTGCATATATATCAGCTGCGCTAAGAGTAGATTCCTGGTTCCATCTTTGATAATTATTCAAGTTTTCCTTTTGAACACCGTAAGGGAAAAGCATCAACTCTCCAACTGCTATGCTTGAATTGCCCCATTTACGGTTTAGATGTTCTAAAATTGATGATATCTTCTTTCGTGTACTAAGTGTAAGCTCCAAGTATGGATTATGCTTTTCCTAGGAGGGAAAAGAAAGAGAAACCATAAATATGTAATTTCACAAATCAGAAGCACTTTCACATTGCTACAGTAAGATGCTTTTGGATTTATCTCATACTCACCATTTCCAAGGCTCTTCGAGTGGGTTCATCAATTGGGAATAACTGGAGTTTAAGTTTCACAATATTCTGCACATTATTATCAACAGAGTGATTTTGAGGAAATGTGGGTAAAGAGGGCTGGACATGATCAGCAGGATCAGAACATTTTTCCCCTGGAATTAACATTGATAAACCAGAGTTAAGTCACAGCATTGTTCTTGTTGGGGTAAGGACTAAGTACAAATACTACAACTGTGATAGCTACCTGGATTCTCCTGGTCATGTTCCACCTCATCAACGGTGGCAGCTCGCTCCAAATGCTCGGCAGCATCTGCAACTAAAGAAACGCCAGCAAAGGCAGCCTTCTCCCATTTTTTATATGCAGCTGATGTGATCACGCCTGATAGAAACATAACAAACTTTTTATGATAACAGTAAAACAAATAATGTGCAGATTTAATATATATTATTATGAAATGGAAAACTAGTAAAAGATCTTGATGGGAATTGAAAAAGAATCACCAGATTTCTTTCGCTGCCTCGTAGGTTTTGAGTTATTTGAATCTCCCTTAGCATTGCTACGGTTAACACCCATGCTCACATTGCGCTTCAATGGTGGTTTAGAAGGTCCAAGTTTTATAATATTTTGACTCTCAACAAGAATCATTTTAACTGCACGGCTATCATTCCCTGATGCTCTAGCTTGATTTGAGACAGTGTTAAGACCAGGAGGTTGACAATTTCCACCCTGCAAAGGTCGCTTCCTTACACTCTTCTTCCGATCCTTCCAAAGTTGGTGCTCCTTCATGGAAGAATAACATAGGTCAGCTTCAGCATATACTGAGCATTTTAAAATTAGAAATGCAAAAGTTTCCAGCGAAATGCAAATAGTTGACTGACCAAGGCTTCTAAAAATATTTTAAACCTTCGGGGCTTTAGGTGAAGCTTTGAGGCTTTGAACCTGTATTTTTCCAATAAAGACCACCTGTGTCACAGGTCAGATAAGTTGAGAACAAATCATATTATAATTCGTGAAAAACCCAAAAAAAAAAATTGTACAAAGCAAACCCAATTCTTAAGAAAATTGCTAAAAGATGATAAAATCAGAAAATTTGCAGTCAATGTAAAAAGATTTTACACCATAACCCAATGATATGTTGCTTATAAAATACTCAGCCATTTACTGGGCTCAGGTAGAAGGAGAAGCCAGAATAACATGGAATCATTGACTCACATATAATGAGAAAATTGGCTAAGCAAGGGTACTCAAACTTCGACCACCTGACCAAGTGGCAGGAGGATGAGATACTAATTACGAAAAATAGCCATCATAGAAAGAAAATGGGAGAGTTTTATTGATATGCTGCCCTACCTTGAGACAAGGGAAACAAAGAGCTTACAATAGAAGTCCTCAGGGTATTTGAATGGTGACTCTAACACAATGATAAACCAACTAACTAACTAACTCATTCAATCCTTTTTGGTATATAGAAAATTCTCATAAATGAAAAGATTCCGTAAAAAACTAACAAGGCCTGACCCCTTGATTCTTTGGCCCATAAACATTCCTAATTGGGGGTTGGGTACTACCAGAGAGTAGTGAGGAAAAATATAAGGAATCAGTAAGGATGTTACGAGCAAAAGAGAGGAAGAAAACAAGAGGAGGGGGAAAAGGTAAGCAGACATGAACTGAGTGAAACGGAAAGCACTTGGGATGGGTGGGAGGTTTTTGTGCGGAACTTCGCAAGTAACATTGTCGTCTCATCTTCATTTCTCGACCATTTCAGTCTTACGCAGGGCTACCTATGCATCTGAGGAACTTAGTCTTCTTTACTTCAACAGTTTGGCTGGTTTCCCAATTCCTATGAGTTGTGATATCATTTAACAAGCTAGCTTGACATCTCATGAAGTAGCTAACTTATTATAGTCAAACTCTCAAACTAACGTGGCAATATATCATTGAATGGTTGTATAATAAAACGCATCAAACTTGAACTAAGATCAGACACCCAATTGATTCTTTTTAAAGAAATATGCACTTTTAAACATTCCCCTTATGTTCATAGATGATGGTCTCGTATAAACCTATTTAATAAACAACCACTGGAAGTAAAGGTATGTTACCAACGAAGCATTGCAGCATTGGTATCTTTAGAGTTTTTGGCATCCAGACATAATTCTGGACCAAGATGTTTGTTCATCCGTCTGACAAGCCGATAGTAATAATGCCTAACCTGTAAGTCAAGGCAAGATATTATCGGAGATGAAATGAAACGGTATCATTACGAAGGGAATGGGAAAGGGTATACCTGATCCTTGTTTTTAGTTTGTACACGGGAAGTGATTTTCTCAAAATTCTACATTGAAGGATATTACAATTAGCAGAGCAGCTTTATGGTACAAAAAGAAACAAAAACATGAAAGATAATACCTTCCCAACTTGCCGTAATGCGGTGAAGAAGCTTTCCTCCTCGTTACGAGTCCAAGCAGCCCACTGCCTTGTTGGTTTCTTCGGAGCTATATATATATATATAAATGAAAGATATCTCAAAAACTAGACGCAGCTACAAAAAAATCATAAGAATGTGTAAATTAAGCGTCAAAAACTGACCTGGCTGCTGTGGCATAATAACATCATTTTCAACAGAAACAACAGTCTCGGAATGAAATTCAGTGTTCAAATCAATCAATATTTCTGCCTCGGCCTCCATTTTTTCTTCCTCACATGCTCTTGCTATTCAAATCCAAATTCACCAAAAGACACAGTTCCCTAATTATCAAGATGAAAGGAAGACAAATTGAAATTCTGAAAACCCTAATTCGAAGGAAAAGGAAGATGAAAGATGAAGCAACAAGATCCACGATGAAGATTCATTCAATGTTCAAAATCAAAACGAAGCGTTTCCAGTGGTTGCAAATTGCAAATATTTTTTTTTGCTAAAGTAGCTTTGTCAACAATTTTTGTATTTTATTATTTTCTATTTAGTCCTTCATTCAAATTATATTATGCTTAGGTCCTTCAAATAAATAAGGGTTTGTTTGTTACGGAAAAGATTTAATTCATGACTACTCTCATTAATGTTTGACTTTAATCATAACTGTGTATTTAAAGTCACACAATCGTCCGATCATAATTGTTTGACTTTAGTCCTCTGATCATGAGAATGGTTGCGATTTATTAATCATATAAATCTTTTTATATTGGTGGTGTATTAAAATTAAATTCTTATGTTTTCAAATTTTATAAGATATTTTATTTTATTGAAAAAAAAACAATATTCATTCAAATTTATATAGTTCATCAATACAACCAAATGTTTCAATATTGTTAAAAATAAGATTTAATAGCAATTTTAACCTCTTAAGTTTCAAGAAGTTGCAATTTTTGCACTCTAAAAAAATACTATAAAACCACCCTCTAAGTTTTGCCTATGTGGCAGTTTTTCCTCCTAGACCAATTTTGACTCGGTCAACGCACACGTGTATTTTTTATTTTTAATTATTTAAAAAATAATTTTTTTTTGTAATTAAAAAATATTTTTTTATTAAAAAAATAAAAAAAAATTTAATTATTTAAAAAATAAATGAATACACAAGTGTGCGTTGACCGAGTCAAAGTTGACCTAGGGGGCCAAAACTGCCACAGGGTCAAAACTTAAGGGGCGATTTTGTATTTTTTTTAGGAGGCCAAAATCGCAACTTCTTGAAACTTAGGGAGCTAAAACTGCTATTAAGTCTAAAAATAAAAATAATGAATCTGCAAACAAATTCATATATCTTAAATTAATACTACCTTTATTCCTTATTATAAGAGATAATCCACTTTTTATATTCATTGAATAACTGAATGTATCTGATATATAATATAGATTAAATATATCAGTTCTTCAACGAACCTAAAAAATCAATTGTCTTATATAGTAAAGAACGGGGGTAGCAGTATACAGCCGTAAATGACACAAATAATATGATAAAATCAAATTAACATAAATACTCATTCTTTTATATTTGCAACGTTGACGCTCAAATCACTTTATCGAATATGTAATTAATTGAAGTTGATATTTCAATATGAATCAAATGAACACCGCAATAGGACGGAAAATCAAATAACATGACGATGAACAACACAACACTACACTCAAAATGAGAAAAACATGGAAGAAAAATTTGATTTATGTGGAAACTTCTTAGATTAAAAGATAAGTGAAAGAGATAGATAAATAATTTCAGGCCAAGAAAATTGCCCAGAACACCTTGCTCCAATGAGTGAAGAAAGGAATTTATTACCATAAAAGGAAACTTTGTTGACTTATTTATGGATTAATTACACAGTTTTTCAATGCAATAATTACTATATAATTTTCCTTTTTAGTATCCTTAACCAGTGCCCCGAGGACACCGGTTAGCATTTCCCAGAAATTAAATAGAAAAGTTAGAGTAAAAATTGAGCTTTTATCTTTAAAAAAAAAAAACTAAGACCGACTTAGAGAGAAGGTGTGTTTTTTTCACACATAAGCTTTTATTGACCCCGTTATATGATATTTTATAACACCCGTGAATAAATATGTTTTAATGATTGATTTTAGTGGAATATTATTGACATTTATGTTAGATCGTTATTCACATCACATGCTTGTCAGTTATTAGATGTGTACTTAACAACAAAAAAAAAAATTATTAGATGTGTTATATCGATAGGTCTTTTGTCACATTGTAAATAAGACATACAATTTTCACTGGTCCTTTCTTAACTGGTAAAAATAATAAAATTATTAGATCAAACGTCATGATTAGTGTTCAAAATCCGACACTTTGTGATAGGTTTATCATAGGTTTAATTGCAGTTTTAGCCTCTAACTTTCTCAAAGTTGCGATTTTGGTCCCCTAAAAAAAACAACAAAACAGCCCTTTAAGTTTTGCACATGTGGCAGTTTTGGCCTCCAAAGCTGATATTGACTCGGTCTACGCTGACGTGGCACCCTAATTGAGGTGTCACATGTTATTTTTTTTACTTTTTTTTGGCCTTGGGATGCCAAAACTGCTACAATTGCAAAACTTATAGGGCTGTTTTGTAGCTTTTTTTCTTAAAGAGCCAAAATCGCAACTTTAAAAAAGTTAGAAGACTAAAACTGCAATTAAACCTTTATCATTTTATCTGTCTACCAAAAAAAATCCACATTACTCCCTCTTTCTCTCCTCCAACACCTTTGTTTCAGGATATAATGTTATAATTTCGTTAAATTTAAAACACATTACCGACTCAAAACTCCACCATATGAGTGATGACCTAATCAGATTTTTTTTTCTTTCTTTCCTCTCCAAACAACAATCCTTTATATTGCATGTCAATATTTTATATATCTTTCATTCATCTTATAGCTTTTATTTTAATATGTTAATGTTTGTATTTTGAATGCAATTAAATTTCATTGATAATTTTGTTTAGCTGACTGATAGCTCCGCAAGTGTACGGAAATATCTCTTTTAATATAAAAGGTTTGTCGAATCCACAGAGACTAATGTCAAGTACCGTAATTAATTGTTACGTTGTTTATCTAAGGCGATTCTAAATTATGTGGGTGAAAAAACTAGGAAATCGAATAGGTTTGATTAACTAATTAATAAATTAGTGCCCGGAATATAGTTTACGTCGACCGTTGATACCAGCTGAGTAGCGTTTATTTTTATAGTACGGTAAATATTTTCGCACGTAAAAGGATTAAATTAAAAGGCGGTCGCTTCGCTTTCACGATCGCGACATAAAATTCTGACTTTATAATCTATTCGACCGCTTTCGCGTGTTCGCCTTATACTGTCAAAATTCCTTTCATTTCAAAATAATCTAGTTTTGTTTGAAAAGTTACTTTTAGAATAATTTCAATTTAAAGAAATCAGTATGCTTTCGCAATACTGAATCCGTATTTTAAACCCACAGTCATCAGCTTTCGCGTGCATGACTTAACGTTTAAAATAGCGTTTTTGAAAATTAAGAATGTCAAAATTATTTTAAGCAAGTGCTATCGCTGAATTGCTAAAATAATTCCTGATTATTCTACAGACAGATATGAGTTTCGTTCTTTCGATACGAAGCAGATATCATGCTTTTTCAGTTTTCACTGTAAAAATTCATCGTTTAAAAACGGAATAATCAAACATAAAAATAATTCATGCTATAAAATTCAATCATACTTTTCAGCTGAATATCATTGGCACGACAATTTCTACATTCCGAACACTTCTAAAATCTACTCAGACATGCTAATAATCATAATTAAGCTACTATTCATTCTGTACATTATAACCGAAGCAAAGAAAAAGAAAGAC